>Ga0326727_10022497_pt1 | contig 12169 bp, 12 predicted proteins | sample MB2enrmetagenome_FD_207643 | JGI IMG/M metagenome (GOLD analysis project Ga0326727, IMG submission 207643) | Lab enriched peat soil microbial communities from McLean, Ithaca, NY, United States - MB29MY | ecosystem: Environmental > Terrestrial > Soil > Wetlands > Peat | place: USA: New York... | reverse complement strand
GCCGCTTTTGCTCGCGGGCTGCTCTCACCTGCCCTTTCACAAAACCCCGCCGTTAGTACCACTGAGCGAGATTCCGTTTGAGCCGCCTTCCCAGCCCATCGAACTCGCGTCCGTCGAGCTGCCGCCTTCCGAGACACTGATCGCCGGCAAACCTCTCTACAACATGAGGGTTCATGCCGAGCCGATGAAGCCGCCGTTGCGACACCGGAAGCCAGTGAGTCCGCAGGAAATCCCCACCCCCGCGGAGGTCGCGGCAAATCCCAATCCCGAGGTCAGCGCCATCGGCGAACTTTCTTCGGGCGACGCCGCCGACTTTCGCAGCCAGACAGAGGAGTCCATCGCGGCCATTGAGCGCGGGCTGAACGGCATGAACCGAACGCTGAGCGATAGCGAGCAGAAGACCGCCGGCAATATCCGGGAGTTCCTGAAACAGGCCAAGGCGGCTCTGGCCTCGGGCGACGTGGATGGCGCGCACACGCTGGCTGTCAAAGCCAAGGTACTTCTCGACGAGCTGACGAAATAGACCCGCGCACTGCGGCGTTTCTTACAATTCACCCCAGCTCAATTTGCTGCGCAATGCGTCGAAGAAGCCCGTATCGCCCAATCGGACCAGTTTGACGGTATGGCTGGAGCGGCAGCAGCGCACCTCGTCGCCGCGGCGAAGTTCCACGCCCTGCTGGCCGTCGATGGTCAGCAGCGCCACGTTGGGGACGCCTACGACGCGCACGGTCAGCGAGGCATCGCCGCGCACCACGATGGGCCGCAGCGTGAGCAGATGAGGACAAATCGGCGTCACGACCATGGCATCCACATCCGGGGTGAGGATCGGCCCGTTGGCGGCCAGCGTGTAGGCCGTCGATCCCGTGGGAGTGGAGACAATCACGCCATCGGCGCGGAAGCGCGCTACGCTCCTGCCATCGAGCTCCACGGAAAAGTCGCCCATGCGGGCGATGTCGCCCTTGGAGACGACGACCTCGTTGAGCGCCTCGAAGCTCAAGTGCTCGGCGCCCTCGCGCCACAGCACGGCGTGAAGCATGGCCCGGTCATCGAGGCTGTGGCAACCGGCGCACCAATTCTCCAGAGTGGCGTAGAGGTCGGCTAGGCGCACTTCGGTCAAAAAGCCCAGGAAGCCGAGGTTCACGCTGAGAATAGGCGTGCCGACCGTGGCAAAGATGCGCGCGGCCGCCAGCAACGTGCCATCGCCGCCGAGAACGATCACCAGTTCGGGACACCGCTTAGGCAGATCCGTGCGATCCACGGCCGGCGCAGCCTCGGTATAGCTGCCGCCTTCCAAGTCCAGGACCGGTTCGTAGCCGTGCTGGCGCAGCCATGCGATCAACTCCGGCAAAAGCCGCTTAAGCTCTTCCCGGTGCGGTTTGGAGACAATCGCGACGCAGGCCATGCGCACAGTGTAATGGACCGCCTGCGCCGGGGCCAATCTGTACCCGTGCTGGAGCGCGCTGGTGCAACAGCGCGAACCGGTCCAACATCACAGCGTGGAAAAGTTGCTGACTTGATCGGGCTTCTGTCTGTATAGTGGCTCAACGCCAAAAAGTGAAGGCTATTTGCTGGCTGTGCAAGCGAACAAGCGCTGCCAGTGGCACGCCTGAGTTAAGGTGTTCAAGAAGCAATGAGGAAGGAAGGGTGCGATGGATTGGTACTTGATGGTCTGGAGGAAATACGCGGAGTTCAGTGGACGCTCGCGTCGCAAGGAATATTGGATGTTCGTTCTGTTCAATTTCCTGGCCATACTCGCGCTGGCGGCGCTAGGTGGCGTAGGAATTGCAATCTCGGAGGACTATGGGGGCTTTCTGTTCGTTCCCCTTGGCATCTACGTGTTGGCCGTGATCATTCCCAGTTTGTCCGTCGCTGTGCGCCGGTTCCACGACATCGGCAAAAGCGGCTGGATGATCTTGTTGTTTTTTGCGCTTGGCTTTATTCCCATCGTCGGGTTCATTGCCGCTGTGATTCAGATCGTTATGTTGTGTCAGGACAGCGATCCGGGGGTGAACCAGTATGGACCCAATCCGAAGTTTCCCGAGCAGGCGGCCGGGATGTTTGCCGGGAGCGCCGGCTTCACCACGATGGAGCTCGGCGCGCAGCCGCAGCCTCTCACGGGCGAGAATAGTTCTGTTTTTTGCAAGGGGTGCGGCGAAAAGATAATGGACGGATCTTCATTTTGCAGTCGTTGCGGCACACATATTTGAGATCGGCGTTGAGGCCGGTCGTCTCTACGCTCGCCGTGGCCCTCAACTGGACCTGTTGGTGACGGAACTCAATTTTGCGCACGTCGTGCATAGAGCAGGAATTCCTTGTTGCCCTCGGCGCCGGTGATGGGTGAGGGTATGAAGCCGGCGACGGTCCAGCCGAGTGAGCGCACGCACGCGGCGACCTTGGCAATGGCAAGCTCGTGCGCGGCGGGATCGCGCACAATGCCGCCCTTGCCCACATGCTCGCGCCCGGCTTCGAATTGCGGTTTGACCAGGACCACGGCCTCGGCAAGCGTGGGCGCCGCGGCGAGAACGGCCGGGAGCACCAGCGTGGCTGAGATAAATGAAACATCCATGACCAGGAGTGTTTTTCCCTGGTCCAGGTCAAGTGCCGCCAATGATCGAGGCTCGAGCAGACGCGCGTTGGTGCGCTCCATCAGGCGTACGCGCGGGTCGTTGCGCAGCTTCAGGTCGATCTGTCCAAAGCCGGTATCGATAGCGGTGACGTGCGCGGCGCCATGCTGCAGCAGGCAGTCAGTGAATCCGCCCGTCGAGGCGCCTACGTCGAGACACGCCCTGCCTGCGACTTGAATCTGCCAGTGTTCCAATGCGGCCGCGAGTTTCAATCCGCCGCGGCTGACGTAGGGCAGGTCCTGGCCGAGCAGGCGGATGGAGGCATCGCAAGGGACGCTGGCTCCGGGCTTGTCGATTTTCTGATTGCTCACCAGGACGCGCCCGGCGAGGATGAGGGCGCGAGCGCGTTCGCGGCTGATGGCGAGGCCACGATCGACGAGGAGCAGGTCAAGCCGGGATTTTTCAGGTCGCGATATTTTCGCATGTGCCATGGCCGCCGCGAATCGCCTCACAAAAATGCTAAAGGGCCATTCCGCTCAAGGAAATGGCCCTTCGGATGATTCCCAACCCATCGTTTCCAGACGCGCTATGGGATGGCCTGGCACTGCGCCAGCGAAACCAGCGACGCGCTGCCCGGCAGATTGCAGGGCTGTCCGTAGCCGGGGACACGGCTGCTGTAATTATCGTTGCCGCTGGAACCGTTCTGCGTAGTGGTGCGCATATCGACCACGGTGCCCTCGACCAGAACGGTGGTGTCAATCAGGTCGGTAACCGTCGGGCTGGATTGAATGATGGTGATAAAGGGGCTGTCGGGCGAGGCCACATAGATCTTGCTGTACTCGGAATTCTGCGTCGAGGCGATCTGGCGCGGATGGCCAACGACGGTAAGCGTCTTTTCCAGCGTATGAGTTGACAGGTTCACCACCGACACGGTGCCGTTCGCCGTACCGCCGTCGTCGTTCTGATTCGCGCTGTAGGCCTTGCTGCCGTCGGCCAGTACGGTCACGCTGGCCGGGTCGGGAGTCGCGGCATTGCCCACCGCAATGGTGTAGGTGGTTCCAAAGGTGGCGCTGTCGTTGCCGTATTCATCCAGGCTGACATCAATCACGCTGATGGTTCCGCCATCATAGTTGGCTACGACGAGCTGTTGCGTAGCCGCATTGTACTCGGCGTCAACCGGACCGGCGATGGCGCCCAAACCGCAGGTTGGGTTCGTGGTGATATTGCAGTTTGGCGGCGCATTGGCGGGCGTAAGCGCCGCCGTGGAAAGCGGCAGGACGGGATGGAATGTGATTGGTTGGCCGTTCTGGTTGGTGTTGTACGGCGGCGGGCAGGTGGGCACCGTCGAGGGAGGTACCGTCACCAGCGGCACCGGGCACTGATCGAGCGTGTTCTTGTTGCTATTGATGACCGTGACGGTATCGTCTCCCCGATTCAGCACAAACAAACGCTGCAGGTCGGGAGTTTGCACGCCAAAGACGGGGCATTTACCTACCGGAATCGCAGGATCGGTGGTATCGCTGGAGAGCTCGATGGGAGTGGCGACGCCGGTTGGGGCAGTTTTGGGCGACACGTTGCAGGTCATCTGCCCGGCCGGAGTGTCAGGGACGTTCTGGCTGAGAACGTATTCGCGCTCGCCGCCATTGGTTGGAGCTCCGGCGACGAAGACAGGCATCGTGGCGGAACTCGCCGACGTGGCTACCGGAATGGCCAATTTGAAGGCCTGGGGCGATCCAAAAAAAAGATCGACGACGTTTCCGGCGAGGTCGGTAACCCAAAGTCCGGAAGACGGCGCCGTCAAATTGACGGGTCGCGCCGTGGGAGGCAACGTGGATTCGGAGACGTTCTTGGCCTGCAAAGAGGTGGTGATGGAGAAATTCGACAAGGTGCCGTCGCTGTTGACGGTATAGCCGGTGGCGCCGAGCTCGTCCAACGTGAACACCAGTGGTCCGGGACCAATGGGCGTCTCGTTCATGATCGCGTCGCCGGAATAATCAATGATCGTCATGACCCCGGGCGTGGTGGAGCCCGTGGAAGAAACCACGACCGCGTAAGAGGTAGCCTGTGGCGCCGGGCCATTGGAGTTGATGGGATTGACCACCGGCCTGTAGTTATCGCCACAACCAGCAACAAGGGCCGCAACCGCAAGGGCCGCTCCTGCCCGCGCGAAGAGCATGCTCGCCCGGCTTGACTGCAACGAAAAAAGCCTCATTCCGAATCTTTCCTGCATCCTTGGTGATTGTAAATCACGCGGGCGAGGACACGCGGGCGCGTGGCTTCTTCGGGAATGCGACGGATGAGACGGAGATTTGTCATCGCCTTTTGCCACCGGCAGCACTTTGGCCCGGCGTGCCCAGCGGTTACGATGAGGCGTGGCTCAAGAAAAACTAGCCTGGCAATCGAAGCTGGTGTTACTTGCGGTGCTGCCTTTCGCGGGCACGGATGTGCTGCTCGCGTGTTTCGGGTGGGCAACGGAATCCGCCGTCGTGGTGATTTGGGTCATCGGGTTGAGCGCATTACTGGGGCTTATCACCTGGAGGCTGCAGGCGGCCACACCAGCAGCGGCCGCCGCCGGCGCGGTGATCACGGCCAGCCTCATGTTTTCGACGGTCGAGTTCCCCTACGAGCCCTGGCATACAGCGCTGATTCCCATGCTGGCGGTTTCGTTGCTGGCGTTTGTTGCCACACGCGCAGGCCGAGGGAAAAAGGAACGGCTCGGCACGGCGGAGGCGCGGCGGGGACGGGCCGCTTCGCAGGTTGTGGCGAATTTGGGCGTGGCGGCTCTGGTTGCGAGCGAGCCGGCGAGGATCTGGCTGTTGGATAGCCGATGGCTTCCGCGCGCAGCCCACGCGCCAAGGATTCTGTTTGTGCTGGCGCTGGCGGCGCTGGCTGAGGCCGCGGCCGACACGGTTTCGTCAGAGATCGGGCAGGTGCTGGGCGGGCGGCCGCGCATGATCACGACCTTGCGCAGGGTTGAGCCGGGCAGGAACGGCGCGGTAAGCGTGGCCGGGACACTGGCCGGAGTGGTTGCGGCGGCAATCGTCGCAGGCGCCGGAAGCTGGGCGCTACGGGGCGACTGGAAGCTTTTCGAATTGAGCTGCGCTGGCGCTGTCTTCGGCCTGTTCTTCGACAGCCTGCTGGGAGCAACGCTCGAGGAGTATGGCTGGCTGAACAATGACGCGGTGAACTTCTTGTCGACGGCGAGCGCGTCGGCGTTTGCGCTGGGGATGATGTCGGTGCTGCCGCATTCCGGGATACAATGAATACATGTATTCAACGGGAGTGTGACTCATGGCAACTTCGATCAGGCTTTCGCCGGAACTGGGCCGCAGGTTGGATCGGCTAGCCGCGAAAACAGGACGAACGAAGGCATTCTATCTTCGTCAGATCATCGAGACGGGCCTTCCCCGGATGGAAGACTATTACCTCGCTGCGGAAACGCGGGAGCGGGTTCGCAAGGGGCAGGAGAAAGTTTACTCCGCGGCTTCTGTAAGGGACGACCTTGGCCTGGACGATTGAGTACGCCGAGACGGCAAAGAAGCAACTACGGAAACTCGACAAGGCGGTCGCGCGGCGCATCGTGGATTTCATGGACGAACGCATCGCTTCGGGTAATGATCCGCGCCGGCTGGGCAAAGCGCTGAAGGGACCGCTGGGCGATCTTTGGTGCTATCGCGTGGGCGATTTCAGGATTCTTTGCGACATTCGGGACGGCGTGCTGACGGTTCTGGTTTTGCAGATCGGAAATCGGCGAGAAGTCTATCGCCGATAGGATCACTCTGCTGGCGCCAGCACTCATTGCGTCAATGCAGGTGCAGCCGCCAGAAGGTGTAGCTAAGAATCTCGTGGGCGATGCGCTCGGCCTCGAGTGGTCTGTCTTCGATGGCAGCACGCGGTCGCGGCGAAGTGAGCACGTCGAGACCCTCGGCGGCGCAGATGGCATGAATGCGGAACATGTGGGTGCCGTCGCTGACCACGACCAACCGATGCAGCCCGTTGACGCGGGCGATGACGGCGATGCGGCGGGCCGACTCTTCGGTGTTGCGGCTTTCGGTCTCGGCGATGATGTCCGCTTCGGGGACGCCTTTGCTGATCAGATAGCCGGCGCCCACGGAGCCCTCGGTGTACTGATCGCCGCCCGGGCCGCCAAGAGTGATGATGAGCGGCGCCAACCCGCGATGGTAGAGCTCGAGCGCGTGGTCCAGACGGGCGCGGAAGACCGGCGAAGGACGGCCGTCGTACTCGGCCGCTCCCAGAACACCGATGGCGTCGGCAGGCGCGGCCTGATCCAACTGGGCGTAGCGCTCAATTTGCAGGTAGACCCAGCGGCACCATCCCAAAGCTCCGGCCAGCAGGATAAGAGCAAACACGAGCAAGGCGCGGAGGGCCCAGTTGCGGCGCTTCGTCTTGGATTCGCGCCCCATGCGCACCATCTTACCGCTGCAGGGTCATGACGATTTCGTGCGTTGGGATGGCGCCTTCGCGCAGAATCTCCCAGCGTCCGGAGCCGAGGGTAAGATCGACAATCGTCGTGGGCAGCGCACGGCCCGTCGGCCCGCCGTCGATGATGAGCGGAATGCGATCGCCGATTTGGTCGCGGACGCAGGCGGCATTGGTGCACTCGCTGGCGCCCTGCAGATTGGCCGAGGTGGCGGTAATAGGCAGCCCGAGGCGCTCGACCACCGCGCGCGGAATGGCGGCGTCGGGCACGCGCAGAGCCACGTTGCCCGTGTTTGCCGTGGAGCGCAGCGGCAGCTTGGTGCCGGCTCGGACGATAATGGTGAGCGGGCCGGGCCAGAAGCGGTCCGCGAGCTTATCGAGCAGCGGGTCAGTGTCGCGCGCCAGCTCGTAGGCCTGGGACAAGCCGGAGATGAGCAAGGAGAGTGGTTTGTGCTTCTGGCGGGTCTTGATCTGGTAAATCTGCTCCACGGCGTAGAGGTTCACTGGGTCCACGGCCAAACCATAGAACGTGTCGGTGGGCAGAGCAACCACACCGCCCTTGCGCAGGCAGGAGACGATGTAATCGATCCGGTCCGGTTGGGGTTCATCGGGATGGACGCGCAATATCTCCGCGGACAAAGAGGCCTACCTCGGTTCCCGAATTGAAGAAGAGGCTACAAAACCGGAAGCTATCACAGCACCAGCCGTGGTGCAAGTTGAGCCGCTAGCTTTTAGCTGCCCGCTCTTAGCCTTGAACTCTCAGGATGGGGCTAGTTTTCAGCGCAAGGTGTGGCTGAAACCGCGGGTGAATTGATCTGCACGAAAAGCTAGAAGCTAGTAGCTAGAGGCTAGAAGCTGATCTTACAATCGGCACAGCACTCAGAGGTTGCCGAGCAATGCCGGTTCGCGTGGTCCAGAGCAGGCAAAACGCGCGCTTGAAGGAGTTACGAAGGGCGCTGGCGGCATCCGGGCGCGAGGCACAGGGCCGGGTCGGAATCGAGGGGCCGAAACTTCTCGAAGAGGCGCTAGGCGCGGGCGTCCGCGTGGCGACGGTGTTTGTGGCCGACGGCGCCGAAAGCCTGCTCGACGCGCTGCCCCTGCCGGCCGCGACCGAGATTCTGCGGCTGCCAAAGAAGCTGCTCGACCAGGCGCTGGCCACGGAAACGCCGCAGCCGATTGCCGCGCTGGTTGAGCCGCCCGATTGGACCTGGGCGCATCTCTTTAGCGCTCATCGCAGCAGCGCTGCGCTGGTCGTTGTGCTGGCCGGCATTCAGGATCCCGGCAATCTGGGCACGATTCTGCGCTCGGCGGAGGCATTCGGCGCGACGGGCATCGTCAGCCTGCCGGGAACCGTGAGCGCGTGGAATGCGAAGGCGGTGCGCGCATCGGCGGGCAGCGTCTTCCGCGTACCGCTGCTGGCGGCGAGCGAAAGAGAGTGCTTTGCGCGGCTGCGCGAGGCCGGCGTGAAGGTGCTGGCGACGACGGTGCGCGCTGCCCAGCCCGCGGATCTGGTGGACATGGCTGGCCCGGTGGCTCTGCTCATCGGCAACGAGGGCAACGGCCTGGCAGACGATTTGGCCGCGAAGGCTGATGCCAAAATCACGATTCCCTGCCCCGGCCCGGTGGAGAGCCTGAACGCGGCGGTCGCCGCCAGCGTGCTACTTTATGAGGCGTCGCAGCAGCGGTCGGGGCTCAGTGGCGGGCCATCGGATCATCGAGGAGCACGGCGATGAGTTTGTTCGATACCGAGCCCGATCTTCCGCTGCACTCCTCCAAAGGTCCGCTCCATGCAATCGCGCCGCTGGCCGAGCGCATGCGCCCGCATAGCCTGGACGAGTTGCTTGGGCAGGAGCATCTGGTCGGTCCCGGCAAGCCGCTGCGCGTGCAGATCGAGCGCGACGATGCCAGCTCGATGGTCTTCTGGGGTCCGCCGGGCGTGGGCAAAACCACGCTGGCCAAAATCATTGCCGAGACCACCAAGGCCAGCTTTATCGAGTTTTCGGCGGTGACCAGCGGCATCAAGGAGATCAAGCAGGTGATGGTGACAGCGGCCAAGGCTGCCCATTTGCACTCGCGCACCATTCTCTTCGTCGACGAGATTCACCGCTTCAACAAGGCACAACAGGACGCGTTTCTGCCGTATGTGGAGCGGGGTACCATCCGTCTGATCGGCGCGACCACCGAGAATCCGTCGTTCGAGATCATCTCTCCGCTGCTCTCGCGCTGCCGCGTGTATGTGCTGGAGCCGCTCAGCGAAGAGCAGATTGTGACGCTGCTGCGGCGGGCGTTGGCAGACAATGAACGCGGGCTGGGCGCGCTCGCGTTGGCGGCGGACGACGATGCGCTCGAGTTGATCGCCGGCTATTCAAGCGGAGACTGCCGCAATGCGTACAACACGCTGGAAGTGGCGGCACAGTTGGCTCAGGCCGACGGAAGCAAGCACATCACCAAATCCGTCTCGACTGAAGCCGCGCAGAAGCGCGTATTGATGTACGACAAAGCGGGCGAGGAGCATTACAACCTGATCTCGGCGTTGCACAAGAGCGTGCGCAACTCCGACCCCGACGCGGCGCTTTACTGGCTGGGACGAATGTTTTTGGGCGGCGAAGATCCGCTGTATCTGGCGCGGCGCATCATACGCATGGCCGTCGAAGACATCGGGCTGGCTGCTCCCGAGGCGCTGCATCTCTGTCTTTCCGCGAAAGAAACGTACGATTTTCTCGGTTCGCCGGAGGGCGATCTCGCGCTGGCCGAGGCAGTGGTGTATCTGGCGCTCGCGCCCAAATCGAATGCAGTCTACACGGCCTATGGAGCGGTGCTGGAAGACATCGAGCACACGCGGCAGGAGCCGGTGCCTCTGCATCTGCGCAACGCGCCCACGCGATTGATGAAGGAGCTTGGCTACGCCAAAGGCTACCGCTACGCGCACGAAGAGGAAGGCAAAGTGGCCGACATGGACTGTTTGCCGGATTCGCTGAAAGGGCGTAGCTACTACCACCCCACGCAGGAGGGACGTGAAAAGCAGTTGGCCGCGCGCATGGAAGAGATACGGAGGATCAGGGCGGGTAAGCACGGAGCCGATCGCTGAGTCCTAGTCCCAGATTCCCGCACCTTGATCGCAGATCTTGCCTCAGTCCGCGTACTTCACCGAGCAGCCGTACGACCGCGTGTACGAATGGGCCACCGGCTTGCCGGCCATGGCTTCAGTCAGCGCGTCGGAGAGGTAGTTGTCCGCGCCTCTGATGTCGCCCGGGTCGGGCGTGGGACGGTCGTCGATAGCGCCCTCATAGATGAGCTTGCCCTCGGGATCGATGACGTACATCTCGGGAGTTGTTTTGGCGCCGTAGAGGTGGCCGAGTTTGCCTTCGGGGTCCATGAGCACGGCGGTGGGATCGGCGTGCATCTGCGCCAGATACTCGTTCTCCTGGGCATCGGTGACGTAGCCCTGCGTGCCGGGCGCGGATGAAATGACGGTGAACCAGACCACGCCCTTCGCGGTCCACTCCTTTTGCAGGGCCTGCATGTTGCCGGAGACGTAATGCTTTCGGGTGTAGGGGCAACCCTGATTGTGCCACTCGAGGACGACGTACTTGCCGCGGTATTCGGCGAGCGTGTGGGTTTGGCCGTGTGAGTCGGTGGCGGTGAACTCGGGCGCGGGCGAGCCGACCACGGCTTGCGCGGCGGCGGAGACGGGCGCGAGTGCCGCCGTGAGCGCAGCTATGGCAGCAAGAACAGGGAGAGATTTCATGAAAGTCGACCTCCTAAGGGGAATAAGGACGAACAGATTTCCGGCGATCAGGCCTGCGGGGACCGAATTGCGAGCTTACTTTTGTTTGGACGAATCAGTCGTGGCTCGAGTTGCAGGCCGGGCCCTCAGAAACCCGCTTTTGGCTTTATGGACCGGGTTGAGGCGGCAGATTTGACAGTGCATTCAGGACAATGCCGGGCGTGAGGATCTGGGGCAGCAGGGTCGGGTTTGTCTGGCCCGGGGCATACAGCGCGTAGACGGGCACGCCGCTACGGCCTAGCGCGGTGAGGGCTTGCGTGATGGCCGGATCCTGGCGCGTCCAGTCGGCTTTGTAGAGCTCGACGTTGTGGCTTTCAAAGGCTTGCATCACTTGCGGTTGGTTGAGAGCCACACGCTCGTTGACCTGGCAGCTCAGGCACCAGCTCGCGGTGAAATCGATAAAGACGGGCTGCTGACCCCAGGCGAGGTCGCGGTTAACCGCATCGGCGGACCAGGGTCGCCAGGTGCCGACAGAGATCTTTCCCGGCGGCGTCGACGGGCCTTCATTCTCTGGCGAGGCCGCAAGTTTTCTGGAGGCGACGAAGCTCGACCCTGCGACGGCGAGGAGTAGGACCGCGGCAACCATGGTCGCCCAACGCTTTGCCGGCCAGCGGCCGAGGAACCATCCCGCGATCGCGACCAAAAGGAAGCTCAAGAGGAGCGCGGCCAGCAGAGCCGCGCCGTATGCCTGCGCCACGACCCACGCGAGCCAGATGACGGTGATAAAGATGGGCACAGAGACGGCCTGCTTGAGCACCTCCATCCACGCGCCGGGCTTGGGCAGCAGGCGGGTCCATGCTGGCTGAAGCGTAAGCGCGACGTAGGGCGCGGCCAGGCCGAGCGCGAGCGCTGTGAAAACGGCAAAGGTGACGGCTGCCGGTTGGGCGAGCGCATAGCCGATGGCTGCGCCCATAAACGGCGCGGTGCACGGTGTGGCGACCACGACGGCCAGGACCCCGGTGAAGAAGCTGCCGGCGTAGCCTTGTTTGGCGGCGAGAGTGCCCCCGGCGCTGGTGAGCGTGAGGCCAATTTCGAATTGGCCCGCCAGCGAAAGGCCGAGGAAGAGGAGCAGACCGGCCATGAGCGAGAGGAAGACCGGCGACTGAAATTGGAATCCCCAGCCGAGAGTGGCCCCGGCGGCGCGAAGAGCGAGCAGCGCGGCAACGAGCACCCAGAAGGAGACGAGAATGCCCGCGGCGTAGACGAAGCCGTGGGCGCGGAGCTTGTGGCGCTCTTCAATCCCGGACTGGCAAAGCGCGAGGCCTTTCAAAAACAACACCGGAAATACGCAGGGCATCAGGTTCAGCAGTAGACCGCCGAGGAACGCAAGGCCGGCGATTCGCGCCAGAGCCCCAACTGAGAACGCAGGCGGCGCCGC
>Ga0326727_10022496_pt1 | contig 12169 bp, 6 predicted proteins | sample MB2enrmetagenome_FD_207643 | JGI IMG/M metagenome (GOLD analysis project Ga0326727, IMG submission 207643) | Lab enriched peat soil microbial communities from McLean, Ithaca, NY, United States - MB29MY | ecosystem: Environmental > Terrestrial > Soil > Wetlands > Peat | place: USA: New York... | reverse complement strand
CCTTGCTGACCTTGAGCGTGCAGGCCTCGGGCGACAACCTCTACTATCAGTGGCGCAAGGGGACGGCGGCCGTCAGCGGAGCCACCAACAACACGCTGACGTTCACCAACCTTTCGATCTCCAACGCCGGGACCTATTCGGTGACGATTAGCAATTTTGCCAGCACCGTGACCAGCAGCAATGCCCTGGTCATCCCCGTGCCGTCGCCGGCCATCACGGCGCAGCCTCTGGGCAAGGGCATGGCTCTGGGGTCCAATTACACGATGAGCGTGACGGCCAGCGGCACCTACCTGCACTATTTCTGGAGCCAGAACGCCACCAACTCGGTCGGCGAGGACACCAACAAGCTGACCATTACCGCCGCCGCTTATACCAATGCCGGCACTTACAGTGTAATCGTCAGCAACTTGACGGGCCTGGTCGCCAGTTCCAACGCGGTCATCACGGTGCAGGCGCCGCCGGTGATCACCAACCAGCCGAACGCGACCAACATCCAGGCGACCAACACCTTGCTGACCTTGAGCGTGCAGGCCTCCGGCGACAACCTCTACTATCAGTGGCACAAGGGGACGGCGACCGTCAGCGGAGCCACCAACACCACATTGACGTTCACCAACCTTTCGATCTCCAACGCCGGGACCTATTCGGTGACGATCAGCAATTTTGCCAACACCGTGACCAGCAGCAATGCCCTGGTCATCCCCGTGCCCTCGCCGGCCATCACGGCGCAGCCCGTGGGCAAGGGCGTGGCTTTGGGGTCCAATTACACAATGAGCGTGACGGCCAGCGGCACCTACCTGCACTATTTCTGGAGCCAGAACGCGACCAACGCGGTCGGCGAGGACACCAACAAGCTGACCATTACCGCCGCCGCTTATACCAATGCCGGCACTTACAGTGTAATCGTCAGCAACCTGACGGGCCTGGTCGCCAGTTCCAACGCGGTCATTACGGTGCAGGCGCCGCCGGTCATCGTCACCCAGCCAGTCGGTTCGACAAACCAACGGGGTGGCACCATCACGCTTTTCGTCGGAACCACCGGCGACGGCTTGAATTACCTCTGGACCAAGGGCGGCAAAACCGTCACGAACGTGCCTGTATTGACAACGAACGACAACGTGTATCAGAACACGCTGACGATCACGAACGCCGCGGTTTCAGATGGAGGCGCATACCAGGTCACGGTCAGCAACCTCGCATCGTCCGTCAAGAGCAGCAATGCGACGGTGGTGGTCGTGGCGCCGCCAACCTTGGCGGTGGCTTCAAACACCGTCTCGGTCTTGCAAAGCGCGCCGGCGACGCTCAAAGTGACCGCCACGGGGACCGGACCGATCAGCTACCAGTGGAATTTCGATGCAACCAACGTCATTGCCAACGCCACCAACAGCAACTACACGATCACCAACATGGCCAGCACCAATGCCGGCACTTATCAGCTCACCGCCACCAACTTTGGGGGCAGTACCGTCACTAATATTATCGTGTTATATGTTGCGGATACCAATCCTCCCGTCTTCACTCTCACCGGAGCCAGCGCGACGTTCACCAATGCAACGCTGACGGTGACGGGCAAGGCTACGGACAATGTGGCTGTCTCGAACGTCGTGTTCTCCCTGGACTCTGGGGTCACATTCTCCAACGCCGGCACCACCAACAGTTGGACCAACTTCGTCATCACGAACACCTTGACCAAGGTCGGCACCAACACCTTGATCGTCAAAGCGGTTGACGTCAATTCAAACTGGACGGCGCCCCTGACCAACCACCCGGTTTACGCTCCACTTTATACGGTGACCCTCTCCACCTCCGGCACCGGCACGGTGTCGAGCAACTGGACCGGGCAGGTGGAGTGGGGCAAGAGTTACATCGTTACCGCCCAGGCTGGACAAAATTGCGTTCTGGTGGGATGGAGCGGCGATACCACGACCAACGCAACCAACGTGGCGGCCTTCAAATTCAGCCCGACCAACAACATGACGCTGACGGCCACATTTACGACCAACCTGTTCATAGGATCCACCGGCAGCTACAACGGGTTGTTTAGCGGCACCAATGGCGGAACCAATCTGGCGGAAAGCGGCGGTTACCTGACGATGACCGTCACGAGCAACCAAACCTATACCGGCAAGATCTATGTGCAGGGCGTGAGCGTGTCGCTCAGCGGCTCGTTTAATACCGATGGAACGCTGAAGGCGACCAATGTGGGGACCAACGGACCCGATCTGACCTTGAACTTGGGCTTGGACTTCGCGAACAAGCAACTGGTGGGAACGATTTCCAACGCCGACTGGATATCCACCAATTTGCAGGCCGATTTGGACGTGTTCAGCACCAATAATCCAACCACGAACGCGGGAACGTACACGCTGGTGATCCCGACCGAGGCGGGCCAAGGCCTGGGTGAGGGATATGCCTCCGGCACCGTGGTGGTTGCTAGCAATGGCGCCATAACCTTCGTTGGTGTGGCAGCCGACGACACGGCCCTGAGCCAAAGCACGGCCATTTCCGAGGACGGTTATTGGCCGCTCTTCGTGGGTTTGTATCCGGCCAGCACCGGCGCCAAGGCGGACCAAGGCTTGTTGATGGGCTGGGTCCAGTTCACCAACGGGCCGCCGACCAACAGCGTGGACTGGGTTAGTCCGACCGCCAGCGGCTTGGCGGACAGCTCGGCCGCCATCGAAAGCTCCGTCTTCACAAGCCCGGCCAAGGGCAACAACCGGGTGCTCACCAACACGATGGCAACCATCACGTTCAATGGCGCCGGTCTGACCAGTTCGTTCTCCGAAATCATGGTCATAGCGGATGATGGAACTGTGGCCACGGATGGCCAGGCCACGATTAAAATCTCCACCAGCGGCATTATCTCCGGCGCCATGGTTGACCCAACCACCCAGAAATCCAGCAAGATCTACGGCATCGTGCTGCAACACGACGCCTCGTTCCTGGGCAAGGGCAGCATCGCCGGCCCAGCCAGCATCGGCAACTTTGTGATCACGCCCTTTCAACAATGAGGCCCCGCAAGGCTGACCGCTCATCGGTTGCAAACAAAGCCGCCCGGGTGGATTAAAGCCACCCGGGCATCCGCTTGTTCCCGCCGCCAGACCACCAATGCGACGCAGCCGGTCCAGCGGGGAAGCAGGTCAAGGCCGGGCGCCGCTTCCAAAATAAGGCCCTCCTGCTTCAAGCGGCTCCAGACCCATGAGCGCGGCGACGATTTGGCCCACGGCGATCCCGCCGTCGTTGGGCGGAACGCGCTGATGACAATAGGGGCGGAATCCTTCCCGGGCCAGCCGGGCGGCCGCCCTTTCGGTCAGATACCGGTTCTGGAAGCAGCCGCCCGAAAGCGCGACCTGGGGGTGTCCGGCCCGCCTGGCCACGGCGACGATGACCTCGGCCAGCGCGTTGTGGAATTTGGCTGAAATCGTCCCAACGGGAAGCTGGCGCTTCAGGTCGGCCAAAATGCCCTGCATGATCGGACCCCAGTCCACGACCAGGATGGAATCGCCCTCCGTCCGGCCCGTGAGCCGGCTGGCAGCCTCTTCTCCCCGGCCCTCTACTCCACAAGTGCGCGAAAGAGAGGGAGAAGAAGTTCGTGGCGGTTCCGGGGCGCAAGGGGCGTCATCCGGTCGAGAGATTCTCTCCTGGGAGGCGATTTCAAACGGATAGGTTTCCTCCGTGTTGATGCCGGCAATGGCAAACTCCAATTCCATCGCCGCCTGCCCCTCAAACCGGACGCTCTGCCGCAGCCCGAGCAACGCCGCCACGGCGTCGAACAACCGCCCGGCACTCGAGGTGAGCGGGGAGTGAACCCCGGCTTTCAACATGGCCGTCAAACCTTGCAGATCCGCCGCGGCAAAAGACTTGATTGGCGACAGGCCGCCCAGGGCTGGGACGCTTGCCGGGAACCGTCCGGAATCCTCCTCTTCCCGGCCCTCTGCTCCACAGGTGTATGGAGACGTGGGAGAAGAAGGGCGCGGTGGTTCATGGCCGGCGCGCAGGTCCGAATGGAACAGGGCGTTTTGCCCAAACAGCTCGTAAAGCATCCCCAGCGCCGCCCGGCGCGGTTCCTTGACAGCCTGCTCGCCGCCGGGCAATCGGAACTGCCGCATACGCGCCACGCGTCGGCACGCCGTTTCGGTCAGCACAAAGAATTCCCCGCCCCAGACCGTTCCGTCCCCTCCGTGGCCCGTGCCGTCCCAGGAAACACCGAGCACCGGCGGCGCAAGCTGGTTTTCGGCGGCGCAGGCCAGGACATGGGCGATATGATGTTGCACAGCAACGCCCCGCCGGCCGGCCTTCCGGGCCAGGAGATTGGCGAATTGGGTCGAAAGGTAGTCTGGATGGCCGTCATGGGCAATGATCCGGGGATCGGCTTCATAGAGCCGCTCAAAATCGCTGATGACGCGAAGAAACGCCTCGTAGGACTGCGCTGTTTCCAGGTCGCCGATGTGCTGGCTGACAAACACCTGAGGCCCGATGGCCAGCGCCACCGTGTTTTTCAAATGCCCGCCCACCGCCAGCACCGGCGCGGCGGTGTCCAGCGCGGTCGCGGGCCGCCCGTCCGCCAATCGGATGGGCAGGGGCGCATAACCGCGCGCCCGGCGCAATATCTGCTCGCATCCCAGCACCACGCGCGCCACCGAATCATCCACATGCCGGACAATGGGCCGGTTATGCACCAGGAAAACGTCGGCGATGCGGCGGAGCCTTTGCAGGGCCTCCTGTTCGTCAATGCAGATTGGTTCGTCGCTCAGGTTGCCGCTGGTCGCCACGACGGGAAAATTCAGCTCGGACAACAACAAATGGTGCAACGGCGAATAGGGAAGCATCACGCCCAGGTTGGGATTGGCGGGGGCGACTGAGTCAAGATTAGGATTAGGATTAAGATTGGGATTAAGATTAGGAATCATGCCCGGGTTCGGGTTGGGCGGAGCGGCCGGGGGGGCTGGCGGCGCGAGCCTTTTCAGCAGGACGATGGGCGATTCGGGCGACTGGAGCAGGCGCGCTTCCGCGTCCGCCACGCGGCAATCGGCGCGGACCGCCTCCAGCGACGGATACATCACGGCGAAGGGCTTCTCCTGGCGCTGCTTGCGCAGGCGCAGGCGCCGCACCGCCTCCGGGTCGCGCGCGTCCACCATCAACTGGAAGCCGCCGATGCCTTTGAGCGCCAGAATTTTTCCGTCGCGGATGGTTCTTGCCGCCTGCAACAAGGCGGGGTGATGTGTGGCGAGGACGGCTCCTCCGGCATCCCACAATTCCAGATGCGGCCCGCACCGGGAACAGGCGTTGGGCTGGGCGTGGAAGCGGCGGTTGGCGGGGTCGCGGTATTCCTCCTCGCATTGAGGGCACATGGCGAACCGTTTCATGGAGGTGTTGGCGCGGTCGTAGGGGAGAGACTCCACGATGGAGAAGCGGGGGCCGCAATGGGTGCAATTAGTAAAGGGATACAGATGGCGGCGGTTGCGGGGATCAAAAACTTCCCGCATACATTCAGGACAGGCGGCCAGGTCCGGCATGAGGATGGCCGTCTTGCCGCCGCCGGCATCGCTGGGCCGGATTTGAAAACCCGCGCAGCCCGTTGCATCGAGCCACCAGGATTCCAGACTCTGGATGAAACTGCGCGGCGGCTTGTCGGTCTGGAGGCGGAGCAGAAATTGTTCCAGGCCGGCGCGGGAGCCTTCGGCTTCGATGAAGACTCCCTGGCTGGAATTATTGACCCACCCGGCCAGGCCGAGTTCGGCCGCCAGGCGATGGACAAACGGGCGGAAACCGACCCCCTGGACGGCGCCCCGCACGGCAATTTTCAAGCGCGTTGTTGCTGGCGCGTTCAAGCTATTCATCGAACCAGATTTCGTTTGGGAATTGGATTTCAAAAACTACTCTTCCTGGAATTGGTTTTCCCTCATGGCAGACGCCCGCCTGCCGCCCGGTTTGTGCGCCCTGCCGCAAGAGGCGGGGCAGGACCCGTTGAGTTGATGAGGTCAGACTTTGGCCGTTTTCTGAAACTGGCCGTGATTGCCTGCGAGCAAACCGTGAAAAGACAGGTCCTCATCCAGATCAGGCCAGCGAAGACCGAACGGGGAAATCTCGATATGATTCAACTGCTGGTGTGTGCCAGCCGCCAGACGAGGATTATCCGCAACCGGAAAACGAATCTCCGCGCCGCCTGCCATGCGGATAACCATCCAGCCATCCACATGAGCGGCGGAACGAGCTGTGTCAGTTAAAGAATTCATGCCACTTCTGAATGATAATCTCTTTATACTTTTCCGCAAGCAATTGCGCTTTTGGTTTGATTCCCCACAAGATCGGGAATAGAATGAGAGTGTGAGCATTGAGTTGCTGAAACAAGAATTGTCCGCGCTGAACGCGAGCGAACAACGGCATTTGACGGCCTTTCTCGTGTCGCTGCAGGACGCCGCGGCGCCGCATACCGCGAGAAACTGTCCACGAAAATTGACAAGCCCGGCGCGGAATTTGCCACTTTGGCGGACTTGGACAGGCGACTGAATTTACCGGGTGACGGCGACCGCCCATGAATTATCGCCTGCTTTGTGACGAAAACAACCGGAATCCACACCTGGAACGGCTGAAATGATTTTTGGCATGGCTCACGCCAGAAGTTCCTGGATTTCCTCCCAGCTCAGGGAGGCGGCGAATTGTTCCTCGCTGCCGATGGCCGCCTGGATCATCCCCCGCTTGCGGTTTTGCAAGGCGAGAATTTTTTCCTCCACCGTGTCGCGCGCGATCAGTTTGTAGCTGGTCACCACTTTGGTTTGGCCGATGCGATGGGCGCGGTCCGTCGCCTGGTCTTCCACAGCCGGATTCCACCACGGATCGAAATGAATCACCGTGTCCGCCCCCGTCAGGTTCAGGCCGGCGCCGCCGGCTTTGAGGCTGATGAGAAACACCGGAATGGCGGCGTTCTTTTGAAATTGTGCCACCACCGCTCCCCGGTCGGAGGTGGAACCGTCCAGATAACAATACTCGATGCCCTCCGCCGCCAGCCGCTCCCGCAACAGCGACAACATGCTGACAAACTGGCTGAAGACCAGCGCGCGATGGCCGCCGTCCATCACTTCCTCCAGCAGTTCGCCGAACAAATCCAGTTTGCCGGAAGCGTTGGCGGGATGGACGCCTTCGAGTTTGAGCAGCCGCAAATCGCAGCAGACCTGCCGCAGCCGCAGCAACGCGTTCAAGACCAGCATCCGGCTTTGGGCGGCCCCGGGCGCGCCCGCCGCCTCCAGCACTCCCTTGCGGCTGGCTTCCAGGATTTGCTGATACACGCCGCGCTGCTCCGCCGTCAATTCGCAGAACGACACCTGTTCCAGCCGGGCCGGCAAATCCGCCGCCACCTCCTTCTTGAGCCGCCGCAGCAGGAAGGGCCGCAGCCGCCGCCCCAGCCGCGTTTGGGCGGCGGCGTCTTTTTCCCGCGTGATCGGCAATTCGTAGCGCTCGCGGAAATCCTGCGCGCTCCCCAGATAGCCGGGCATGAGAAAGTCGAAAATGGACCAGAGATCGAGCACGGAATTCTCCATCGGAGTGCCGGTCAGGACAATCCGGCGCCGGGCGGCCACGGCTTTGACGGCTTGCGCGTTTTGGGTCTGGCGGTTCTTGATGTGCTGGGCTTCGTCCAGCACAACGGTGTCAAACTCCAGCCCGCGATAGCGCCCGGCGTCGCGGCGGATCAGGGAATAACTTGTCAAGACGATGTCGCTCGCCGCGATTTGGCCGAACCGCGCGTGCCGGTCCGGTCCGTGCAAGGCCAGCAGCTTCAACTCCGGCGTGAATTTCTTCGCCTCCGCCACCCAATTGAACACCAGACTCGTAGGGCAAACGACCAAATGCGGGCGATGCGTTTCCATCCGCCATCCGCCATCCGCCTTGTCCGCCATAGCTGCAGCGACGGCGGAAATCCGCAATGTGGAAAGAAAGGCCAGAGTTTGCAGCGTTTTCCCCAGCCCCATTTCGTCGGCCAGAATGCCGCCGAAGCCGTTTTCCCGGAGAAAATGCAGCCAGGCCACGCCGTGTTTCTGGTAAGGGCGCAGCACCGCGTCCAATTCGCCCAGCGGCGGGCAGGCCAGTTTGGCTTCGCCGCATTGCCGGGCCGCGCGCTCGCGCCAGGCCGGGGGCGCGTGGACGCGCCAATCGGCGTGCTGCCGCAAGGCGGCCTCCAGGAAGCCGGCCTGGGTGTTGCTGATGCGATAGCCCTGCGGATGCTGCCGCGGCGCGCAGTCCAGCAGGACCTCCTGCAGCTCCTCCACCGCGCCCGTGTCAATCAACCCCCATTTTCCGTTTTTCAGACGCGTGTGGCTCCGGCCGGAAAGGAGCAGGCGTTGAATGTCCGCCGCCGCAAAAGTCTCCCCGCCGCCCGCCGCAAACACCACGCCCAGATCAAACCATTGCACACCCGAGGAGATGTGAAACTGCGGCTGGACGCGCTCGATATTCCGCGCCGCGCTGCGTTCGAGCCGTTCCTCCAAAGTCACGCTCCAGTCCCGTTGCAGCTTGGGAAATTCCCGCGCGAAGAAATTCAACACCGCGTCTTGTCCTGTCAATCGCAGCCTGCCTTGCGCGTCCGGTCCGGCGAAGCCGCTGCGTTGCAAACGGCCCAGCGCCGCGCTCTCGGCGGCGAAATCGCGCGTCGAATAACGCGTCGCCACATCGGGATCCGGCAGCCAGACGCTTTCCGCCGGCCCTCCGGGAACACCGGCGGTCAGGATGCGCGGGCCGTAGGCGCATTGCAAAAGCGCGTCCAGTTGAGCCAGGCCGCCCTCAAGCTCCAGCAGGAAACGCGGCGCCTGCGGTTCGAGCGAGAAATCTTCCAGTTGGAAATTCGCCTGCGCCGCGCCCGCCGCCTGCAACTGCGGCCAATCCCGGCCCAGGAACTGCGGGACTTGCCGGCGGGTCAGGCGCACCGGCCCGCGCAACACTTCCGCCAGCGCCGGCGGCAAACCCAGCGGCTGCAACGCCGGCTTCCGCCAAACCCAATCCCCTATCCTCACCATCGGCCCGGGCTTTTCCGTCATGGCCAGGACGATTTCCCCGCCCGCCTCCAGGGTGGCGCGCAGCGGCAGCGCCAGCGGCGTTTGTGTCACAGTGACCGCGCTGGCTTTGCCCAGCCAGACATTGGGGTGTCCGGCCAGCGCCGGGAGCAACGACACAAAATCCCCGGTGTCCAATTGCAGGATGGCGGGCGTCTGGCCGCGCGCCAGGATTTCCAGCTTGTCAACAATCGCCGCCTCCGAGGGCGGGAAGGCGAAGGCGCGTCCCGGCGGCAGGGCGTTGAGCGGGCAGCGTCCGCCGCTCCATTGGGCTTCCAGCACGAGCATGACTTTGCCGCGGGCCAGGGCCTCCTCGAAATTGGGCGGGAGAATGACCCACAGCGCCGCCGGCTCGCCGGCCGGGTCCCGCCGCAGCGTGGAACTGTTGCCGGCCGGCGGAGTTGGTTTTGCCGACGACGACGACGGCGCCGGGGCGGGGCCGGGTTCCTGCCCCCGCAGCCAGTGCAGCCCAACGGCGACGCCATGCGCGCAAATTTTCCCCCACTCGCGCGCCTCGCGGCAAGGGCAGAGATTCTCCATCTCCACCTGGCTTTTAATTGCCATGGAAACGCGGAAGGAGACTTCGCCGTCCCGCACCACGCCGCGCAGCAACGGCGGCGTCCAAAACGAACTGAGCACCTGGCCCTGCTCCAGATAAAAGCGCGCCCGTTTCATCACCTCCCAGCCGGCGGCCTCGCGGAGCAAGTTTTCTGTAAGCTGCATGGATGAATTGTGGCTCATTCTCGGCACGGGTCAAATGGAACAAGCCGTTGAAATGTGGATGGCCCGCCAAACGCCCCTGCATTTATCGCCGTTCGTTCCCTCAATTCAATTTTTCACGGCTTCCGATCCATTCCCGATTAAAGAAAATTGAGGACAAAAGCGTTTTGGCTTTTGACACCTGGGTGACCCCTTATCCTGACTCCGCATCGGGTTGTTCTTGCCGCAAACGAAGCGCCATTGTTTTCCAGCCACGGTGTGATTGATTATGCCGCCATGAAAAGTTTCAAAGAGATCACGCGGGGCAGCACTCTTGAGTTTTACGAGTATATTGTCAAATGCCTTGCCGGCGTGAGCGTCGGCTATGTTTTGTTGAAGGCATTTCCCCAGGAAAGCGGCCAGTATTCCTGGCTGCTCATTTCCATTCTGCTTTCCATCACCCACGACAATAACAGCAAGGCCGCCCACGACCGGATGCGGGGGAACATCGTCGGCTCGCTGGTCGGTTTCATCGTGTTTTTCCTGCACAATCCCCCGAATCTCCTGACCATTGGCATCGGGGTGGTGGTGACGATCACCCTCTGTTTCAGGCTGGATTTGATCGGGGTTTGCCGGACCGCCCTGGTGGCCTTCATCATCGTGATGATTTATGAGGAGGCACACAGCAGTTGGATGGGGGCGATCTACCGGATGGCCAGCGTCGTGCTGGGCTGTTTGATTGGCCTGGTCATCAATCACACCTTCCGCAGGATCACCCTGCCGATGCTGCAAAGGATGGAACACGAAGCCAGCTCTGACGAGGCTGGGGAATAGCGCACGGGTTTCCGCTCCTGAAAGTGATTCTTGGGAGCGTGTTTTGTCCCCCGCCCTGCCATAGTCTCTCTCCGGGAGACGACGGGGGATCTCAATTGCGACTGGGGGGATACCATGATCGTCATCGTCGGTTTGCCGGACGCGGCGGTGAAGGAGTCGCGGGACCGGGTCACGACGGCGCAGACCAATTCCGGGTTCAATAGACTTCCTCATGCGAGCGGATGTTGATTAAGAGCAAAACTTCCGCGCCGGTTTGCGGATGTTTTTCTTTCGCAAACACAATCCGGCAATCGTATCCGGCGGAACAGGCATGCAGCCCGGCCAGTCGGCCGCATCAAGTGATGCGATTCAGGAGGGGATCATTGGGGTTTTCCGCCAGGCGCCGCAGAGTCGTCTCGATCTGCGGTTGCAGGGCGGGGTTTTTCCTGATCAAGCGACGGAACGCCCGATTAAACTTGTTCGTGAGAACAAGCCCGGCCATGTCTCATTTGCTCTTTCGCAAGCTGGCGATGACGCTTTCCGCCGACTGACTTTTGAGTTTGCCGGAGCGAAAAGCCCTGATGGCGCTCTTGGCCTCCGCAGCCGTCTCTTGCCGCCACGTTTCGATACGACGCTGGCGCAACAGACTTTCGAGTATTTCCTGCTCCTCCGCCGGCAACGCTTCGGCTTCGGTCAGGACACGATCTAAAGTTAACGCAGCCATAAGTTCAATTCGTTGGTTTGAATTTCCACCTTTTCCCTCATGTTGCCAAGCAAAAAATACCGCGCGAGTCTTGGACGGTAGGGCGAGACTCTGTCGAGCCGAAACTCGAATTCGCGGGGAAAAAGTCACGGCTCGCCAGAGTCTCGCCCTACCTCACCCGCGTTCACTGACGCCTTGCGGCAAAAACGGCATTGCCCTTGCGCCCGCGTTGGCCCAACATCCCCCCATGCTGGCGCGTGTTTTGTCTGCTGCGGTCCATGGAATTGAAGCCTTCCCCGTCGAGGTGGAGGTCAATTGCGGCTGGGGGGATACCATTATCGTGATTGTTGAGGCGATCCCCCCAAACACTCCGTTTTGCTCAAAGTGGCATCAGTCGCAGCAAGTGCGAATGCAGAAGGCATTCGCGTCCCGGAATTCCACATCCCGTGTTCCCGTGCTTGTTTTTGCTTATTCCGCTCGCTAAACGCCGCAGCGTGTGCTATTTTACAAATTGTCTTCACCGTTTCCGGTTCGTTGGTCGTGAACCTCTAATCTTGTGGACTGGTTGTCAAACTCGGTAATTCCACGACCCATGAACTATGCGCCACAACTTGCTCTCGTCGTCGGCTATCGCCTGCGCCAGAAAGAGCCAAGCCGGGAATCGCGTCATGATTAAATCCAGCCAGTGCGGCAGCCAGTCGGGGGGGGGCAGCGCCAGCGAATCCGTTGGCAGGCGCGTTGAGCAGGGAAGGAAAGAACAGCAATAAGGAACTCAGAAACGAAAATGAAAAAGATCTCATCAGCACTTGTAGTGAACGGAAAGGAACTTTTAAGACCAGGACTTCTCCTCGCCGTTGTCTTGATTTTTATGCACCGCGATGCGTCGGCAGCCCAAGCGCCAGTGCCGCTG
>Ga0326727_10022493_pt1 | contig 12170 bp, 8 predicted proteins | sample MB2enrmetagenome_FD_207643 | JGI IMG/M metagenome (GOLD analysis project Ga0326727, IMG submission 207643) | Lab enriched peat soil microbial communities from McLean, Ithaca, NY, United States - MB29MY | ecosystem: Environmental > Terrestrial > Soil > Wetlands > Peat | place: USA: New York... | reverse complement strand
GGCAGGAACCCGCGGCGTTAAATACGCAGCCTCCAAAAATCTCGGCGTCGTGGTCATGGAGCCGTTGCGCGGCGGATTCTTGAGCCGCCGGCCCCCGGAACCGGTAGTCAAGGTCTTCGAAACCGCGCCGGTACAAAAAAGTTACGCCGAATGGGGACTGCAATGGCTCTGGGACCAACCGGAAATTTCTGTCGTTTTGAGCGGCATGTCCACATTGCAGCAAGTCCATGAAAACCTTGCCTCTGCGGAGCGCTCCGGTCCAGGGAAATTAGCCGGGGACGAAAGGGCTTTATTTAGCAAAGTCCGCAGCGCCTACCGCGATTTATTCCCGGTGCCGTGCACTGCCTGCCGTTATTGTATGCCCTGTCCCAGCGACGTCAATATCCCGGTAATCTTCCAGTATTATAACGATGCGGTGGCGTATAATATGCTACATGCCTCACAGTCACGCTATGCCGGATTAAAAATGAACGGCCACCGCGCCGACCAATGCACTGAATGCAATAAATGTGTGGAAGTTTGCCCGCAGAAAATTGCGGTTCCGGCTCAGTTAAAAAAAGCGCACGAATTCCTCAGTCTTAAAAAATAAACCTCTCACGACCTCACGGTTGGGGTATTAAATAAGGAGAAATAAAATGGCAGAAGCATCCAACAAAGTTCAAAAACTAAAATATAAGACGATTGAGATTCCCCAACTGACCCGCGGTATCGCCCGCGATTTGACTGAAACCATCGGCAACACCCCCCTGGTCAGATTAAATCGTGTTACCGACGGGGCTCAAGCGCAGGTAGTGGTCAAACTGGAATCATTTAATCCCATCCACAGCGTCAAGGACCGCATCGGGGCAGCCATGATACTGGATGCGGAAGCCAGGGGGTTAATTAAAAAAGACACCGTAATCGTAGAACCTACCAGCGGTAATACCGGCATCGCCCTGGCTTATGTCGCCGCCGCGCGTGGCTATAAACTTATTCTGACAATGCCGGACACAATGTCCGTCGAGAGAAGGCAGCTTCTCTCCATCTTCGGGGCGCAGCTAATTTTGACTCCCGGCGCGGAAGGCATGAAGGGCGCCATCAGCAAGGCAGAAGAGCTGGCCGCGACTAATCCGAATTACTTCATGCCGCAGCAATTTAAAAATCCGGCCAATCCGGAAATTCACCGGTTGACCACTGCGGAAGAAATCTGGCGTGATACAGATGGGAAAGTGGATATCCTCGTAGCCGGCGTCGGCACCGGCGGCACGATTACCGGTGTCGCTGAAGTTTTAAAACAGCGAAAACCCGGCTTTAAAGCTATCGCCGTCGAACCGGCCGCATCGCCGGTCCTGTCCGGCGGGAAACCGGGCTCGCATAAAATCCAGGGTATCGGGGCGGGATTTGTGCCTGATGTTTTCAAGAAAGAATATATCGACGAAATTATCCAGGTTACCAACGAAAATGCCGGCGCCACGGCGCGCAGACTGGCTAAAGAAGAAGGGATTCTAGCCGGGATATCTTCCGGCGCCGCCACCTGGGCAGCCATCGAGGTGGCAAAGAGACCGGAAAATAAGGGCAAATTAATCGTCGTCATCATCCCGGATACGGGTGAGCGCTATCTGAGCACCTGGCTGTTCCAGGATGTGACGCAGCCGGCGACAATATAAATCAAACATTTACGACGCCTTAATCAAAGCTAAATGACCTTCTCCCCGGCGCAAGCGTCGTGGTACACAGCAATAATTTAAGATACGCCCCACAAGGGGCGGGATATTAAACCCTAAAAAAATAATTCCTGTCACCCTGACGTCAAATAAGTTGGCATTTACATTGGTATTCAGTTAAGTACAATAAACTTTCTATAATTATGTCAATAATCGATCCGACTTAAAGGATCACCCATTTAAAAGTCTTAGTACGTTGGGGAGCCATAGTTTTTCTTGACAATTTCTTGATATTTTGACCCGTTTTCCGGTGTTATGCTTTTCTTAACATGAAAGTACATTGGGGTCAAAGGGCTGCCCCGACAGATAATTTTATCACCATCAACGAGTTGGACGAATCTGCCGGGACAAGGGAAATACCGCCGACGCAGGACGCCCGGGCGATGTGCCGGGCGTTAAGAGCAGGTAAGCTGCCGGAATATTTAAACTGGTTGGAACAAAAACCGAGAAAGAAGATGCTCAGCAAATTCCGCGGCATCATTAATTCCCGCAGCGCCGGTTTGCCGATTTTAGACGACGAAGAAGCGCCGAATATAATTCTGGAAGACATTGCTTTCGACCCCATTCAGAACGTCCAGGCCAGGATAATGACGAAAATTACGCTGCTGCTGATTGTGCAGAGCGAATCTCAAAAAACCGGCCTTTGGAACGATCTGCAAAGTGAATGGACGGAAAATTATTTGCGTGAAACGAAAAGGTTTGTCCGCATCCTCGAAGCGATAATCAAACAATGCGAAAACAGCGGGCAGCAAGACCGGGCGGCGGCGTTAAGAAACAGTATCAATCAGATTAAAGCCGCCAACAGGCAATACACGATTCAGTGGTAACCAGTGTACCACCCCATCATATCAATTTGTATTTGCGGCGCCTTGACCAGGCGGACTTAAGAAAGACATTGCAGTTAGGCTGAATCCCGCTCCCCTATCAGGTATGGACAAACTTTCATCGGGATGGAATAAAACCAAGAGCTAACGCTATTTAAGAAGCACCGCACTAATACTTTTTCAACAATCTCGACCTTAAACAGTTCAAACCAAACAAACCTTGATAATTTCTTGACATTTTACGGCATTCAGGCGTGTTATGCTTCCAAATGGGCAGGTCTGAGCGAGACTCCCGAAGGTAAAAATATGAACGATTTAATATATCTGGTCTATATAGCGGTATTTTTCGCGTTGACATTCGGATTATTACGTTTATGCGACATCCTCATGGGAGGCACAAAATGAATGTTCTTTACCTTGTCGCCGGCATCATTTCAGCCGTGCTGCTAATTTATCTGATACTGGCATTATTGAAACCGGAGTGGTTTAAATGAGCTTATTCGATGTGCTGCAAATTATCCTGTACCTGGTAATCCTGGTGCTGCTGGCAAAACCGCTTGGTACTTTCATGGCCCGCGTCTTTAGCGGCGAACGCAATATTCTAAGTCCGGTGATGGCGCCGGTGGAGCGTTTTACCTACCGTATGCTGGGCACCAAGTCCGACGAAGAAATGAACTGGAAGCAGTATGCCATCGCCGTGATGCTGTTCGCGCTGCTGGGAGTGGTTACCTTATACATAATTGAACGGCTGCAGGGAGTTCTGCCGTTCAACCCGCAGCACCTGCCGGGAGTTCCATCGGCACTGGCATTCAATACATCCATCAGTTTCAACACCAACACGAATTGGCAGAACTACGGCGGCGAAACGACGATGACCTATTTCACGCAGATGGTCGGTCTCACCGTCCACAACTTTTTATCGGCGGCAGCCGGCATCGCGGTGCTAATGGCTGTAATCCGCGGTTTCACCCGGCATTCCGTCCAAACCCTGGGTAATTTCTGGGTGGATATGACACGGAGCGTGCTTTATATCTTAATTCCGCTCTCCCTGATACTGGCGGTCGTTTTGATGTCTCAGGGCGTAGTGCAAACATTGAGCAAATATAAAAGCGCCGAGATGCTGCAGTCAACGCAAGATGTCAGCGGACAAACAATCACGCAGCAAATTATCGCGGTCGGGCCGGTAGCTTCACAAGAAGCCATCGAACTGCTGGGGACAAACGGCGGCGGCTTTTTCAATACCAACGCGGCGCATCCGTTTCAAAACCCCACGCCTTTAACCAACTTCCTGCTGGTGCTGGCCATCCTGCTGATTCCGGCGGCGCTTTGCTATACCTTTGGCAAAATGGTGGGAGACACGCGCCAGGGCTGGGCAATATTATCCGCGATGATGATTATTTTCGTGGTGATGCTAACCGTGTGCGTGTGGTCGGAGCAGGCCGGCAACCCGGCGCTGAACAGTCTGAACGTGAACCAGGCGGCCTCGACTACGCAATCCGGCGGCAACATGGAAGGAAAAGAGGAGCAAATCGGCGCGGCGAACTCGGCTTTGTGGTCTACCGCCACGACGGCGGCTTCCAACGGCTCGGTTAATTCGATGCTGGATTCGTATACGCCGCTGGGAGGACTGGTGCCGATGTGGTTGATTCAACTAGGGGAAGTTATTTTCGGCGGGGTCGGGTCCGGCCTTTACGGCATGCTGGCGTTCGTGATTATCGCCGTCTTCATTGCCGGGCTGATGATCGGCCGTACGCCGGAATACCTGGGGAAAAAGATAGAATCTTATGAAATGAAAATGGCGGCAATCATGGTGCTGATTCCGGTGCTGTTTTCGCTGTTAGGGACAGCGGTCGCGGTAATCTCCGCTTCCGGCCAATCCGCGGTGTCCAATCCCGGCATTCACGGATTCAGCGAAATCCTCTACGCTTTTTCGTCAACTTCAAATAATAACGGCTCGGCTTTTGCCGGCTATGGTTCCAATGTTTTTATCAACGTAATTGAAGGCATCTGCATGTTTATCGGGCGGTTTTGGCTGCAAATCCCGATACTGGCAGTGGCGGGCAGCCTGGTCAAGAAGAAAAAAGTGCCGGTAACGTCCGGCACGCTGCCGACATATACTCCGCTGTTTATTTTCTGGCTGATTGCCGTGGTGATTATCGTGGGCGCGCTGAGCTTCTTCCCGGCATTATCGCTGGGACCCATCGGCGAATTCCTGAAGTTAAGGTAGAAAAATGGCTAATTTAATGTTTTGGCAGAAAAAACAGAAAACCGCAGACAGCACACCTTCTGCGCACAAAGAAAAAGGCTCTTCCCGTCAAATTTACCAGCACGCGATTATTGACGCCTTCGCGAAGCTTGACCCGCGCTGGATGATACATAACCCGGTGATGTTCGTGACAGAAGTGGGCAGTTTTCTGACCACCGTGCTCTGGATACAGGCTCTGGCCGGGCACGGCGAAGACCCGGCGGGATTTGTGGGCGGGGTGGCGCTGTGGCTCTGGCTGTGCGTTTTATTCGCTAATTTTTCCGAGGCGCTGGCCGAAGGGCGCGGCAAGGCCCAGGCGGCGGCGTTACGACGGACCCGCCGCGAGACACACGCCAAGAAACTGGCCAAACCGGACCGCAATTGTCCGTACACCACCGTAACCTCTAACGAATTGATGAAAGACGATTATTTCCTGGTCGAAACCGGGGATATCATCCCTACTGACGGCGAAATCGTGGAAGGGGTGGCTTCGGTGGACGAGAGCGCGGTGACCGGCGAGAGCGCCCCGGTAATACGTGAATCCGGCGGCGATCGCAGCGCGGTGACCGGCGGGACGCGGGTGCTTTCGGACTGGCTGATTGTGAAAGTCAGCGCCAGCCCCGGCGAAGGCTTCCTGGACAGAATGATCAGTCTGGTAGAAGGCGCAAAAAGACAGAAAACCCCCAACGAAATCGCGTTAATGATTTTGATTTCCGGGTTTACGATTATTTTCCTGGTGGTCTGCACGACATTGCTGCCGTTTTCCCTGTACGTAGTGAAAGTAACCGGCCACGGGACCGTAATTTCCGTGACCGTGCTGGTGGCGCTGCTGGTGTGCCTGATTCCGACGACAATCGGCGGGCTGCTCCCGGCCATCGGCATTGCCGGTATGGACCGGCTCATCAGAAAGAATGTCATTGCGATGTCCGGACGGGCGGTTGAAGCCGCGGGTGATGTGGATGTGCTGCTGCTGGACAAAACCGGCACGATTACACTGGGCAACCGGCAGGCGGTAGATTTTATCCCGGTGGGTAATGCGACCATCCGGGAACTGGCGGAAGCCGCGCAGGAAGCCTCGCTGGCCGATGAAACACCGGAAGGGCGCAGCATAGTGCTGTTAGCCAAAGAAAAATACGGAATGAAAGGGAATAAAGAAGGGGGCCCGCACCGGCACTTTATTCCGTTTACCGCGCAGACCAGGATGAGCGGCATTGACGCCGAAAAATTAACTATCAGAAAAGGCGCCGTTGATTCGGTGCTGACTTACGTCAAGGCTCAGGGAAAGCCGGTACCGCCGGAACTGACGGACGTGGTGGAAAACATCGCCAAAGCCGGCGGCACGCCGCTGGTGGTGGTGCGCAACGGGGATATTTTAGGCGTGGTACACCTTAAGGATATTGTCAAAGGCGGCATTAAAGAAAGGTTCGTGCAGATGCGTAAAATGGGCATCAAGACGATAATGATTACCGGTGATAACCCGTTAACCGCGGCGGCCATCGCCGCCGAAGCCGGAGTTGACGATTTTCTGGCGCAGGCGACGCCTGAGACCAAACTGCAGTTAATCCGCACCAATCAGGAAGGCGGCAAACTGGTGGCCATGACCGGTGACGGCACCAACGACGCCCCTGCTCTGGCCCAGGCCGATGTCGCCGTGGCGATGCATACCGGCACACAGCCGGCGCGTGAAGCAGCCAACATGATAGACCTGGACAGCAACCCGACAAAATTGATTGACATCGTAGAAACCGGCAAGCAATTACTGATGACCCGTGGGGCATTGACTACCTTTAGTATCGCTAACGATGTTTCCAAGTATTTCGCCATCATTCCAGCGGCCTTCGGGGGCACATTACCGGCCTTGAAAGCGCTGAATGTGATGCACCTGGCCACGCCGGAAAGCGCTGTGCTATCCGCCGTAATTTTCAATGCGCTGATTATCATGGCGCTGGTGCCGCTGGCTTTGCGCGGAGTGCCTTACCGGGCAGTGGGCGCCGCCAGATTATTGCGGGATAACCTTTTCATTTACGGCCTGGGCGGCGTAATTGCGCCGTTCATCGGGATTAAGCTCATTGACATGCTGTTAGTGGCACTGCATATCGCTTAGGGAGATATATATGTTACGTCAATTAAAATATGCCGCGATATTCCTGGTCGCTTTCACCCTTTTGTGTGGGGTGATTTATCCGCTGTGCGTCACCGGCATCGGGCAACTGTTTTTTAAGAATAAAGCCAACGGCAGCCTGATTACCGCCAACGGCACAGTCGAAGGTTCGGCGTTAATCGGACAACCTTTCAGCGACCCGTCTTATTTCTGGGGCAGGTTATCCGCCACAGCGCCGTTCCCGTACAACGCCGCTGCTTCTGCCGGTTCGAACCTGGGGCCGGGCAATCCGGCTCTAATAGATGAAGTCCAGGCTAGAATCAATGCACTGAGAGCCGTTGACCCGAATAATACCGCCCCGATTCCGGTGGATTTAGTCACTTCATCCGGCAGCGGCCTGGACCCGGATATCAGCGTCGCCGCCGCGGATTATCAAATCAATCGTGTCGCCCAATACCGCAACCTACCGGTCTCAGAAATCACCGCGTTGGTCAAGCAGTATACCACTGGCAGACAATTCGGGATATTCGGGGAACCGGCGGTGAACGTCCTCAAACTCAACCTTGCGCTCGATAACCTGAAATAGATTTTGTCTTGTATAGAGAGTAAAATTCAAGCAGGGATAAGGTGCGATGACAGAAGATACTTCCCGTCCCAATCCGGACGAACTGCTGGTTCGTGTTAAAGCTGAGGAAGCGAAAGAGAAGCGGGGAAAACTGAAAATTTTTCTCGGTTATGCCGCCGGTGTGGGTAAAACTTATGCCATGCTGGAAGACGCGCGGGTTAGGACCTTCGATACGGACGTTGTTATCGGCATTGTCGAAACCCATAAACGGCATGAGACGGCCGCCCTGCTGCAGAACCTGGAAATAATCCCCCCGAAAAAAACGGAATACCGCGGCGTCACGCTCCAGGAAATGGACATTGACGCCGTATTGAAACGCCGCCCGCAGCTGGTGCTAGTGGACGAACTGGCGCACACCAATGCCCCGGGTTCACGCCACCCTAAGCGGTACCAGGACGTGCTGGAACTGCTGGAAAGCGGCATCGATGTTTACTCCACGCTGAACGTGCAGCACGTCGAGAGCCTGCGGGACACGGTGGAACAGATAACCGGGATTTCGATGCACGAAACCATCCCGGATACAGTAATAGACACCGCCGACGAAATCCGGCTGGTGGACCTGCCGCCGGACGAGCTGCTGACAAGGCTGAAAGAAGGCAAAGTCTACGTGCCCGAACAGGTAGCGCAGGCGATGGAGGATTTTTTCCGCAAGGGGAACCTCACCGCCCTCCGCGAACTGACGATGCGCACTGCCGCCGAACGTGTGGACGAAGAGGTCCGGTCTTACATGAGTTCCCACGCCATCCGGGGTCCGTGGGCGACCGGCGAGCGGCTGATGGTCTGCATCAGTCCCAGTTCGCTGGGCAACCGCCTGGTGCGGACGGCCCGCAGGCTGGCCCGTCAATTGGGGGCGGAATGGTTCGCCGTTTACGTGGAAACACCAGATAATCTCCGGCTTTCTCCGGCGGAGCAGGAACGTTTAACAGCCACTTTACGGCTGGCCGAAAGCATGGGGGCGCAGGCCGTCACCATTCCCGGCCATTCCATTTCGGAAACCGTCATTGATTACGCAGTGAAAAACAATATTACGAAAATCGTGGTCGGCAAACCGCAGCGCCGAAGGTGGCACAAACTGCGTGACGAAGTGGTACTGGACCGGATTATCCGACAGAGCGCGGATATTGACGTTTACGTGGTTAGCGGCGCCGGGGAACCGGCGAAACAGGCTAACCCGGTGAAAAACCCGCCCCGCTTCGAAAACTGGCGCAGCTATTTGCAGGGCCTGATAATTGTCGGCATCGCCACCATCATCGGGCAGTTAATCCACCAATTTTTTACATCCACTTCAATCATGGCGGTGTACGTGCTGGCGGTGGGGGTCACGGCTTATCTTGCAGGGCTCGGCCCTTCAATTATGGTCTCTTTCGTCGGCGTGCTGACTTTTGATTTCTTCTTCGTCAATCCGTATCTCAGCTTCAATGTTTCCGATACTCAATACATTTTTACGTTCCTGGTGCTGCTTTCCGTCGGCATCGTCATCAGTTACCTGACGGCACGGGTGCGCCGGCAGACGGAAGCGGCTAAAATCCGGGAGCATGAGACCTACACCCTCTTCGCGCTGGGCCGCGATCTGGCAGTGTCTAACGACATGGAAACCTATATGCATGTCATTGTGGAGCGGGCGCGGGAAACATTCGGGCACGACGTTATCGCTTTCCTGCCGGACCCGCAAAACAAAAACAAGCTTAAGTCCTATTCGAATAACCCGAATTTAACCGTAGACGACAACGAAAAAGCGGTGGCCATCTGGGCCTTCGAACATTCCAAAGTAGTGGGATTCGGCACGGATACCCTGCCTAACGCTAAAGCCCATTATGTACCGCTGGTCACGGCCCGGGGCAAAGTAGGCGTGCTGGCCATCTTCAAAAAAGACGGAAAAGACGAACTGACCATCACCCAGGAAAGATTGCTGAAAGCGTATTCGGATTTGGCGGCCGTGGCCATCGAGAGTATCCTGCTCAACGAAGAAGCGCATAACGCGCAAATTTTAAGGGACACGGAGAAATTGCAGACGGCACTGCTGAATTCAGTCTCACACGATTTGCGGACACCGCTGGTTTCGATTATCGGCGTGCTCAGTTCGCTGCAGGCGGAAGGCATGAACCTGGATGACGAGGCCAAAGCCAAGCTGGTCAAAGTGGCCTGGGAAGAAGCGGAACGATTGAACCACCTGATTACCAACCTGCTGGACGTTTCCCGGGTGGAAGCGGGCGCCATCCGGATACTGAAGCAATCCTCCGACGTGCAGGACCTGGTGGGTACGGCGCTGGAACAGCTGGGGGACCGCACCAATTCCCGCCCGATCGAAGTGGATATTCCGACGGAACTGCCTTTTGTGCTGGTGGATTTCGGGCTCATCGTGCAGACGCTGGTGAACGTGATTGATAACGCGCTGAAATATTCACCGTCCGGCTCGCCGATCGAAATCAAAGCCAGAAATGTAGATAAAGAAATCCAGATTGAAGTGGCGGACCGGGGCTTCGGCATCCCGCCGCAGGATTTATTGCAGGTTTTCGATAAATTTTACCGCATCGAACATCCCGGCAGCGTCACCGGCACCGGCTTGGGATTATCCATCTGCAAAGGAATCGTAGAAGCGCACGGCGGCCGCATCACCGCGGAAAACCGGGAAGGCGGCGGCACGATTATCCGGTTAATTTTACCGGCAGCGGAGAACGAACCGAAACGGGGTGAGCCGTCCCATGCCTAACGGGAAAGTCCTGATTGTTGACGATGAAGAGTCCATCAGGGTCTTCCTGAGGGTAACATTGACCGCGCAGGGCTACGAAACAATCGAGGCTGTTTGCGGCAACGAAGCCCTGGTGAAAGCCGCCGCGGAGAAGCCGGATATTATTATTCTGGATATCGGCTTGCCGGACATTGACGGCATTGAAGTCACCCGGTCGCTGCGGGAATGGACGGAGATACCGATTATTATCCTTTCCGTGCGCGGCTCGGAGAAAGATAAAATCGCGGCGCTCGATTTCGGCGCGGACGATTATTTAACCAAACCGTTCATCGTGGGGGAACTGCTGGCCCGGGTGCGGGCGGCCCTACGGCGGGCGCAAAAATCAGCCGACGGACAAACGTTCAAAACCGGCAACCTTGAGGTTGACCTGGCGCGGCGGCAGGTTAAAACGGCCGGGCACGAAGTGCAATTGACACCCAACGAATATGAACTGCTGAAAGTGCTGGTGGAGCACGCCGGCAAAGTGCTGACGCATAAACATTTGCTGGTCGAAGTCTGGGGTCAGCAGTACCGCGACGAATTTCACATGCTGCGGGTTAATATCAGCAATCTACGGCGCAAGCTGGAAACCGACCCGGCGCGCCCCCAAATCATCATCACCGAATCCGGCGTGGGCTACCGCATGAAGGTTCAATAAATAATAGTTTCAAAAAGCCAAATCAACTAAAAGAGCTCGCAACCGGTTAGTTTCACAACAAATTCAACTGTTTAAATATGGTCACTGGTTCCGGCTGCTCTTAATATCGAGCGCCACAACGTTTAGATTTTTAATCTATAATAACTGGCGACCCGCTTTTAAATAATATCTAAATCAAAGAACAGACAATTGGAAGGGAAAGGACCGGTGAAAAAAGTTAAGCAATTGCTAAACAAAAACGGTGGGCCCGGCAGGTATCGAACCTGCGACCAATCGGTTAATTGTGTTGAGATTCATCGGTCCACCTCCATTTTCCATTTTTGCCAATTATATTGTGGCACATTTTAGTTATACAATCAAAGGGTAATTTGGTGAGTCATTAGATATTTTTGATTGGCCGTATTTTGGGTTGTTGTAATATCAAATAAGAATGCCTACCAACCGATAATGGATGACTGCGGTCTGCAAAAACTGACAGCGCAGCAGCTTAAAGACCTTTAGGAACTCATCATCGCTAGACACCGGCAATCCAGCTACTTTTACCAGTTTACCGGCCAGTGGATCGATGGCTTTGCTTATTTTATGACCCTATACTTAGTAACAGCATTCTGGACAGGCAGCAAATGCAAGCTATCAAATTGTTATCGATGGATCAAGGCACAGTGAAAAACTATCGCCGCACCTTCTAAAGGGAGTATTGAAAGGAATAAAGCAGGAGTAATACAACTTTTATAATCCTACGGGTTGGTCAAAGAATGTGGTTATTGATATGTCAAAGAATGAGGTTTTCGACATTCTGAGCATTTGTTGTTAGTTTACTCCCGTTTTTGTTGGAATAATTATTTAGTATAATATTATCTTTGAATCACAAGAACAGGGGCAGGAACTGTCCTACTACGTTGGTTAAATCGACATTACATTAAAAAATTGACGACGAGTTACGATTATTTTACCAATGGCTAATTAATCTTTGATCCATTTTGAGCAATGATCAATTTTTATCAAGTATCTACCATCGTGATCGCCTCGTTTCACTGTTGACACACCTTAAAATGGAAGTACAATTAATATAGAACGATAAGAAATTTTTAGAGCATGAAATAGACAGATGAGCTAAACGCGGAGTTATTAACTAAAAACTTGATGGTTTATTCTTTAGTTAAATAGTAGATACCCACGAGCAGAGCTCGTGGTACTTTAAAACTCAGGCTTCGCCTGACCTAAAGCTGTGGTGAATATGACGCTACAAGAATCGAATACCACTCCTTTACATTCACCCACGTGCT
>Ga0326727_10022492_pt1 | contig 12171 bp, 9 predicted proteins | sample MB2enrmetagenome_FD_207643 | JGI IMG/M metagenome (GOLD analysis project Ga0326727, IMG submission 207643) | Lab enriched peat soil microbial communities from McLean, Ithaca, NY, United States - MB29MY | ecosystem: Environmental > Terrestrial > Soil > Wetlands > Peat | place: USA: New York... | reverse complement strand
GCATTCTGGCGGCACGATTCAAACTGGGGATGTTTGACCCGCCGGACCGCGTGCCGTATTCGAAGATCGTTCCGAACGTGGTGGCGTGCCCAAAACACATGGCGCTCTCCCGGCAGTTGGCAAAGGAATCCATGGTGCTGCTGAAGAATTCGCCGGTCGGCGGCGAGCCGCTGCTGCCCTTCAATGCCGCGAAGGTGAGAACAATCGCCGTCGTCGGGCCGCGCGCCGCGGAGTGCCAATTGGGCGATTATACCGCGGAGGAACCCGCGGGGCCGTTGGTGACGCCGTTTATGGGCATTCAGGCTCGGGCCGGCGAGAAGATCAACGTGAAGTACGCGCCGTGGGGCGATGGCGATCCGACTTGGGGACCGGCGGCCGATAATATGGCCCTGCGCGCTGCGAAGGAAGCGGATGTGGTTGTGGCGGTGCTGGGACTGGACTCGAAAGTGGCGATGGAAGGCCGCGATCTGACCACGCTGGCCCTGCCGAAAGACCAGGAGGCGTTCATCGAAAAGATGGTGGCGGCGAATCCGCGAACCGTCGTCGTGCTGATCAACGGTCACCCCCTGGCGATCAACTGGATCAAGGAACACGTCCCGGCCATTCTGGAGGCATGGTACCCGGGCACGCAAGGCGGGCATGCAATCGCCGACGTGCTATTCGGGGATTACAACCCGGCGGGGCGGTTGCCGGTCACGTTCTATGCATCGGACGCGCAACTGCGGCCTTTCAATGAGTACGACCTGACCAAGGGCCGCACCTATATGTATTTTGCGGGCGAGCCTCTGTATCCCTTCGGGTGGGGATTGAGCTATACCAACTTCAAATACAACAACCTCAGGGTTTCAAACCGGAACGTGCGCAGCAACGATACCTTGCAAGTCTCGGTGGATGTCGCGAACGTCGGCAGTCGCGACGGCGACGAAGTCGTTGAGGTATACGTGCATCAGCAGAAATGCAGCGTGAAGCAGCCCATCAAGCAGCTCAAGGCGTTTGAGAGAATTCACCTGAAAAAGGGGCAGAGGCAGACCGTGACTCTGCCGCTGGCCGTGAGGGATTGGGCGTACTGGGATGTGAACACCCACGCGTTTGTCGTGGAACCCGGGGTGTTCGATGTTATGGTCGGCGCGTCATCGGCGGACACGAACCCCAAGACTGAAGTCCGCGTCCAGTGAACGAGACCGGGGCTGGCGGCTTTCCTGCAAGTCCGCGCCGGCATATTTCGGGAACACTTTAGGCTTGCATTTCGCTTTTTATTCGCCTACGATTATGACCATGGTGACCCCTGTGGCAAACGATCAACACGGGTGGAACAAGCTATTACGGAAAAGGTGCTAGCATGGCTCTGACGCGCCGGCAGAAACAGGTCTTCGATTTCCTGGTCGAGTTCATCAATCACAAAGGATACTCTCCGAGTTTCGAGGAGATCGGTGATGGACTCGGGTTGTCCTCACTCGCAACCGTGCACAAGCACATGCAGACGCTCGAAAGAAAAGGATTCATCCGTCGCAGTTACAACCAAAGCCGGTCGGTGGAGGTCGTCGCGATTCCAGGCTTGGTGCCCTTCGCGAAGACCGCCGTGCGGCCGTTCGGGCGGAGAACAGCGCCCGCCGGAAAGAAAGCCGGCATTGCACAGCCCGGTTCGGAAGCAGTTCCGGCCCCCGCCGCTGTGCTCGGCAACATGGAGTTCCCGCTCCTGGGGCGAATCGCCGCCGGCCAGCCGGTTGAAGCCGTAGCCGACGCGGAGACTTTTTCTTTCGGCGATTTCACGGGCGGCCGGGGAAGCCTCTTCGTGCTTCGGGTGAAGGGCGACTCGATGATCGAAGACCACATCTGCGACGGGGATTACATCCTGGTGGAAGGAACACAGACGGCGGAAGACGGAGAGATCGTTGTAGCTCTCATCGAGGGCACGGACGCCACGCTCAAAAGACTTTTTCGCGCACCCAACGGGAAGATTCGCTTGCAGCCTGCCAACGCCCAGATGGAACCGATCATCGTGCCCGCCCGGGAAGTGAAGATTCAGGGAAGGGTCGTTGGCGTATTGCGCAAGTACTGACCTCCCACCAATCCAAGTCTACGTGTATTTCAGCCAACGGAACAACTCCGCCAGCGAAGGCCTTTTGCCGTACATCAAGATGCCCACACGATAGATCTTGGCGGAAAGCCGGACCACGCCGAGCATCGTCACAACGCATAAAATCAGCGATAGGATGATTTGCCAGAAAGGCGGAGTCTGGAGCGCAATGCGAAAAACCATCAGGATCGGCGCCAGGAAAGGGATGAGCGATGCGATGACCGACAGCCGGGAGTTGGGCTCGCGCATGACGATGAAGGAGAGAAAGAAGGCAGCCACAATGAGCATGGTAATGGGCATCTGAATCTGCTGCGCATCCTCTTCGCTCGAAACCATTGCGCCGGCGGCTGCGTAAAGTGACGCGTAGAGGAAATAACCCGCCAGGAAGAAGAGAAGGACGTAGACCAGAAGAGAAAAAGGGACTTGAACGTGCGGCGTTGACACACCCGGTCTGAAAGCACTTGCGACCCTCGCACCGTAGCTTGTGATCAGCGCGCCGGTGACCATCCAGATAAGATACTGGGTGAACCCGGCGCCGGCGACGCCCAGGATCTTTCCCATGAGCAATTGAAACGGCCGAGCCGAGGAAACAAGGATCTCAACGACGCGCGCGTTTTTCTCTTCGAGAACGGATCTCATGGTTCCCACGCCGTAGACCAGTAAAGTGGAGTAGAGGATCACGACAATAGAGATTGCCGTCAGGAAGGTCTGGGCTCTCTTTTCCTCTGATTCCCCTCCCTTGCGGATCTTGATCAGGGTAAGATTCGCTCCTCGAACCAGTTCGCTAAGATTGTCGGCTTGAATTCCACGATTGTTCAGGCGCCGGATGATCACGGCGTCATCAACCGCCTGATGGATGGCGCTGGTGAGCTGAAAATCAGCAAAGTTCTGCGCGTGCACCTCCACGGATTCCCCATCCACGACGTCCTTGGGAATCACGAGGTAACAATCCAGCAGTCCGCGCCGGACCTCGTCCGCAAGTTCGTCTCGCACCTCCTGGTCGGGGAGGGATGGCTCGACGGTCCGAACCAATTGCAGGAAGGGAGCCTTTGACTTCCCCCCGAACCGCGCGGCGATGGTTTGCGCGAGGCCTGCATGGTCGAGGATGGTGATTTTGAAGGTGTGGTTGAGCGGCCGTGTCGCCAGGATCGTGGCCCCAACCAAAAGACCTATGCTGAGCAGGGGCACCGCGACCGTGCCGAAAATGAAACCCTTGGTCCGGACGCGCGTCAGGTATTCGCGTTTGACCACCAGCCAGATCTTACGCATTGGTTTCCCCGACTTTTTCGATGAAGATATCGTTCAAAGGCGGCTCGATCAGTTCAAACCGGCTGATCCGCACGCCGCGCGCGACAGCGGCCTTGAGGATCTCCTGCGGGTCGGCGCCCGGAGTGAGCCGTGCTTCCACGACGGCGCCGAAGCGCTCCACTTTGTCGACCAGCCCTGTGCGTTCCAGAAAGTCCCCGTCCCCTGAGTACTCGATACGCAGCGTGTTCTTGCCATAGGACTGCTTGATCGCGCGGAGTCCGCCGTTCAGCACACTGCGTCCTTTGTTGATCAGGCAGATGGAGTCGCACATCATCTCCACCTGCTCCATGCGGTGAGTCGAAAGAATGATGGTGGTTCCCTGATCGCGCAACTCCAGCATTCGGTCCTTGATCAAGCCCGCGTTCACCGGGTCCAGGCCGGTGAAAGGCTCGTCCAGGATCAGCAGAGGAGGCTTATGGATCACCGCCGCAATGAACTGAATCTTCTGCTGCATTCCTTTCGATAGGTCACGGACGCTTCTACCCGAGCGGTCTTCCAGCCCCAGTCTCTTCAGCCAGCTCTCAGCACGCTTTGCCGCCTCCGCCTCCGAGAGCCCTTTCAGGGCTCCCAGGAACACAAGGACTTCCTTGACCGTCATCCGGGGATAGAGCCCTCGTTCCTCGGGGAGATAACCGATCGACTCCTGCGTGCGCTCGCTGATGGGCTCTCCATAAACCCGGATCGATCCTTCATCAGGAATTGTCACGCGCATGATCATGCGGATGGTGGTGGTCTTGCCTGCTCCGTTGGGGCCCAGGAGACCAAAGATAGAGCCTTCGCCGATGCGCAGGCTCAAGCCAGTGACAGCCGCGAGCCCGCCGAACCGCTTTCCGACTCCGTCGAGAACAACCGCATCCATTGATTGACCGATCCTAATTGGGGAATCGCTTGCGCCGCAAGCATCCATACGAATTGATTTCTCGCGAGTCCGGCCGCATTCACCCCGGCACAATACGGTGCGCGGAACGGAGTGACCTTTGTAGCATCAAATGCTACGGGGGGCAACCATGAACTCCGGCGTCGCCAGTCTTCCCTTCGGCCCCCGAACTTGCTGTACCAACTTGCTTCCCGGGAGTAAGATAGGCGACTGCCGCCGGTTTTTGAAGGCTGGAGAAGATAAATGAGAAATGTGGTGATTATTGGTTCGGGTTGCGCGGGACTAACGGCGGCCATTTATGCCGCGCGCGCAAATTTGAAGCCGCTCGCGATTCGAGGTCTGGAGGCTGGCGGGCAGTTAACCCTGACGACCCTGGTCGAGAATTTTCCCGGCTTTTCCCAGGGAGTGCAGGGGCCGGAACTCATCGAGCAAATGCAGAAGCAGGCGGCTGAGTTCGGCGCCGAGTTCCTGGAAGGACACGTTACTCGCGCGGACCTTTCCCGCCGCCCGTTTACCATCGAGACGGAGAACGAGAGGATCGAGACTCGCACGCTCATCATTGCTTCCGGCGCCTCCGCAAAGATGATGGGCCTGGAGTCGGAGCGCAAACTGCTCGGCCATGGCGTCTCCACCTGCGCCACCTGCGACGGGTACTTCTATCGCGGCAAAGAAGTGGCGGTGGTGGGGGGGGGCGACACGGCGGGGGAAGAGGCGATGTTCCTTACACGCTACGCCACTGAGGTGACCCTCATTCACCGCCGCGACCAGTTGCGCGCCTCCAAAATCATGCAGGACCGGCTCCTCCATAATAAGAAGATCAAGTTCATTTGGAATTCAGTCGTCGCGGACGTCCTGGACGTGAATAAAGGCGAAGTCACAGGAATCAAGTTGAAGAATACGAAGACCGGCGAGGAAACCATCAAGTCCTGCGACGGGCTCTTCATTGGAATCGGTCATTCGCCGAATACTTCCTTGTTCCGCGGGCAGCTTGAGATGAATGATGTGGGCTACTTGATCACCCACGATGGAAGCAAGACCAACCTGCCTGGAGTCTTCGCCGCGGGCGATGTTCAGGACCACGTTTACCAGCAGGCCATCACCGCCGCGGGTTCCGGCTGTATGGCTGCAATCGACGCCGAGAGATTTTTGGAAGCTGAACACTGAAGAACAGGTGTCAGGTTCCGGATGCCAGGCTTCATGTTTCAGGCTTGCGCATGAGGGTCGATTCCCTGAAATCAAGTCAGGTATCCAGACGCTGAAGCCTGAAACTCTGAGAGCAGAGGCGCGTCCTCATGCTTCGTCCCTTCCTCCTCTACCTTTCCGACAAAGAAATTCCCAAGAAGATCCTCACGGGCCACGCTCCGGGGAGGCGCATGGCAGCGCGGTTCATCGCCGGTGAAAACTTGGAAGCCGCAATCGAAGTAGTCCGGCGGCTGAATACCGAAGGTTTCAGGGTAACTCTCGACCTCCTGGGCGAGAGCGTTCGAGAACCTGCGGAAGCCGAGGCTGCTTGCCAGGCGTACGTCGGGATCCTGGAGCGGCTTGCTGCTGAGGGCCTGAATTCCCATGTTTCCGTGAAACTCACCCAGATAGGCCTGGCGATTGATGAGGAGTTGGCGGGCCGTCATCTGAAACGGCTTTGTGATTGCGCCACCCGGCATCACAACTTCGTACGGGTTGATATGGAGGGGTCGTCCTTTACTGAAGCGACGCTCCGAGTTTTCCGAAGCGTAAATGCACCTCGTGACGTGGCCGGCATCGTCATCCAGTCGTATCTTTACCGCAGCCACCAGGACGTTGAAGCGCTATTGAACTCCGGAGCTCGCATCCGCCTGGTCAAAGGTGCATACGACGAGCCTTCGCAAATTGCCTATCCCCACAAAAGGGACGTCGATCAGAGCTACGTCAATCTGATGAAGATGATGCTTTCGAGCGGAATCTATCACGCCATCGCCACGCACGACGACCGCATCATTTCCGCCGCACAGGAGTACGCCCGTACACACAACATCCCGCGGGATCACTATGAATTCCAATTGTTGTACGGGATTCGCCGCCAACTGCAGCGCGACTTGCTCCGGCAGGGCGAACGGGTTCGGCTGTACGTTCCCTACGGGCACGAATGGTACGCTTATTTCATGCGGCGCCTGGCCGAGAGGCCTGCCAATCTCCTCTTCCTGCTCCGCAATCTGTTCCGTGTCTGACCCGGTCCGGTCGGGGACGACAGCCGCCTGGCCTTTCCGGGTTAGGCCATTCCCAGTTGCTTCTTTGCCGCCTCGCTCAGGCGGCTGACGTCCCAGGGCGGGTCCCATACCACCTGCACGTTCGCAGTCTTCACACCCGGTATCTTTGCAACCTGCTGCTTCACCTGCTCGCTGATGAAGCTGTGGGCAGGGCACCCCCGGGCCGTCAGGGTCATTACCACGTTCACCTGGTCGCCCTCCACCTGAACCCCGTAGATCAACCCCAGGTCCACAAGATTCACCGGGATTTCCGGGTCGTAGCAATTGCGCAAAACTTCGTAAACTTGCTCATCCGTTACCATTCGCGACCTCCCCGCAGGCTTCCGCCTCTCTGCGAATTCTAGCCTTGACGACTCGCACCTCCAATCGGTTTCTTTGGCAAATACCCCCTGCCACACTATCAGCTCACCGGGGGACCACGAGATTCCCGCTGGATGGAACAGACTCGGACGTCTTGCGTATAAGCTTAATGGGACACGTCATTAAGGAGGCGCAGCGATGATAAAGTTCTTCCTCTGGTGCATACTCCTGGTTCTTTGCTGGCCGGTTGCATTGCTGGCTCTGGTTCTATACCCGATCGTGTGGTTAATACTGCTACCTTTTCGCCTTGCAGGCATCACAGTGGGAGGAGTCTTCGGCCTGTTGATCGCGATCATCACCTTGCCAGCACGCATCATACGAGGGCCACGCCCTGCCTGATACCAAGGTGCTTTCATAGAGATAGCCCGACAAGCACGAGGAACCCTGTCAGGTTCGAGACTGCAGTTCACGACCCCTCACCCGGCCCGCGCCGGCGGATGAAAGCGCCGGTCGCGGTCCACCCTCTCCCCTCGGGAGAGGGCAAGAACGAAGAGTCTCACCCCTCTTCCGCGGCACGGCTGCATCGATCAACCCTAAAGCGATGATCTATCGGGTCTGCGGTCCCATCGGTGGGTTCGCAGACGCGCGTGCAACTCAGCCGGCAGAGGTCCGGCGTTCGAGGCAGCGGCATTGGCCTCCACATGCTTGACCCTGCGCATTCCGGGAATAATCGTGCTGACCGCGGGGGCATTGAGAATGAATCGCAGCGCCATTTCGGGCATCGTAGCGCCATCGGGGATAAGGGGCCTGAGCGCCTCGGCGCGGGCCACGCTGGCCTTGAGGTTCTCCGGCCCGAAGTAGAGGTTGCGCCAATCGCCTTCCGGCCATTTGCTTCCAAGCGTAAGGGTCCCCGTCAGCGTGCCTTCATCAAACGGTACTCGCGCGATCACGGCGACGTTGTTTGCCTGGCACGCCGGAAAAAGTTCATCCTCAGGGCTCTGATCGAAAATGTTGTAGACCACTTGCACGGAGTCAACCAGACCGGACTGCACAGCCCGCACGCCGCTCCGGGGTTCCCAGCGGTTGAGGCTGATGCCAACGGCATGGATCAGCCCTTGACGGCGCAAATCATCTATCTTCTTCGCCCAGCGGCCGTCATCCAGCCAGGAGTCCTGCCACACGTGAAATTGGACGAGGTCGAAGCTCCCGAGGCCGACGTTTTTGAGGCTTCGATGGACGTATTCCTCGATGTGCTCCGGCGGGAAACAGTCGTCCAAGGTGTAATCAGGCCGGGCAGGCCATTTGAAATTCTTCGGGGGAATCTTAGTTGCCGTATAGAGCCTCTTGCCCGGGTTGTTGCGGACCAACCATCCCAGCAACGCCTCGCTGTGCCCCTCTCCGTACGCCCACGCTGTGTCAAAGAAGTTGCAGCCAAGATCAACAGACTTCTGCAGAGCTTGCTTGGATTCGTCATCATTCGAGCCCGTCCAGCTCCCCATCCCCCACATGCCGCAGCCAAGCTGACTGACCCTCCACCCGATTCGCCCAAACGCCCGGTAATCCATCAGTCTCCTCCTCAAATTCCAGGACTTCCCCTATTCAAACCGGCGGAGCCACATCACCCTCCCCGCCCTCGTCCTACACTTACTGGACATGCAAGTCTTGCGGCCCGGCTTGCGCGGTCATCATCTGGAAGAAGTAGCCGCGCTGTTCGAACAATGCGCCTGGAGGACCTTCCTCGAACACCCGGCCGTCGCGCAGCGTCACGACATAATCCACCTCCGTGAGCATGGACTGGCGGTGGGCAATAATGAGGGTGGTGCGTCCGCTGACCAAATCGCGCAGGGTCCTTTTCACCGCATCCTCAGTCTTGAAGTCAAGATTGGCGGTGGCCTCATCAAGGATCAGGATGCGGGGACTGGCCACAAAGGCGCGCGCCAGCAAAACCCGTTGCCGCTCGCCCATCGAGAGTTCGTGACCCCTCTCGCCGACCAGGGTCCCGAGTCCCTCGGGCAGGCGTTTGAGAGCCGGACCGAGCCCGGCTTTGAGGGCTGCCTCGCGCACCGCATCATCGCCGGCATCGAGACGGGCGTAGCGGATGTTCTGCGCCAGTGTGTCGCGGAAAATGGTATCCTCCGCCGAAACCTGGACAATCTGCTTGCGCAGGCTTGTGAGATCCAGGTCACGAATGTCTTTTCCATCCACCAGGACCGACCCGCGTTGCGGCTGGTAGAGGCCGAGCAGCAGGTCCGCCGTGGTTGTCTTCCCTACACCGGAAGGACCGATGAGCGCCGTGACCTTCCCCGCCGGAAGAGTGAAACTCAAGCCGCGAAGGACCGGGCAGCCCTCGCGATACTGGAAATCGACATCACGAAACTCCACCTTGCCCGCCTGGATATCAATCGGCAGCCGCGGTCCCGGATCTTCTTCTTTGACATCCAGAAGGCGGAAAGCCCGATGAAGCGACACGACGTGCCGCTGGATGCCGGAGAAGAGGCTGGCCAGGTTGGTGACGGGAGAGTAAATGCGGTCAAGGTAAGAAACGAACATCACCACATCTCCCGGGGTCAATTGATGTTCGAGAGCCCGCATCCCGCCAAGCAGCAGCACGAGTCCCTTGGAGATGTAGATGAGTGTATTTTGAATAAAGTCATAGCGAATCTCAATATGCCTGCGCCGCAGGTAAGTCTGAAAGGCGTTCTCCACCGTGGTCGTGGTCCGCTGAAATTCGTATTCCTCATTGGCGTGGGCGCGAACGGTCTTCATGCCGCCGACGGTTTCCTGAATGCGGCCCGCAACTTCATCCCACAACCCGTAGTATTCCTCCAGATGCGACTCCAGATGCGAGGTCGTCCGGACCGTGACCAGCGCGTACACCAGCAGCGCCATGAGCACGATAAGGGCGAGCTGCACGTTCACTGAAACCATAACCACCAGAATCACAATTGCGGTAAACAACTCCGACCACACCTCCTGGGTCAGCCCGCAAAGCAGCGGAGCGATCTGGTCAGACTGGTCAATTTGCCGCGCCACCACGCCTGAGGCGCGCTGGGTAAAAAACGAATAGGGCAGCCGCAGGACGTGCCGGAAAGTTCGCAGAATAAAGTTCTCTTCAATACGATTTGTGGTACGCGCCGCCAGGAGGTCCGCGCCGGCGGCGAAAAGCTTGGAAAGTCCCGCCGCGGCCAACAGAATCAATACGCCCACCCAAAGTGTCTGTATGGCATTCGAAACCGTGCGCGGCGGCAGGAACGGTTGTTTCAAAACGGACGGTTTGGCCTGGAGAGCACGATGGTGCCGGTGACTGCCCGGGTGAACCGGATTCCGAGGCTCTTTCTGGGACCGCACGGCCGCTCCGGCCTGGGGCGAGGCACTTTCCGACGCAGGAGCTCCAGGTTGCAAGGCAGGCGCGGCGCCGGGCGTCTGAATTGCGGGCTCCGACTCGGATTCAGCTTCGCCGCCTTTCAGTTCATCCAAGATTTCCGGCAGCAGGCCTGTCTCGCGGCTCACAAAGACGCCCGCGATATCGTTGATGATGGCGCGGTATACCCAGGGTTCGACCAACTCCGCCATCGCTCCCACCGACGTTAACAGAGCAACCAGCAGAAGCCTGCCAGCGTAAGGCCGGGCGATGGAAACTACGCGTCCGAGGGGGTGCATGAATACTCCTCAGTTCGTGTTACTCAAATTATGCGGTCAAGCGGGCTGCATGGACAAAATGCCGCTACCCCCGCAGTTCCAGCCAGTCTAATGCGGACCGGCCAGCAGCGCAATGAAATGAAGTACTGGGGAGTCACAAAAGGTGCGAGTGGGAAGCCTTGCCCTACTTATAATGAGGGGGCGGGGGGGGTGATTGACCTCCGTGCTACCCCCCGCCCCCTCCTCGACTGAGGAATGGAGCTGTTTTATCCCGGCGGAAAGGCAAGATTTCACCAGCTAGTCCTGCCCGGACGGCTTCCCTCTCTTGCCCAAACGTTCCTAAGATCAATCCGATCCCCTCTTTACACGGCAACCTGCTAAACTTGCTTCGGCGGCAGGGGGCCTTCCACACGAAACCGTTAGGGGAAACCGGAAAGCGCCGCGACCACCACTGGCATTTGAGGGGGCCAGCAAGCGTTGACTGAGAACCGAAAAGCCTCATGGCAGCGATGGGCTGTAATCGGGCTGCGATGGGCAATCACTTTGGCCATTATCGTTGCCGCAGGGAGGAAGATCTGGCTCGAGAAGGCAAAGCTCGCCGCCTTTGAGGTTTCCCCTTCCCCGGCAGGGCTGATCGCGAGCGGCGCCTTTTATCTCGCCGGTTTAGCGACGTGCGCTGTATTCTGGCGGTCGGCGATGCGGGACACGGGGGGAGAACCCAACTGGCCGAGCACCTTGGCCGCCTACTACGCCGGACAGCTTGCAAAATACGTACCGGGAAAAGGTCTCGTCCTGGTCGTCCGAGCCACGATGGTGAAAGGCCGTGGGGTCGAGATCGCCCAGGCGGGCATCACCGTCATTCAAGAAACTTCCTTGATGATGGCTGTCGGCGCCTTCGTTTCGACTTTTATTCTGCTGTTTGTGGACGTCCCTCACCGCATGCTGCTCCTGGCGATTTCAGCAGTGCTGGCGCTGGGGCTTGGACTTGTCGCTCTGCCTCCCCTCGTTTCCAGGTTCGGATCACTGGTGACGAAGGCGCTTCCCAGGATAAGTTCAACGAACTTAAAGCCGTGCCGCTGGAGGACCTTAGTTTTTGGAGCCCTGATCATCGCCGGGGGGTGGCTGGCGATGGGAATGAGCCTCGTCACGCTTCTCGCGGCAATTCACAGGTTGCCGCCGCCAACTCCCGACTTTGGCCAGCTCAAGGCTTTCGCGGTGCTGACCGCGGCTATCGCGCTCGCCACCGCTGGAGGCTTTGTGAGCTTCACGCCGGGGGGTCTGGGCGTTCGCGAATGGATTCTGGCCGAAATGCTCGGACCTGTGATAGGTTTTGTTAACGCTATGGTTGCCGCCGCCTTGCTGCGGATCGTTTGGATCGTTGCGGAGGCCGTTGCCGCCGGCGCCTTTTTGATTGTGGATCATCAATGGAATCGAAATCGTTCAAATCCGAGATAATCAGCATCATCGTTCCCGTCTGTAACGAGCATGAGAGCGTGGACGAACTGGGAAATACGCTGCTCGCCGTGGCCGGACGAGAAGGGCTTGACGTCGAAGTGATTTTCGTCGACGACGGAAGCCAGGATGGTTCATGGGATAAGATCGCGCGGCTGGCCGCCGCTGACAAGCGCATTCGCGGCATCCGCTTCCGGCGCAACTTTGGCAAAGCCTCGGCCCTCGCTGCGGGTTTCGATGCTGCGCGGGGAACGGTCGTGGTACAGATCGATGCC
>Ga0326727_10022491_pt1 | contig 12172 bp, 11 predicted proteins | sample MB2enrmetagenome_FD_207643 | JGI IMG/M metagenome (GOLD analysis project Ga0326727, IMG submission 207643) | Lab enriched peat soil microbial communities from McLean, Ithaca, NY, United States - MB29MY | ecosystem: Environmental > Terrestrial > Soil > Wetlands > Peat | place: USA: New York... | reverse complement strand
AGCATTCTTTTTCCCGTTTGGTACAATTTCCTTCGTGTCCGGATCCACATGTCCAATACATTTGCGTTTGTGTCTGGTGCTTTTCGATCCCTTGTCCCAATAGGAAATATTCTCGTATGCATAAGTTATACCATTTACATTTTTCAAAAATACTATTGATGCCACATCTATTTCTCCTTGAAACGACCTGTGTATAATTTCTTAGATTATCATATCACTTTATACACTGTTTTTCAGGAAGAAAATGCTCAAAAATGCAGTGATTATGCACTATTTAATGCTCATGGCCAGTTACCTGTTTATAAATTTTCGGGAAATTAGGATCACTAGTATTACCAAGTCCGGTTTAGTGAACATTTTGGAATTTAAGGATTCCGCTGAATATAAATATTTGAAAGAGCTATTTGAGGATTCTTTTCTTAATAACCAACTAAAAGCCCTTGAAAAGGCCGGTTAAACGTTAATAACTAAAAGGAAATAATTGCTTTAGGCCACCCGGAAATTAGAGAAACGTAGGTTTTGAGGGGTGCAAAACTTCAGTTTATTATATGGATTGTTGCATAAGTCCAAAAGAATTTTTGATATACTTTTTTTGTTATTATGCTTTACTGATATTTTTGTAGAGTTTTGAAATGAGATATCTTCAATCGAGCTATAAAACACAAATGCTTCATTATCAGTTAGTCTTCGAATTTTGCACGAATAACAAATCTTTTATAATTAGGCACTGTTAAGATATATTGATACTGAGTGAATGCGGATGTGCCTACACTTCGCGATCGTCATCTAAATTAAATCAGTCTGTTTTTACTTTCTGAAGGTTCCTTGTTACACCATCACATCCCATAGGGCATCTGTCTAATAAATACGCTACTGGATAATAAGAGCTTCCCGCGCACAGAGCAAGATTTTTTCCAACCCCGCCTGTTCGGAAGCTCGTAGGGCGACAGTATCATTACCAAATAATTTCACCATCTCTTCAAATCTGTCAATTTCTTCTTCGATGATATTTATTATTTTTAAAATACCAACCGCCTTCTCGCCTTTTATTTTCAATTTCCGATTTTCATATTCCGCTGCAGCATTCGGAGCAAATTCCGGCTTCGCATCTCCTTGAAAAGAAAGGTTTAAAGGAATACTTTTGTCAAAGTAGGTATCCTCTTTAAATTTTACTGAGATATTATGAACTTTACACACAACTCTCAGCCAACACTCAGTGCTGACCATCGCCTGCCATTCTTCGGGCAGTTTAAAAAGCGTAATTTTATTATTGCCCTTAAATAGCAGTGATAATTGGCCTGAAATACCATCAAATTCTGCTGCTTCAGGAATGTTGCTAATATTTTCCGATGCAAACCATACTACGATCTGTCCAAGCCCGTTTAAGGAAATGTGGGTTTTTCCATCAAATGAAAAACTGTGCAATACGTGTTTTCCGATACGCAATAATAGCAAGGATAGTGCCTTGGCCTCATCCAAATGATTAATTGCGAAAATTCGAGGTGTAATCCGGTTTAGCGTATTCAAGTCAGTTATCATGCGAACAGTATCCTGGAAAAATTGAGACGCTGTACCAAAACGCACTTCGAGGAATTGACAGATGTCTTCAGCCCTTCCTTCAGCCTTTCCTTCAGCCCTCGCTGATTCAACTGCCGCAAGTTCATCCAGAATAGCTTTTTTTCGATCAAAATAAAGTTCTCTTTGCTTGGGATCGGCACTGGCCTCCTCCCAATCCTTCATAGCTCGGTTAATCATCAAGTCTTCCACTGCAATTACCTCCAATTACTTCCTTATTTTAGCAGATAGCGATACCGTTCTGGTTCAAGACGGATCTCTTCGGCCAAAGACTGGTATTCGGGTGTCAAAACCACTGAGCGAATTCTTTGCCCGTCTTTATCCCGTGGCATGATAAAGCCACTATCAATCCATCTTTTGATCTTATCCCTAATCGTTCTATCCGAGAGATTAAGCCATTTTCTCAGATCGGATGTACTCGCATGGTCATACCTAAATGCTAGTTGGCTGAATATTATCCGCTGATTCGGATCTAAGACTCGTATTGATTCCGGTTCAATCGCTGTATATTCTTGGCTCTTTTCAGCAACAATGTTGGCGGCTTCACCAAAAACTTCAGATAAACCCGAAATGAAAAACTCAAGCCACTGAGTACAGTCGCAATCGTTTCTTCCATAATAATAATTGTGATGCAAACCCATTTGAACGTTCTTGTAATAGTCCCTAAGATTACGGTCATAAAATGTTTCGAGCACAAATAATCCTTTAAGCCCTAAGCCCCCAAGTCTAAGAATATAGGTGGCTATCATTCTTGCTGTCCTACCGTTACCATCCATATAAGGGTGTATTGTAAGTAGCTGCCACATGACTACTCCGGCCTTAATTGGGGCTGGTGTCTCTTGGGCACTTGACGAATTAACCCAGGCAATAAGGTCCTCCATGAGTATTGGAACGTCTGAGGGTTCTGGAGGAAGATACCAGTCAGATTCATGATGTTTCCCAACTTGGTTCTGTTCAGTTCTATATTCGCTCAGGCGGGGTCTTCGACCCTGACTTATAACTTTAATTATTACGTGGAGTTTTTTAATAAACTCTTCGGTTATTGGTAATTGCCTTTCTTCACAACTGTCCAGGTACTCAATAGCTTTCATTAAGTTGTATACTTCTTGCTGATCATCCGATGTGCTTGGATTATAGAGGGCTTTCCTTCTTCCCTTTTCATCAAGGGAATTCCCTTCAATCTTTGTTGACAATAGAACTGTTTCTTCCCGAGATTTCTTCCTTAATGCTTCTAAGATTGAAGATGGAAGAGGAAGCTTTTCTACAAGCAGACTCGACCTTTGTATTTCCATTAAATTTTGTGCCATTGTGTTAGTAATAGTATAACGCGGATGATACATTCGCAATTACCCCCTTCTTATTACATTATATCATTACCGCTATTTTGCCGCAATTATATAGTGTAATGTTAATTTTTTTGACTACAGTCAAAGTCCACAATATAGATTGATAGTCTGAACGCTCGTTTGTCCATTATTTCTATTCCCCAAAATGAGGGAAACCCTGCTTTTTAGGCAGAGTCTCCATTGAGCATCACTCATTGGTTTATTGAAAATTACCCCCTGATACTGGCACAGGAACCACGACTCGACACAATGCTTAGTGCTTTGCGAATGGCTGGGTTGCTCATTGCGATCACATTCAGTTCTCCTCCGCCATTGAGTTAGAGAAACCAAAGCTTCCAAGGCCTTTAACCATCTAACACTACCAAGTTAATACTCAACCCGAGAGGTTTGAGCATCCTTAAAAAAGTATCCATTCTTGGAATTGCTCCTAGCCTCTCAAATCTAGCTATAGCCGATTGCTTAATGCCAGCTATTTCTGCTATATCTCTCTGACTCAATCCCAAATCCATTCTTCTTTTGACAACTTCAGCTACTAATCTAGCGGTGATTTCTAATTCCTCCTTCTCGCTTTGACTAAGAGACTGGAGGTTACTTTTTATTTCTTCCCACTGTCTCACTAGTTGCCACCCCATTCTGAGGATTCCTTCCGTTATTCTATTCATATGATAACCTATCTGTTATCATGCTAACCATTTTTTCCTTGTCTTCTTTTTAGAAAAAATAAAATGGCAGAGACGATTTTCCCTGCCATTATCTAATTTCACTCCCTACAAGCCCCTGCCTTTAGGCATGGGGTGGTTGACTTTAGACTAGAGCAATTTTCAAACCTAATGGTTTAGCAATTTTACAAAGAGTGTCAATTCGCGGTATGTTCCCCAAACTTTCTATTCGTGCAATTGCTGACTGTTTAAGTCCTGATGCCACAGCCAAATCTTGCTGGCTCAGCCCTAATTCGTGTCGTTTGTTCACTATCTGAGAAATAATAGCAGCGGCAATTTCAATTTCCTCTTTTTCAGTATCTGTAAAGGATTTAATGTTTTTCCTTACAGCCTCCCACTGTTTCATACTACCCCATCTCCCCTTTTGCTTTCTACTAATCTCCTATGCGACTCACCCAGTCTTGCTTTTCTCGATCCGCCTTTTCAATTTCGCATGGCGGGGTTTTCCTTGAAGTCTTCCGAAAGGCATGTAATAAGATAAATGTGTCCCCTTTCCAAGCAAAAAACAAAATCCTATTGTGACCTGGCCGGAGTTCCCAAATCTCTTCCTTGATGTGTTTTGTATATGGCTCTCCTATTCTGGTTCCAGACCCTTTCAGGATCTCAAGATAAAACATTATTTGCCTTAACTGAATACGGGCGTTTTTCTCATATTGGGCCTTGCTGTCCAACTCGTCAAGTAGATCTTGGACAGGAGAATTGCCTCGGGCATCTTCGTACAGAACAATATCGTACATGACCTGCTCCTTTTTGTTTCATATTTATAATAACATATTTGTTATCATGGTTCAATGCGCTTAATAAGGTTTTGGCGAGTGCCTTGTCAGCACAAGCTCCCCATTAACGCGGCCTTTCGTCGTATCCATTCCGACAACTAACTTCGCAAAAATGTGCTTGGCTGAACGCTTGATTTCTTCGTCAGTTGCGTTGGGTGAGTTGTATGTCTTTGTTACTTTTAGTACATACTCCCTTTTGCTTACATATCCTTTCATTTGCCTATCCCCTTTCTTAAATCCTTAAATTACCACCACCTTGTTTTACTCTTTCAATGATCGTTCGCGCATAAACTTCACTTTTCCGAGAACGAGGAGAGCCCCGCTTTTCAGCAGGGTCTCCATTGATCATTACGCGTTAAATTATTAGAAGCTAATCCCTGATACCCTCATAGGAACCACGACTCGACTATGATCGACGCAAGCATTACCCCGCTGTACCGCCATGATTCTTTCCTAGCAAACAACATTTCGAGACCTAAAAGTCCCAGCCAAAGAACGGCTGAACCATGTATATTGTTCCAGAGAACAAGTATAGGTAAGAACAGCCACAACGAGCGTTGATTTTGGCTTATCCTCGCCTTTTCAAGGGCTAGTAGTGCCCAGGCAAAAAAGAGATACGATATAATTTGTGGCCGTGCTTCGGTTGAGATAATCCATGCCGTGGAGGTGAGTAAGGCTAAGGGAATGAGGACAGCCAGCGGTTGGTATGCACGGGCGTATCGCCACAAACTGACCATGAGCAGTTCCATAACCACGACGACGGTCAGACGGACTCCAAACCAGCCAAGGTGGAGGTAAATCCAGGCCGTACTTAAATCCCATAACCATTCGGCATTACTCCATGCGTGACCGGGTATTTTCCACGTCCATGTATCTTTTGTAGAAATAACGTGGGTTTGTAGTGTTTGCAATCCGTTTAATGTGTGCCAAGATACATCGTTTTGCCAGCCTAGAACGCCTGCTGCGCGGTAGAAGATAAGCTCTACTTGAGTTAGCTGACGCTTTTGCCTAAAGAAGGCTATTTGTCACAAATGCTTTCAGTAATTATGATCAAGTAGCTATCTCTCCTTTCTCCTCGCTTTTTCTTGACCACTTTCTTGTCGAGTTTAAATCTTGGATGGAGTGTACCTTCTCGAACCAAACTAGTACTTCAATGTGGTTCATTTTGGCTTTCAGGGTTCTTCATATTCTCTTAATCAATCATAGTTTACATATTATGGGTAATGCAGAGCTGATTTGACAGCAATAAAAATATACCTTTTAAAATTTGCGTCCTATAAATAAGGTTACGTCCACTTATGAAAAAATAAATTCCTCATTTTTGTCCGAATTTGACTGTGAGTGACGATTTAGGTGTTTTCGATTTCTACTTTTTTACACGCTGAAAGCGTGTTTTAACTGAAATGCCAAAGTCCATTTTACTCTCGTTTTCGTCGATTTCCTATAATCTTCAAATTCGCGTTATAGACAAAATGGCTACAAGTCCATTCCCAGTATAAATATCCCCGCAAGGAGGCACAATCCTTCGCATACAATCAATGGATATTAATTACAGGTGAATTTATCATCTCATAACTTCCTTGCGAAATTAGGGGAAACTTGTCTCATGAAAATAATAAAGCCACTACTGTAATAGTAAGGACCTTAATATTTTAGCCGACTGATCTATCGACATCCCAAGACCAGCCGTTAGCCACGTTAACAAACGGTATGGGTACTATGTATATTCATGAACTGCCCTTAAAGTACGACTGAACGAGCGTTGATTTGGCCGGGAAGTGAAATATCATGAGAGCTTAAACGCACGATAATTCAAGCTTCAACCATTGCCGTTTGTTCACAGGCTAAAATCGCCTATATTACAACGCCTAGCCTATTATTGGGAATAACCAGTGTCACCACGTTCACTTAGCTCCTGGCAATGCTAGTGGCTTATTTTTACACAAAAAAATCCCCTCGCTAGAGGTGTATTTTGGTTATTGTAAATTGGAGATTGGAGATTGGAGATTGGGAGTACGTAAATGATGCCGTACCCTACTAGGATTGGTACTATAAAAGCCTTGACTCTTAAACTGCTAATTATTCTTATTCGCTACAGTCAGTCAGATTAGGAAGGATACAAGTATAGGAATGGAGAATAGACCATAAATAGGAATTAATAGAGTTCATGTGGCTGGTGTGGTTGAACTAATTCTCTTTTAACCCTTGTTGAAACAGAAATCACCCCTGCCATTCAAAGACGATAGGAGAGATTCACTACATGATAATAGTAAAAAAAGCTTTAGTTTCCTTAGCTATTACGGGTATGGCTTTAACAATGGCTCCGTTTAATGCCTTTGCAGACACTGGGGTAACGACTGCACGACTTTTCGGTACGGACAGAATTGGAACCGCCGTTGCAGTAGCAGATGCTGGCTGGACTTCTGTTGACACGGCTATTCTGGCTTCATCTGACGATGCTGATTTGGTATATGTATTATTAGCTGCACCCTTAGCAGGTAAAACAGCTCCGATCTTGTTAACGGACAACAATGCCTTGTCGTCTGCTACTCAAACTGAATTAATCAAACTGGGTGTAAAGAATGTCTATGTGGTTGGACCTATTAGTCAATCAGTGATTGATCAAGTCAAAGCGATAAACGGTGTAAATACTACAGTGCTAGAAGGTCCAGATAGAATTGCAACAGCAACTGAGATTTCTTCTAAACTAATTAATCCAACAGGTTCTTTCGTAGTAGGTTATGGGGCTTTAGCTGATGCATTATCAATCGCTTCTTACGCCGCTGCTAACAACTACTCAATCTTAGTGGCCAACCCTGATGGAAGTCTTCCAGCTTCGGAGACTGCTTACAAAGGTACTACTATGTACATCATTGGAGGGCCTACTCTTGTAGCAGACATCCCTGGTGCTACTCGTCTCTTCGGTACAGATCGTTTCGCTACGAATCTAGCTGTCCTCAAAGCCTTAACCTATAAATATGACCATGTCTATGTTGCTAACGGCACAGACGCCCATTTGGTTGATTCTCTCGTTGCATCATCTCTTGCAGCTATGACAAATTCGCCCATCGTTTTTAATGACTCTAACGGAGACGGTTCAATAGCCTCTACTAGTGTTAACAGTAAGCTGGGTTCAGCATCTGTTGTAACTGCTCTTGGCGGTAACGCCCAGATTTCAGACGCCGATGTTGCACAAATTACAACTTCTTTTATTCCATCTGGTGAGGGTGGAAGTGATAGCGAAACCCCTTCGTTGACTGCAGTAACAGGAGTAAGTCTTAATCATCCTACATTATCTCTAACTCCCGGTGGTGCTACTGGCCCACTAGTTACTACCGTATTTCCTGCCAATGCCACAAACCAAGCAGTTACTTGGACTACAAGCGATGCAAATGTTGCTACTGTCGAAAACGGAGTAGTTACTCCAGTAGGCGTAGGAACAGCAACTATTACAGCAACGACAGAAGATGGTGCTAAAGTAGCTATAAGCACTGTTACAGTAGCAACTGTAACAGATGCAAGTGGAGGTCTTGGCGTAGCCGCCGATCTGAGTGGATTCAATCAATACTATCCGTTGCTGGCTGGCAATGTTGCTCCTTCATCAAATCTCAAAGTGGAAGGAGTTGCTATAGGAGGACCAGAAAATTATGATGTTAATATGAATTGTTATTTTGTGGCAGGACCCTTTAACTCCTATCCAGCTTTGAGCTCACCTACCCAAGGGTTGACTATGAACATAAACTCTGAAAAGACCTGCGTTATTACCAACGTTGATGGCTACACTCTTGCTGCAATACCTAATAGCGTAACTGTCAAAGTGGATAGTTCTGGCGAAGTTAGTGTTAACAATGTTCAACTCTGGAAAGCTGAGTCAGGTTATAAAATTGTTGGCTATATGCCTGGTCCAACAAGTGGTTCAGCAACACTAATTGAAGAAAATCTTTCGACCCTAATTAACTTTATCGGAGTTGAAATACCTGTTGTCGGCTCTTCTGGGACACAAGTTGCTTCGTGGACTTTGCCTTCAACTAGTCTGCCAGGTAACTTTGAAGGATTCCTTGGCTTTAACGTGAATACCATGGGTCAATTGCAGCCTATGGTAGCTAGTTACTTCGCAAGTCATAATGAGTTTGCTCCTTATTCAACCAGTGCATCCACATTAACTGCTGGTGTATTCGCACCTGTCGAGGTTGCACAAGTGTATGCAGCTGACAATCATTCAGAGACCGCAGTCATTACTGTTAGCAGCTCGCTTAATAGTAAAATGGCAACAGTCACCACAAACTTTACTTCACCAGGTAGTGGTGGCGGCCTCGGAGCTGCTATAACGAGACCGTCCAGAGTTAGCGAAGCACTGGATAGCTCGCAGAATATTACCTTGACTTATCAAGATGCGTACGGCAATCCGATTCCTAATCAAACTTTATACCTTGAAACGGGAATTCCGGGTCTGTGGATCACTCAGGTTAACGGAAAAAGTATTACTGGAAGTGTTAACATGGGAACGACCTCTTCGCCATCAATGCAAACGGTCAATACACCTGTCCCACTCTTCAATCCTGAGTCTTTGGCTAATGCCCCCGCCTACTCAAGTGTGTCAGTCACAGGATTAACTGCTTCTAATCTAAATAACACTTCCCCAGTCGTTGCCTTGACAACAGGTGACGATGGCACAGTATCCATTACTTTGGCAGATGGCAATGTAAACTATGTTGCTAATAGCGGGTCAACTACTGCAATAAACAGCTACAAAATTGACCCAGGAACAGCAATCGCTCAACAACAGCTAGGTATCTATTCTGATCCAACACAAACATCAATGTTGGGAGCTATTCTATTAAAATGGGGAGTTGCGCCAAATTTGTCAGTAATAGGAGTAACACTAAACCATTCTACATTATCTCTAACAGCAGGTGGAGCTCAGGCAGTCCTGTTTGCCACAGTAGTACCAAGCAATGCAGCAAATCAAGTCGTCACTTGGTCTAGTAGTAATACAAATGTAACTGTAGCTACGAACGGAGTAGTAACCCCAGTAAGTGCAGGGACAGCGACAATTACGGCAACTACACAAGATGGTAGTAAAACCGCCAGCTGCACGGTGACAGTAACTGCACCTTAGGCAAATTGAAACTATGACCAATTTATTAACCTTCGATAAAGGCCAATTAACGAAACTGCTTAAAAAATTAACTATCAATTTTTTTTCACATAATCCTACTAAACAACAATATAGCCTAAGCTTATCGGGGCTTCTAGTTCATCGCCCACTCTACACTTTACCCGCAATGCAGTACATCCGTTTATTTTACAATTCTAGCGTTCTAAATCCGCGTATTGTTGGGCACCACTACTAGACATAACAACCAAAACAATAGCTCAATATCGTTTCAAAAATGACCGTTTACTGAAACAAAATGAAATACTTGAACAATCACATTTTAAAGGGGTATTTTTGTTTTATATAACGTTCCATATTCATATTGAATTTTGGAACGTTTATGATCTATCAATATAGAGGGAATAATTTCTAGTTTGTTTCTAGAAACAGAAAAAACTTAAGCCATCAAAAATTTCGGGGGTTTGCGCATAGAACCCCATACTGTCCGCAAAGCGATTCGTGCTGCTCGAACAATTAGCAAAACGATACGCTCCAGTACTGATGGAAGGAAAAGAAATCGAACGAATACCCTGATCGCAAGCTAGTGATAAACTGGCGAAATAGGCACTTCTGAGTTGATCATCCTCTCCCTTCAAACCCCAAAATCATATTGGTCCCACGGTATGAATAACGTAGCGAGCCTTAAGGAGCCCTCCGACCGTGATAACTGCTTTTCCGGTAGGGCACTTCCTTGTGATGCACGAATAGCCTTGCATTCCTCCAACATTTGTGGACCAGCGGCTCTGTGAATAGCTTCGTCCACACCTCCACCTCCTAATAGGCCAGAGTTAGCTGCATTTACAATAGCTTCTGTATTTTGCTCAACTAGGTTCCCCTGAATTAACCTCAGTGTTGTTTCTCTCACAATTACTTCCATTGATTAACATTCATTCCCGCAAAGTTGTATCGTTGATTTCTGATTGGCAACGACAATAGCAATTATCGTTTTGTTTTTTTCGGCTGAAAAGGAATTGGCGGCAAACATCCGATTAAATGAACAAACGACCGTTAGTTTTATGCTCTGCCGCCTCCCCCTATCTATCGAGATTTCATCCTTACTCAATTTGAACGGTCGTTTGTTCCAATGGGTTATTTCTCAGTCAAAGCAGCCCTCAATCATTTTAAAATGAATGCCATGAAAAGAGCACCATCATTCCAAAAAGAACGACGGTGCTGGCTTCTCCTAAAATCCTATATTCGGCTATAGCTGTTACTTAGGTACTAGCGGCACTACCACCTAAATCCACCAGAACCTTTTGAGCGTCAGTTATAAGTTGCTTCCTAACATCAATTTGATTAGTCAAATCGGTGATGACGTTTTGTAGATCCGTAGGAATATTTGTTGTATTTTTATTCTGACGATCTAATTGCAACTGAATCGTATCTTTCTCCAAGGTAAACCTAATAGCACTTGCCGTTGTGTAATCGCTTTCAAAGGAAATCTGGTCGTTTTTTGCAGCCAGCAGAGCGGTATAGTTCTTTTGTGCCAGCCATGGTAAATTTATAACTCGTAGCCCTCAACTACTGCTTCATGTCTAACTTTTTGCCAATCTTTCCGGTTCGGACTACCTGAGCATCCACCACAATTTCCACATCAGCATCTCTGAAAGTATCACGCCAGCGAGGGCCTATATTTTCCCATTTGGCTAGGTTGGTTCGATGAAGTTTTTCAGAAAAACCCAGAAAATCCGAATCGTATTCCTTAGCTTTATCCACGGTCATCATGGCTAACTCTCGCAGTCTATCCCCTATGGCACTTTCAACCGATCTAATATCATCGGCACCCAGTTCAATTCCGGAATTTTCATCAATCTCACCCTGAGTTTTAATCGTGACAAGGTAAGAAATCTTGTCATCGGTGACTATTGGTTGAATTTCGCTTTTTGAACTGCCCAAAAAATAGGAAAACAACTTACCATCCTTTTCAACTGGTATCGACATCTGTCCCTTGCTTATCCTTTGGCTGATTAACAGATATCCCCTGGTTTCTTCTCTATTCAGCCAACCTGCCAGCTTGCCAGCACGGAAAACAGCCAGCCCTTCCATCAAGTTCTGTTGGTTGAAACCTGGCAGATTCGAAGGAACAACATTAACCAATGTTGCTACCGCATCTCTGTCGGAGCTTAATAACCAGGCCGTAAACTCACTCATGATCACTCCGTAGGAATAACCGGTAGCGACCGCTTTGTATTCCGCTAAGTCCCCTAATTCACTGGAGAGCATATTCCCTACCGATGCTCCCGTTTCCAATACCCGCAAAGCGTTTCCCTTAGTGACAATGAGTACGGTTCTGGGCCGAGTTTGCCAGAATCGCATTATGTTTTCAGTTATATCGGGCATTTTTTCTCTCGCAGCCTCTTCGCCAATGACAATGACGTTGTCGTGCCCATAAAAAGGCAAACGGGACGTATGGGCAGAAAAATCCAAGATGGCTTCTTGCTGTGTTCGGCCTTTGCCAACCAACAGTTTGTCCTGCTCACCGATTCCAGTGAATTGCTCTTCTCCTTTTCCCTTGGCACTCGAATTCAAGATTCGCGCCGAAACTGTCCAGATGTTGCTGTCGTTTTCTCGCGTATAGTCAATTCCCATTATAGTGAC
>Ga0326727_10022489_pt1 | contig 12174 bp, 13 predicted proteins | sample MB2enrmetagenome_FD_207643 | JGI IMG/M metagenome (GOLD analysis project Ga0326727, IMG submission 207643) | Lab enriched peat soil microbial communities from McLean, Ithaca, NY, United States - MB29MY | ecosystem: Environmental > Terrestrial > Soil > Wetlands > Peat | place: USA: New York... | reverse complement strand
TACTGTTGCGACGCTTTGGTTACCGCCGAATGGCTATTTCTGTTGCCCTTCGGCGCGTTCAATACGATAGACGTAACTGTGCTCTTTATGCCCTTAATCTTCAGCAGTTTGTTCTTGAGAAAGTCTCGAAATTCCTCTATGTCGGCGGCTGAGACGAGGGTGACAACGTCGAACTCTCCGGTTACTTCGTAAATTTCCTCTACGTTGGGAAGTTGGTTAAGTGCTTTGATGACGTCGTCCAGAGTGGGCGACTCGACAAAAATGTCTACGAAAGCTAGAAGGCGTGCCAAAGTCAATCATCGATCCTGAGCTCCATGTTACGAGTTTCGATGACGCAGCAACATTCTACGATATATTAAGTATTACCGTGAAACCTGAGCCAGAATTCGCCTTCGGGCCCTTCTAACTTGCTGACAAGTAAGTTTCGCGCTAGTCATAGCGACTAAATACGATGAATCTATTCGTTTAGCTCTTGTACCAAACACGCCTCGCAAACACCTCATGACGACGGACGGCAACGGTGCAAATCTACTATAGTAGGCACGCCCTCACATGACTTTGGAAGGCAACCCTCAATCGACTTGGCGCGGTTGGGGGTCTAGGTGGTGGCCCTTAATACAGGATGCTAGTCGAAATAACCGAGGTAAGCCTCAGTGAATTCTTCGTCTTCGTCGTTTGATGCACGAGAGAACCTTGTTCGGAGAATAGGTTTGGTGATACTCGCGGTTACAGTTGCAATAGACCTTCTATTACGACAAATGAATCTGGAAACTCCTACCCTTGCTAACGTCTTGACTGTCGTAGAGTTTCTCGCTGTCGGCCTATTGGTTTGGGTTTTCGTAAGTCATCGACGAAGGCAGAGACACCAGCCAAAACCAGACCTGTCCCGTCTGGCGAAGGACAAAACCGCGAAAAGTCATCCCCCGACAACGCAAAAGAACCGGGCAACTGAAAGCAAGAACCAGAAGAAGAGCCGTTTCGATTGAGAGAAGCTGACAGCACGAGCCTCTGCCAGATAACAGTAGAGTGACCATTATTTCTGAATGGAGTTGCAGTCAACAATTAGCCATGTGTATGGAGACGCCTATTCCTCCAGTCGAGAGCACTTGTCACTTCGACTAACCGAATAATGCAGCTTGGTGCATGAACGATTCGTCCAAACTGGTTATATACCGGTCGGTGAGATATGGCAACTACAGTATGTAGTTAAGAGGGAAATGTCATGACTCAAGTAAAATCCGCATATCTACTCACAGTCGTCGGTGTAGTTCTGCTAACAATCACAACCATTTACAGTGATGTCAGAGCCTTGATGTTCAGGGCAATGTTTCGTCCTGGCGGTTTCAATGGAAGTGGAGGCTTCAACGGGACTGGAGTGCCTGGAGCAGGCTTCAGCGGAGCACGCCAGTTCGGGGGCGGATTTGGGTTCGGTTTAACTAACTATGTAACCCTACTTGGCCTCGTGATCGTAATAATCGGCGTCGTGTGGCTAGGCCTAGCCCTCAGAAAGCCCTCTAAGAACTGAGCCGAGTCAGGATTCCATAGCTTTCCAGTTTTCCTATGCGTTTTGCGTTAACGTCGGCCTAGTGCGTAGATTGTTGGAAAGACGTCATTGCGCGTTTAGATTCAATTCTCAATCGTCAAGCGAGACAGAGCGAGGGGTGCCTACAGTGAGTTGTTACGCGTAAGCTTCCTCGCCCATTTGGCTCAAGTCTAGTCCGGCGTCTTCGTCCTGTGGGCTGACTCGGAGTGGCATGACGAGGTTGATTAGCCGTAGCAACACGTATGAACCCGCGAATGCGAAGGCAGCAACGATTACTACTGCCAACGCTTGTATGCCCAGTTGAGCTGGGTTGCCGAAGAAGAGACCATTGGGGCCGCCTGGATTGATGAGGGCCGAAGCAAAGAGACCGGTTGCAATTGTCCCCCACATTCCACCTGCGCCGTGGCAAGCAAACACATCTAGCGAGTCGTCGAGTCTCGTTCTAGCCCGTAAGCTGCCCACCCAATTGCAAAGCACTCCGGCTACGAGACCAATAATGATCGACGGCATCGGCCCAACGTAGCCCGAAGCAGGCGTGATTGCTACAAGGCCAGCGACGGCTCCAATCGATAGGCCAATCGCTGATGGTTTGCCTTTTCTAATCCAATCAGTAAACATCCAACTGACCGCTGCAGCCGCTGCCGCCAAATTCGTGACGACTAAAGCATTGACGGCTAGTGTATTTGCTGCTAGAGCACTTCCGGCATTGAACCCGAACCACCCAAACCAGAGGATGGCTGCGCCCAGAATGACGAATGGAACGTTATTCGGCCGTACTTCATGGTTCGCGTCAACCCCAGATCTTCTCCCCAACACTAGAGCGGCTGCAACTGCGGAAACTCCTGAGGCCGTGTGTACGACGAGTCCTCCAGCGAAGTCGATTACCCCCAGATCCCTCAACATGCCTCCAACGGCCCAGTTCCAGTGGGCGATTGGGCAGTAGATGAAAGTCGTCCATAAGACGATGAATACCATTAGTGGCTTGAATCGAATTCTTTCGGCGAATGCTCCAATGATTAGGGCGGGGGTGATGGCTGCAAACTTCAATTGGAAGGCCATGTAGAGTAGTGCAGGTATTGTGTTCGAATAACCTGGGTTTGGTGCGTACCCGACATTATTCAGAAAAACGTTCGCGAAGCTACCAATGAGACCGCTCACGGATGGACCTAGGGCTAGACTATATCCCCAAAAGGCCCACACCAAGCTCACAACCGCAAAAATAGCAAAGCACTGCGCAATTGTCGACACTAAGTTCTTTCTTCTAACCAGCCCCCCGTAGAAGAATCCGAGGGCGGGCGTCATTATCATGACTAATGCGGTCGCGGTAATTACCCAGGCTATATCGCCAGAATTTAACAACCCATCTCCCTTCCGAATCGTCTGATTTCAAGGCGAAGAGTGCATCGTTATAACGTCTCCCTATATAGAGAAATAGCATCTCTTCTTGTCGATGGTAAGGTTCGCATTTTTAGGTTAGATTGTTAATCGTTAACCGCTTAACCATTAATTGTAGTAGTGAACCATCTAGAGCAGATCTGAGCTTCTTGAAGGATACGCAGAGCCTCTGCTCAACGCGTTCTCGCACACGCATTTCCTAATAACGTCAGTTCAATTTTGAATGCGCGTTTTACCTCATTGGTCACTACGTGTTTGTGTACGCTTCTTCGCCCAGTTGTGTTATGTCCAAGCCTGCGTCTTCATCCTTTGGACTAACTCTCACAGGTGTGATGACATTAATTACTCTTAGCAAGACGTATGTCCCGACGAACGCGAAAGATCCTACGACAACTACTCCGAATACTTGTATGATGAGCTGATACATGTTCCCATAGAGGAGCCCGTTCGGGCCAGCTGCGTTGATGGCAGTAGACGCAAAGATCCCAGTCGCTATTGCTCCCAAGATCCCGCCTGCTCCGTGACAGGCGAATACATCCAAGGAGTCATCAAGTCGCGTCCTTGCGCGCCAGCCAGCCACAAAATTACAGACAATGCCCGCCGCCGCTCCTATGATCATGGAAGCCAATGGTCCAACATACCCAGAGGCTGGAGTTATGGTCGCTAACGCGCACACTGCTCCAACAGAAATGCCAACTGCCGACGGCTTGCCTTTCCTAACCCAATCAGTAACCATCCAACTCATCGCACCCGCTGCCGCTGCCAGATTTGTCACGAGCAGAGCGTTAGCAGCTAAACCGTTTGCCGCAAGAGCACTTCCTGCATTGAAACCAAACCATCCGAACCATAGTATTGCTGCTCCCAAAATCACGAAGGGAATGTTGTTGGGCCTAATCTCTTTGTGTGGGTTCAGGTCCTTTCGTCTGCCGATAAATAGCGCTGCAGCAAGCGCTGACACTCCAGCCGTCTCGTGAACGACCAAGCCTCCTGCAAAGTCAATCACCCCCAGTACCCTCAACCAACCACCCACAGCCCAGATCCAATGCACGACTGGAACATAGATGAAAGTAGTCCACAATACAACGAAAATCAAGAGTGACTTGAATCGAACCCTCTCAGCAAACGCTCCTATGATTAAGGCCGGAGTAATCGCGGCGAACTTGAGCTGAAAAGCCACATAGAGGAGCTCCGGAATCGTAGGGGCGTAAGCTAAGTTCGGTGCGACTCCGACATTGACTAACCCGAAGTCAGAGAGACTCCCGATTATCCCTGCGTACGAATTTCCTCCAAGTGCAAGACTGTAGCCCCATATTGCCCAAACTAGGCTTATGGCGGCGAATATGGCTAGGCATTGGACAATAGTTGACACTAGATTCTTCATTCTCACCAGTCCGCCATAAAAGAAGCCAACAGCCGGAGTCATAATCATCACAAGAGCCGTAGCCGCAAGTACCCATGCAGTGTCCCCTGAATTCAGCACTTCAAGCACCTCAAAATACCGAAACTTTTCGACGGTTGGTGCGTGGTAGAAGAGTGTGCCTTAGAGCCCAACAGGCCGCAAGTTAGCCCCCAGAGATTGTTCGCCAAGAATAAGTCGCTCAAAACATCTCACCCGTGAGCCTGTAGGACAGTCGAATATTACCGCCACGATCAATTTCAGGAACTGAGAAAACTTCGTTCCTTAATCATTAATGGAATAATCATTTCTTCACGATTAATTGCTTCCGTTTAAAAGCCACTAGAACGTCGTTACGATTGCTATAGAGTACGCACATTTTTCAAGGTTGACGGGGTTTAGGAAACCGCTTCAAGACCGGTTAGCAGCAGTCCGTATGACATTGTCCAAGGTGACCCGGGCCTACGGTTTTTCTTGATGAAGAACTTAACTTACTAACCTTTAGCTCTCTTAGCTGTTCAATTTAGGGCCGGAAATGAGTCGATAGCTTTCTAATATGCCGCTTGGTAGCAATTATCGTCTACAGGCACATTACGAGGGAACGAGATGCGACAAACTGCTGTGTCAAAATTCGACATTGGGCGCGCGTTAATAGATGGCTTTAGGAGATGGAATAAACTCGTCGAGAATAATCTCTCCGAGACCGGCCTGTCTCTGGCAGAGTTCCGGGTCTTGAGAGTTCTCTTCGAAACGGGAGCGCGGCTGATGGTGACACTTGCAATGGAGCAGGGGATGACGGCTCCCGGCATGACAATGGTTGTCGACAGGCTGGAGGAAGCGGGGCTTGTCCGACGTGTTAGAAGCGACGCAGATAGAAGAGCGGTTAACGTTGCTATAACTGGGAAAGGTGGGGAGAAGTACAAGCGAGCCTCGAAGATTCATGACAGATTCGTAGAAAGAGCGATCGATGGGATGTCGACGCACGAGGTTGACTCGTTTATCACTACTCTAAATCGAGTTCTGGCATCCGCTGAACATCACAGCTGAAGGCGGGGCGCCTTTTTCGGAGTAGCCATCAACTGAATCAATAGTAACTAACTTCGTAGCGACCTCAATCGTCTAACACCTAGGCGTTCGTCTCAGTCCAACAGAGACAGGAGTTCTGGAGATCAGACGAAAATCATTGGTTTCAATTGCGATTTTCTGAAAGCCAGTTTAATTCTCTGTTTACTCGTGTTCGGGGCTGGGTTGCATGGTTTTGGCGAGCCAAAAATTACTGGAAATGTTGAATCACGCGATTGCTGGTGAGCTTCAGGCTATTATTCAGTATATGTGGCAGCATGTTCAGTGGAAAGGAGTTGAACACTACGCAGTAATCGACGGTATCGAGAAAGTAGCCATCGAAGAAATGAAACATGCGGAGAAAATTGCGGAACGATTGTGGTACCTAGGTACAAAGCCCACCATTCAACCCGCGCCAATCTTCGTAGGTAATACACTCGAAGAGATGCTGAAAAACGATGCCAAAGCTGAGGAAGAAACAATCGCCATGTACAAGGAAATCATCCAACTCGCTGACAAAGAGGGCGACGTAGCCACAAAGGAGATCTTCGAAGAGATAGAAGAGGACGAAGAAGAGCACCACGACTTCTTCACGAGCCTACTTGAAAAGTAGATTCAGACGAAGTTTCATACGCCGCAAGAACCTCGTCCAAGAAGTCTTTCTGGCTGCTCCGACTCATGACCGATCGCGACGATGTCACTTGCAGGAAGTAAGCTCATAGTCTGGCCGGTGGCCCGGCACATTACTTGTTTTATCAGTCTTTTGGGGTAACAGGGCGCTCTGCATAGATCGAGCGGTGAGTGGCGGATGGGAGGTTCCGAGGACAAGGGTTCCGTTGGGTTGTCTACGGAGACTTGGTGGAAAGTGGTAAGGGCGATCGAAGAATCCATCCCGCTCTACGACGAAGTCAACGATCTTATCTCGTTCGGCAAGGCGCAAGAAGCACGCAGGTTTGCGGTTCAGAAACTTCAGTTGACGGACGGGGTTTCGATTCTCGATAGCGGGATTGGCCCTGGAGCAACGTCAAAGCTGATTTTGGAATCCGCTAAACCAGGCCTGCTAGTAGGGTTCGATGGGTCGGCGAAGCAGCTTAAGACGGCCAGAGCTGGGTTACAGATGTTTAAGCCGACTGCTCTGCAACTCGTAAGGGGGTCTTTTGAATTCTTACCGTTCCGCGACGCAGCATTCAATGCGATAATAACTTGTTATGCACTGCGCGACAGCCGCGACCTCTCCAGATCCATCGAAGAATACTATAGAGTTTGTGCCCACAATGGTTTCTTCGCCGACGTGGACATAGGGAAACCTGCGAATCTCTTGAAACGTCTGGGCAGTAGTTTTTACATCAGCTACCTAATGCCACTTATCGCTAAGGCCGTTATACTTGGCAAGATCAAGGGGAACCCTTGGCGGATGATCGGCCCCACCTACAAGACATTGCCAACTACCAGCGCTTTGCTAGTTCAGACCAAGGCCAAATTCCAGAACATTGTGTTCAAGGAATTGTTGATGGGCGGCTTAATTGTGATCATCGGTCGAAAATTGTCAAACTAGCGATCTATCCACCGGCGGCAAGTTGACCATGCACGTGCAAGTATCCAAATTGCACGCCTTACGAACACTTTTCTCACGTTTAGTTATCTGCTCTGTCGCTTCAAACTCTGAATGCGATTATGAAATTCGAACCCAAACCTATGTGTACCAACGGCGTTGATGATGTGAGGCATGGATTGAATGCACATGCGACTGTGGGCTGCGGAAGGGTTCCTTGGATCTGCGGTTGCCCTGATGCTAACTTACTACGCCCTAGAGCCTGACAATTTTGCCCCCCGTTACGCGGGTGTCATCGGATGGAGCACAATCGCAGTATTTCTGATTCTTATGATCCAAGGATTTTGGAGCCGGAAGATGCACTCGAACATTCGCAGTGGATCGAATAGTAGTCGTCACGTTTCGTATCAGGTGGCTCTGTTCAAGTGGGGTAGCATGCATTCTGCGCTGTCGATAATCGTAACTGTATTCCTGATAATCCATGGATTTCTGTTCCTTCCCGGTCTCTTCGAACCGAGTCTCGCACTTTGGTTGGGCGCTCTTGCGTTCGTAATCTTGCTTGTCTTGAACTTGTCAGGTTTGCTGACAGAGTCTGCGAGAAAGTCACCAACTTTCGGCCCGTTCAAGAAACTACATGCCTGGTTGATGCTGATCGTTCTAATTCTTGTGGTCATACACGTAGAAGGTGCAGCGCCATACCTAACCTTTCGTTCGATCCTACCGGGCATGATAGTGGGTCTGGCCGCTTTTCTCACGTTGGATGTTATCATTTTGTTGACAGTTCAAATTAGTCGGGATCGACGGGGACGGCTTCTTGCGCCGCGGGCGTAGCATTCGTCGGCTGACGTAAATGATTTAAGGATAGAACTTACAATCGCACGCAAAGTCAGTTGGCGCTCAATACGATCTGTCTCAGGTCACCTGAAGTCTCGGCCCCTGAAACCCATAACTTGCGGGCTAATTGTGAAATTGGGAGCTAGACACGATGAATCTAATCCGTTTTCATAAATCTACACTGGTTCTAGTTCTAGTGATGACTATCGCTATTGACATGCTCCTTATGCAGGCGGGACCGAACGTCGTAAACGCACAGAGTGTAAGCGGCGCGATAACTTCCTACAGGGTGAGTGGTGCACCGAATTACGCTCTTCCGGGGACAGAGGCCTTCTGGGACACGATCAGTTGGACTGAGGTTCCTTTGGCTGCGTCTCTTTCGCCCGGCGGAGGGCATACGCCGGACGTTCTAGTTAAGTCGGCGAACGATGGGTACAACATCTACGTCCTATTTCGGTGGAATGATTCGGTTGGTCCCTCTTTTGGATCTAGCAGCGAAATGTATGTGGCCCCCAACGGAACGCTACTACCGTTAAACCCTGCGGACACAGCCGAGGTAAAACAGCTGTTCTACAATTCAACTTACTATTACCCAGATAGGGTGGCCATGCTCTGGTTTCTGGCGGACGCTTCCGGAAGGCAGCAGTCACCAGCCATGCAACTTGGATCGGACGGAGCGATAACTGGGGGCGCCGCTGAAATATGGCACTGGCAAACAAACCCGACAGACAACAGTCCGAATGACACTGGTTTCCCCGGCGGATATACGGATCCATCAGGGGCCGCAGTGTACCCACCCGATAACATGTCATTTGCCGAGGACGATTACACCAACACAACCGGGTTCTATGTGATCGCCGGAAGCTTCGGCGCAAGCTCACCAAACCTTGCACCATACTCTGACCCTTACGCTGTTCATGTTGGAAACTACTTCTCGGATTCAAACAAGAGTTGGACCGTAGAAATGGTGAGAAGCTTCACGACTGATGCATCCGCGTACAGAGAGCAGCTTACGACTAACTCAACCTATTATGTAGCATTCGCGGTCTGGAACGGAAAATTGGGAGAATCATCGCACGTCAAATCAGTTTCACAGTGGTACACACTAACGGTTACTGATCAAGCACCACCCCAACCTCCCACGCCGCCGGTTCCAACACAAGGGGGCGTTACTATTGGAACAGCCACAGCGGCGGGGGTCGGTCTACTAATCGTCGGGATAATCATAGGCATCATTGTACGGCCGAGGCCAAAGGAAAGTCAAAGGTAGTATCATGGTCGACAAAAAAGCCGAAGAAGGCTCATCGGCTCGAACGGGCAGCTCCCGACGCAATTTCCTCAAGTTTGCGGTAGCTTTTTCAACATTGCTTGCGGTCGGCGGGATAGCCGCGATCCTAAAGTCCATTACCAATACCGCCCCTCCTACAGCCGCGACAACGGGACCAACAACGTCGAGGCAATTCCCAAGAGTGAAGGTTGCTCAGCTAAACAACCTAATCATCGGTCAAACGATATCCTTCAACTATCCACTTGACAATGAACCAAACATCCTAGTTAAGCTGGGTACGAAGGCCGATGGTGGTGTTGGTCCGGACGGAGACATTGTAGCTTTTAGCAGTATTTGTCAGCATCTAGGCTGTATCTACGGATTTCAAGCACCCGGTAGTTCGCCCACGTGCAACCCTTCATACAAAGCAGATCGGCCAGTGGGATATTGCTGCTGTCATGGGAGCGTATACGACTTCGTCAACAACGCGAATGTGATTGCGGGGCCATCACAAAGGCCCCAACCTCAAGTGCTATTGGAAGTCGATAGTTCAGGTGATATTTTCGCGACTGGCATGGGGCCACCAACGATTTTTGGTCATGACACTGGCTCAAACGACGTGTCCGGTGATCTGCAAGGTGGAAATCCAGTAGGTTAGTTGAGGGTGACTGAAACAAGTGGACGACGGGCCCGCCTGGCCGCCTGGTTGGACACGCGACTTGGTTTAACGTACCCGCTCCTCAGGCCCGCGCCGAGGTACTCCATCAACCCGTTCTACTGGCTTGGTGCACTTACCGTGGTCGCCTTTTTGATTCAAGGCATCACGGGAATTATGATGATGCTCTACTACGTACCTAGCCCTGCTGACGCTTTCACCTCGACTCAATACATCTTTCAGAGCGTATACTATGGGAGATTCCTTCAAACCGTTCATCTTTACACAGCGTACGCAATGATCATGCTTGCGTTCATGCACATGATGCGTGGCTACTTTGTCTCCGTACATAAGAAGCCGAGGGAACTAATGTGGATTGTCGGCATGATAATGGGATTCGTTACGCTAGGGTTCGGTTTTACAGGGTACCTGCTGCCGTGGACCGTTGTCTCAAAGTCTGCGACTGATGTTGGGGTAGGAATTATTGATGCCTTGCCCGGCAGAATCTCTTCCTTCCTTAGCTTCCTAATCGTAGGCGCGGGTGGCGATGCAACGGAGCTGCTCCGGTTCTATGATTTGCATGTCGTAGTCCTGCCATCTGTCCTGCTAGTCCTTCTTATTGTGAAGATGTACATGCTTGAGGCCCATGGAATAGCCGAGCCCACCACGGGGCCTCCAATCGACCAGAAGGCCAGCCGCAGTCTTCCGATATTTCCAGACGTTACGTTCTATCTACTTGGCCTTGCGGCTATGTTTGGCAGTGCGATGCTTCTGATCTCTGCGGTCTTTCCACTGAGTCTTCCACCAGAGTACTCGCCCCAACTCGCGGCCCAGTTCACAGCTCAGCCGGATTGGTACTTCCTTTGGATATACCAGATACTGAAAATAGCTGCCTTCGAAGGTGCAGGATTGCCTGTAGCGTTAGGCTTGGTTACCGTGATTTTTGTGGCGTTAATTGCTCTTCCTTTCATAGATAGAGGTCATTCTAGGCGTATAGGCGAGAGGCCAATTTTCGTAACGATAGGGTTGATCTTCGTTGGAGAGCTATTCTTGCTTGCGTACTGGGGTCTAGAGTCTCCCGGGCAAGTTATCCCAACAGATTCAGCGGCCTGGTTAGTTGTCGCAATCGCTCTTCTCGTTGGGGACTGTTCATTCGCACTCTACACTGTTATGGGGACGAGAAGCGTACCCAGACCAGGTCCAGAAGAAGTTTCGAAGACTCAAGGAAGGTTCCGGACGGCGTTGGCATTTGTGTTACTCCTTTCAGGTGGAGCCATAGCCATTGGTGCCTCGTTGAACGCTATAGTGAGTGTAGTCTTGTACGGAACGAGTACATCGGGCCTTGTTCAACTTGGGTTATCAACTACGTTCCTCGGCATTGTGGTATTTTCCACGGTTTTTCTGATGTATCGGATGGAATTGGCGGGAGCTTCTCTCAAGCGAAGACTGGATTGGCTTGAAATTGGATGGTCAGTAAATGATTCCCGCTAGAAGAGTCGTAGCGCTTCTGCTCGTTCTTCAAATTGTATCAACAGGCTACGTGTGGACGGTAAATGCCATTGGGACACTGAACCAGGCTAGGTTCGCTGTTTTCCTCGCGGTTAATCTGCTGTCTTTCTCAATTGTGACCTACATCTACACTCACGATAAATGGGAGGAAGCTATCAGTCGCGGCTGGATTCTAGCGGCCGCGTTAGGGCTGGCGCTTCTACTGCTGTCCAGCCTGTATTTCTCGTAGGTTCGACGGAATAGAGAAATTACAACGCCACTGTCAACCTGCGACTGAGGCGTTCAGGAAGTCTGTTCGCTCTGGCATCTAAAGCACGATTAGTTGGACGCTTTTCATTTGCGCTTCCTTCTGGAATGCTTTGGTCATGGCCGCAACTCTCTTGCCCTCACCTTCCACGATGAACAACTCTAGGCAGTTTCCTGGTTTGATCTTACTGTGGATGTGAGTTTTCACAATGTTTTCGAATTCATGCTTTAAGCGGGTGATGGGTTCTTCGTTTTCTTGGTTGTGAGTCACGGTTACTATTGCGCTCACAGGTCCTACGAGTGAATCCTTTTTCCTATTGTCCTCCAACATTAGCCGAATTGCTGCCCTTACGAGTTCCGACCTGCCAGTAAAATCTTGAGATTTCTGCAGCTGATCCATCTCCTTGATCATCTGCTCCGGAAAGGAGAGACTGATTATTGCCATATCTAACGGCTCGATTAGCAACAAGCAAGCATTCGACTGGTGAATGTTATTAACTTGGCTTCAGAATCAGGATTGAATTGTCTCTGTCCAATGAGACGGCTTTTGCGTCAGGCCGTAGTTTGAAAATTAGTCTGACTAACTTTCAAAGGCCTAATTCTTCGGTAAACAAATCTGACTAGCAGGTAAAGAACAAACACTATGCTTGTTATGAAAAAGCTCACGGGATACGGTTCATAAAACGCAACGAAGAGCCCTAGCCAAGTTGCCATT
>Ga0326727_10022488_pt1 | contig 12174 bp, 15 predicted proteins | sample MB2enrmetagenome_FD_207643 | JGI IMG/M metagenome (GOLD analysis project Ga0326727, IMG submission 207643) | Lab enriched peat soil microbial communities from McLean, Ithaca, NY, United States - MB29MY | ecosystem: Environmental > Terrestrial > Soil > Wetlands > Peat | place: USA: New York... | reverse complement strand
GACGGCGAGGTCTGTGGAAAGCTGTGCACGGAGCAGCCGTGCCTTTACTTCTGTCCCGCGAACGTCTACAGGCTTGAGAAGGGCCGCATCGTAGTCGCCTGGGAAGGGTGCGTAGAATGCGGCTCGTGCAGGATAGGCTGCCCGCACCTTAATATCGAGTGGCGCTTTCCCACGGGCGGCTGCGGCGTGAGCCACAGGTTCGGGTAGGCCCCCGGGCATGGGGTAGAGGCGTCAGTCCTGTCTTCAGGACGCAGTCCTGTTTTCGGCACAATGTTGGTCTGCCGGAGTAGGCTCTCCGCCCGTATCTGGCTCAAAACAGGCCCTTCGCGGCCGCCGGGGTCGCGGCACGGTTCTTGCTTTTTACGATCACGCAACGAAATAAGAAGAACGGCAGTCCGGGGGAGGATAAATGATGCGTGACAAAGGCCTGTTCATCAGTCTCTGCGCAGCAGTATGGTTCATCAACATCTGCATGACGGACATGCCGGTGCCTGGCGACATCTGGCGCGGCCTTGCCGTCAGCCTCGTGTCGATTCCCGCGTGGGCGCTGATCGGCTCGGTCTTTGCCGCCATCGCCGTATTTTTCTTCAGGCTTGCGAGGATAGATACGGCGGGCCTGACCCTGTGGCAGAAAGCGGATGTCGGCCTTGCCATGGCCGTGGTCCTGAAGCCGGCCCTCGGCATCCCTTTCTGATCCTTATCACCTCAAAGCCACGTAGTGCAGTAAAACCGGGAAGCCTCGCCTCCTTACCCCTTCGAAATTGACAAAAGAGAAAAGGTGTTTATATTCGTCGGCAGAGGGGTAGTAAGATGAAAATGTCTTCGTTCGCCCGTGTAGCCGTTTTGACCGCCGTTCTCCTTCCCGCGGTGGTAAGCGGGGCCTACGGCCAGTCCGTTTCTGCACCGGGTCCGGCAGGACCCGTGACGCCGGCCCCGCCCCAGCCGCCCTTCGAAGGCACGGGACCGCCCGCCGACGTAAACACCGACTTTCCGTCAGGGGCGGGCGCAGACTTCCCGGCCGCGACAGGCAGCGGCGATTTCCCGGCAACGCAAAACCCGCAGGGCTTCAACACGACGATGCCTGAAAGCGGCACGGGGACGGGGACGGACAGCACCCTCGGCGGCTCCGGGACCGGCTCGGGAGGGCTCGGCGCCTCCACTTACGGCCCATTTACGGAGAGTCCCCTGGGCGCAGGCAGGTGATCCCTCAGGCAGGTACGGGTTTCTCGGCGGCCGGAAGCGGGTCAGTACGCCCAGAAAGGCCCCGTCCCCAGGACGGACGAGGCGCCCTCGAAGCCGATGAAGACGTTCCTCCCTAAAAAGAACGGGAGGCCCCAGTCGAACATGCTGCCGCCTGGGCCGGGCCCCGCAAGGTCGGAAAAGACGGTGTTCGAGGAGGCAGAGAGGGAGTCGAAGTTGCCCACCTCGAACGTCACCTGCCCCGACGGCCCGGAGGGATACCCTACGGTTGTGGCCTGCTGGGTGAGGAGCGACGGGGGGTTGTACCAGGTCCCGTTGTCTGCCGTGGGGATCTGGCTCGACGGGAAGAAGAGGCCGTTCGAGCCCGTATCGAGGAAAGATGTGTAAGAGGTGCCGTTGTACGTAGTTGTGAAGCGCCCGTAGCTCAGGTCGGCCGGGTTGTTGTCCGCCGGATAAGCGGTGAACCCGGAGGGGCTGTTGTTCGATTGCGTCCCGATCCCGAAGATGAGGTAGCCGGTCGCAACTTGCGCGCCCGCCGCGGGGACGCTCGGAAAGCGCAAAAGGACGCCGTTGTTGTCAGTCGGCAAGGCAGAGACTGCGTTCTGGCTCTGCTCTGCGACGGGGACGGCCGTCCCCGTGCATATCGATCCGCTGCACGTAAAATAGACTCCGTTCTGTGCCGCGCTTGCGCACGCGCTGCCGCAGTCCTGGGGAAAGAAGCCTATGCCGAGGGCGCCGTTGAAACCGGCGTCGGCGGGGGTCGCGAGCAGGGGCGTTCCCCGGCAGACCGTCGAGGAGTTGAAAGAGGCAGGGCCTATGACGTGAATGGGGATCGAGACAGGCCGCTCCCCGCCCAGCGTTACGGTCGCCGACTCCACGGGACCCCAGATGGACGAGCCGTCCCCGTATTCGATGCACTCGTAAAGGGGAAGGCCATTCACCTGCACCGGCCGCAGGGCGGCGGCGAGGGTCGAGCTGAGGACCTGTTCGTAAACGCGCAGTCCGTAATCGCCGGAGTCGAGCAGGATGTTTCCGATCGTCTGGCAATTTGCTCCGCTTGCGTCGCAGATCGTTACGCTGACGGTCGGCTCGTTTATATACTGGGCGGAAGGGCCGCCCACGGTGACCGTCATGACGTTGCTGCCCGATTCGGGCGTGAGGGTTTGGCCGTTCGGGGTGTTGACGACGTTCGTGCCGCCGGAGGTGTTGTTCGCCGGACCTTGAGATGAGCCGCCGCCCCCTCCGCTTCCACCGCAGTGGCCCGCCATAGCAAGGACGAGGAGAAGGACGAGCAGCCTGGCCGGTCTTACGCTACCTGATCTCATCGATGGATACCCCCGCAGGCATTAGGTCCGGCGCGTACGCCCGCCCCTGCAAATTCCGCACATGGCCCCATTTCTCGACGACCAGACCGTCCGTCCGGAGGCGGAGACGCCTTAAGCCCGGCCGGTGGGGCGTCCTCTGCACGGCATCGCCGTATGCCCCTGCATAGGCGCCCAGGAGGGCCGTCAGGTCCGGGTGGCGGGTCCCGTTCCACGCAACGGCAAAGACGACGCCTCCCTGCGAGACGTATTCCCTCACTGTCGTGGCGCCGTAATAAATCTCGTCAATGGTGTAAGCGTTCCTGTCAATGGAGACGCCCCGGACGCCCTCAAAGGCGGCCCTGTCCGCCTCCACGGAGTCGGCCGACCCGCCGAGGGTGGCCCGCGCAGATAAAGGCAAAACGAGGAACGCCGCGCATAAGACAAGGCAGAGGAGGGTGCGGCCCGATAGAGTCTTTGTCGTTGAATCGGGTAGCTCGGCCATTGGATGCCGTCATCGTAGCAAGAGGCGTGCCGGTTTGGCGGCCCGCTCAGGGAGGGGAACGACGCGGCAGTGGCGCCTGTCATGCGCGATGGCCGGGGCAGAGGTTGTCGAAATGCGGCAAGGGAGACGACGATTGCGTCGGGCGGCCTGGTCGGTGTCGAGGCGGCAGACAAGGGCAGCCATGAAAGGGATGGCCGGGGGGACGGCGAAATGGTCGTTAAGCCCAGTTCTCCACTTTCAGCCCTGGGACTTTCTTGAACTCCCGCTCGTTGTTGGTGACCAGGACGACCGAAAGACTTCTGGCATGGGAGGCGATCATCAGGTCCATCGAGCCTATCGGACTTCCCTCCTTCTCGAGGAAGGCCCGTACCTCTCCGTAATGGAGCGCGGCCGTGTCGTCAAAGGGGGCTATCTCGAGGGGCGCGAGAAAGGCGGAGAGAGCCTCCCTGTTCTGCTCCGGCCTGCTGCTTTTTGCCGCCCCGAATTCCAGCTCGGCGAGGGTGATCGCCGATATCCCGACCTCGAAGGGCTTCAACGCCCTGAAGCGTTGTAAAACCTGGGCGGGACGTTTCCTGATGATGTAAATGCATATGTCCGTATCGAGCATGAAGCGCATCAGAATTTCCTGTCCTCCAGGGGGGGCTGCTCCCTTCCTGCCATGAAATCATCGGAGAAGCTGCCCAGGCTGTCGAGAAATGTCCCCCACGGGTCCCGCTTTGAGAACAGCACCACCGTGCCGCCTATCTTGTTTACGTAGACCTCCGTGCCCTCGAACCTGTACTCCTTGGGCAGTCTCACGGCCTGACTCTTCCCGTTGATGAATATTTTCGCGGTGTGCATGGGACCTCCCATAATATATACTTAATAGTATAGATGTTAGTGGTAAATGTCAATACTGCTTTTAAGGGTGGGGTTGTTCGCTCTTACGCTACCACTCGATGAGGCTGCCCGCCCAGGTGAGCCCGCCACCGAAGGCGGTCAGGACCACATGCTTTCCGGGGCTGACCGTGCCGTCCCTGACCGCCTCGTCGAGCGCTATGGGGACGGTGGCCGAAGAGATGTTGCCGTACCGCTCGATGGTCATGTAGACCTTCTCCATCGGCACCTGCAGTTTCTTCGCCATACCCTGGATGATCCTTATGTTGGCCTGGTGGGGGATGACGACGTCGATATCCTTCATGGTGTAGCCCTTCGAGGCGGCCGCCTCCTCCGCCGCTTCCGCGAACCTGCCGACCGCCACCTTGAACGACTTGTTCGCCTCGATCATCTTGAGGAAATGGAGCTTCCCGTCAACGCTTTCGTGGGAGATGGGGGTCGTCAGGGAGCCGCCGCCGGGCATCAGCAGGGTCTCGCCCCCCGCCCCGTCCGTATGGATATGCGTAGATACGAGCCGGTGGCCCCCGTCCGTCTCGGCCAGCACCACCGCGCCTGCCCCGTCTCCCCAGAGGATGCAGCTTTCCCTCTCTTCCCAGTTGACGGTCCTCGTCATGATCTCCCCTGCGCACACTAGGGCCATCTTGTTGGCGCCGCTCTTTATGAACTTGTCGGCCACGTGAAGCCCGAAAATGAACCCGGAGCAGGCGGCCGTCACGTCGAAAGAAACCGCCTTGCGGCAGTGGAGCTTCGATTCCAGCCAGTTCGCGCCCGCCGGGCAGTGCGTGTCGGGCGTTATGGTGGCAAGGACGATGAGGTCGATGTCGTCGGGCTTTACGCCCGCCGCCTCCATGGCTCGCTCGCACGCGACCTTCGCCAGGTCTGACGTCGCCTGGTTCTTCGCCGCGACGTGCCTCTCCCTTATGCCCGTGCGTGTATATATCCACTCGTCGGAGGTATCGAGGAACTTTTGGATGTCGTTGTTCGTCAGCACCTTCTCCGGCAAGTACGAGCCGGTCCCTATGATGCCTGTATTCTTCATTCGCACCCCTTATTCGACGTGCATTGATTTACTGCCAGTAATACAACAGATAGGACACCCGGTTGTCAAGACACGATAAGATCGGATAACGGGGTCATCATTGCGTGCCGGCCGCCCAGCGCGACGGCGGCTCATCCCGCATGGATGGTGATCCGGTGCGTAAGAAGGTCGATCTGCCTTATTTTACCCTCGACTACCTTCTCTTCCCCGAAAAGGTTGACCATCTTTAAGGTCGGCCCTTCCGGCGTGACGCTGACGACATCCTCGAGCAAAAGAACCTCCTTGCCCTCCCGAACCAGATAGGCCGCAGTCTGACACATGACATTACCTCCACCTTGATTTATTAGACCATTTTAACTGTCAGTACTCAAGAGCATTTTACGGTAGCGGCGGCGTCTGAGGCGCACGGTATTGGGGCTCAGCGCCCCCTCCGTCAGCAAAGCTGCCGGAGCCACCCCCCTCATATAAAGCAAAGCCGCGTCGCGCTGCGCCCTGCGGGACTCCGACGTACACAAACAGTGCATGTTTCCTTTACCCCTCAACTCTTTTGTGCAATAATACAAGCGTGCCGGCCCTCGGCCCGTGCGCGAAAACGGCAATAGCCAAGGAGGAGCATATGTCAGGATCGATTCTGAACGAAAAGAGGATTCTGGCGGTCGACGACGAGCCGGATGTTCTGGCGTTGGTGAGGGAAGAGATCTTGTCGGCTGCTCCGAAGTGCGCAGTAGAAACTGCCACAACCTATGAAGAAGCAGCGGAGCTGCTTGCCTCGTGGACATACGATCTGGTCATCCTCGATGTTATGGGGGTGCGCGGCTTCGATCTTCTCAAGCATACGTCCATCCGCGTCAATCCGGTCCCGACGGTGATCCTCACCGCCCAGGCCTTCACGCCCGAAGCCCTCAAGAAATCGATACAACTTGGAGCGAGGACATATCTGCCGAAGGAGCTGCTCGGCAGCCTGGTCCCGTTCCTCGAGGACGTCCTCACTTATGAGTATGGCCCGGTCTGGAAGCGTCTCCTGAAGCAGGTCGAGGGCGTATTCGCAAAAGAATGGGGCCCCTATTGGCGCAAGCCGGACTCAGCTTTCTGGGCAGAATTCGAAAAGAAGATTTCCGAGGCGAAGTAGCCCCAGGCCCGCTCCATTTCTGATGATTGCGGCACGTCAGGAACATAAGGCAGGTGACATGAATCCTTACGATATCGTATTCATCGGCCACATATCCGTTGATGAGATCCGGCGATTCAACGGGCCGACCAGTGTCGAGACGGGGGGAGCGGCCTTTTACTCGTCCATGGCCGCATGCATGGGTGGACTCCGGATCGCCGTGATTACCCGCATGACGGGTGACCACCACTATCTTTTCGATCCGCTCAAGGCAAGAGGCATCGATGTATATGTCCAGCAATCCCCGAAAACCAGCCATTTGCGGGTGGTTTATGGGTCTGCGAACCCTGACGAGAGAGAGATATTTCAAACGGAGAATGCAGGTTTTTTCGAGCACGAGGAGATCGCCTTTCCCGTGAAGCCGCGCCTGATCCATCTTGGCGCCCTGACGGACCGGGAGTTCTCCGTGGAGATCATGACTCTGCTCAAGGCGCGGGGCTTCGACCTTTCCGTAGACATGCAAGGTTTCGTGCGGCAGGTGGACGCCGAAAGCGGCGTCATTCATTTTCGGGACGTGCCGCGCAAGAAGGAAATCATCGCCGCGGCCAGGGCCGTGAAACTGGACGTCGTCGAAGCGGAGTTATTGACGGGGACGGCCGATCTGTCCCATGCAGCGCGCATAGTCGAGGAATGGGGAAGCCCCGAGACCATGGTGACGCGCGCAGACGGGGTTTTGATTCGCGCCGAAGGCCGGGAATACTTCGAGCCGTTTACCAATAGGAGCAATGAAGGAAGGACGGGCAGGGGCGACACGACGTTCGGCGCCTATCTGGCTAGAAGACTCGATCATTCAGTGGAGGAATCCCTGCGGTTTGCGGCCGCTGTCGTCTCGATTAAGATGGAATCGCCAGGCCCCTTCAGGGGAAGCATCGAAGATGTCCTGGCGCGGATGAGACGGTGACTGGGTGGGGCCGGATCTTGCCCCGCGGCCTATAGAAAAGCTAACCGCGGGGTGATATGTTCCGCGGCTTTCGCGTCGTCTTCTCGGCGCGCCGCCTCAACATACTCTCAAAGTATAGTTGCGGCGGGCGCCTTCGAAAAGCAACACGAAATCCATCGAAAACCTCCGTCCCCCGCTTGCCGGAACCGGACAGGTGGTCCACGATATCAGGTCTTCCTGAAAACGTTGTTTTTCTTCTTATCTTCAACCTACCGCCTTTCGGCCGGTAATCGTTTCATATGGGGAGAGTAACGCGGTCGTTCTCGACCCGCCTGCGATACTTGGTGTCTTCTTCTCGAATTTTCGCGTGTCTGCGAAAGGCCCCAAACGCCGCGTGTAAAAAAGAGGAGATCCGAGGAACATGCCTATACGGTATCGCGTCCGACGTGCAGTGAAATACATGTCGGGTGCGGCAGGCGGCTGATTCGCTGTATCCGGCGCTGGCGAGGCCAAGCCCTCATCTTTGTCGGGATTTCACCAAGGTTTCTCAAGATCGCCGGCGGAATAGACATGATCACGAGCCTTATAGTAGGTTTTCCTGGTCGGGTCTTTTCTAATATCCATGAAATCACCGTGAAGAAGCCGGTAAAACAAGGCCACGGGCGTGACGAAGAGGAAAAAGATAATGGAAAGGATAATCCTGGAATTTATCGTTCCGAGGACGTTGGCAAAGGTGAGCCATCCACGGGAAATTATCTCCGTAAGTCCTGTCAGGAACGTCCCGGTTACAAGGAACGCCAGGGCGATGTAAAGAAAGACCTGTGTCCTGAACAAAATGCTGAAGCAAATTGCCGCGGCGGCCAACAGGCACATCGTCTCCAGGGCCTTATACCTGGAAAGGTCTTTTTCCATAAAGCACTCTCTCAAAAAACGGTGTAAACAAAGGGCGCCAAGGCAGAGATGCTGGAAATGGCCAAAACAGCCGCAAAGAGCATGAGCACGATTATAACGGGAAGAAGCCACCATTTCTTTCTCTCTTTCATGAAACCCCACAGATCCCCTAATGACGACATCTTTTGCACTCCTTGCCTTGGTTGTTCAGCCTTTCCTGAACGATTATCGAGACCGCGCCCGGGTTACCCATTTCTTGCCCTAATCCTGGCTTATGCGCCAGTCTTCCTTTTCGGCCCATGGGGGCTGTTGTTTCTTATCGAATAGATAATTGCCCATAACGAGATATTCCATGTCGGTCCTCATAAAACATCTGTACGCATCGTCCGGGCTGCACACGATCGGCTCCCCCCTTACGTTGAAACTGGTATTGACAACCAGCCCGAAGCCCGTTAAATCCCTGAAATGCTTAATCAGCAGCCAGAATCTTGGGTTTGTTTCTTTATGTACGGTCTGGATGCGCGCGCTGTAATCGATGTGGGTGATAGCGGGAACGTCGGAACGCTGAAAATAGAGCTTCTCACGCCACGGCAGGGCGTCATAACCCTCGGGGGTATCGATCCTCCTCGATTGCAACACATCGGCGATCAGCAGCATGTAGGGAGAAGTCCCGTCCAGGTCGAAGAACGCTTTCGCATCCTCTGATAGGACCGATGGAGCGAAAGGACGGAAACCTTCCCTGAATTTAATTTTCAGGTTGAGCCTTTTTTGCATCTCGGGACTTCTTGCATCCGCGATTATGCTTCTGTTCCCCAGGGCACGAGGCCCCCATTCCATGCGGCCCTGAAACCACCCGACCACGCTGCCTTGAACAAGAAGCTCAGCCGTTCTTGCACAAAGGAGGTCAAAGTCTTCGTAGTACGTGTATACTGCTTTCTTCTTCCTCTTCTCGGCCATGCGCTTGATCTCGAAATCGTCAAAGGCGGGCCCGAGGTATGAACCCTGCATCAAATCCGAAGCGGGCTCGTACTGAGGCCTTACCCTGCGGTCCTGCCCGAAGTAGAGATGATAAGCGGTGTAAGCGGCACCAAGCGCGCCGCCCGCATCTCCCGCTGCGGGTTGTATCCAGAGGCCATCAAAGAAGCGCCGCCTGAGGAGCTTCCCGTTGGCCACACAGTTGAGCGCAACTCCGCCGGCGAGGCAAAGATGTTTCGATTCCGTAAGCTTTTTCGCCTCCAGGGCCATCTTCAAAACTATCTCTTCCGTAACCTGCTGGATTGACAGCGCAAGGTTGCAGTGGTGCGGAAGCAAATCGCCCTCCGGGTCCCGGGCGGGGAAACCGAAAAGGTTCAGCCATTTGGACGTATCGACCATTCGAAGTCCGGTCGCGTAGTCAAAATAATCCTGGTTAAGAAATATGGAGCCGTCGTCCTTTATTTCTACAAGCTTATTCTTAATGGTCTCGCGAAATTTCGCCGTCTCTTCCGATTCCGGGTTGCCGTAAGGGGCGAGGCCCATGAGCTTATACTCCCCCGAATTGACCCTGAAACCCAGGTAGTAGGTGAAGGCGGAATAAAGCAGCCCCACGGAATGGGGAAAATGAAGCTCTCTGAGGATCTCGATATCCTTCCCTTTTCCATGGCAAATTGAAGAAGTGGCCCACTCCCCCACACCGTCTATGGTTAGAATCGCCGACTCCTCATAAGGTGAAGGATAAAATGCGCTCGCGGCATGAGAGAGGTGGTGCTCGGGAAAAAGGAGCCTGATCTTCTTCCCGTCGAAGGGCTGGAGACGACCGAGTTCACGGAGGATGAGGCTCCTTAGTCTCGCTTTCTCCTTTATCCAGACCGGCATTGCCGGTAGAAAGGACTTCAGTCCTCTTGGCGCGAAAGCATAATAAGTTTCCAGTAAACGCTCGAATTTCAGAAAAGGCTTGTCGTAGAAAACGACGGCATCCAACTCGTCGACAAAAATATGCCCTTTCGAAAGGCACCACTCTACCGCGTTAAAAGGAAAAGCCGGATCGTGCTTTTTTCGCGTAAAACGTTCTTCCTGCGCCGCGGCTACGATATTTCCGTCCTCCAGAAGGACCGCAGCAGCATCGTGGTAAAATGCCGATATGCCCAAAATGTTCATGGTCGCAGCCAAAAACCCCCAAGCCTTGTGCGTAAGTATACCCCTTCGGAATGTTCCCATGCAAGTGGTGACGTTGCCCGGCCTCTATCGGGACATCCCCCCGGCGAGGAAACGGCATGCCGGCCCATCCGCTTCGAACCGCTCCCCAACGCGTCTCCAACGGAAACTTGACAAAGCAGGCGGCCATAGGATAGGTTAGGTGGTACCGTACTTGCGTAGCGTATGAGAAACCGTCTCAAAAACCTGCGCCTGACCCTTGTCAGCATCTTCCTCTCCCTGGCCATATTGATCCTTGGATTCGAAGCTGTCGAGAACATCAAGTACGCCCAGTGGCGAAAGGAGTTCACCGCCTACGGCTGGCTCAATAAAATGACCGTACCTTCCAGGGACCCGCTGATGATGTGGGAATATCGGCCTTACGGCGTGGCCGGGGACATAAAGGTGAACCGCTACGGGTTCAGGGACTTTGATTATCCGAACCGGGAAAAACCGGGGAACGTCTACAGGATCGCTTTCGCGGGAGACTCCATTATCCTGGGTCTGGGAGTCAAGTTTGACGAGATGTTCGTGCGCCAATTCGAGATGAAGGCGAATAGACACCGCAGGGGACCTGTCATTCAAGCCCTTGACTTTGGAATAGATGGTTACAACGCGATCCAGGTATCCGAAATGATCAGGACCAGGGTCATTCCTTTTTCCCCCGACAGGATCGTCTATGTAATGTGCCTGAACGATTTTGACCTCACTGAATCGGCGGGAAGCAAGCCACGCTATTTCCAGAAGCCCAAAAGCTTCTTTTTCGAAAGGCTCGACAGACTTCGGCGTCAAATGACCGATATCCCGTATGACCTCTTCTATTACAGAAAGAACAAGAAGCTCATTTTTCGGACCATTCTCGAGATGAGCACGATGGTCAGGCGGGAAAATATGGATTTCGAGGTTCTCATCGTGCCGGTTTTCTTTCGGCGCTCGGCCGATTTCCGTGAATATCCTCTGAGGCAGATACATAAGGAGGTCGACTGCTTTTTACGAAGTCAAGGCATCCGTTTTTACGATCTCCTGGAAACGTTCGAGGCCCAACCCCAGGGGCCGCGATACTGGTCTTTGGACCCGTACCACCCGAACCCAGCGGGCCATGCATTGATCGCGGAACGCTTGGCTTCCGAAGAAAAATAGCATTCTCCCTCATTGTCTCCGATGTTTGACAAGCTTTTTAATCTTTCGACCTATCCCACCAGCCGTAGAAATCCGGTCCGCCCGAAAGTCTCGGTTCCATTTCATAGATAACACGAGTGGCAGGTGTCCGTCTCCACCCTTCGCGGCGGCAATCCGCAGATTACTTGACAGGCCGAAGGGCACGAATAGTAGGTGCAACAAGTAATTTTGCTCTGACGGCCCCGAGGGAATTCCAATGCGGGGTATTTGCCCGACGTGAGGCAGAACGGGTCGCCCCTAATGTAGCGGCGTCCGGAGCTTCTTCCTTCGCGCACCCTTGCTTAATCTGGTGCCTGGGCTATTTTTGCCCTCTTTTCAAGACCGATATATTGACCTTATCTGCCTGACATGAGCCACCCGGCGAAAGCGGCAAGTATGAGTATGCACGACCCGCCCGATTTGCCCGCGGGTGCCCCGGTTGGGCGCAAGGGTCGATGCACGGAGGTGTACCGTTGGGACCGCAACGCCTGAAATAGCGGCGGGGCCGCAAATCTCACGCGCTTTTTTTCAAGAGCGGCAAGTATGAGGATGCACGACCCGCCCGATTTGCCGCGCGGGTACCCCGGGCGAGCGCAAGCCCGAGGAACGGAGGCGTACTCTTTTGTACGTCGGAGTCCCGCAGGGCGCGACGCGATCCCAAAGATGCGCCTCAGACGCCGCCGCTCTACTTCGACTGGAAAAATGGAAGCGTTTAAACTATAATGCCTTGTTCGATGAAAAAGCACACCTTCATAACCGTCCTCGGCTTCGCCGTCAGCATAGTCCTTCTCTATTTTTCCCTGCGGGGCATAGAGTTCAGGCAGATATGGGGGCTCCTGAAGAAGACCAGCCCCGCCCTGGCCTTTCTGCCGCTCGTCTTCATCGCCACGGCGATCTGCCTTTCCTCGTGGCGGTGGTCGAAGGTCGCCGGGGCAGCCGTGCGCTTCAGGGAGACGTTCACTGCCCTGCTCATCGGCATGTTCG
>Ga0326727_10022485_pt1 | contig 12175 bp, 10 predicted proteins | sample MB2enrmetagenome_FD_207643 | JGI IMG/M metagenome (GOLD analysis project Ga0326727, IMG submission 207643) | Lab enriched peat soil microbial communities from McLean, Ithaca, NY, United States - MB29MY | ecosystem: Environmental > Terrestrial > Soil > Wetlands > Peat | place: USA: New York... | reverse complement strand
GGATTGTCTTTTCTTCGAGCGGCATGGGCTTCCCGTGGCGTGGCCTTTCAGGCGGCACATCCGTCGCCCGGCGAGCATGGGATCTTGCGCCGCGACCCTGCTTTTTTCAAGGCCAGCGCCAGCTGCGACAACGTCGTCGCGGTCAAGTCATGGCAGCTCTCGCGACCGCCATCGATCAGTGTCATCGGCGTCCGAGCGGCCTCGACTCCAGTTCAGCACTCAAACCGTCCACGCGCCATTCCGATTGGTTCGTATTGACTAATTCCATCATTAGGCTAGCCTAATCAGACGATTCGATGTCGGTCCGCAGGACAGTCATGATGGCTACCGCCTCGCACGTTTCTCCGGCAGCCCCGCCTTCACTGGAAGAAATTCACGGAAGTGTCCCTGTGCCGCCGACCTCATGGTGGCGCCGTTTCCTGGCATTCTCCGGTCCGGCGTTCATGGTCAGCGTCGGCTACATGGATCCGGGCAACTGGGGAACAGACATCGAGGCGGGCTCAAAGTACGGCTACCGCTTGCTTTGGGTGCTGGCGCTATCCAATTTGATGGCCATCTTGCTGCAGACTTTGGCCACGCGGCTGGGAGTGGTGACCGGCCAGGATCTGGCCCAAGCGTGTCGCCGGGCCTATCCGCGACAAGCGGTTGTCGTTCTCTGGGTGCTTTGCGAGATCGCCATCGCAGCGACCGACCTTGCGGAGGTGATCGGCGCGGTCATCGCACTCAAGCTCCTGTTCAACATTCCCTACTTGATCGGCTTAGTGATCGCAGCCGGCGACACATTCTTGTTGCTGGCACTCCAGCGGCGCGGCGTACGATTACTCGAACTTGTCACTCTCGCCTTGATCGCCGTGATCGGTGTCAGCTTCGCGATCGAGATCGGTCTGGCGCGTCCGGACTGGGCTCATGTCGTTCGAGGGCTCATCCCGGGGCTGGATTTTACGAGCAAGCAGAGTGTCAACGGCAGCCTGTACGTCGCCATCAGCATGCTCGGCGCCACGGTGATGCCGCACAACCTCTATCTCCATTCGGCGCTGGTACAGACACGATCGTTTGCGCCGTCTCATGACGGCAAGCGCCTCGCCTGCAGGTACTACCTGTTTGACTCGCTGCTCGCATTGAACGGAGCGTTCTTCGTCAACGCAGCGATCCTGATTCTGGCTGTAACGACGTTCCATGGACGGCTCGAAAATGTCGATGATCTAACATTGCAAGACGCTCATCACCTCTTAGGCACGGTCTGGGGCACGACGCTGGCGAGCGTCTTGTTCGCTGTTGCGCTTCTGGCATCCGGCCAAAGCTCGACTCTGACGGGCACGCTGGCCGGTCAGGTCGTCATGGAAGGATTTATCCATCTGCGCGTTCGGCCGTGGGCGCGGCGCTTGGTCACACGTTTGTTCGCGATTTTGCCGGCAATGGCCGTCGTGGTTCTGACGGGCGCCCGTTCCGGTGACACTGACAAGGACTTGCTGGAACTTTTGGTCTTCAGCCAGGTGATTCTCAGTTTTCAATTGCCGTTCGCAATCGTGCCGCTCGTGCAGTTCACAGGTGACCGCAAGCGCATGGGGGTGTTTGCCAATGGCCGATGGCTGAATGGGATGTCATGGGTGTGCGCTGTCGTCGTGCTTGTGCTAAACGGCGTGCTCTTATACTTCACGGCCGACAACTGGGCGGATGCTGCGGCAGCCGCGGGTTGGTCGCGGCTTTGGGTGTTCGGGACGCTCGGTCCGCTCGCGTTCGCTCTCGCGGGTTTTCTAATTTGGCTGACGCTTTATCCGCTGCGGGCCCGAGGCCTCGCGCCCGAACCGTCACTGCCCGTGCCTTCCCTACCTGCGGTGACTTATCGAAAAATCGGCGTCGCGGTGGAGTTCGTCCCGGGCGACCAAGCCGTGCTGACGCAGGCGGCAGCGCTTGCGCGCTCGCACGGCGCCAGGGTCGTTTTGCTGCACGTGGTCGAGGGGACGGCCGCTGAGTTCCATGGTCCCGTAGCGGACGACGAGGAAAGCCGCAGCGACCGTGCCCGCATGGCGGAATTGGTCAGCCACCTGTGCAATGAAAACCTGAGCGCACACGGTGAGCTTGGATACGGCGAGCCTGCCAAAGAGTTGCTGCGTCTAGCTCGGGCGGAGGGATTGGATTTGCTGGTGCTCGGAACGCATGGCCATCGCCTGCTGGGTGACCTGGCGCTCGGTCAAACGGTATCGCCGCTGCTGCACCGCAGCCCCATTCCGATCCTAGTCGTCCCGTCGCCGGCCCGCAGCGGCGAGCGTTCCTCGGAAACTCGCCTCAGGCAGCCTCCAGTCCAGAATTGAGCGTGATCCCGCGCCCCGGCGCGCGAATGAAGGCGACCATCTCAGCCACTTCGGGGTACTGTCCCAGGTTACGTTCGATCAACGCCAGCGCCTCGGGCAACACGTGCCCTTCGCGATACAGGATGTGAAAGGCTTTGCGGACTGCATCGATGTGCAGACCCGGAATGCCCGCACGCCGCATGCCGACGACGTTCAACCCGACGACGGCGTTGACGCGATTCTGCAGGATGAACGGCGGAATGTCCATGGTCGACGACGATACGCCACTCAGTAACGCCAATCGGCCGACGCGCACGAATTGGTGGATCGCGGAATTGCCGGAAATGTAGACGTTGTTCTCGAGAACGCAATGCCCTGCCAAGAGAGCGCCGTTGGCGAGGATGCAATTATTACCGACGCGACAGTCGTGGGCGATGTGGCAATTGGCCATCAGGAAATTGTTGTTGCCGACCCGCGTCTCGCCCGCGACGGACATGCCGCGATGGATCGTCACGTGTTCGCGAATGATGTTGTTGTCGCCGATCACCAGCCTGGCCGGCTCGCCGTTGTAACGCAGATGCTGAGGTTGTTCGCCCAACACCGCGTGACTGAAAACCGTATTGTTACAGCCTATAATCGTTGGGCCGACGAGATGTGCACCGGTTCGAATGATTGATCCGGTTCCGACTTTCACATCCTTCTCGACGACCACAAACGGACCGATCTCAACGCCCTCACCGATGTCGGCCGTCGGATCGATGATGGCCGTTGGATGGATGCGAGCGGACTGTGCAATCGGCATAACGGAACCTGTTCCTGGTCCGGAGAAGCCGGCGAAGCAGGGCAAGCAGGTGCGAGTACGTGGTGTTTGGCTCCGCCAAACGGGCGGTCCATCGCCCGAGCGGCAAATCCTAAGAAGTCGTGCGCGGGAAAACCATAGCAGTTTGCGAGCCGGTTTGAAGTGCAATTCCAGGGCAAACGATCGACACTGACGTGGCTTAGTCACCCGAGACATAACCGATCTGCCCGCGTGGCGATACGCCTCCGCTGATAACGCCGTTCTTGGCGTCCAGCTTCACCGCCATCACTTTGCCGTTCGACCATGCGCCGGTGGCCCGAGCGTTGTGGCCGCGTGCTTCCAGCTCACGCAAGGTCGTATCGGGGATGCGCGATTCCAGGACGAGGCTGCCGGCCCTGGCTTCACGAGGATAGAAAGAGCTGGGAAAATGTTCGCTGTGAAAATTCGGGGCGTCGAGGGCCGCTTGCAAGTCCATGCCAAAGTCGACGTGGTTCAGGAAGAACTGCAGCGTCCACTGATCCTGTTGATCCCCGCCGGGTGTGCCGAAGACCATCAGAGGCTTGCCATCCTTGAGGACGAGCGATGGCGTAAGCGTCGTTCGCGGCCGCTTGTGCGGAGCAATCACGTTGGCACGATGCGGATCGAGGAAAAACATCTGAGCGCGAGTTCCCATTGGAAATCCGAGCCCCGGCACCACCGGCGATGAGGGAATCCAGCCGCCGCTGCATGTCGCGGCCATCATGTTGCCAGCCGCGTCGATCGCGCATGTGTGCGTCGTGTCGCCGCGGAACGTGGCGGGCTTGCCGGTGACGTCCTGCGGTTTTTCCTTCGGACCATGCCCGGGCCGCATTTCCAGCGAGGCTTTCCTCGGATCGATTAGCTTTCGCCGATCCGCGGCATAGTCCGCCGAAAGAAGCATCTTCATGGGCACTTCCACGAAGTCCGGATCGCCGTAGAAACGCTCGCGATCGGCGAACGCCAACTTGGAAGCTTCGATGACGGTGTGTATGTAACTCGCCGAGTTGTGGCCAAGGCTCCGCAAATCGAAGCCCTCGAGCAGCCGCACTTGCTGCAGAAAGACCGGCCCTTGCGTCCACGGTCCGCACTTGCAGACCGTCAAACCGCGATACTCCACGCTTGCGACCGGTTCGAGCTTCGGTTTCCAGGCGGCAAAATCCTCGAGTGACAGCAGACCCCGATGTGCACTCCCGGAAGCATCCTTCAGATCGGTGCTTTCCATGAACCGGACGATCGTTTGAGCGATATCGCCCTTGTACCAATAGTCGATGGCAGACTGGATCGCCGACTCGCGCCCGCTCTTGGCGGCTTGCGACTCGACTTCCACGACCTTTTTTAGAGTCGCGGCCAAATCGCGATTGCGCAGCAGTTCCCCCACGGCAGGAACTTTGCCGTTCGGTAGATAGACCGCCGCCGAGCTCTTCCAACGATCCCGAAAACGTGTGGCCAACGTGCCCAAAACGCGGCGGAGGCTCGGATAAACGGCGAAGCCGTTTTCCGCCAGGTCGATGGTTGGCTCCAGCACATCCTTCAAGCTCAGCGTGCCGAAGCGCGCCAGGGCAAATGCCCACGATCCGAACATGGCCGGGATGGTTGCAGGCAGAAATCCGTCGCCCGGAATCAAATCGATCTTCGCTTTTCGAAACCAATCAACCGTCGCAGCCTTGCCGACAATGCCTTGCCCGGAGATGGAAAACGGGCCTTTGTCCTTGGCCGACCAGATGAGGATCGGCACTTCACCACCGAGGCTGTTGTTGTGCGGCTCGAGCAGATTCAATGCAAAACCCGAAGCAACTGCCGCGTCGATGGCGTTGCCGCCTCTGTCGAACATCTTCTGCCCGGCTCGGGCCGCCAGGTAATGACCGGAGGCAACAACGCCGCGCCGCCCCATGTACACCGGGCGCGTCGTAAAGCCATCGTTGTCCGGCACGGTGGATCTCCCGATATGGAGGCGGGGAATGACTAGCTCGGAGAGCAGAACGCCGTGCATTACAGCGGATCGAGACGTCAGTCGCCGCAGACTTCTTCCAGGACGTCTTCCGATACGTAGATCGGCACGCTGGCGGTGACGGCCAGGGCGATAGCATCGGATGGCCGGCTGTCGACTTCGACCATTTCACCGTTCTGGCGAATGCGCAGCTTGGCGTAGTAGGTGTGATCTTTCAGCTCGCTGATGAACACGTCGCGGAGCTCGCCGCCCAGGTTATCGATGACGCTGGTGACCAGGTCGTGGGTCAACGGCCGGGGCGAGGGCATCCGCTTGACGCGCCGGTCGATGCTGGTGGCTTCGAAGATGCCGATAACGATCTGGAAGCTGCGATCCCCTTCCACTTCCTTGAGCATGATGACTTGCTGTTCGTGGATCTCGCTGATGATGATCCGCTTCAACTCCATGTGGACGGGCACAGCAGCCTCCCTTTCGCCACTTTGAATGCGAGTCGTTCGCGAGGACTGCCGACCGAGAAGGGTTCTTCGAAGAATTCGTTGAGAAAGGCAGTGGCTGTCAGGCCGGTCAGTTCTTAACGTTCTGCTACCGATCTCAAAGTTGCCGGCGCTCGCGTATAACCAAGCATTATAGAAATCGTCGCAGCAGCCGGTCAAGCAAGCGCAGCAGCAGTGTCCGGCTCCGCATTCCCGCAGGGGGCCGTATGAACATTCGCGACTACAACCGAGCCGCCTGGGACCAGAGCGTCGCGGCGGGCAATCGCTGGACGATACCGGTCGGCCCCGAGGTCATCGCGGCGGCCCGCACTGGCACTTGGCAGGTCGTTCTCACGCCGACCAAACCCGTGCCGCGTTCGTGGTTCCCGAAGTTGTCCGGCTGCGAGGTGCTTTGTCTGGCCAGTGGCGGGGGCCAACAGGGCCCTATTCTTGCGGCAGCGGGCGCAAACGTCACCGTATTCGATAACTCGCCCCGGCAACTGGAACGCGATCGCCAAGTCGCCGCGCGCGAGCGGCTATCCCTCACGACGGTCGAAGGCGATATGGCAGATTTGTCGCATTTCAAAGACCAATCTCTCGATTTGATCTTTCATCCGATATCGAATTGCTTCGTGCCTGATGTGTGCATCGTCTGGCGCGAGGCTTTCCGTGTATTGCGAAAGGGAGGTCTGCTGCTGGCCGGCTTCCTCAATCCGGTCCGGTTTCTATTCGACGACGAGAAACTTGAGCGCGGTGAGTTCGAGTTGCGCCATGCGCTACCGTACTCCGACGTGAGCAGCATCAGCGACGCGGAACGGCGCCGCTACACCGACAAGAACGAGCCTCTCTGTTTCGGACATACGCTTGGCGATCAACTCGGCGGCCAATGCGCCGCCGGGTTTGTTATCACCGACCTCTACGAGGATGCCGACCCTAGCGAGCCATTGTCGAAATATACCGCCTCGGCAATCGCCACGCGGAGTCAGAAACCGAAGTGAGGGCTAATTATCCCTGGTCGTTCGCTCGCTCTCTTCCTCGGGCTCGTTTCTCCGACTGGCAATCGAGATTGAGATAAAGCGTGCCCATGTTGGTATCTGCCAACGGTTGCAGGTGCGCCTTGTAGCGCAGCAGCTTTCTCGTTCCGCCGCGCCACATGAGCACGTAACGAGACTTCAAGGGAAATACCAGAGATTGGACGTCCAGACCCTCCATGATATCGGAGATGCCAATACCCGGTGGCACAGCGGTCAATTGAAACGAATGATTTCGGACCGATATCAAGAGCGTGTTATCCCAGGGCGAAGCTTGCGGATCGTATTTCAATTCACGCTCGAAGAGCACGCGCATCGGATCAATCGAGGTTTGCTTAATGAGAAAACGATCGACGTTATTCGATACGTGAAGATTGAAGAACGGATTCAGAAACATCAGGTGAATGAGCGCGACAGTCAGCGGCACACGAAAGTCGGTCGTCGACACCAGAATTAACAACGAGAAGAGGATATGCGGCGCAATAACTCGATAATCCCGCCAATCCTCGATGTCATAAAGCAGAATCATCAGCCCACCGATCAGCGCCAAGTTCATTGCAGCGAAGAAGTGCGGGCGCCGCCCGGTCGGACGGGCAAGCACGAAGCAGACGCCGACGAGTACCAGACCGATCACTTCAAAATGCTGCAAGCGTTCCAGCAGGTCCCCGCTCGACGGCGATATAAATCGCTGAGCTGATGTGATGGCGTGATTGATGAACTCGGTGCGGGCAAGCTTGGGCGTCGTGCGTGCTGTCTCCATCAACTTTGAGGCGAAATTCGGGTACGGTGCACTCAGCCACCGCGTCAGCGCGAAAACCGCTGGACAGACAGCCATGATCGCGGCGCCGGCCAGCAGCCGGGTCCGCCAAGTCGAGCGGAGCAGGAGCACACATCCCCAAGGAATTAGAACCAGAAGCCAGGTGAAACGAACAAGCGAAACCGCAGTGACCGCCAGGATGAATAGCCAGGGCGAGGGATACTGACGGCCATCCGATCTCAACCCGGCGTAGGCAACCCCGGCCAGAAGGACTGCAATCGCGTGGTTCAGCGCTTCCTGCATGGTGGCTTGCAGAAACAGTAAATAGGGCCAGAACGTCGCCATCACCAACGTCGCGCAAGCCAATCGCGATGCGTTCGGGCGGCAGAAAGCAACCCAGCATGCGCTGGCGATCATCAGTACCAGAATGTTGAATTGCGGCCCCGAGGAACTGTGCCAGCCGAAAACATATCCCAGGCTCCCGAAGATGACCGGGAATGCAGGGCCGTGAGGACCGAAATGGCTGAACGAGCACGGCGCCGGCCGCTCGTTCGGAACCGAATATCCGCCATTGAAGCCGGCGTGAGCAAATGTAGCGATCTCGTTCCAATAGTGAATCTCGTCGTTTAGGATCGGCGGACAATCGAGCAACGACGCTTTCTGAAATCCGAGCACAATGGAGATCGTTATCAACGGCGTGAGGAGGAACAACAGTACCAGTGCCGGGTAAGCCAATCGACGAACGAAACGCCCGAACGGCGAGATCGAATTTGATCTGAGACTTGCAAGCCAGTGCAATCCGAAGCCGGTCACGTGGGGAATCTCACCCTTGTTCAGTGAAAACCAGGTTGCCGCTGGCTGGCCGCCGATCCCTCCGGGTTCGCTACGCGTGAGCGCTGAGCCGGTATCATTGACAATTCCTGCGCCAATGCGAACGCCCGGGAAAGAACAATCTTACTGCGTAGCGACACGAAAAAGGGATCATGGCTGAGTATTTTTTTGTTCTCGACGCAGCGCGCTTCGAGCGGCAGCTTCGTCCGGCGCTCGCGGATGCCTGGCGAGCGCGTAGCTTCGGGCCGATGCGCGAGCTTTGCAGCAGTCTGCAGTCAGCCGTTCGAGATTTCACGGAACGCTATCACATCGGCGGCGGTGAGGCTCTCGTCGGTCGGATTGCTTCCGAACGCGTTGCGTTCGATCGTATGCTCTGGAGGACGCTCGTTTCCGAATTGCTGCTCTACAGCGCCGTCGAGATACCGGAGTTTCAGGTCAATGCAGACACGCTGACCTGTCTTCTTGCTCCGGACCGTTGCGCGGCGCCGGATCTCGAGCGCTCACAATACGCACCGATTCAGCAGGCGTTGCTGGGTTCCCGCGACCTCGTTTTCGGCGCGGCGATTTACCGGCCGGAGCATGCCGGCTTTAACGATGCTGGAGATGTCGTACGATTGGCCGGTTTTCTTGGCTCGGTTCGGACAGTGGATTGGACGAGCACTGATCTAGCTCCCTTGCCTGATCTACCCGTCGAAGACCGCGACGATGAGCTGGAATTCGCTCGGGAATGGTTCCCGGAGCTGGCGGCGCTATACTCTCGGGCAGCCGACGCCGGCCGGGCGATCGTGCACGAGAGCATATTTTGATCGAGAGCGATCATTTCAGTTTCGGACGTCCGCCGGACCGTTTATCATTGGTCGATATGGGCACCCCGCCGTCCGACGCGCAATCCTCGGAACCCACGCACGTTCGCTTCATCGTCCTGGGGTTCATCTGCGCGCTATCACTGCTCACCTATCTCGACCGCGTTTGCATTATGCGCGTGAGCAGCATGATGTCGGAGGAGTTGGGCTTCGACACCTCCGGGATTCAAATGGGAGCGGTATTCTCGGCCTTTCTGCTCGGCTATGCGCTCTTCGAGGTGCCGAGCGGCTGGATGGGAGACGTCTGGGGTCCGCGCCGCGTTCTGACACGAATCGTGCTGTGGTGGTCGGCGTTTACCGTTCTGACCGGATGCGTCTTCAGCTTCGAGGTTTCCTCCGCGCATCAATTTGTTCTGTTCGGCTACTCAATCATCAGTAGTTTCGGTCTTCTCATGGCAGTAAGGTTCTTCTTCGGAGCCGGGGAGGCCGGTGCTTATCCGAACATCACGCGCGTCACCGGAGTCTGGTTTCCTGTGCGCGAGCGAGCCGTAGCGCAAGGTGCTGTGTGGATGGCTGCACGGCTCCACCGGTAATGGGGGCGCTCAGTTCATCGACTCGGTTCGGGTGGCGCGGCGCGTTCTGGATACTCGGCGGACTCGGCCTCATCTGGGCCGCCGCCTTTCGATTGTGGTTTCGCGATCGGCCCGGCGACTCTCCGCACTGCAACGCGGCCGAACGCTCGCTCATCCGCGATGACAATCCGTCTTTTCGGCCGGCCAAAGCGTCGAACAGCGGTTCCTTCGGTCACCGCGAGCCGGCGGAGGAGACTGGTTTTACGCCGGCTGGCAGCATCCAATCTGCAAGCGATCCGTCATTCAAGTCTGCATCGGTCTCGGGTGAGGTGCATGCCAACCAGCCCGGGAATCAGGCGGCTGATCCAAATCCGGAAGAGTCGTCACACCACGCAATGCCTCCGATCGGCACGCTGCTGTCGAGCGTTACGGTTTGGGCCATGGCCGTGGCCGCGTTCGCAGTTTGCTTCGGTTGGTACTTCTACCCGACATGGCAGCCGAAGTACCTTCAGGAAGCGTTCGGCATCCCGTACGAGAATTCGGAATTCCTGACCGGTCTGCCGTTTCTCTGCGGCGCTGCCGGCGCCATTCTCGGCGGCTGGCTTTCGGATCGATTGGTAGTCCGGACCGGCAGCCGGCGTTGGGGACGGTCGCTGGTCGGGCTGGTCGGATTCAGCGGCGCCGGACTGTGTGTGTTGGGCACCGGCTTCGCGACGCAGCCGTGGCAGGCGGTGACGCTGCTCTGCCTCGCCTTCTTCATCAACGATTTGGCAATTCCGACGCTTTGGGCATCCTTTGCCGACGTTGGCGGACGTTTCGTCGGCACCCTCTCCGGCCTCATGAACATGATTGGCGCCATCGGCGGAGGCCTGGCACCGGTGCTGATTCCGATCGTCCTCAAGCAGTTTGACCATTTGCCGACTACCGTACGCTGGCAGTACATTTTTTCCGGTATGGCCAGCGCCTGGTTTATCGCGGCAGCTGCCTGGCTATTCATCGATGCCGGCAAGCCGCTCGCCAAGAGGCATTGAACCGTCCGCTGACACCTCGCCGTATAGCCGGCTACCTCATAAAAACGAGCCTACACACCCAGCCGGCACGGGGAACTATCTGCTCTCGGGCCACGTATGGAACAGAGTGCCCGCAGGCCCGATCGGAGAGTCCGTTGCTCGGTCCCATCTTCAATCGCGAAGTCCTTACCGTTCCGCGCCGCGACCGCCATTACATGGCTCGTGCTGCCTACCTCGGGGTTCTCTGGGTTATCGCGGTTACCGCCTGGTTGGCGTCGCTGGGCTGGGCGCGCTCGGCGACGCTGGGTGAAACGGCGCGTTTCGGGCCTCTTTTGTTCCAGCTTTTGACGTTTATCGAGCTGGCGCTTTTCCTCTTCTTCGCGGCCCTATCGGCTGCCAGCGCCATTTCTCAAGAGAAGGACCGGCGCACGTTCGTCCTTTTGCTAATGACTGACTTGCGCAATCACGAAATCGTCCTCGGTAAACTGCTCGGCAGCTTGCTGCCCATCGTGTTGTTACTCGGCGCATCCGTGCCGGTTTTGATGATGCTCCTTTTGCTCGGCGGCATCGCCCTGCATCAGGTATTTCAGGCGCTGCTGATCGTCACGGCAACTACTCTCGCGGCTGGATCGTTGGGCGGGCTGATTGCGCTTTGGCGCGATCGGACGTTTCAGTCGTTGGCATTGACCGTACTTTTCCTCGTCCTGTATCTGTGCGTTGTTCAGGCCATCCGCTTCCTCCCTTCGATCATTCCGACGCTGACGCCGGCGGACGCGTCGAGTTTGCAGCAGTGGCTCGATCCGTTCCTGGCGCTGCAGAGCGTCGTCAATCCTCTCCCCGCCAGTCTCGCCCCGGTGCTGGCGCCCGCTTATGGTTACACGCTCTCGATGGTCACCTTGGCGGTGCTCTTGAACGGATGGGGATTGATCAAATTGCGCGTTTGGAATCCAAGCGGCGAGCCCATCATGCAGCGCGAGGCTCCGACGGATGAGGCTGAGGTAGACGATGCCAAGGCTCGGGCCCTCGCCCATGCCGCGCCGGGCAAGGCGCGTCGGGTTGGACCCAACCCGATTCTCTGGCGCGAGATCTTCACTCGGGCCTACGGGCGCCGCCCGCTGATGGTCAAAGTGGCGTTCTTCGTTGTGCTGGCTTTCATCGCCTACTACGCTCTGAGTCCGGTAGTCAGCGCGCAAAAGGGAGACCGGCTTCCTCACTTTGTCGCGGCATATGGTCTGGTTCCGATCAGCGTTCTGAGTTTCTTGCTCATCGCGGCCCAAGCCGCCACCGCCATCACGTCCGAGCGCGATACCGGAGCACTTGACCTGTTACTGGTGACCGATCTTTCTCCGCAGGAATTCATCTTCGGCAAGTTGGGAGGCATCGCTTATAACACTAAGGAGTATCTTATTACTCCTTTGCTATTGGCGATCGTCTATGGTTGGTACCGGGTGCTCGCCGCGCCGCCTGCGGCTCACGATGAATTGCTCGATGCGATGAACACGTCGTCGCTCTTGTGCCTTTTGGGGGCGATGCTGGTGCTGCTTGCGTTCGCGATGGTGCTCGGCGTACACGTCGCTCTGCGAACTCACAACAGCCGGCTGGCGATCATTAACACGCTCAGCACCGTCTTCTTTCTGTCGGT
>Ga0326727_10022482_pt1 | contig 12175 bp, 8 predicted proteins | sample MB2enrmetagenome_FD_207643 | JGI IMG/M metagenome (GOLD analysis project Ga0326727, IMG submission 207643) | Lab enriched peat soil microbial communities from McLean, Ithaca, NY, United States - MB29MY | ecosystem: Environmental > Terrestrial > Soil > Wetlands > Peat | place: USA: New York... | reverse complement strand
TTTCGCCTACAACTTGATCAGAGCCGATGGCGGCCTAAACGTCCGCAACACCCGATGGCGCGCCGCCCTCGATCTCAACTTCGTGCTCAAAATGCCCAACTTACATGAGAACTGAACAGCCCTGGCCACCAGCTGCCCCGCTTCTTGCGTACCCATCTGGTAATAGATATCATCTCATCGTCTGCGGCAGCACTCTCCGTCGCTTCGAGGGTCGCCTGTTTTCGAAATTCCTTAAACCGTTTAACTAGCTTAGCTTCTTCCTGCGGGCTAAGCTTCTCGTCAGGTTCGGCTCTTTGCCGCCGACGCATATGCCGGTCCCACAAATCTGCGACGAGGTTCCCCGCGGGAGGCGAATCCGCAAATTTCACGATTCCTTGCTCCCGCTCCGCCTCAGGCAATTTGAGAAAATGCGCGTTTACGGTCGTAAGTGCCGCCTTGAGATCAATCCCCCAGACAAATTCCTGATTTGGCCGCATGAAAAGATGCGCGCACCGTCTATGCAGCTTGTCCGACGACACAAATGCAATGCAAAACGGCAAATAGAAAAGATACGCAATATCGGTCCGATTCGACGGTCGTTCGGTCGCGATCAAACCAGCCGCCAGAGCTATCCAAAAAAATACCTCGACGGTCATGCAATAGGCGGCGTAGGGAGCGAATGCATTAAGTGTACGTTGCCCCGACTGCTGCCAAGCCGCACTGATACGAGGATGAAGGTGGGGAGGAACGTGAAAGAACAATGCAGCAAGGGTGAGCCGCGTGTACGGCTTGTCCTTCCCATTCACGATAGTCTTGGCAAACTCTCGCGCTTCCTCAAGCGTTTTGCATGACTTTCCGTCGATCCCGAGTGCCCGCAGTTCTTTCGCGATAGCTGCAAGGTCGAGTTCGGAAAGTTCTTTGCGCCACTCCACAGCGGCTACTCGCTCCACTTCATCAAACTTCCCTTCATGCCAACGATGAAAAGCAGCTTCCTCGGGGGTCTGGTCGAAAACCGTCCCCGACCTGACCGAGCGACCGCCCGGGCGCGGAATGCGGCCATCCATCGGCGTGTGGAAGCCAAGCAGGTCTTGGATGCAAAGATCGACGTGGAATCCGCACGGCGTTCCACCCATCTCGGGGAATTTGTTGGCAATTTCGCGGACAGTTCTCTCGGCCGGCCCACGAGCGGACGGCTCTTTTGCCAGATCAGCCAAAGTCTCAACATAAAAGACAGGGCAGACGATCGAAAGAAAGAAGCGGTCAAACCAGACCGCCTCGTCGAGGCTTATCGACTGAAGGAATGATTTGTCGAAAAGCGCTATCGGACCCATAGCTCGCGTCCACCGGATTCGAGTGATTATATAGGCGACGACCCCGGTTCGAATACGCAATTACGGTCACGCCTTGCGAATTGCGCTTAATCCGCGCGCCCTCGACGAGTCGCCCTGTCGGCCCCCTCCCGCCGACCCGCTGCGCCGTCTTTCCTCATGGAGGCCAAATCTTCCGAAGCCGAAGGGCTGTCAAGGGCGCGCTTTTCGCGCGCCGCCGCAGGCGGGCTTCGCCCCTTGACAGCCCTTCGGCTTCGGAAAAAAGAGGCTTCCATGAGGAAAGACGGCGCTCTCTGCCGAACCGAGCGCGAAAAGACGCGCCATGGGAGCTTCTCACCGTGAATCCCATGTCGCTGAATTAGACGTGTCTCACCGACGGGGCGCAGTCCAGGGGCGTGACCGTAATTCGACTCGCGGAGCCGGGCCGGGGCACAGGCGAGACGGCGTCCGATTCATTCCGTATTTCAAAAGCCTATGCATTTGTCTTTCTGAAAAACACAATTCGTGCTATTCTTCTCTCATCGATCCTCCCGCCCCCGGACCCCAGCCATGGCGAAGAGCCGCAAGAAATCCCGCCCCGCCGAGCCGCCGCCGGCGCCGCAACAGGCGCGGCGCAGCGCGGCGCGGCGGGCGACGGCGGAACGCAAGCTGCGCATTCTGGAGCGGCTAACGGCGGGCGTCTCCGTTGGACATATCGCGCATGTGGAAAACATCACGGTCCGCCGCGTGCGCCAGATCATCGCGGAAATGCTGGCCAAGCGCGAGGTCGATCCGCCCGGCGGCTTCGTCCAGTTGCAGATCGCGCGGCTCAGCGACGCGATGGTCGTCGCGCATACGCGCATGATGGAGGGCGATCTCCAGGCGATGGACCGGCTGATCAAGCTGACGGGCGAACTCGACCGCTATCACGGCTTCGGCCGCGCTCTCATCGCGGCCCAGCCGGACGCCGCGCCGCCGCAACTCGCCGCCCCGGCGCGCGAACGGCTGTCGCCGAAGCCGGCGCGCGACGAAGCCGAGGAGGAAATTTTCCTTGCCCCAAGCCGTTGAAAGAAAGCGAAGCGCGGAAGGAAACGCGCGCCCCTTCCCCCCTTGCGGGGGAAGGTGTCATCGCGTCAGCGATGACGGATGAGGGGTCGCGCCGTAAGGCGCGTCGCCGCGGGGAAAGCAGAAGGTCGCTGTCCGTGCCGTACAAAGGACCGCGAATCGCGGCTATGTCGGCAAGCGCACCTTGCGGCGCGACCCCTCATCCGGCCCGACTTCGTCGGGCCACCTTCCCCCGCAAGGGGGGAAGGGGCGCGCAGCGGATTTCCTCTTGCCGCGAAACGGCCCCTACAGCGTCGAGCGGTCGATCGCCCTTTCCGCCTCGGCGATCGATTCCGGTCGTCCGATGTGCAGCCACAGCCCGTCGAGGCGCAGGCCGTAGAGGCGCCCTCGCTCGGCGGCGCGAAAGAAGAACGGCGCGAGGCGGAACACGTCTTCGGCGACGCCATGGAACAATTGCGGCTTGATGACGCCGACGCCGGCATAGACGAACGGCGCGACATGGCGGCGCTCGCGCGCCGCCAGCCGCCCGTCCGGGTCCATGGTGAAATCGCCCGGCCAATCGACGCCGACGGCGCCCGCGGTCGCCGCCACCATCAGGATCGCGTCCATCGTTTGCGCGTCGAAGGCTTCGGCGAGGCGGCGAAGGTTCGAGCGCGGCCCCTCGATCCAGAACGCGTCGGTGTTGCACAGGAAAAACGGCTCGTCGCCGATCAGCGGCAGCGCGCGCTTGACGGCGCCGCCCTGGTCGAGCAGTTGGGCGCGCTCGTCGGAAATGACGATTCTCGGCGCCTCGCGAGCGGCAAGATGCGCCTCGATCTGGTCGGCGAGCCAATGCACGTTGACGATCGCGCGGGTGACGCCGTCCGCTGCGAGGCGGTCGAGGCAATGGTCGATCAGCGCCCGGCCCGCCACCTTGACGAGCGGCTTCGGGACCGAGTCGGTGATCGGGCGCATGCGTTCGCCCAAGCCCGCGGCGAACACCATGGCGGTCGTGGGCGTCGGCGAAGACATTTCGTCAGGGCTCTGAAGGGGATTCGACAGCGCCGCCGAGGGCGCGCGGCAGATGCGCTTGATACCAGAGCCTGAGCGGCTGGAGCAAGGGATGGGCGAGGTTCCTCGCCAGACGCCGCTCGATGCGCGGAAGATGCTGGAGGTACTGCGGCTTGCCGTCGCGCTTGTCCAGCCGAGCGAATAGGCCGAGGATTTTCGTCGCGCGCTGCGCGCCCATGACGGCGTAGGACGCCGCGAACGCCTTGGCGTCGAAGTCCGCCTCCGCAGCCGCGCGCCGGCGCGCGTAAAGCGCCAGCAGGCGCAATTCGAGATCGTCGGGCGCGTCGACGCGCGCGTCCTGCAGCAGCGAGGCGAGGTCGTAAGCGGGCGGGCCGAGCACGGCGTCCTGAAAATCGATCAGGCCGAGACGTTGCAGCCCGTCGCGATCCTCCAGCCAGTGCAGATTGGGCGAGTGATAGTCGCGCAGCGTCCAGGTCGTCGGCTGCGCGAGGATCGGCGCGAGGACGTCGCGCCACAGTCCGAGGAATTGCATGCGCGCGCCGGTGGGCGGATTGATTCGCGCGACCGCCGGCGCGTACCAGTCGAGCGCCAGTTCGACCTCGACCAGCATCGCCTCGACGTCATAGATCGGCAGCGCATAGGTCTCGCCGTCGACCGGGAGTTCGCTCGGCGGCGCGCGCCCATGCAGATCGGCGAGCAGCGCCGTCGCCTCGGCGTAGCGCGCCGCGTTGGGGCCGCGCTCGTCGGCGATCGTCTCCGCGCCGAAATCCTCGATCAGCGCGAGACCGTCGGCGACGCTGTGGGCGAAAACGCGAGGGCTCGAATAGCCGAGCGCGCGCAGGCCCTCGGCCATGGCGAGGAACGCCCTGATGTCGGGGGAAAGCTTGGCGATCGCCGCATAGGGCTTGCCGTAGCGCAGGATCGGGCCGTCCCGGCGCGGCGGCGAGATCATCAGGATCGCGCTTCCCCCGTCGCTCGCCGTCAAGCGCTCGTAGGCGCGCACCGACGCGTCGCCCTGCAAATAGTCGCGCCGCGCCTCGGCCCAGCCCGCGCGCCGGAGCAGCGCCTCGATCGCCCGCGCCCGCGCGTAGCGCACCGCGAGCGCGCCGAACGCGCGCACGTCGGCGCGGCGGAAGTCCGCGCCTTTGGAGAGATCGAAAGCAAATTCGATTTCGAGCCGATCGGGCGGCAGCGCTTCGGCGGCGCGACCCGGCCATTCGACTAGCGCGACGGCCCCTTCCACGGCCTCGTCCCAACCGAGCTGCGTGAGTTCCTCGGCGCCGCGAAGGCGATAGAAGTCGGCGTGCACGACCGGAAACTCTGGCCCTTGATAGACCTGCATCAGGGTGAAGGTCGGGCTCGGCGCCTCGAGGTCCGGATCGTCGAGCAACGCGCGCAGGAAACCGCGCGCAAACGCCGTCTTGCCGGCGGCGAGATCGCCGGAAAGCGCGATGAAGTCCCCCCGTCGCGCGAAGCCGGCCGTCCACCTGGCCAGCGCGAGCGTCGCCGCCTCGTCCGGGAGATCAATCGATTCGACGCCGCCGGCGCCGCCCCCCTTTGGCGCGATTTCCATCTCAGGCGGCCGCGCTCGCAAGGCTCGGCGCGCCGTCAACGGGGAAGACGCATGTCACTGTCGTGCCCTCTCCGAGCGCCGAATCGATTTGGACCCGACCGCCGTGCAGTTCGACGAGCGCCCGCACGATCGACAGACCGAGGCCGGGGCCGCGATGGCGCGAGCCGCTGGTGTCGCTCTCGAAGCGGTCGAAGACGCGATCGAGCGCCTCGGGCGGAATGCCGCGGCCGCGGTCGCTGACCTTGAACACGACTTCGCCGCCCCGGCGCATCGCCGCCAGGGTCACGGTCTGGCCGGACGCGGAAAAACCGATCGCGTTGGAAAGCAGGTTGAACAGAACTTGGCGGATGCGCCGCCCGTCGGCGCGCAGCGAACCGACGTCGTCCGTGGCGACAATGCGCAATTCGATCTTGGATTCGTTGAGGCGATCCTGCACGCCCTCGGCCGCCGCTTTCATCGCCTCGACGACATCGACATCCTCGGGACGAAGCTCCAGCGCGCCCGCGTCGATCGAGGCGAGATCGAGGATATCGTTGATGATCGCGAGCAGCGCCGCCGACGAAGCGGTGATGAAGCCGGCGTATTCGAGTTGCTTGGGGTTGAGCGGGCCGACGCCGCCGTCGGCGAGCAATTGCGTGAAACCGATGATGTTGGTGAGCGGCGTGCGCAGTTCGTAGGAGACGTGGTTGACGAAGTCGTTGCGCAGCTTTTCCGCGCTGATCAGCGCCTGATTGCGTTCGGTGAGCGCGCGCTCGACATTGGCGCCCGCGGTCGCGTCGAGGAAAGTGAGCAGCGTCGCGCCGTCGGGCAGCGGCAGCGCGGCGCAATCGAGCACCAGACCGTCCTTGCGCTCGACGCGCGCTTCGAAGCCGCGGCGGTCTTCCGGCAGGCCTACGATCATCGCGCGAAGCCCGTCCCAAAGACGCGTGTCCGCGAGCAGCGGCGCGCAATGGCGCGCGACTTCGTCGATATGCGGCCGGTCGGCGGCGCGCTGAGGTTCGAAGCGCCACAGCGTCGCAAAGGCGGGATTGATCAGCTTCATCCGCCCGTCGGCGCCGAACACCGCGACCCCTTCCTTCAGCGCGTCGAGCGTTTCGCCCTGCACGCGCGTCAAGGCGTTGACCTGCGAAGCGAGCGCGTAGCTCTGCGTCGCGTCGTCGAAGAGATAGGTGACGCCGCCTTGCGGGTTGGGGCTCGTCACGACGCGCAGCGCGCGCCCGTCGGGCAGGTGCCAGACGGTCTCGATCGGCTCGATCGCCTGGTAGGCGGCGAGCGCCTGTGATTTCCAGCTGCGAAAGTCGGCCTGTTCGGGCAATTGGCGCTTGGCGCGCAGACGATCGAGGATTTCGCCGTCGGTCGGCTGCGAATCGAGAAACACGGGATCGAGCGACCATATCTGCCGGTAGGCTGCGTTGTAGAAGGTCAGGCGCTTGGCGCGGTCGAAAATCGCCACCGCCGTCGATAATTGATCGAGCATGCGCGAATAGGCGCCGGTGTGGCGCTCCATTTCGGCGCGAAGCGATTCCAGTTCCGAAAGATCGTTGGCGATCCCCGCCGCGCCGGTTTGCATGGCGACCTCGACCACTTCGAACATCTTGCGCTCGCCCGCCACGACAGCCGGAGCGCGGCGCCGCCAGGCGCCCGATCGCCGGCGCTCCGCCAGCGCCTCGGCGCACAAGTCCTGATCGAAAAGCTCGAGGTTCCTGCTCGCGACCTCAGCGCTGTCCTTGGCTTCGACCGCGTGCGCGTAGGCGAGATTGGACCACGCGACGCGCCCTTCGGCGTCCCGAGTCCATGCCGGATGCGGGATCGCGTCGAGCAGCGCGCGCAACGCGGCGAGCGCGCTGTTGGCCTCGGCGTGGCTATCGCGCAGGCGCGCCAATTGCAAGCGGTCGCCGGACACGTCGCGAATGCGCATGACCGCGTAGCCGGCGATCGCGCGTCCGTCGATCTCGAAATGGCGTCCTTTCAGGCCCGCGGCGGCGATCGAGAACGCCTCGCCTCTGCCGAGCAATCGCTCGACCGCCTGTTGCACCCTGGCGGCGAGTCCTGGCTCGAGCCACGACGAGAACGCCAGCACGCGGCGCGGCAGGGGCGCGTCGGCGACCAGCGCGAAGTCGCCCTCGATCCGCGGGTCGCTGTCGGGCCTTTCCCAGGCGACGAGAATCTGCGGCTCGCTGGCCAGGAAAAGATTGGCGCGATCGAGCTCGGCGCGCGTGCGGGCGAGTTCGCCCGTGAGTTCGCTCTCCCGCTGCGTCCATCGCCGCCGTCCCACCAAATGCAACGAGGCGGTCAAGACCGAGAAGAACAACAACAGCAGAATGACGAGGCCGGTGATGTCCGTCGTCAGCGGCGCCTCGCCCGCCGCCAGCGCGGCGCCGAGATCGGCGCTCGCGCTCGTCGCCGGCAAACCGCCGGCGCAACCGACGACGACAAGAATCGCGCTGACGCGCCAAACCCGCCGCGCGGGCGCGCTTTCGTCGGTTGGCCCGTCTGGCGCGTGCGCCGGTCGCAAAATCCTTTGCAAGCCTCGGCCCCCCTGAGACTTTCGCGGCGCGCACTGCGGATACGCGCGACACGCCGACGACGCTGTCGACCCCTTCCGCCAAGAAGGCCCGAATCAGCTTCTCCCAGACTTACGCAAACCGAGCGCGAAAGTCGTTAACCGATCGTTTTCGACCGTTGCGCGGCTTTCCTGCCGCGCAGGCAGCATATAGTAGGCGATCTGAGAGGCGACTCAACATCTTGCCCTCGCGGCGCGTTCTCGAGCGCTGCGGTCGTTTCGCGGCGGGCAAAAAAAATTGCGGCGCGCCGATTGGCGCCGGCTTCGACTCAGCGAACCAGGCCGACAATGTCCTTGACGGCGTCCATGTTGGGTTGCGCGATCAGGCGCGCTTTCCGCGCTCCCTCGGCAAGCACGGAATCGACGAAGCCGGGATCGCCGTTGAGCCGCAGGATCTCGGCCCGGATCGGCGTCAATTTGGCCACCGCGAGCTCGGCGAGCGCATTCTTGAATTGAGAGAACTGGCCGCCGGCGAAGCGCCGCAGCACGTCGGCCTTGGTCTCGTCGCCCAGCGCCGCGAAAATGCCGACGAGATTGTCCGCCTCGGGCCGTCCCGCGAGGCCCTCGACTTCGCCGGGAAGCGCGCCAGCGTCCGTCTTGGCCTTGCGGATCTTTTGCGCGATCGTGTCGGCGTCGTCGCTCAGCGCGATATGGGCGTACTCGGACGGGTCGGACTTGGACATTTTCTTCGTGCCGTCGCGCAGGCTCATGACCCGCGTCGCCGGGCCCTGGATCAGCGGCTCGGGCAGCGGAAAGTACGCGTCGCCGTAGCCCTGCGCGGCGATCGAGGCCGAAAAATCGTTGTTGAACTTCTGCGCGATGTCGCGCGTCAGCTCGAGGTGCTGCTTCTGGTCGTCGCCGACGGGCACGTGGGTGGCGCGATAGAGAAGGATGTCGGCCGCCATTAGCACGGGGTAGTTGTAGAGTCCGATCGAGGCGTTCTCGCGGTCCTTGCCCGCCTTCTCCTTGAACTGGGTCATGCGGTTGAGCCAGCCGAGCCGCGCCACGCAATCGAAGACCCAGGCGAGCTCCGCGTGTTCGGCGACGCGGCTCTGGTTGAACACGGTGTTCTTTTCGGGGTCGATGCCGCAGGCCAGAAACGCCGCCGTGACCTCTCGCGTCGTGCGCCGCAATTGCGCGGGATCGTGCGGCATGGTCATCGCGTGGAGATCGACGACGCAATAAAGACAGGAATGCGTCCTCTGCAATTCGACGAAGCGCTTGAGCGCGCCGAGGTAATTGCCGAGGTGCAGATTGCCGGTGGGCTGGACGCCAGAAAACACCAATTCGGGAAACGTGGCCATTTCGATCCCATCGGCTCAGCAAGAAGCGAGCGGCCTTATCGCAACGCGGGCGCGCGGGCGCAAGGGGACGCGCGCGACAGCGAAGGCGCGCGACACGGCGGCCGAGGCGGCTTGGAAGCTCGCCCGGCTCTCGCGCGCGCAAAATCGCCATCGACCGGCGTTTCCCGGATCGCGCGACATCTTGCCGCGCCGCCGTGAAGAACTCGGCCTCTCGCGCATCCTTCCATTCACGCGAGAAAGAGGCGTCGCGAGCCTCGGATCAAATTCCCGGCCTATCCGCAATTGGGGCGTCGAAAGGCAAGAGGTCTATTTCCCGGGCGCCGCGACAGGTTGATTTCTACGCTCGGATCGCCCTCCGCTTCCGCCGCGCGATCGCCAATAGCGGCGTTCTCACTCGCCGTCGCTCAATTCGGCGCCCGCGCCCGCAGCGGGGTGCCGCCGCGCGCTATGCCGGCGAAATGGATTCTACGGAAGCCGGCGGCTATGCGTCGGCGCGGGCGCGCTCGATCATTTCGGCGGTCCCGTGCGCCTCGCGATCGAACGTCATTTCGCCGTTTTTCTCGCGCTTATCGCGGCGAGCTTCTTTACCGCAACGCGGGTGTTCCGATGTCTCTTCTTACGGCGGCTTTTCCCAGACGGACGAGCGACAACGCGCTGGCGATCGGCGTCGTCGCCTTGGCGACGCTCGTCGGCGCCTGGGTCATCCAGGGCCTCGGCTACGCCGCGTGCGATCTCTGCTACCAGGAGCGCTACGCCTATTACGCCGGCGTCCCCCTCGCCGCGATCGCTTTCGCGCTGGCGGCGTCTGGATCGAGCCACGCCCTGACGCGCGCGATCTTCTGGCTGGTGGCGCTGATCTTCGCCGCCAACGTCGTCCTGGCGGCCTATCATTCGGGCGTCGAAGCCCACCTCTGGCAGGGCCCGACGTCCTGCACCGGCTCGATCGCCGGCTCGGAGAGCGGCGAGAGCCTTCTCGATCAGCTCGCGACCGTCAAGGTCGTGAACTGCGACGTCGTGCAGCTCAGGATTTTCGGCCTTTCGCTCGCCAACTGGAACGTTCTCGTCTCGGGCGCCCTCGCCCTGTTCGCCGCGCGCGCGGCGCTGGCGCGCGGCTGAAGGCTGCCGACCCCTAAATCGGCGCCTTGCCCAGCGGCAGGCCGTTGACCTTCATCATCCCGTCCGCGCCGAGCTCCCCGACCCAGGTCAGCGTGCCGTCGCCTTCGACCTTGGCCATGCCCTTGGCCATCGCCAGGAAGGGGATCATCTTCTTCTCCGCCTCTGGGCCGAGGCCCTTCAGCGCGGCCATCGTCTTGTCGAAATCGCGCATGTGGACGGTGAACGTCCCCGACGGCTTGGCGCCCTGGTAGCGAACCTGCCCCTGGATCGAGAGGTCGAGCTGCGGCGCAAGCAGGCGCGAAGGCGGGACGTCGACGATGACGGGCCCCGCTCCGATCAGCTTGGCCCAGACCTTCGCGCCGTCCGCGCTCGAAATCGGCTCCGCGTCGCCCGCCAGATGCATGTCGGCGATCGCTTCGGCGCTCGCCGCGGCGACGTCGAACCCGCTCGCCTTGAAGCCGACGTCGACCGACGTCGGCGTGAGATCGCGATACATCGGCGGGACGAGGCCGGGCGGCAGCGTGAGGCCGTCGACAGAAAAATGCTCTTCGAACGCGCCCGCCGCGCCGGTCGCGCCGCCGAACCCGAACTTCGCCGTGTCCATGACGACGGCGCCCTGCGGAGTCTGCACCGAGATCTTTTGCAGCCCGATGTTCTCGCCGAGCTTGAGCTGGCCCGCCAGCGCGTTGGTCAGCAGCGTCTTCAGCGCCGCCTCGTCGGCCGCCAGTTCCGCGCGCGAAGGATGGGCGACGAGGAACGCCCAGAGGTCGAGCGCCGCGCGCGATTTCAATCCGTCGAGCGTAATGTCGATCAGCGCCTTGTCGGCGTGGGCGGCGACGTCGACCGGCTTCGCGTCGGCGTCGCCCTTGGCGGCGCCCGGCGTCACGGCGAGGCGGACGGCGAGATCGGCGACGCTTTCCTGCATAATCGAGGAAACCGCGGCCTCGCCCGCCGCCTGCGAGGAAGCCGTCATTTGCAGCGCGCCGGCGTCGATGGCCTCGTCGAAGCCGGCGCCGTGCGCTTTGAGGTTGATCGTGTCGGCGCCGCCCGAGCCGCTGCGCCACCAGGCGATCGCGGGATCGATCACGAACTGGCTCTTGTAGCCGGTGACGGCGATCGTCGAATCGCCGTCCGGCATATGCGCCGTAATGGGGGGAAAGTCGGAATTCTCGATGCGCCAGGCGCCGTCGTCCTGTTCGAACAGCCTGCAATGGAACGGCGCCGCGTCATAGGAAAGGCCCGCCGACCTGAACGGCGCCATGAGCGCCGCCAGATCGAGCGACACAGCGTAATCCGACCCTTCCGGCGTCACCGCGAGCGTCGCCGGGTCTCCGGCGGCCGATTTGCCAAGATAGGCGGCGAAAAACGCGCTGAGCTTTTCAGCCCCCTCGGGCGTGGCGGGCAGATCTTTGGCTGCGGCGCCGACGCTCAACGCGCCGAGCGCGGTCGCCGCGAGCAACGCGGCGCGCCATGGAAAGCGAACTTGGCGAGACGGCATGACGGTTCCCTTTGACTTGGAGACACACGGGGGCGCGCGTTCGGAACAAGGCGCGCGGCGATACTAGACGAATTCCCTTGGCTCGTCGCGACCTCTTCGTCGCGCCGCGTCTGGGTTCGCCTGTTGACGTTACAGTCCGGCGAGCGCGCGCCTTCAAAGCCCAGGCGAACGATGGGCGTCCTTGGGCGCTTTATGGCGCGGGCAACGCCGGCGCCGCGCGCTTGCCGGGAATTTGCGCCAGCGCGACGCCGGCTTTCACCGCCGCCTGCACTTTCTCAAAAGCGCGCACCTCGATCTGGCGCACGCGCTCGCGCGAGACGCCGAATTCGGCCGAAAGCTCCTCGAGAGTGACCGGCTCCTCGGCGAGCCGTCGCGCCTCGAAGATGCGGCGCTCGCGCGGGTTGAGCACGCGCAACGCGTTCTTCAGCGCGGCGAGCCGGGCGTCGCTTTCCTCGCGGTCGGCCAGAATGGTCTCCTGGCTGGCGCTTTCGTCGACGAGCCAGTCCTGCCATTCGCCTTCGCCGTCCTCGCGCAGCGGCGCGTTGAGCGAAGCGTCGCCGCCGAGGCGCCGGTTCATTTCGACGACGTCTTGCTGGGCGACGCCCAGGCGCCTGGCGATGGTGGCGACCTGATCGTCGCGCAGATCGCCCTCGTCGAGCGCCGAAATGCGGCTCTTGGCCTTGCGCAGGTTGAAGAACAGCTTCTTTTGGCTCGCCGTCGTTCCCATCTTGACCAGCGACCAGGAGCGCAAAATATATT
>Ga0326727_10022480_pt1 | contig 12176 bp, 10 predicted proteins | sample MB2enrmetagenome_FD_207643 | JGI IMG/M metagenome (GOLD analysis project Ga0326727, IMG submission 207643) | Lab enriched peat soil microbial communities from McLean, Ithaca, NY, United States - MB29MY | ecosystem: Environmental > Terrestrial > Soil > Wetlands > Peat | place: USA: New York... | reverse complement strand
GCACCTTGCCCTTCCGATGGTCGTCGCGGCACTTGCGGGTCTGCTTGCGGGCTGCACGGTCGGACCTGATTTTGTCCGTCCGGCGGAACCGACCGGGGAGCGCTACCAGGGGCCAGGGGAAGAGGCCGCCCTCGACAGGGCATCGGATCGGCAGGGTGAACGGTTGGGAGACCGTGTGAGCGGCGATTGGTGGGCGCTGTTTCGCTGTGCGGAGCTTGACCAGGTGGTCAGGGACGCCCTGGCGCGGAATCGTGATCTGGCGGCCGCCCGGTCGGCGCTGGAACGGGCGGCGCAGCAGGCGGTGGCTGCCGGCGGCGCCCTTTTTCCGCACGCGGATCTGATGGCCTCGGCCGACCGTGAGCGGGTCAATTTCGCGGCCTACGGCCTCACGTCACCCAATGCGGATTTCAACCTGTATCAGATCGGTCCGACCGTCAGCTATTCGCTCGATCTGTTCGGCAAGGCGCATCGCCAGGTGGAACAGGCCAATGCCTTGGCCGAAGCGGAAGGTTATCACCTGGATGCCGCCTATCTGGCGCTGACCGGAAACGTGGTTGTCGAGGCGGTGACGATCGCAGAAACACGGGCTCAGATCGCGGCGGTCGAGGACATTCTTGCCGACGACCGCCAGACCCTCGATCTGGTGCGTACCGCCAAGGCTGTCGGTGCCGGCACGGATGTCGACGTGCTGCATGCCGAAAGTCAATTGGCCAACGACCGCACCCTGCTTCCGCCGCTGCGCCAGCAGGCGAGCGTGGCGAGCCACGCGCTGGCGGTGCTGGCGGGGCGGACGCCGGCCTCGTGGTCGCCGCCCGAATTCGCCCTCGACGGCTTCCATCTGCCGGATTCGATACCGGTCAGCCTGCCCTCGGCGCTGGTTCGCCAGCGCCCTGACATCCTGGCGGCCGAAGCCGTCCTGCATGCCGCCAGCGCCGCCGTCGGCGTGGCCACCGCCCAGCGCTATCCCGACTTCACGGTATCGGCGGACCTGTTGCAACAGGCGACCTTTCCCGGGCATCTGTTTCGGGAGGCGGCAAGTGCGGCGACGGTCGGCGGCGGGCTGGCCGCGCCGCTGTTTCGCGGCGGCGCCTTGGCCGCCGAACAGGCCGCCGCCGAAGCGGATTTGCGGACCGCCGAAGCGCGCTACGAACAGACGGTCTTAAGGTCCTTCGCCCAGGTCGCCGACAGTCTTGCGGCCTTGGCGCACGATGCCGACGAACTTGCCGCCCAGGAAAAGGCCAGGGACGCCGCGGCGGCGGCTGTGCGCCTGGCCCGGCTCAGCTACGCGGCGGGCAATGCCGGGGTTTTACAGGTTCTGGACGCCGAGCGGCAATATGGGCAGGCGTGCCTTGGCGCGGCGCGGGCCCGTGGCCGGCGAGACCTGGACACCGCCCAACTTTTCCTGGCCATGGGCGGAGGCTGGTGGGACTGGCCGGACCGGGCCGGAGAGCTGCGGGAGTAGTCTTCAAAGGATTGAGTGTTTCGCCCCATCCATCAAAAGGAGGGATCTGCGGCAAAACAGCGGCTCCCTCGTCTCTCGGGGGGACTGGGGGCGTCCAGGTGCGCTTTTCAGGGCCATGGGGCGCGGCGACTCTGTCGCCCGTTCTTCAATTGTCAATGTCTTGTGTCGGTAGTAATACTTGAGTTCCGGTATTCCATTACGAGAACAGCGGGGCGGCATGGCAAGACGGGACCAATCGTGGTCGTTTCGCACTGTGTTGGCGGGGCTTTCCTGCCTGTTGCTGACGAGTTGCTATTCGCCGTCCCCGCAATTGGAGGCGGCTGCGGGCGTGGCTCCGCGCCACCTGGTTTTGCGTGCCGGGGCAACCGGCGTTTTCATCACGCCCAATCTGGTCCTGACCAACCGGCATCTTTTCAAGAAGGATTTCCTGGGGTTCGCTTGCGAACATGTTCGTGCCGCCTCGGCCGATGGCCAGCTTCGGGGGGCCGAATTGGCCCTGGTCGGGTTCCCGGCCGATGCCGGCGTCGATCTCGCCTTGTTGCGTCTGAAACGCGGCAGCTACCCGTCGGTTGCGCCGGTGCTTCATCTGTTCGATCTGGCGGCCAAGACAGACAAGGCCAACGCGCGGGTGATCGGGTACCCCTACCGCGACCTGTGGGATGATCAGGTGGCCATGACCCTGGTGTCGGAAGACTTGGTTGCTCTGGGGTCGACCCGTGCCACCGTCAATGCGGCCGGCGAGGAGCGCAAGACGCCAGGGGAATTTCTCAAGATCGGGGACGATGGGGGGGTCACGAGGTTCGACACCGGGGATCCGCCGACAGGCCCCACGTTTCTAGGACTGTTGGTCGATCCCGGGCTGTTGCGCCCCGGTGCCAGCGGATCGCCGATCGTCGACACGTCGGGGCGGTTGATCGGCATTACCGCCGCGACCAGCGAGGATCCGCTTGGTGAAAATTTGCCGAAATTGGGACTTGCGGTCGATGCCAGCGACGTTGATCGCTTTCTGACGGCCAATGGTCTCAGGCTTGCCATCGACCCCGGCCCCGACGATGGCGTGGCCAAGGTGCCCGACATCCGCGGCGACGTGGTCAGGCTGTTCTGTTTTTGATCAGCGTTCCCGCCGGTCTCACCGGCGCGGAGGCCGGCCCCTGCTGACCAGACCCTCCCTTTGCAATGAATCGACCGACTGGTGTACGAGCAGTGGCCAAGGGTTGGTATCGCACGATGTGCTTTGGGGCATGTCAGCTTGGAGAGAATCATGACCGACTTAACGGTTTCGCCCGTCACGGTGCGCGACAGCATCGATGCGGACGTGCCCGCCATCACGCGCATTTATGCCCACTGGGTGACATATGGTCTTGCCAGCTTCGAGTTGGATCCACCCGACGCAGCGGACATGGCCCGGCGTCGCCTTGCGATGTTGGCGGCCGGATTCCCTTATCTGGTGGCGACGGATCAGGAGGAACGGGTGCTTGGGTATGCCTATGCCGGTCCCTACCGCGCTCGGCCGGCTTATCGCTTCGCCTGCGAGGATTCGATCTATGTGGCCGCGGAGGCCACAGGCAAAGGTGCCGGCCGCGTCCTGCTCGGGGCCCTTATCGAACGATGCGAAGCACGGGGCTTCCGATTGATGGTCGCGGTCATCGGCGACAGCGGCAATGCGCCTTCGATCGGCCTCCATGCGCAATTCGGATTCCGGCACGCCGGTCTGCTTCCGGCCATTGGTTGGAAACACAATCGATGGGTTGACAGCGTCCTGATGGCACGGCCCCTGGGCGCCGGTTCGACATTGCCGCCGACAGAGCAAGCGTCCCGAGAATAGGTGCGGATGGGGGCGGACGGACTGTCATCGCGATCCCCCTCCTGGCGTAAACCTGCAACCTGGAATACCATCACCATGCAAGGGTTTTCCAACCGTGGTGAGGGCCATGGGGTTTGCGCTGGATGTCCGGGGTGGGCTGCGGGTCGGGGCCATGTCGGTGGCATTCGCCGGCACTTTCCTCGGCTTGTCTTCCATACCCGGGCGAACCGGCGAGGAAGGCACCCCCGAGGTGCAGCGGCATCTGGCCATTGCCCGGGCGGTGGTGGCGGCGGTTCGACCCGAAAACAACCGCTATGTCCATGACAGCACCGTGGTCTGGTCCGACGGGCTGTTTTCCAGCGAGGTGATGGCCTTTACCGATTGCAGCGGCTTCCTGGGCAGCGTGCTGCGGCGCGCCGGCAACCGGACCTACGATGTCGTCGAGGCCCATTCCCGCTTCTATGCCCACCACGCCCACTATCCCCTGGCGCGGGATTATTACCAGAGCATCGTTCACGGCTGGGGCTTCGAGAACGTCGGGTTGAACGTCGCCAGCCTGCGTCCCGGCGATGTCATCGCCGTGCTGTTCCCGCCCGGCGGTGGCGATACCGGCCATGTCATGATCGTCGACGCCATGCCGGTGCCGCGCGAGGCCAGCCCGCCCCTGGTCGAGGGCACCGCGCAATGGATGGTCGCCATCCTCGATTCCAGCGGTGGGCATGGCCGGGCGGACAGTCGTTTCCACGGCAAGGAGGGACCCGAACAGACCGGGGTGGGGCGTGGCGTGGTGCGGCTATACACCGACGTCGACGGACAGATCGTCGGCTACGCCTGGAGCCTGGCCAAGGCATCCCGGTTCCGGGATCGTGCCGATGTCCCGGTGGCGGTGGGCCGCCCGCTTCCCGACATTGCCGCCGCATCGACCATGCCCTGACAGGGGCAACCCGCCCTTTTATGCAATTGCATAAAAATGGTCGCACAGAAACGGCGTCTCATCCATTCTGGGCATGTGGATTCGAGACTGAGCCAAGACTGGTCTCGATGTGCTCCGGCCGCCTGCCTGCCCGGGCAGGGCGCTCATCCTGACTGCCGTCCAAAAAGGAGACTGGGCAATGAAAGTCGTCATTGCGCCCGATTCATTCAAGGAAAGCCTGTCGGCGCTGGAGGTGGCGGGTGCCATCCGGGACGGCTTCCGGGAGATCTTCCCCGACGCGACCTATGTCCTGCTGCCGGTTGCCGACGGCGGCGAGGGGACGGTCCAGGCCATGGTCGAGGCGACCGGGGGGACGCTGGTCCGCCTGGCGGTCACCGGTCCGCTGGGACGGCCGGTCGAAGCCTTCTACGGTCTGACCGGCGACGGTCGCACGGCGGTGATCGAGATGGCCGCCGCCGCCGGTCTGATGCTGGTGCCGCCTTCCCAGCGCAATCCGCTTATCACCACCACTTACGGGGTCGGCGAACTGATCCGTGCCGCGCTGGACCGTGGCGCCCGGCATATCATCGCCGGCATCGGCGGCAGTGCCACCAACGACGGCGGCGCCGGCATGGTTCAGGCCCTGGGCGGACGTTTGACCGATGGGGCGGGCAGGGAGCTGGGTTTCGGGGGCGGACAGCTGGACAAACTGGCCGGTATCGACATCTCTGGTCTCGATGCGCGCCTGAAGGAGTGCCGGATCGAGGTGGCCTGTGATGTCGACAACCCGCTGACCGGTCCCAAGGGGGCTTCGGCGGTGTTCGGCCCGCAGAAGGGAGCCACGCCCGATCTGGTCCGCCTGTTGGATGCCAACCTGGCCCACTATGCCGGGCAGATCCGCATCCACCTGGGGCTGGACGTCGCCGACAAGCCTGGTGCCGGGGCCGCCGGCGGCCTGGGGGCGGCCATGTCGGCTTTCCTGGGCGCAACCTTGAAGCCCGGCGTCGCTATCGTCACCGAGGCGGTCGGGCTGGAGGCACAGTTGGCCGACGCCGACCTGGTGATCACCGGCGAGGGGCGGATCGATGCGCAAACGGTGCATGGCAAGACACCCATCGGCGTGGCGGCGGTGGCCAAGCGGCATGGCAAACCGGTGATCGCCCTGGCCGGAAGCCTGGGAGCCGGGGTCGAGGCCGTGCATCAGCGTGGCATCGAGGCGGTGGCCAGCGTGCTCAGCCGGCCCTGCAGGTTGGAGGAGGCCCTGGCCGAGGGGGGCGCCAACCTGCGTGTTGCCGCCCGCAACCTGGCGGCGGTCTTGCGGATCGGCATGGATCTCGGCAAGCAGGGGGCTGGCGCGCCGTGAGACAGCTTGTGAAACAAGATCGGGCACTGGGTCCGTGCAATGGGTACGGGCGTCTCTGCCCATCTGCGCTCTGATAAGGCCTTGGGTTTCCTCGCCCTTCGGGAGAGGCGGGCCAGCCCGCCCGGCGCCGCTTGGTTTTAGCCCCTTCGAAGTCCTGTCAGGGCCTGACGGCGATAATCTTTGGGCGCAATCCCTTTCAGCCGGCGGAATTGCCGATTGAAGTTGGACAGGTTGTTGAAGCCGACCAGGAACGCCACGGTGGCGATGCTCTGGTCGGTCTCCAGCAGATGGCGGCAGGCCAGGCTGATCCGCTGGGCGATGACATAGTCGATGCAGGACATGCCGACCCGTTTGCGGAAGAACCGGCCGAAGGCCTGGGCCGACAGCCCCGCCTTGGTGGCGATGTCGGCCAAGGCCAGCGTGTCGGCGATGTGGCTGTTGATGTATTGCAGGACCCGGGTCAGGCGCACCGAATCCCGGTGCGACACCGCGGGGGCGTAGCCCAGGCTGGCCATCGGCTGGCGGTCGCGGTCCCGGGCCAGGCAGTCCAGCAGTTCCAGCAGCGTCAGCAGCCGGGTGCTGCCCGACACCGCCCACAGGCGATCCATAAGGGTCCGGGCCGCGGCGATGCTGCCAGGGCCGAACATCAGGCCACGGCTTCCCTCGTCCAGCAGGCGGGTTGCCGGCTGCAGTTCCCGCAAGGCCCAAAACCGGTCACCGAAGTCCTGCGGGCGGAACTGGATGTAACGCAGCCGGGTGTCGTTGTCCGGACCAGGCGGCGCGGCATCGCTGCACAGCATGTGCGGCAGGCCGTCGCCCAGCAGCATCAGTTGTCCGGGCTGGAAGCGGCCGGCATGGTCGCCGACCACCAGCTGGCCCTGGCCACCCAGGATCTGCAGGATCTCGATTTCCGGATGGACATGGTAGGGGCAGGAGAACACCGCGGCCTTTTCGTCACGGCAGACGAAGGATGACTCGCCACTGTCGCGGACTTTTTCGAAGACGATGCGCATGCCCATCCCTCCGGTACCAAAGTGCCGGCATTTTTGCCGCGTTTGGGAAGAATTGGTTCAAATAGTACCGGTGTTCGGTGGCAAAGCAATAGCTTTGCCGGCCCCGCCTTCCTACCATCGGCAGGCAATGTCGCTTCTGCCTTTGAGAAGGGAAAATCCCATGTCGGCGTCCCACTTTCCCCAAGTCGACCGCGTTGCCTATGCCGGACCGGACAGCGCCGACCCGCTGTCCTATCGCTGGTACGATCCCGACCGGGTCGTCCTGGGGCGTACCATGGCCCAGCATCTGCGCATTGCCGTCTGCTACTGGCACACCTTCTGTTCCGCCGGCGCCGACATGTTCGGTTCCGGGACCTTCCAGCGGTCCTGGCAGGCGGCGGCCGACCCCCTGACCCAGGCCGAGGCCCGGCTCGATGCCGCGATGGAATTCGTCGGCAAGCTGGGCGTGCCCTTCTATACCTTCCATGACCGCGACCTGGGTCCCGAACTGGGATCGCTGAAAGACAGCCAACGGGCCTTCGCCCACATGGTCGGGAAGGCGGAAGAGGCCCAGGCTCGCACCGGGATCCGGCTGTTGTGGGGCACCGCCAACCTGTTCTCCCACCCGCGCTACATGGCCGGCGCCGCCACCAATCCCGATCCGGAGGTGTTCGCCTGCGCCGCCACTCAGGTGCGCGATGCCCTGCAGGCGACCAAACGCCTGGGCGGCGAAAACTATGTCCTGTGGGGCGGCCGCGAAGGCTATGACACCTTGCTCAACACCGACCTCGGCAAGGAACTGGACCAGCTGGGGCGTTTCCTCTCGCTGGTGGTGGAGCACAAGCACAAGATCGGCTTCAAGGGCGCGATCCTTTTGGAGCCGAAGCCGATGGAGCCGGCCAAACACCAGTACGACCACGACGTCGCCACGGTGTACGGCTTCCTGTGCCGCTATGGCCTGGACAAGGAGGTCCGGGTCAATATCGAGTGCAACCACGCCACCCTGGCCGGACACAGCTTCGAACATGAGGTGGCCACCGCGCTGGCCCTGGGCATTTTCGGCTCGGTCGACGCCAATCGCGGCGACCCCCAGAACGGCTGGGATACCGATCAGTTTCCCAACGACGTCGGCGAAAGTGCCCTGGCCCTTTATCACATCCTGAAGGCCGGTGGCCTGAACCAGGGCGGATTCAATTTCGACGCCAAGGTGCGCCGCCAGAGCCTGGACGCGATCGACCTGTTTCATGCCCATGTCGGCGGCATCGACACCCTGGCCCGCGGCCTGCTGGTTGCCGCCCGACTGGTCGAGCAGGAGGTCTTGAGCAAGCCTTTGGCCCAGCGCTATGCCGGGTGGGACGCAGGGTTGGGCAGCGACATCCGTGGCGGGCGGATCGATCTGGCGGGTCTTGCCGATCTGGCCACCGCCCGCGACCTGGACCCCAAGCCGCGGTCGGGGCGTCAGGAGGCCCTGGAAAACACCGTGGCCCGCTATCTCTGAAAAGGACGTCAACCATGCCTTTGGTTCCCATGGCTCAACTGTTGCGGGTCGCCCGGCGGGACGGATTTGCCGTCGGGGCCTTCAATGCGGTGGACAGCCATTTCGTCGATGCGGTGTTCGCCGCCGCCGGCCGGTTGGCGGCGCCGGTCATTCTCAATGTGGCGGAGATCCACCTGGGCTATGTCCAGCTGGAGGACATCGCGGCCTATGTCCGCCACAAAGCCGGCGCCAGCGACGTGCCGGTGGCATTGAACCTGGACCACGGCCTGACCGTCGCGACCATCGCGCGGGCGGTGGCGGCCGGCTTTACCTCGGTGATGTTCGACGGATCGTCGTTGACCTTTGACGAGAACATCCGCCAGACGGCCGAGGTGGTGGGAATGTGCCGGGCCAAGGGAGTTACGGTGGAAGGAGAATTGGGCGCGGTGGGTGGCGATGAGGGGGGTGGCCTGGAGGGCAGCGCCGATCGTAGCCGCTTCACCGATCCGGATCTGGCCGCCGATTTCGTCGCCCGGACCGGCATCGATGCCTTGGCGGTGGCTATCGGCAATGCGCACGGCCGCTACAAGGGGACGCCGCAGCTGGACTTCGACCTGTTGCGGCGGCTGGGCGGCTGTGTCGCCGTGCCCCTGGTGCTGCACGGCGGGTCGGGCCTGTCGCCGGATGATTTCCGCCGTGCCATCGGCCTTGGCATCGCCAAGGTCAACTTCTACACCGGCATGTCCCAGGCGGCCCTGACGGCCTTGGCCGGCGGCCTGGCCGACGCCGCGCTGGGCGGAAAATACGACCACTATCCGCTGACCATGCAGCGGGTCGGCGCCGCGGTCGGCGAGGCGGTGGCCGAGCAGATCGTCCTGTTCGGTGCCAAGGGCAAGGCGGCCGCCTGCCATGGCTGAAGGGTCGGACACGGGGCGGCGGGGCATCCTGGGGGTCGGCAACCTGCTGGTCGACAAGACGCACCGCATTCCCGCCTATCCGGCCGAATCCATGCTGGCGGTCATCGACGACAGTGCGATGAGCCCCGGCGGCGGCGTCTTCAACGTGCTGTGCGACCTGGCCCGGGTCGATCCCGCCTTGCCGCTGGCGGCAGCCGGTCTGGTCGGCGACGATCCGGATGGCCGGCTGATCCGCCGTGCGTTCGAAGGACATGGCATCGATGGGACGCAGATCGGCGTGATCCCCGACCGTCCGACCTCTTTCACCCAGGTGATGATCAGCCAGTCCCGCGCCACCCGCACGTTCTTCCACGCCCACGGCGCCAACAGCCGCTTCGACCTGGACCGGGTGCGGACCTTGGGCGGAGGGGCGCGGATCGCCCACCTGGCCTATCTTTTGCTGCTGGATGGCCTGGACCGGTCCGATCCCGACTTTGGCAGTGCCGGCGCCCACGCCCTGGCCATCCTGAAGGACAAGGGCTTCGAGACATCGCTGGATCTGGTCTCCGATCCCGATGCCGGGCGCTACCACCGTTTCGTGCTGCCCGCCTTGCCCTTCACCGATTACCTGATCATCAACGATGTCGAAGCCGCCAAGATGACCGGCACGCCGCTGGTCACCGAGGGGGCCGCGACCGACTGGGACGGCGCCTTGGGCCAGGCGGAACAACTGTTGGCCAAAGGGGTGAACCGCCTGGTGGTCATCCATTTCCCGCAAGGGGCGGTGGCCGCCGGCCGCGACGGTCAGCGGTGCCGCCAGACGGCCTATCCGGTGTCCCGCGTGGTCAGCGCCCTGGGTGCCGGCGATGCCTTCTGTGCCGGAGTCCTCTATGGGCTGCATCAGGGCGAGGCGCTGGACCGCTGTCTCAAGCTGGGGGCGGCACTGGCCCATTTTACCCTGTTCGCCGACTCCGCCACCGACGGTGCGGTGCCGCTGACGCGGTTGGCTGCGCTGATCGGCGCATGACGCTGCCTACTGGGAGGCGCAGGCGGCGAACCGCCGGCCGACATGGCGGCGATGGCGCAGGACGGCAAGTCCCAGCGCCAGCAGGGCCAACAGGATGACCGTCCCGCCAAAGACATTGGCGGTGGCCAAAAGTCCGTTGGTTTTGACGAACACGCCGGCAACGACCACGGGCAAGGCGTTGGCAAGGTAGCTTTCCACATAGAAAGCGGCCATCAGGCCGGCCCGTTCGTGGGGCTGGGCCAGGGGCAAAACACTGCGCAGGGCGCCCAGGAAGGCCGCGCCGAAGCCCACGCCGGCGATCACCGGACCCAGCAGCAACAGGACCAGGGAACCGGCGTTGGCCCCGGCCAGAATCACCCCCAGCCCCATGGCCAGGAAACCCGCTCCGGTCATCAGCATGGCCAGGGGAGGGCGGTGCCGGCCGAACAGGATGGCCATCGCGCCGCTGGTGGTCAGCGCGGCGACGGCCAGGCCGCCCAACCAGATCGGCGCCGAACCGACCGCCGTCGCGATCAGCGAGGGCATCAGCGACAGATAGAATCCGCCCAGCGCCCACAGGGCGACGTTGACCGGGGTGACGGCCAGCAGCTCGCCCCGCGCCTGGACCGGGATGGCGATCCGGGGGCGGGCCGACCAGCGGCCGGGCGCGCGCGACGGGGCGGTCTCCGGTGCGCGGATCATCAGACCCAGTTGAAGGAGAAGGACCGCCAGCAGCAGAGCGAACACCAGGCGCAAGGGAAGGATGGCGAAGGCGGCCAGCAGGCCCGAGCCCAACGCCCCCGCACCCATGCCCAGCATCGGGGCGACGGAATTGATCAAGGCGCCGCGCTGACGGTCGATGTCGAGCAAGGCGGCCCCCAGTGCGCTGGTGGCGAGCCCCGTGGCGAAGCCCTGGATCAGCCGCGCCGCTATCAGCCAGGCCACATCGCGGGCGCCCAGAAACAGGAGCAAGACGACGATCTCGAGCCCCAGCGCGGCCAGAATCACCGGTTTGCGGCCGATCCTGTCGGCCAGGGAGCCGAACAGCAGCAGTGCGGTCAGCAGGGCCAGGGCGTAAACGGCGAAGATCACCGTCAACAGGAACGGTGAAAAGCCCCAGGCCTGCTGATAAAGGCGGTAGAGCGGGACCGGGACGCTCGAGGCCGCCAGGAAAGCCACCAGAATGGCGGCCAGGAGTCGGGACGACGGGGGCCCCAGTCGAACGGGGGCGTTGATGACGGTGGTCATGGACGGCGCCTCATGATAAAAGCTAAAAAGATGCGTTAATGATATAGCTCCGGATCGCCACTAAAGCAAATTATTTGCGTTAATAGGGCGCCGGAGCGTTGCCGACGGGAGACGAGCAAACAATGGCGAAGGACAGCAGCGGCCGTGCCGGACCGCGTCCCGGCGGGCGTAGCGCCCGCGTGCAGGCGGCGGTCCATCAGGCCGTGCGTGCGTTGCAGGCCGAGGGCGACGAGGCCGACTTGACCGTGCCGGCCGTGGCGGCGCGGGCCGGGGTGACGCCCTCGACCATCTATCGCCGGTGGGGCAGCCTGGCCCAACTGCTGTCGGACGTGGCGGTGGAAAATCTGCGACCGGAAACCGACCCGGACGACACCGGAAGCCTGGCCGGCGATCTGCGCCAATGGCTGGAGCAGTACATCGAAGAGATCTGTTCCGAGCCGGGCCAGGCGATGCTGCGCGATGTGTTGGCCGCCGGGGCCACCGGAAACGCCCCGCAATGCCGGGCCTTTACCGCCCAGCAGCTCGAGGCGATCGGCGCGCGGGCGCGGGCTCGTGGCGAGGCGCCGCCGCCGGTGGATCTGGTGCTGGACCGGGTTATCGCGCCTCTGGTCTACCGGTTGTTGTTCTCATCGGCTTCCCCCACTATCGAGGATTGTCACCGCCTGCTCGATGGGTTGCTGCAAGACGGCGCCGCCTAGGGCACCGGCGGGGGATGCCATGGCGGATCCCGGGAGGGGCCAGGTTGCCCCTTTGTGACACCGTTGGGGCGCTTTCTCCTGCAATTTCAACGGAGAAAGCCTTGGTCGGGGCGGGGCGGAACGACGGCGGCGATAACTTTGAAGCCTAGGGTGCAACAGTTTTCCTTGCATTTTTGCGATAAAGAATTAAATGTTTCCCGTCAATCCTGCCCTGAAGACATGAAAATCGCTCGGCACTTGATGCGTGTGGCGGCGTTGCTATGCGCCTTTCTTATTTTTCGGAGACATCAAATGTCGAACGGCACTGTCAAATGGTT
>Ga0326727_10022479_pt1 | contig 12176 bp, 12 predicted proteins | sample MB2enrmetagenome_FD_207643 | JGI IMG/M metagenome (GOLD analysis project Ga0326727, IMG submission 207643) | Lab enriched peat soil microbial communities from McLean, Ithaca, NY, United States - MB29MY | ecosystem: Environmental > Terrestrial > Soil > Wetlands > Peat | place: USA: New York... | reverse complement strand
CCTCCCCATCAGTGCGTTCTTCCACAGGAAAGGTACCTGACACCTTTTTCCCTCCTTTTTCCCCTGACACTTCACCTTTTTCCCCTGACACCTTTTTCCCTCTCCTTTTTCCCTCCACCTTTTTCCCTCCTTTTTCCCTGTGTTATGAATTGCCGCATATGGTAGCCTCAGAACCTGCGGTCGCGGTCCACTATCAGGGCGTATTGATGCAAATTCGGCTCGAACCATAAATCCCAAACCCTGAACCCCAGACCGTGGATGAACTGCTGGACCAATTCTCTGGCAGCGATATCGGTGCCGCCAACTGTGACTTCCGAGTGGTGCAGGATGTTTGCGAGGTTCATCGGGCCTCCGCCGATCCGGCAGACCGCGCCCGATTTTGCGGAGATGGCATCCACAATGAGTTCCAGGGTCGTCTCGGCGTTTCGGGTAAGTGTCGGCAGGGTAAGGGGTGTGTCCAAGATGTGGCTGACGGGAATTTCTCTCCCTGCGTCATCCTCGATCGCCGTCGCCGTCACCACGTAACTGCCGTCCGACTGCTTCCGCACCGTGAACTTCCCCGGGTTGGTGGTCTGGTTATAATCGGATACGATTTTCTTCAAGACCGCCTCTTCGCTGCTGGCGGGGTTCCCGATGTCCGGTGCTTCCGCATAGGTGCTTTGGAATGCCCCTCCGGCAGGGATAACGAAGCCCTTCTTCCCGGGGTGCGCGGCGTGCCACTGCGCTGGGGCGATGTCCACCAGAACGCGGTCGCTCAGGTAAGGAGGGTCCTCGTAGTGGACGATCCAGCCGTACTCCTCCCTGAGGGCCTCCATGGCGTGGCGCAAAGGTCTTGGATCGTTAGCCCGAAGCACTGCGTAGCCGCTCGTCTCACGCTCAATCGTCGCACAGTGCGCGTCGTTACAAGCACGTTCCGTCACCTGGCCATTGGCCAACAGGCAAGCCGCCATGAGGAATGCCAGGGCCGTACCCAGTGCGAGAAAGCAACGTCGCAACACGGATGGATTTGGCATGGTTTCCTCTTACTTCGCGGGCGGTTCGGCAGGCACTGCGAACTCAACCTGGTTGGAGATCACGGTGCCAATCCATTTCGGCATCGGGTTGACCCGACCGCACGGTGAATTCTGCTCGCTCTTCCTGCTCTCGTTCGGCATCCATGTCGCGAACCTTGTCCCCCGGCGGAGGCGTAGGAAGAGTAAAGTTCACGTCGATCTCGGTGCTCACCTCCACGGGGCTACCGTTCAATAGTGTCGGCTGGTAGCGCCAGCGCGGCACGGCCTCAAGGGCGGCGCGTACCAGGAGCGGGTGGCCGGATATCACTCGCAAATCCTGAACCGTGCCATCCTGAGCAATCACTGCGTCGAGCCGCACGGTGCCCTGAATGCGCGCCATTATCGCTAAAGGGGGATACTCGGGCTGAGGGTGAAAGATCAGCTTGGCTGCTTCAACTTCCGCAGCCACGCGGATACGTGTAATTCTCGGGCGCGGTGGAGGCGGGGGGATTCGGAGGAGGGGAGGCACGATATAAGGCGCTACCCCTGCCTCACCCGCCTCCTGATTGGGCTTGCTAGGAATTACGCTATCTGAACCCTGGGGCAAGACCTGCGCCCTCGGCGGCTGGACATTTTCCTTCGAGCCGCAATTCTTGTACACGTATCCCCCCTGACCATTCTCCCCATTCGCTTTGAGGCACCACGTGTTAGATTCCCAGGTCCCGGCCGCTTGGTTGGTGCTGCCGAGAAGATCATATTCCGTAACCTGTGACCAATCCGGAGAAAGGGTAAATTCCTCCGCCTGATAGGTGTCCCCGTCGATCGTGTCACCGAGGGCAAGAGCCCCATTGAGTTGCAAGTCTTTGCTAAGGTCATAAATCCTCAGATCGGTCACTGGGACAGCCTGGCCCGCCCCGCAGCCGCCGCCCAAGCCCCCGACACTCGGGCCGAACTTGATGAGCAAGTGCCCGTCCGGCATTTGCTTGTACTCCATCCCTTCGTCGCTAACCTCATCAAGATAGGCTTCGGATTTGCCTTCTTTCGCGATGGTGAGATTTGGACCGCAAACCCACACACCAATTTCCCTCCTGGCATCCATCCAGAAGTAGGGGGACAGGGTCACCGACGGCGACAAAACACCCGTCTCCCACGACCCAGCACAGCCGCGCTTGTTCTCGATGATAAAAGTCTTCGATAGATAGGGACCCTTATCGAGCTTGGGGAGAACCCAGGTGAAACGCTCCTGGGTAGTTTCGCTGAGTGGAAACTTACAGGGAGTCAAGAGGAAGGAAAGCGCCGGGTCCAGCCGAAGGGCATTAAAAGTGCCCGCCTTTCCCCAGACCCGCGCGGGCGAGGACGTCGAGTAAACTCCCTCCTTCTTGCCGGCGGGCGCGGCATTGAAAACGTCCACGAGTAGATACAAGTCACTTATATCCAATTTCGGCAAGGGAGGAAAAGCTTCAAAGGGAATAAACACCACGAAGGAATATCCCGAGGGCTCGTGAAAAATGGAAACGTGCAGGTTTCCCTGGGGCTTCATAAACTGATCAAGCTGATCGCGGGTATACGAACCGGCGATGTGCGCGAATGCCGGAGTGGCAAATGACTCGATTTGGTCGTCGGGCGCGAGCAGCCACTGACGCACAAAGAGCCGCTGGAAATACTGCCGATACCGAACCTGCGACGCCGCCCACTCCTGACACCCTTTCACCAAGTCGCCTGCTTCTCCGACTGCGTTATTGGCCCAGTCCGCACAAGATTCCGCGCCCTTGGGCAGCTTGACCTGTTCAGACTGCGCGTTCCAGCCCATCTCCGGCAGGTCCACATCGCGCGACCCGGCGAGCCAAATTTCAATGTGATCTTTGGAGAGAATCAAATCGCGGGTATGCGGAAAAACAGGCTGCCCGCCGTCCACTTTCCCGGCTATATACAATCCAACATTCGGATAAGAGCTCACCGTGCGGATCCAGAGCTGACCGTGACGGGCGCCCGCGCCACGAGGAACCAAGGTGATGTCCGGCGGCACGTTGGTGAATTGATCGATGGACTTCGGCCATCCGACGAGTTGGATGGGGTGGACAACAACCGGCGCAGCCGGCTGCGCCCCGGCCTCTTGCGCCCAGGCGGGTGCCGCGATGGAGAAGAAGAAAAGAAGCGGAATTATCCTAAGCCACCTCACCGCGCCCTCCGGCCCGTAGGCTTAACTCAAAATAATCTCTCGCGGGCTGCCAGAAGAGGTTTACTTATACTCCTATTCCATCAAAAGGTCAGCATGTAACCGCTGCCGCAAAGGAATCACACCTCTATAGACACCGGAGGAACTGATTTTGTTCCCTTGCCGCAGTAGTGCCGCGGGCGCCGCAGACATGGGGTTTGATGCCTCGGCCGCAAGCCCTGCGCTGCGACCTCTCGCGGTCATGTTCACGGCAGCCAGTGCCATGGGAAGGTTCAGTGATTGCTTCGTTTTCTCTTGCCCTTCCTTGATGTTGTTAATCACCCTAGCGGGTTGCGGCACCAAGTAACGCGGCGAGTCCAACGATAGCTCCAAATATGACGACGCCAGCGATAACCGCATTACGAACCTCGTGGTCCACATACCTCGCCTGGGCCGACGTCCCACAAGGGGAGCCGACCGTCAATTTGGGGGTTCCCTTCGGCATCTTGCTTACTGAAACCCTCATTCCATTTGCCACGTTGAGGCCCCGCAGGCCTCGTACGTGGCCATAGGGGACCGTCGTGACTTCGTCCGTACACAAGTTGCGCACGATAAAGCCATCCTCCTGGACATCATTGACGTACCCTGTCTTGGTACGGCGGCTCTCCAGGCTCACCATCACGCGAGTATCTTTCCCCGCACCGAGTTGGAGAACTGCCGACTTGACGGCTTGGGCCCGGCGGGCGTCCTTGGCCACGTCAGTTTGCGCGAAGCCAGAGGGAGGCCCCGAGGGAGTGAGCATTAGCCAGGCGAGAAAGAAGGAAAGAATCTTTCTTACGAAGTTCCAGTCCATGGGTTGCTCCTTTCCGTAAAGGCCGCGATCGGGAGGAATGCGATTGAGCGTGGCCCGCTAAATCGAGGAAAGGGCAATCAAGCTGCCAGTGCGACCGGCGTGCTAACTCGCGGGAAAACCACGGGGTTGGCGCTGCTTCAATAGTCGCACTGTTCTACGAGGTGTCAGCCGGGGCCGTCAGCAGTGCCATGATTAGCTGGCGGCCGCGGTCGAGCCAGCGTAGCGCAGGTTGCCGGCCCGCCGGTCGGCGTGTCCATAGCCAAGCGCGTTTTCATGAATAACCGACCCGCCACCGATTTGTGGTGCAGTGGGCTTTTTCGGGACGGGGGCAGACCACAGCACGTTCCCCAGGTTTTCCACCTGGTTCTCCTACCGGTCCCCCCAAGAGAGAGTCTACCCGCTTTTGTGACGCAGGCACTCTTGCCTCTGTCGTTCTTCCTGCACAGCCAGGAGTGGCTGTGTCACTTCATCTGCGCTCGCTACTTCCGGCCGGGTCGCCAAGCCCGCCTTCGCCGGATTCAGGTAACAAGGAACCAACGGTCAGACACCACCCGGCGTCGAAGGCGCGACATGGCGCCCATTATGGAAGAGCCGCAGACGAACGCCAAGAATGCGTGCGTTTGCGCCACGAACCCGCGCCCGCAAAACGTCATTTCCCCAATAAGCAACGCAGCGGAACGACTGCTCCTGCTTTATTTTCTTTGTCGACTCCGCGCCTCTGCGTCTCTGCGCGAGATGCTTTTGTTCTTCCAGGGAATTTTTCAGAGCTTCGGATGCCCACGCTACGTTTCTGCGCACGGGCGGGACGCCCTTGCCACAGCCGGCAGGATGCCACTGCCACAGCCGGCAGGATGCCACTGCCACGGCCGGCAGGATGCCACTGCCACAGCCGGCAGGATGCCACTGCCACGGCCGGCAGGATGCCACTGCCACGGCCGGCAGGATGCCACTGCCACGGCCGGCAGGATGCCACTGCCACGGCCGGCAGGATGCCTACGCGCTACGTTTCGCGAGCTGCCCGCGCTGCGTATCGCGGGTTGCCCGCGCTATGACTCAGCGGTTCTCCTCGAGCCGCGCGGCCCACACTATCCCGCTTCGGTTATCGGCGGTTTCATCTGAGAGGATGAGGTTCTTTTGGCCGGCCGAGCCCCAGTTCTGCCGCCCTACAGATCAAGAGCTGAGGCGGAGGGACAATTTGGGATTCCTGAACAAGATTTGTTGAGCAGGGACAACTTGGCATGCATAATCGGACAATATGTCGTATTTCAGCCCGGCGGCTCTTCAACACGCGGCAGTCACCTTGCCCGCCGAGTTGCGGGGATCGTCGGGGATATTCGGAGTATCCACAATGAAGTCCAAAGTTCTGGGCGGGTGAACTTGAAAATTAGTTTAACTGGGTACCTGGCTGGATTGGGAAGGAACGCGCTTCCCACCGGCAATCATTCAAACTCACCAGATACATTCTCAAGGGGCGCGGGGGAATCTATTCGCTCGTCTCAAACCAACTCGCGGCCATTCAGGTTGTGATGGCGCTGAGAATGATACAGCCTCACCGCCCGAACGTTCCCATCAATTCTGCCTGGGCAAGGATGTGGCCCTTCATCGCCGAGTCGACTCCGCCGCGATGCGCGGGAGAGCGAAATTCCAGCATAGTGTCGAGGGCATAGAGCCGGAAGAAATACCGGTGAGGATTACCGGGCGGGGGGCACGGGCCGCCGTAACCGTTCATGGGGAAGTCGTTGACGCCCTGCTCACCAGTACCCGCAACGGCGTCGCCCCACGGCACATTTTCCGGTAATCGTCGCGCCCACGCCGGCAGGTTGTACACCACCCAGTGAACCCAGGTACGGCCGGGAGCGTCCGGGTCATCCACGATCAACACGAAGCTCTGCGTGCGAGGCGGAGGGTTGTTCCAGGAGAGCGCAGGGGAGATGTTTGCCCCGCTGCACGTAAACTGCGGGGGAATCGTACCCCCCGGGCGGAAAGCCGTGGTCGTCAATTCCAGTTTTCCGGATGAGTCCTTTGCTGCCAGGACACTCGCCGCCAGAAGGATGAGCGCGCAGGCCAGAGCGAGTTTCGCAAAGCCGCGAACGTCTTTGGTGTGCAATGGGCCACGGCGGCCGGCCGCGCTGGAAACTTGCCGGCCAGAAAATTCACGGCGGGATTCAATCGAGCAAACCGGCATGGCGCTCGCCCTCCTTTGGAGATAACAGGTGGAATTCCGCACTAGCGTCCCGAGAAGAGGAAGGATTCCAGCATGTCGGCCCGCGCCTTCTCATCGGAGGCGATGACTCGCAGCAAATCCTGAGCGGAAATCATGCCGCGATACGTCTCCAGGGCGTCGACCACCGGCAAGTGGTAGATGCCGTTTTTCTCCATCAGCCGCACGCACTCGTCCAGATGCGTGCTAGGCGGGACGGTGATGGGGTGCGGGGTCATCACTTCCGAGACCCGCATCCAGGCCGGACACTTGTTTTCCGCTGCCACCTTGTCGGAAATGTCGCTTTGCGACACAACCCCCACCAGCTTGCCGTCGGGCTTGAGCACGCCCACGGCACGCACCTGCTTTTCACGCAGGTAGCGAGCCACATCGTGGACGGTCACGTCTTCGGTGACAGAATAGACTTCGCTCCGAGAGTGAATCAAATCCTCGACATTCATGTGCGCCCCCACAGGTGTGAACTAACGCCATCTTAAGCCCGAATTCGTGGAATCGCAACCGGATTTCGATCCTCAAAATTCAATGCTCGGTGCGAAGGATTTACGCGGCGGGGGTTGCGCGCAGGCTCCGCAACTGTTTCTCCGCCTGTCTTCGCCACTTGCGGAGGTGGGTGCGGTGGGAATACGGATTCGTCCTTTCGGCTTCCACACAGCGCTCGAACATTTCCCGCGCCTTCGTCGTCTCCCCTGCTTTCACGAGGGTCAAGCCGAGAAGATAGAGCCCTTCGGGGTCAAAGGGGCGCTTTTCGACATAGTGTTCGAGCACCGGCCGCGCGTCGGGATAACGGCCGGCGGCGATGTAGGCCTCGCCGACTTCGCGCCAGATTTCGTTTTGGGCATGCTGTTTGTCGATCTCCGCCACGGTTTGAAAGTGCGTCAGGGCCTCGTCAAAGTGCCCTTGCAAGCGCGCGATCCGCCCCAGTTGGAAGTGCGCGTCGGCCTCGCGAGGATCGATTTCCACGGCGCGTTGGAAGCTCTTGATGGCTTCTGAATACTGGTGGCGCTGCATGTGGATGAGGCCGAGTTGACAGTGGGCTTCCGAGTCGCGCGGGTTGAGCGTCGCCGCCTCCAGATATCGGCGGTAGCTCTGCCGGGTGCGGAAGCCGGTGAAGAGATCGCCCACGCTGTCGCGAAAGTAGTAGTAACCCAAGAAGAGTATGAACGGCGAAGAGAGCCAGCCCAACACGGATTCAAAGATGAAGGCCGTCCACGCCAGGGCCACGGTCGCCAGGCTTGAGCCGAGGCGCGCGCCAAAAACCGTTTGCACCGCCACCACCATGAGCCCGCCGAAATACAGCTTGGCGACTGCCCAGAGCGCCAGCATGAGCAGGGGATTGGACCGGGTCGCGTTGATCGCCACGCCCGCCACCGCAAATGGCAGGTTCGCCGCCGCCCACGACATCAGCGTGCAAGTTAGAAGGGATCCATAGTCGCGGTGCAGAATAACGCTGAAGCTCCCCAAGTCCTCCATCAAGTTGATCAGAAATAAAGCGAAGGGAACGTAAAGCAACCCCAGCACCAGCACACCGGTGAGCACTGAACTTGTGGAGAAAGAGACTGCGTACCAGGCGTATTGGCCCAAGAATGGCAGGGGAGCGCGAGCCGGCGCCTCCTCTTCTTCCTCTTCCGCCGTCGGCGGGGGCGACGGCTGCGGAGGTTTACCGACCGTGTGATGGGGGGCCACCGGGGGCGACTCGTACGTGCGGTAAAGACTCCCGGCGATGCCGAACTCCAATAAGGCCGATACCACGACCACCGCAAGCGCGGCGAAGAGCCAGTTGCCCCGGTCGATGATTTCGCTCATCGCCCTGGCCGGGCGCAGGTAGAGTCCGAAAAGCAACCTGAGATTCTCGGGAATCATGCGCGGCGATATCCGATTTCAATTCGCTGGTCGCGCAGCATCATATGCCCGCCGCCCTCTCGATTCAAGCTCAGACCAGAAATACGATATTCGACGGTGTGCCGATGGGTGTGTAATTCCCCGTGAAGCTCAGCGCCCCCGTCTTCCGATTGACGCGGAAAGTGGTGATGGCATCGCCGCGCTGATTGCAGCAATAAAGAAAATTCCCCGTGGGATCAATGGTGAAGCTGCGCGGATAGTCGCCACGCGTCCATTCTTCCCCGCCCCAGGCGAGCGTTCCCGTGGCGCTGATGGAAAACCACGCAATGCTGTCGTGCAGACGATTCGCCCCGTAAAGGAACTTGCCGTCCGCGGAGACCTGAATCTCGGAAGTGAAGTTGGTGCCCACAAAACCCTTCGGCAGGCTGGAGACAGTTTGTTTTTCCGTCAGCTTTCCCCGGCCCGGGTCATAATCGAAAGCCACAATTGTCGAGCCCTCTTCCTGGATTGAATAAAACCATCGGCCACCGGGATGAAACACGAAATGGCGCGGCCCGTCTCCCGGGGGAAGGGTGACGGAATCGGGATCGTTGGGGATTAGCTTGCCATTTTCCAAGTCGAACTTCCAAATGAAGATCCGGTCCAGACCCAGGTCGGTGGCGAGCACAAAGCGCCCCGACGCATCCGCCTGGATCATGTGGGCGTGGGGCTTGTCGTGCCCACTGATGGCAAAGTTGCCCACCGGCGCGCTGTGGGGGCGGTCGGGGCCCAAGGTACCTTGATTGTGAATCACGTCGGTGGCGGGGCCCAGTTCACCATCCGCGCGGATTGGGAGCACCGCCTCAGTCCCTCCCGTATAGTTGGCCACCAGCACAAACTTTCCCGAGGGATGAACGCTCAAATGGGCGGGGCCGGCTCCTTCCGAGCTGACGGTGTTGAGCAAAGTCAGGTGCCCTGTGGCGCGATCGACGGCGTAAGCGCTAACCGAACCGGAGTCAGTGCCGGCGAAATTTGAGACTTCGTTCGCTGAATACAAATGCGTGCTCGAAGGAGCAAGGGCCAGACAGGAAGGGTTCGTTCCATCGGAATTAATCTCGCGTTGGGTCAGGACGCCATTGGCGGGATTCATTTCAAACACATAAATGCCCTGCCCGCGACCCTTTGATCCTTCCGGGCCTTGCGGCGAGTTGTACGTTCCCGCACACGCCAGGATGCGGCGCGGGGCGGGCGTGAATGAGTTCTGTCCCGCCCGAGCGAGCGCGGGAGCCATGGCCGCAGCTCCGGCAGCCGTTTGCAAAAAACTGCGGCGCGAAGTTCGCGCCAAAATATTGCGCGGGGATTCCGGTTTATCCTGCGACATAGGAGTTCTCCTTCATCCTGAACCGCGCGAGCCCGAAGGGGCGCCCGCGCAGTCTGGCGAAAGTAGCCACGTCTTTGTATGATTGCGTCCTGGGAAGGCAAGCGAAGTAAAGTGGGACGCGGTCCGCCAGCGGCGGCTTTCAAGCGAAGGTTTAGGACTTCTTGTCGTCCTCAGGCTTCTTGTCTTCCTCTTTCTTCTCGGAAGAACCTTCCATCCCGCCGCGCATGGCGTCCTTAAACTCGCGAATACCTTTTCCCAAACCCTTGCCCAGCTCCGGCAATTTGCCGGGCCCGAACAGGATCAGGACGATCAGCAAAATGAAAAACAGGTGAACCGGTTGTAGCAACCCTTCCATTGGTTATTCTCCTTGGGGGTTGGCGCAGCCGACTATTTCTTATCGGAAGAACCTTCCAACCCGCCGCGCAAGGCATCCTTGAACTCCTTAATGCCTTTTCCCAAGCCTTTCCCCAGCTCCGGCAATTTGCCGGGCCCGAACAGGATCAAGACGATGAGCAGAATGAAAAACAGATGAACCGGTTGCAGCAAACCTTCCATGATTATTCTCCTCCCCAGTCCGCCAGTTGACGGATGGAACACTCCAGCGCATTATAGCCCAGCCCGGCGCAGAACCCAATCACGATTCGTGCGAGGGGAAAATCATATTCCCGGGGGTTGTCCCCTCCATCTGGCATTTCTTCCGGTAAAGCGCCGCGTAGCTTTCCGTAATGTAATCGCGGCGCGAGAAACCGAGTTGGCGCGCCACCTCGTCGATCCAGCGCTGCGGGCCTTCGAGTTCCAGGTAATTGCCGATGGGCGTTTCGTCGAAGACCACGTGGGGCGCCTCCGCCACGTCGCGTTTGCCGCGCGGCGCATAAATCGTCCGGAACTTCTCGTAGCTGAAAACCTCACGCAGCCCGAGGAGGAGCAGGATTTCGCCCAGGCGGTGGCCGTCCTCCACATGGGTTTCAATCTCGCGGCGAATCTTGTAGTCGCGTGATTGCACCGGCGCGCCCTTGTAGGTCAGCAAGCCCTGCTCGCCAGCAAAGCGCAGCCGAACCAGGCAGCGCGATTTGCGCAACCGCTGGTCGGGAAAATCGTAGAGGTAATTGCTCTCGAAGTGGCGCGCCAGGACAGGTCGAAAGCCCAGTTCGGCGAGGCGCCAACGGATTTCTTTGGCGTCCCTGACCGCCAGCTTAATCTCGGTTTCGTGGCGATGTTTCATGCCGGAAGGTGCGACCGCTTTCAGGATTCCCGTTCCAAAATAAAATCCGGCAGAGAGTGCAGCGCGTCCTTGAAAGGCGAATCAGGAAAACCCTCCAGAAAACCGCGGGCTTTATCGGAAAAATCCTGGGCCTTTTCCCGCGCCGCCTGAAGCGTGCCGTAATGATCGATGAGGTCGAGGATCTCCGCGAATTGCCCGGACTGAAATCCTCCCTCTTCCAGCACCCGCGAAACCTTGCGGGCTTCCGCCGGAGTGCACCGTTGCAAGAGGTAAATCAAGGGCAACGTCATCTTGCCCTCGCGGACGTCATTGCCGATGGGCTTGCCCAGAACTTCCTCGGAAGAGGTGAAGTCCAGGACGTCGTCGATAAGTTGAAAAGCCAAGCCCAGGTTGATACCGTAAAGGCCCAAGCGCGATTCCTCTTCTTCGTTCTTCCCGCCCAGCAGCGCCCCCAACCGCAGGCACGCGGAAAACAGGCAGGCCGTCTTGCGATAAGCCAGTTCCAGGTACTCTTCTTCGGAAACGGTGGGCTTCCGCAGGCAGGTCAATTGGAGCAACTCGCCTTCCACCATAACCTGTGTGAGCCGAATCAGCACGTCCAGAATGCGGAAATTCCGTTCGTTCAGAGCGATGTTGAAGGCCTGCATGTAAAGCCAGTCGCCGGCCAGCACGCTCATCTGATTTCCCCAACGGGAATTGGTGGAGGGCCGTCCGCGGCGGGTGTCCGCCTGATCGATCACATCGTCGTGTACCAGGGTGGCGGTGTGGATCATTTCCACCACCGCCCCCATGCGAATGGAAGCCATCCCTTCGTAACCGCACAACTTGGCCGCCAACAAAACCAACGCCGGGCGCAGCCTTTTTCCCCCGCCTTCCTGAAGGTACTGGCCGATTTCAGCGATGGGGCGGACGCCCGTGGCGGTCTGAATCCCGAACTCCTCCTCCACGCGCAGGAGGTCCGGCCGGACCAACTCAAAAACCTCTTTGATGGTCAGATTCTTTACAGACGCCAAGCGCCCCTTCTCCCTCGCCCCGTCTGTGAGCCGTGCAAAATCAATTTTGGTGAGCAGACCGGAGGGCGATCCCACAAATTAAATAGTCCCACAAAAACCGCATGAAGGGAAGGGGCAAGTAGGAAGGGGAGGAGTCAGGAGATAGAAAGCAGGAGTAAGGAGGCAGCACGAAGCACCACGCTCGTCCCGGCGGGATTCACCGCGCTGCTCCAAGTTTGCATTCAACAAGCGATCCCCCGCCATTGAGGAACACCTCTCTTTCGCTTAAGCTAAAGAACTTGTAGGAAAGTTCTACGCCAGTAGCCGCTCGCTTCTTTTCCTCTAGCTGAAATTGCCCAGCAAAATAAAGAGTGCCGTCCGGCCTAAAGAACGAACACGGGTTGCTGTTAGTGGATTGATCGATGCGGCAAGAAATAAACAGGCCGACAGCAAAGGCGGCGTCAGAGGGAATCCCAGGGGGACGTATCACACTGATAGGTTCTAATATCTTGCCCCCTTGCAGGTAAATTCGGACATTGTCA
>Ga0326727_10022477_pt1 | contig 12178 bp, 12 predicted proteins | sample MB2enrmetagenome_FD_207643 | JGI IMG/M metagenome (GOLD analysis project Ga0326727, IMG submission 207643) | Lab enriched peat soil microbial communities from McLean, Ithaca, NY, United States - MB29MY | ecosystem: Environmental > Terrestrial > Soil > Wetlands > Peat | place: USA: New York... | reverse complement strand
TGTAGATGTAGCTGAAGGAAGCGTTGCTGTTGACAATTCCGGCCAGCGCGTTGGAGCCCTGAATGCCGGAGCGGAAGCTGATGGTCTGGAAGAAGGTCTGCGATGCCGTGCTGAACGCCGTGATGGTTGACTTGTTGAGGCTATAGGTCATGCCGACGCGCTGAAATGCGTGGCGCTTGAGCGGATAGCTGAGAGAAAGTGTCAGCCCGGTAGAAGCCTGGTTGTAATTCTGCGTAAGCGACTGCTGCGCCGCGGAGAGGTTGGGTGAAGCTCCGGTGGTGGTCTGGTACTGCTTGGCCGCGTTGAAGTCCTGCTTGCTGCTGAAAAGCTGGAAGCCCAGGTTGAGCGGACGGTTGCGCAGGTAGGGCTGGGTGAAGCCGAAAAGAAAGGTGCGGGCCACGTTGCCCAGGTTGCCTTGCAGGCTCAGAGTTTCTCCCAGGCCGAGGAAGTTGTTGGTCTGGTAATTTACGCCCAGGAACGCGCCGGAAAGGCCGCTGACGCCGCCGTTGAGGCCGATGGAGTTCTTGCCTTTCTCCTTGACCTTGAGCAGCAGGTCGACGGTGCCAGCTTCGGCATCCTGGTGGGCCTCGGAATCCTCATCTACGCGCAGCGGATTGAAGTATTCCAGCTGGTTGAGGCGGAGCAGGCTGTACTCCCAAAGTTGGGAGTTGTAGACGGAGCCTTCGTCGAGCAGCAGCTCGCGGCGGATGACCTTGTCGCGGGTGATGGTGTTGCCCTGGAATTCGATGCGCGAGACGTAGAAAGGCTTGCCCTCGTCGATGTCGATGTCCAGCGAGACCGTCTTCTTCTGATCGTCGTAAATGGGCTTGGGGATGGCGCCGAAGTTGATATAGCCCAATGACCCATAGGCCTTCTTGAGATTCTCCAGGCCTTTCTGAAGGAGCGTGGCGTTGAACCAGTCGCCGTCTTTGAGGGCAAACTGGGCGCGCAGAGCCTTGGTGTTGGTGTAAGCCTTGTTGCCGGTGAACGTGATGCTTCCGAGGCGGTAGCGGGCGCCCTCTTCCACCGGCATCAGGATATCGATCCGCTTGCCCTTGTTGGGGCGAAAGGTGAAGATGTTCAGCCCACCCTCGTCGCGGATCTGCGTCTTGGGCTCCTCGATGGCGGCGTTGGCGTAGCCCTTGTCGCGATAGGCCAGGCGAACGCGCTCGGCATCCTCTTCGAGCTTGGAGGCGTCGAATGTCTGCGGGAAGAGATCTTCAAAGAAGATGGAATAAGGAATGCCGATGGGCTTCAGGTTCTTCATGGCGCGGCGCAGCACCAGGCCGGGAATGTGCTGATTGCCGGTGAACTTGATGTTACCCACCTTCACCGTGGGACCTTCCTTGATATTGAAGTTGACCTGGACGGAGGCCGGAGGAATGTCCTTGATGTCGAGCTTGACAATGGCGAACTGATGGCCGTGCTCGGCGAGCAGGTCTTTGAGGACCGTGGTGGCGTGGAGAATCTTGGCCGGGTCGTACTGGCTCTCCACGGAGAGGCCGACTTTCTCTTTCTTGAAGCGGTCAAGCACATCGGACTGGGAAACAGCGTTGAGGCCCTTGTAGTTGATCTCGCGGATGGTTGGTTTTTCCTTGACAAAGACGTCGAGAATGATGCCCTTCTCAGTATCTTCGCGTTCGATGCGCAGGTTTTCAAAGTAGCCGGTGTTCCACAGCGAGTTGAAATCGCGCTCGATTGAGATGGGGTCGTAGACATCGCCGGGGTGGGTGAAAAGCCGCGCCAGGATGGTCTCCTTGGGGATGCGCCGATTGCCGATCACGCGGATGGAATCGATGTTCTGGGAACTCTGGGCGATGGCCGCGCCGGCTGCCAACGCCAGCACCAGTGCGAGCCCGATGCGAAGCAGACGAGAGGTCCGCGAAATGCGGGAGATGAATGCGTGCTTGGTCTTCACCGGGCAGGAGCCCTGCGTCGAGCACAAATACTGGTGCGGGCCATAATTTGCCTTCTGGTTCGGCTTCACGGGAAGAATATCGACACCCTCACTGCTCAAAAAAATCTGTCCTGCATCCTGCATCGAGGAAAGAATTGATTATATTTGACCGCACCCATGCCGCCCAAACCAGCAGCGCTGGGGCAGGGCCCGGAAACCGCTTCTTTCCCTTCATTTCCCTGCCGCGCCAAGCGCCTTCGGACTGGGGCCTAACCCACAGTCTACCGGACGCAGTCGGGTTGAGGTTGTGATTGCATTCCCCCCCACACTGCACGGCATGCATCTTAGACGCACGTTGCGCAAACATGGCATCCTCACAGGAGGAGAGGTTTTGCTTTGACGGAAGTGCCGCTGGAGACAATCTATGGATTCGCAGCCCCGCTGCTGGATGGGAGCGTGGTGAGCCTGGAATCATTCCGCGGCAAGGTACTGCTGATTGTGAACACCGCCAGCCAATGCGGATTCACGCCGCAATACGCAGGACTGGAACAGCTCTATCAGACATATAAGGACCGCGGCTTCGCGGTGCTTGGCTTCCCGTGCAACCAGTTTGGCAGGCAGGAACCGGGGTCGGCGGAAGAGATTGGAGCCTTCTGCCAGAAGAATTACGCCGTCAGTTTTCCCATGTTTGCCAAGGTGGACGTGAACGGGGAACATGCGCATCCGCTGTTCCCCTTCCTGGAACGGAGGAAACCGGGATTCCTGGGAGCGTTTTCCGGTGGCAAAATCCGCTGGAACTTCACCAAGTTCCTGGTTGATCGTGAAGGCAATGTCGTGGGACGGTTCGGTTCATCTACCGCTCCGCGGGCGCTGGCCGGGAAGATCGAGATGCTGCTGGTGAGCAAGTAGGGTTGGCAGTGCGTCGCCAGCCAGCGCATTCAAGCTGCTACTGGTGAGCGACGGACGGGAGCATGCTGATGCGAAAGGCCAGCACCTGCAGAACAGCGAACAGGACGGCCAAGGCACTGCCTAAGGCCGACCAGCGGATGCGGCGCAGACAGTACACCAGACCGGCAGCACTGGACAGTCCGACGACCAGGGTCATGGCGACTTCAACCGATGAAAAGTTGCCGGAGACGATATGCGACCATCCCAGCAGAAACAGCCAGATCAGCGTCATAGTGACGAACCAGAAGAGGAGGCAGGGCAGTGCGCACCAGCGGGCCAGCTCTTTTCGGTTGAAGCCAAGCACAATAGGCGGCCAGAGCGGTAACGTTTGCACTTCGTGACGCAGCGAACCGTGGCTGACAGCACCGACAATATAGAGCCCAATCAAGATGGCAAGACAGCAGGCGCCAACTGCTTTGAGATTGGTCAACATATGTTCCTCCTTGCGTTATTGCACAGGGGCGGCGAAGAAGTAGACGTAAGCGAGCATGGCAAGCCCCATCAGCAAGGGGACAAGCCCGCAAACAGAGACTTTGGGGCCGGCAAGAACCCATATCAAAACCATGGTCCCGGCGCCGATTGCGGTCATGGTCAGGCCGCCGATCTTCATGCCTTCTATGGTCTTCAACTGCGCGATTCGATTTTGTTCACGCAGGTAATCGATCGACGCTTTCCCCCCATCGCCGGAGGCCTCGCTCACGCGGCGAAGAGTTTCCGCCTTGTAGAAGGCTTCGCGCTCTTTGCGCCGAGATTCGAGCCAGGTGGTGATGGGAAGAAAGATGCCGAACAGCGCAACGGCGCCGACGGAAAGAAAGGCCCACAGACCGAAACTGCCGAAAACATCGTCGGCGCCGAATAAAAATGTCAGATGCGTGAGAACCAATCGCGTCATAGAATCCTCCTTGATTCGTTTGCCGTTTTTGTTGCTTGCGAATGGTGAGACCGGACAGCGTGAAGTGCGGTTGCATTTTGTGCGGAAAATGTTTTGCGCAACAAAATGCAACCGAGACGGCAGGTTCTCGGTCCCACCGCATGGAGATTGCCGGAATTGATCGACACTGCCAGCAGCGCGCTTCAATCCAATGCGGCAACGAAGGATCCGAGCCAGGACCTTGCCGATGTGGAGCGTGTGCTCGGTGGCAACGTGCAGGCCTTCGAGGGAATTGTGCGACGCTGGCAGGGGCCGCTGGTGAATATGGCGTGGCGCTATTGCCGCGATCGCGAGCGGGCCGAGGAACTGGCGCAGGAAGCCTTTGTCCGCGCCTGGCGTGGGCTCGGCGGATGGCGGCGCGAGGGCAGCTTTTCAACCTGGCTGTTTGCACTGGCTGCGAATGTGTTTCGGTCGGAGCTGAAGCGGTTTCCCACCTTGAGTGTGCCGTTCGAAGAGATTGCCGAGCCTTCCGCGCCAGCCTCGCAACACCTGGCGCTGGCAACGCAGCTGAGCGCAGAGACGGTTCGGCGGGCGGTGCTTTCGCTGCCCGTGCGCTACCGCGAGCCGGTGGTGTTGTTCTATTTTCATGAGATGGACGTGGCTGCGGCGGCGCGAACCATGAAGCTGCCGGAGGGAACGGTGAAGGCGCGGTTATCGCGGGCGCGGGAATTGCTGCGAAGACGGTTTCCGGGGTTGGAGGGTGAGATGGCTTCCCACCCTTCGCAAAAGGCGCGAAGGATGGGGCACCCGGCAGACAGAAAGCACCCGGACGATAGCGAAATTGAAGTAGCGCATGACGCGGGAAAGGAGGTTTGACGATGGACCGGAATCAGCAGGACATGGATGCGGTCGAATTGAGCAGAGCGGAATCGATTCTGGCTTCGGAAGAGCCGATTGTGGCGTCTTCAGGCTTTCTTGCCGCGGTGATGGAGCGAGTGAAGGAAGAATCCGCAATGCCGGCGCCGATTCCTTTTCCGTGGAAGCGAGCGTTGCCGGGATTTGTGCTGGTTGCCGGGTTGCTTGGCTGGGGCGGCGTCGAGTTCGTGCGCTGGGGAGCGTCGACGATCAAGGAAACTTCGTTCACTGTGCTGCATGTGCCGCCAGTTGCGGCCTTGGCGATCGTCCAGCCTTTCGCTCATGCGGGCTGGGTTGCGCTGGCAGCGGCGATTTCGCTGGCCTCCTGGCTGCTGGCGCGGAAGCTAGTGGGCCGGCCGGATGCGCTCTAACCAGCTGGCCAAGATGCGCGAACACTCAGTTACGGACTGCTACGCAATGGTCCAGTCTTCAGTTTTGAGACCATCAATGAATGAGAAGACCTGGTCGTGAGTCACCAGAGTCAGGCCGAGAGACAGCGCGTGTGCGGCGATCATCAGGTCTTCCACACTCAGCGGGCGTCCCTTTCGCTCCTGATCGGCACGCAACTGGCCGTCCACGCGAGCCGCGGCTGAGTCCCAGGGTAGGATTAGCGCACTATTCAGGAAGGATTCGACCGATGCGCGTCTTCGAGTTGCTTTCGGATTTCTCTCGATTCCATAGCGCAACTCGGCCTCGGTTACGGCAGAAACTGCTGTCAACTCGAGGCCGATCTCAAGCATCTTGTCTCGCACTTGCGGCGGATTATCCGCAATGTAATAACTGACCGTGTTGGTATCGAGAAGATAGAGGACATCCATGGATCAAAAGAGATCCAGTTCACGAGGCATGCTTATGCGCCGCTCGAAAAAATCCTCAGGGTAGTCGGTACGGTCGAAAATCTTGAAGAGCTGTTCCTGAGTGAGATTCTTAGGCCGAGGCGGCAGCTTGGCGAGTTCCTCTTCCGACGCGTCATCGGGAAGCGCGTCGTACAGTGCGAACCACTCGTCGAAACTAATGGACGGCTCTTTGGGTGTCGGCGCAAGGATGACTTCGCCGGTTGAGGGATCGCGGCGGATGGCTACTTCGCTGCCTTCGAAGCGGAATTCCTTGGGAAGACGCACAGCCTGGCTTCGGCCGTTCTTGAAGAGCTTGCTTTTCTCCGAATTGGCGCAGCTTGGCCAGGGTGGAGGCTGCCAGGCCGGAGTCGATGGCTTCGGCGCCCATGGCTACGCCCTCCTTGAGATCGAAGGCGAGGCCGGCGGCAACCAGGGCGGCTGCGGCGTTGAGCAGGATAATGTCGCGGCGGGGGCCGGGAATGCCGGTGAGGACGTCGTAGAGCAGCGACGCGTTGTTCTCGACGTCGCCGCCGGCGAATTGGGCAAAGTCTTCGGGCGTAGCGCGGGTGAGTCCGGCCATCTCCGGAGTGACGCGCGCGCCTTTGAGCTTGGGCGGGCCGTCTGCCGACTCTTCCACGCGGGCCACAATGGACTCGCCGGTGGTGGTGAGCTCGTCGATTCCATCGGTGCCGTGAACCACGAAAGCGCGCTTGGCTCCCAGCGCGGCGAGGGTGCGGCCGACGAGCAGAACGCGGCTGGGGGCAAGGACGCCGATGACCTGGTTGCGGGCTCCGGCAGGATTGGTGAGCGGGCCGCACAGGTTGAAGATGGTGCGGAAGCCGAGCGCGCGCCGCAGCGGTCCCAGGGCCTTCATCGCGGGGTGATAGAGGGGCGCGAAGAGGAACATGAAGCCGGTAGTGCGGAGACACTCGGCGGCCAGTTCGGGAGAAAGATCGATGGGCACGCCGAGGGCTTCGAGCACATCCGCGGCTCCACAACGCGAGGTGACCGCGCGATTACCGTGCTTGGCGACTTTGGCGCCTGCGGCGGCGGCCACAAGCGCTGCGCCCGATGAGATGTTGAAGGTGAGCGGTCCGCCGCCTCCGGTGCCGACGATATCGACCAGTTCTGCGCGCTCATCAGCGACGAGCGGGACGGGTGTGGCGCGCTTCCGCATCACCTCGACGAAGCCGGTCAGCTCCGGAACCTGCTCCCCGCGCGTTGCCAGGACGGTGACCAGTGCGGCGATTTCGACGTCGGGAACTGTGCCGGTGAGGATTTCGGTGAGCGCATCCGCGGCCTGCTCGCGGGTGAGCGCGGTGCCGTCTTCGGCGAGCGGTTTCAGGAGTTCCTTCAACAAGGTCATATTCCAATATGGTAACGGGCGGCGCACCGGGCCGCACGCGCAATGCGCAATGTGAGAAGGACGCGGGACAACGGTTTGCGGCGCCTTTGGGCCGCAAGATAGTATTTGAATACCGCTGTCACGGCTTCGCTGGCCCAGGGTTCACCCGGTCCGGCGCCGAATCCCTCAAAACCCAGCGGACTGGGCGGTTCAATCTTGAAAATTCACGAGTATCAGGCAAAAGAGATTCTGGCCAAGTACGACGTTGCCGTGCCCAAAGGCGAAATGGCCAACACGCTGGAAGAAGCCAACGAGGTGACGCGCAAGCTGTTTGCCGAGGGCGCAAGCGGAGTGGTGGTGAAGGCGCAGATCCATGCCGGAGGCCGCGGCAAGGGTGGCGGCGTGAAGGTGGCCAGAACGCGCGAGGATGCAGAGCAGGCGGCAAAGAACATCCTCGGCATGCAACTGGTGACGCACCAGACCGGGCCCGCGGGGCAAAAGGTGCAGCGCTTGCTCGTTGAGGAAACGGCGGCCATCGATCGCGAGCTTTACCTGGGCATTGTGCTCGACCGTGCAACGGGGAAGCTGGTGTTCATGGCGTCACAGGCCGGCGGCATGGAGATTGAGGAAGTGGCCGCGAAGACGCCCGAGGCCATCTTCAAAGAGACCATCGATCCGGCAATTGGGTTTGGCGCCTGGCAGGCGCGCAAGCTGGCCTTTGCGCTGGGATTGAAGCCGACCCAGATCAACGCTGCGGTCACTTTCTTTCAGAGCCTGTACAAGGCTTTCATGGATACCGACGCGTCGCTGATCGAGATCAATCCGTTTATTACAACCAAAGACGACAAGCTGTTTGCTCTCGACGCGAAGATCACCTTCGACGACAACGCGCTGTTCCGTCATGCAGCCATCAAGGCGCTGCGCGACACCGCCGAAGAAGATCCGCTCGAGGTGGAGGCAAGCAAGTACGCATTGAATTACATCAAGCTCGATGGATCGATTGCCTGCATGGTGAATGGCGCGGGTTTGGCGATGGCCACCATGGACATCATTCAATATGCGGGCGGCAGCCCGGCGAATTTTCTCGACGTAGGCGGCGGCGCCACCCAGGAGCAGATCGAACACGCATTTGGAATCCTGCTCGCCGATGCAAACGTGAAGGCCATCTTCATCAATATTTTTGGCGGCATTCTGCGAGTCGATCGTTTGGCTACGGGCGTTGTTGCGGCGGCGCGCAATCTCAACGTCAAGGTGCCGATTGTGCTGCGGCTCGAAGGAACCAACGTGGAAGAGGGCCGGCAGATCCTGAAGGAATCCGGGCTGGATTTTCAGGTGGGAGCAACGATGGAAGAAGCCGCAAATCTGGTTGTGAAAGCAGCCGCAAAGGTGGGTGCATAACATGGCTGTACTGGTCGACAAAAACACGCGGCTGATTGTGCAGGGGATTACCGGCAAAGAAGGAACCTTTCATGCGAAAGGTGCGGCCGAATACGGCACTGTCGTCGTTGGCGGCGTGACGCCGGGCAAGGGTGGAACGACCCACGAGGGCTGGCCGGTATTCAATACGGTTGCTGACGCGGTTGAGAAGACGGGCGCGAATGCAACGGTGATTTTTGTCCCGCCGCCGTTTGCCGCGGATGCGATTCTCGAGGCCGAAGACGCGGGCCTTCCGCTGATCGTGTGCATCACGGAAGGCATTCCGACGCTGGACATGGTGAAGGTGTGGGCCAAGCTCAAGACTTCAAAGTCGCGCCTGATCGGACCGAATTGCCCCGGCGTGATCTCTCCCGGCAAGGCCAAGATCGGCATCATGCCGGCGCGTATTCACAAGGAAGGCTCAGTCGGCATCGTCTCGCGCTCGGGAACGCTCACGTATGAAGCGGTGCATCAACTGACGCAGCGCGGCATCGGGCAATCGACAGCCATCGGCATCGGCGGCGATCCGATCATCGGGACTACGCACATCGATGCGCTGCGCCTGCTCAATGACGATCCGGAGACTGAGGCGATTATCATGATCGGCGAGATTGGTGGATCGGCCGAAGAAGCTGCGGCCGAGTTTGTGAAGCAGTATGTGAAGAAGCCTGTGGTGGGTTTCATCGCCGGGCAGACAGCGCCTCCCGGCCGCCGCATGGGTCACGCGGGCGCGATCATCTCGGGCGGCCAGGGCACGGCGAAGGACAAGATGAAGGCGATGACGGAGGCCGGGATTCACGTGGTGGTATCCCCTGCGGAGATCGGGGCTACGCTGGCGCGGGTGATCGGCAAGGCATAGCGATCGGCCGGCATGTGCGGAAAAATAAACGCATCAAGATGTGGCGTCGTCGTCTGAGCCTCAAATTCAATGTTTGAGGAATCTAAAGTGTCACTTTAGATTCCTCAAAATCTCATACTCGGGCCTGGAAGGCTTCACCAAGCCTTTCGACGGTTGATCTCCGCGGCAACTGCTCCAGGTTGTTGCAGCGCTGGCTATAGAAGTTGTGGCAAGGATGGACTTGTCAAAGAGCGAGAGATCGAAGACCCGAAACTCCGGCACAGTAGGAGGTGCGGTCTGGGCGCGGGATGTGACCGACGCGAAAGAAGCTGCAATAAGTGCGCCGAATGCCAATGAAGATCGAGATGCTGCGGCGGGGAAAGATGCGGAATCCTTAGCAAATCGGCAGCGCAGGAGGGGCACAGCCGCTGTGCGCCCGCGGCCAGTACAATAAATGGAAAGACGGAAATTTATGAAGGAGCAACACACGTGGCTCAACGCACATTCAGCATCATCAAGCCCGATGCGGTCCGCAAGGGATTGGCAGGGGCCATTCTAGCCGAGATTTACAAAGGCGGCTTCCAGATTGTGGCCATCAGGAAGCAGTCGATCTCGAAGAAGCAGGCCGAGGGATTTTATGCCGTGCACAGCGGGCGCCCGTTTTTTGATTCGCTGACGAACTTCATGTCCTCCGGGCCCATTGTGCTCATGGTTCTTGAAAAGGAGAATGCAATCGCCGATCTGCGCAAGCTGATGGGCGCCACCAATCCCGCGAACGCTGAAGAAGGGACCATCCGCAAAAAGTTTGCCGGCTCTCTTGAAGAGAATGCCATTCACGGGTCAGACGCGGAGGATACGGCCGCATTCGAAATCGGCTACTGGTTCGCGGGGTATGAGCTGATTTAGCTGATCTAAGAAAGCTCGCACCGGAACTCTGCTTGGGCAACTCATTGAAGCTTAATCATTCAATTCTCTGCTAACCATCCCCGAAAAGATCGTCGATTTTCTGGCGCAGCATGGCGACTTCCTGTCTGAGTTCAGCGACCGTGGCTTCGAGCTGGGCAATTCGTTCTTCATGGGCCGGGTCGTCGCCGGCGCTGCGGGCCTCGTAGTGAGCGGCTGTGCGCGGCGCGGCAGCCTGTTCGAACGCAGTTGCCGACTCGACGGGACCGGAGAGCAGGTGCACGTAGCGGGCCTCCTTGGTACCGGGCTGGCGAGGCAGAACAGCCACCAGGGCCGGCTCCCGTTCGGCGAGCTTTTGCAGTCCGGCGAGCACTTCGCTGATTTCGTCAAAGCGGTGCAGGCGGTCTGTACGGCCGCGCAGCTCGCCGGGAGTTTGCGGGCCGCGCAGCAGCAGCACACAGATGAGCGCTGTTTCTGCACGCGTGAAGTTGAAGGCTTCTCCAAGCCAGTGCTCATATTTTGTTACGCGGCCGTCGGCGCCGCGAGCCCGGCCAGCCAGGCCCAACTCCTCAAGCCGGCGCAGGGCCAGGCGGACCTCTTCCTCGTCGAGGCGCATGACCGGCTCGCGGTTGGAGAGTTGGTTGCATGCGTTGATGAGCGCGTTGAGCGAGAGCGGATAGTAGTCCGGGGTGGTGACTTCCTTTTCAACCAGCGCTCCGAGAACGCGGGCCTGGGCAGGGCTGAGGTGAAGGGGCTGCGTAATCGGCATAGGCTCACCTCCACTTTGCGCCGAGGGGGTTGCTGCGGTCAATCGGCTTCCCTGCCCGAACTATGGACGACAGGGTGCCCCATCTTTTCCGCGCTCCTTGCGGAAAGGGTGGGAGACCACGACACCCGACGAGCGAATTCAACGGCACTCACGGATTCTGTCCGGGCGTTTCCTTCTCTTTGGGGCCGAGCAGAAACTGTACTCCCAGGTAAGCGATCCAGTTCGGCTCGGAGTTTTGACGGGTGACGGCCTGGATGGCGCGGCCGCCCATGAAGAGCAGGCGGATTTTGTTGCTGTGATTGAGGGACCGGCGGCCGCCGATATCGAGAGTTAATTCGCGCTGCTTGGGGATGTTGCCAATGCGGTTAGCGTCCTGCAGGTCGTAGATTTCCGAATAGAGCTCGAAGCGGTCGTTGAATTCGCGTCCGGCGATGAGCCCCCGGCCCCAGCGGCTGGGAATGAGCTGGTTGCCGAACCAGTGGCCAACTTCGCCGTTCAAGTTGATGGGGCCGATTTTGGCAGTCATCTCCATGGGCAGATAGTATTGCGGGCCGTTCTCCACAATGCCGCGGCGCACAGCGCTGGTGGGGTTGTTGATGGAGGCTTGGGGATAGGTACCGATGGAGAAATCCATGTTCTCGTCAGTGGGCGCTTCGCCGGCCTTGTGATGCTCGTAGGGACGCCACTTGACGCCAATAAGCGATTCGCCCAGCCCGGCGTGGGTGGTGTTGCCGGGGTCAGTGTAGACGGCCATGGGCAGCTCGTATTTGAGCTGGATGCGGTCGCCCCAGCCGTAGTTCATGTCGATGTCGGGCGTCTCGTAGTAGGCGTTGGCGGGGTTGTGGTCAGCCGTCCAGCCGAAGTTGATCTCCCAATGCTTGTTGCCGGGCGTTCCGGGGTCGTCGGTGATGAAGGGAGGGCCGCCCTGCGCGTGGGCCAGCGGCGCGGCGAGGGATGCGACCAGCAATAAGAGCAGGAAGAAAAACTTGCGCATGAATTGAAGCGGGTTCTCCATGGAGATAAAAGTTTGCGGATCAAGGCGCCTGAGTTAAAAGGTAGCACCGGGCGGCTGAAAGCAGGCTGAAGATGGGAAATCGGAATTCACGCTGATGACGAAGCAGATTCTCTCGATCGGTTTGCTGACCCAACTGGCCAATGGGGGCTTACAGTCAGGCACGATCAAGCTCTGCAAAGAGTTCGCTGAGCACCACGCGGATCGGCGTTTCCGGCACCACGAGTTCTCCGGCCTGCACCTGCTCGAGGCCGGCGCCGGAATAGCTATAGGCGATCCGCTGCCCGGGATCGATGATCCAGATGTTCTCAACGCCGAAGCGGCGATATTCGGCGGCCTTGTCCTTCATGGCCGACAGCCTGTCTTCAGGACAAAGAATCTCGACGGCAATCAGCGGCGGACGGGTGATATAGCGTTCGAAGCTTTCT
>Ga0326727_10022475_pt1 | contig 12178 bp, 7 predicted proteins | sample MB2enrmetagenome_FD_207643 | JGI IMG/M metagenome (GOLD analysis project Ga0326727, IMG submission 207643) | Lab enriched peat soil microbial communities from McLean, Ithaca, NY, United States - MB29MY | ecosystem: Environmental > Terrestrial > Soil > Wetlands > Peat | place: USA: New York... | reverse complement strand
GCGCGTCTTGCGCAGCTCGCGGGCCTTGGCTTTTGTCTCCTTGCCGCTGTGCGAGGCCACCTTCTCGGAAAGCGTCTGCACCTTCTTCTGGTGCTTCACAATCACGTCGATGCGGCTCACCGTGGAGTGTACGCGGGCCTGCAATATCTCTTCCGTCAGTTCTTCTTCGTCGAAGGTGACCACTTCCTTGATGTTGCGCACGCCGCGGCGCAGGTCCTCGCCCAGGCCCACGATCTCGTGGATCACAATCGGTGAGCGAGAGATGGCCTTCATCACCCGGTTCTGTCCCCGCTCAATGCGCTTGGCAATCTCCACCTCGCCCTCGCGCGTCAGCAGAGGGACCGTCCCCATCTCGCGCAGGTACATGCGCACCGGGTCGTTGGTCTTCTCCAGCGTCCCCGGAGACAGGTCCAGCTCCACGTCATCGGACTCTTCGCCCGCCTCCGGCTCGTATTTGTCGCGGTCCGCGCCCATGCGGCCATCGCCCGAGAGCACATCGATGCCCTGGGTGTTGATGGTCGTCATCAGGTCGTCCAGCTCGTCGGGCGAGGTGAGGTCGCCGGGCAGCAGGTCGTTGACCTCGCCAAAGGTCAGGTATCCCTTCTCTTTCCCGGTGTCGATGAGTTTTGCCAACTCATCTTCAAATTTGTCGATCTTATCGATCTTTTCGATTTCTTCAGCCACGGCGGTGCGCGCTCCTGTGGAGGTATGTTTGTGGGGCCGTCCTCGCTTTAGGCGGACCTTTCCCTTGGTTGTTTCGTGGTCGCCGGGGAGTTGTTGCGGTATGGACCGCGGTGGCAAGCCCGATCGCAGCAGGGCAGATCAGGGCATTCAAAGGCGCACGCCCCCAGAGAATACTAGACTACCACATATTTAGATGAACCTGCGACCAAAATGACTCACAACGGTGTAGATTCCGACTGGTCCTTCCCCCGCCAAAGCCGTGCCAGCAGAACCCCAGGCCGCAGCGACGCCGGGTATTGCAGCATGCTGGCTGCAAACGCTGGAAATGTGTCGTGCGCAATCCGCAGCGAGACCGGCAGAACATAGAGATTCATAATGACTTCGGAGATCATCAGCGATCCCGCGGCCCCATACAGCCCGTACCGGACGGCCAGCAGATACGTGAAGACGACTGTGACTCCGGTGCCTACGATATACCAGGCCGCCAGGCGCTGGTGCTGATTGGTCGCGATGGAAAGCGTGGAACTGGTCGACCACAAGGAGTAAACCACCACCACCAGAAGCAGGATGCTCAGCAGCCCGCGGTTTGGCGGCACATGCCCGCCCGTCCAGTGGGTCAGGAACCAAGGGCCGAAGGTCATCATGCACAGCACAATAAAGCTGGAAAGAATCAGGGCCGCCTGGCAGGATAGCCGATGCAAAGTGCGCAGTAAGTTGATATTTTTTGCGCCGTAGGCCAGCGACAGCTCCGGCCATACGGTGTTGTTGACTAACTGCACCATCTGCAGGCCAAGCCGGGAGACCGTGCGCGCGCTGGCGAAGATCGCCACGTCGACCGATCCCAGCGCATAGCCCACGGCCAGCAGCGTTCCCCCCTGGTTGAAAGCCTGGCCAATGGGAAATGCCATGAAAGCGAAAGCCAGAGGCGTCAGACGCTTAATCTCGCTGAAGCGCGCGTGCTTCCATCCGAACTCCAGCCAGGGAATGTCCTTGCGGACGAACAGGCCGAAAGTCACGGTGCCGATCCCGTTGGCCACTGCAAACACCAATGCGGCCGTGCGTGGACCATAGCCCAGCACCACCGGAACCATGGTGGCCATGGAGGCGGCCAGCACAATCATATTTTTTACGAACGTGCCGTAGGGGTAGCGCGCCACACAGGTGTACGCTGCGCTCATCAGTTGCTCCAGTTGGCCCAGCAGGACGGATAGACCAAGGTATAGGATGATCCACTTGGTGTCAGACCAGCTGATGGCGTGGATGTTGAGCAGTGTTGAGGCGGGAACCAAATACAGCACGGGCGCCAGAAGCGCTCCCACCGCCCCACAGATCAATGCGATCAGCCACCAGCAGCTTTGAAAGACGCGCAACGCCCCGTCGCGGTCGCCCGCAGAGTTCAGCATTGTCATCTCGTTGGAGGCCACGTTGCCAAAGCCAATGCTGGAAAACGCAAGATACGTGGGAATCGCGTTGAGGATCAGCCAGTCGCCATATACGTTGGTCGCCCAGAAGTGGAAGAAGATATACACCTGGACGAATGTGATGATGGTTCCGGATAGCTTGCCCACCCAGTTGGAGGCAAAGCCCAGCAGCAGGCGGCGTTTTGTCGACCTATCCATGGCGGGTCAACCTGTTCGGCGAGGCGATCATTAGGGGTTTCGTCCGATCATCAGTAGTTCGTCTCCATCAAGGCTATCCTCGCGCAAAAGTTCGAGTTCGCTGCGTAGCACGGGACTGGAAAATACCCTGCATTGCGTATACCCGCGCCTGCTCGCTTCGCCCTTCATAAACTGCGGCGTCAGCATCAGTGGATGCACCATGCCCCAATTCTGGTGATACGCGCCATAATCCTTCTTCTCCCGCTCCACCGCTCCATTGGGGGCGTAGCAGACAAACAGTCCGCCCGGGCGGAGCGCCTTCTCGGCCTCATCGAACAGGCTCCTCGGGTTTGCCAGATGCTCGATCACATGCGACGAAAAAAAGCAGTCCGCTGTCCCATCCAGAGTCCGCAAATCGCTCACCATCACGCACTGTAGTTTTTCTCTCGCATAGCGCGCGCGTTGCTGGCCGATCTCATAGGAGAACACTTCAAACCCAGCCTGCCGCATCTGCCAGCTTCCATATCCCCAGGAGCATCCATAATCCAGAATCCGCGCGCCCGGCTTCAACCCCGCCGCAAACAGCGCCTCAATGCGATAGGCAAAATCCTTCTCCGTCCCGGCAAACTGGTTCGCAATCATGGCCTGCAGTTCCGCATCGCTGGGCAGGTCGGTGGTAAACCCCTGCTTGTAGACCTCGTCGGCGTAAAAACTCTCTGCCGCGCCAGGGTCATCCTTCGGAGTGCGAAACCGCAGGCTGCACCTCCCGCACTCCCGCAGAGCCGTTACCCCATACTTGCGCCGTACCAGAACCGCATTCAATGCTCCGCATGCTGGGCATGTATTCGCGCCCGGGCCACCGAGCAGCGTTTTTCTGAGCGCCCACAGCAGATAACCGAACCGGCTCGTCATTCCGGCAATTATATCCAGTCCCCCTCGGGGGGCGGCATCGAACGATTCGACAGGCGCAATCTAGTAGTCGCGCAGCTTGCGGTCCACGTCCACTTTTTCCGCGATCAGTTGCGTCAGCATCTCCTGGTCGCCACGCCGGTCGGCCTCAGCAATCTGCGAGCGCAGTTCGCGTTGCCGCCGCTCCAGCCGACGTCCTTCCAGCGTATGCAACGCATCTTCCACCTGCTTCACCAGCTCGGGCTCGTTGCTCGACGGCGTATAGTCCAGCGCCAGCGCCAACTGCGCGCGTGCCTCGTCGGTCGCAGCAGCGTCCAGCGGGTTCGACGGCGCCGGCGCGTTGGCCAGCGTGTCCAGCAGGTCGGCCGTGGTCAAGTCGGCAATCCACGCCGAGTTCTCCGCCAGTCCATGGGCCGCCAGAGTCCGCGCCGGATCGTTCTCCGGCAACACCAGCGCACGCAGCAGGATTCGCTCCGTCTCTGTCAGCACTTCCTTCCGCTGCGCCGGTACGCTGGCCAGGCGCTGCGCCGCCGCCTGCTTCAGCTCCTGCCGCATCAGCGCCGAATCGATGCCCAGCTTATTCGCCGCATCCTCTGCAAACTGGTTCCTCCGGATCGGGTGGGCCATGCGGCGGATGTGCGGCAGCAAAAAATTCATCGCATTCACCTTGGCCTCCGCGCTCTGTCCGGGATATAACTGCCGTGCGCGATCGATCAAATAATCTGAATGCCGCTTGGCCCCGCGCAGCGCCTCCCCGTACGCCTGGATTCCCTGTTCGCGCACAAACCGGTCCGGGTCCAGCCCGCCACCCAGCGTCACCAGCTTTACGTCGAAATCTTCTTCCGTCAGCAGCGCAATCGACTTCTCTGCCGCCGTCGCTCCAGCCGTATCGGGGTCGAAGTTCACAATCACGCGCTTGGTGAACCGCCCCAGCAGACGCACCTGCGTCTCGGTAAACGCCGTGCCGCTGATCGCCAGCACGTTGCGAATCCCCGCCATATACACGCTGATGCAGTCCATCTGTCCTTCCACCAGCACGGCAAAGTCGCTCTTGCGCATCTCTCCCTTCGCCTTGTCCAGGTTGAACAGCACATTGCCCTTGGTATACAGCAACGTCTCCGGCGAGTTCAGATACTTGGCTACCTCACGCCCCTTGTCGTCGGTCGCATCCACCGCGCGCGCCGTAAACGCAATCACCTTGCCGGCTTCGTTGGCAATGGGAAACGTAATCCGTTTGCGAAAGCGCGCATAAAGCTCGCCCGTCGGCAACCCGTCATCGCTCTTTTCTTTTGAAGAGAAGAGTCCGCTCGCCCGCAACACGTCTTCGGCAAAATACTTCTTGAGCACATCGCGCATCGCGTTGAAGTCGTCCGGCGCGTAGCCGATGCGGAAGGTCTTGATCGTCTCCGCCGACACGCCGCGCCCGGTTAGATACTCCCTCGCCCGCGCCGCCTCGGAAGCCTTCAACTGTGCCTCGAAGTACTGTGTCGCAGCCTCGTGCAGGTCGATCAACTGCCGCCGCAGCCCCGACTCCCGAGCCTCCTCCGGCGTGTTGAACTCCCGCTTCGGCAGCGCGACTCCGGCCTTCGCCGCCACCACCCGCACTGCCTCCGGAAAACTCAGCCCCTCCATCTTCATCACAAAGTTGAAGACATCTCCCTTCTCGTGGCAGCCAAAGCAGTAGTAGTAGCCATGCGTCGCGTTCACGCTGAAGCTGCCCGTCTTCTCCTTGTGAAACGGGCACAGCCCGGTGTAGTTCTGCGCGCCGGTCTTGCGCAGCTTCAGGTACTCGCCCACAATGCGCACAATGTCCGCCTGCTGCTTCACGAGTTGTGCGAAGTCATCCGCCATAACCGCCGCAATCTAAGAGTGTAGTGGAAGCGAAGCCGTCGGGCATATCTAGACCGCTGCACCCGCCGCAACCTTACAATAGAACTCGATGCTGACCCCTGAAGAGCTTGACCGCATCCACATCGTCCTGGTCCGCGCGCGCAACCCCAACAACATTGGCGCAGCCGCCCGCGCCATGCACGACTTCGGCCTGCGCCATCTGCGCGTGGTCAACGATTACCCCGTCCCCTTCGAGAGCGCCCGCTCCGCCGTAGACGCCTCCCAGGTCCTCGCCGGCGCGGTCGCCTGCCCCACACTCGACCAGGCCATCGCCGACTGCACCCTGGTCGTCGGCACCACAGCCGTCGGCGAGCGCGACCTGCAACACCCTCTGCTCCCCCTGCCCGAAGCCGCACTCCGCATCCTCGCCGAACTTCGCCGCAGCGATAGACCAGGCCGCGTCGCCCTGCTCTTCGGCTCGGAGAAGACCGGCCTTAGCAACGAAGAGATGAGCCACTGCAACTGGCTGCTCACCATCCCCATGCGGCAATACGAAGACCTGCGCCACGCCTCGTTGAACCTCGGCCAGGCCGTCGCCGTCTGCCTCTATGAATTAGTGCGCGATGCTTCCGTCGCTATACCGCCTGGCGAATCGAGTCTCGCCGTCGCCCCCCCCACCGAAGCTGAAGGGCCCGCAACCGCCGCCACACTGGATCGCCTCACCACCCTGCTCACCGAGACCCTCGAAAGATCGGGTTACGCCCGCCGCCATCCCGCCAACAGCAACCCCATGCAACTCCGTTGCCTGGTCCGTCGAATGTCCCTGGACGAGAGCGACGCCGCCGTCTGGATGGGTGTCTTCCGTCAACTCCTCTTCAAGCTCCGCCGCATGGACTAGCGCGAAGGGTAATTGCTTACTTTGCGTCGTTCTTGAATATCTCTTCAGCAAAATAGTTTTCCACCTTGGCCTGGTCGCGCAGCATCTCGAAGTAGGCATTCTTCAACAGCTGCGACCGCCCATCGTGTAGCAGTTGGCGAATGTGCTGTTGCACGACGGGATCGGAAATCTCGCGTTGTCCGGCCGGCTCCCGCTCCAGCAGCTTGTAGATCGTATAGCCCACCGCCTTCTTGCTCTGCGAGTCAAGCAGCGGGAATATCTCGGTCATCTGCCCTGGCTTCAGTTTCAGGATGGCCGCCCCCACCGTGGGATCGCTACGCAGCTGGCTCTCCGGAACGAAGCCCATGTCGCCTCCGCTCGATGCCGTGTTAGGGTCTTCGGAGAAGTTCATCGCGATCGTGCCAAAGTCTTCGCCACTGTCCAGCCGGTTCTTCAGCGCCTCAATCTTCTTCTTGGCCTCGGCGTCGGTGGTCGCCTTGCTTCCCTGCAGGTTTCCCGGCTGCGACGAGGGCACGTTGGTCACGCGGATCGCCGCCAGATGGTACTGCGTCTCGATCAGGTCGAACTCCGCCTTGTGCTGGTTGTAGTAGCTTGTGATGTCCGCGTCGGACACAGTCACCTTCGAGTTGATCTCCTTGTTCAGCAGCTTGTCGATGGTCAACGACCGGCGCAGGTCGTGCTTCACATCGTCCAGCGTGCGGTTGGAGTCCTTCAACTGTTGCTGAAATTGCTCCTCGGTATAGGGGGCCTTCATCTCGGCCAGCTTCGCATCCACCTCTTCGCTGGTTGCGGTCAGGTTCATCTTGGCCGCGCGCTGCTCCACAATCTCTTCATCGATCAGCTCATGCACCACGCTCAGGCGAAGCGAATCCGCCTGCTCCGGCGATGGCTGCTGTGCATCCGTCTGGCCCAACTGCGCCGTGTACATGCGCTCCATGTCGGCGCGCATAATGGCGTGGCCATTCACCGTAGCAACCACATCGGCGCCATGGGTGTGGTTGCAACCTGCCACCACAAGCAGCGCAATCCCAAGCAGGCCCGCAGCCGTCCCGCGAACCACGCGCTCCATGCCATACGTCCCAGTCTGTTTCGTTCCATCCAGTCTTGACAAACGACTCATATCGCTCCATCCCAATCTAACGTCCGTGCCAATCGATCCATTCTCTTCCTATGACATTCTCTACCATCCGCGTCTTTCTGTTAGCTCCCCGGCTTGGCCGCGACCGGCGCGGGCTGCGAATCCGGGGCTGCCGGCGGCGAGGTCACTGATGGCGGCGGTAGCGGCGGCGGCGTCTGACCCGCGGCAATCAAGGCCTCGTCTATAATCCGATAGATCGTCTCGATAGGCACCACGCCATCCACCTTTTCCCCGTTGATGAACAGTGTCGGCGCGGAATTCAGACGCAACGGATCCGCTTCCGCCTGCTCCACCGACGCCTTCATCTTGGTATCGTCCTGCTTTTGCACGCAGGCCGCAAGCCCCGCCGCATCCACCTTCTCCCGCGCACCCTCTTGCAGCACAAGCTGGTCCAGCGTCTGATCGGCCTTGGCCTCGGTCTTCTCGGTCCCTGCAATATCATCGGCATGGGCATGCACGTAGTCGATATAGTTCCAGTACCCCACCGTGCTGACGGAGCCCAGGCAGTTGGCATCCACTGCCGCGTGCATCGCCCATGGATGGATCTCGGAGAGCGGGAAGTCGCGATACACCACTCGAACCTGGTCTTTGTAGCGGTCCAGCAGCGCCGGAAAGATCTCTGCATTCATCTTCGCGCAGAAGGGGCACTCCAGATCGTCGTACCCCACAATGATCACAGGTGCGTTCTCTGGCCCGCCGCGCGCCGGACGCCCAGCCGACGGCACCATCTCCCTCGGGTCCTGGCTTATATCGAACTTGTTAAATTGAGCCAGTGTCTTGCCATCTGTGGACACCAGGAACGGCAGGGGCCTGCTGGTATTGCCATTGACGGTCAGCGTCACCAGTATCTGGTCATAGCCTGAAACATCGCTCTGCGCGGGCACCCCGATCGCAATCACAGCGTCAACAGCCACTTGTGCCTTGTTGCGGATCATCACCTCGATCCGGCGCGCCATCTCCGGCGTCAACTTCACGCCCGGTCGGATCACTGGGACTCCGGCTGCCGGGGAGGGCGTCGCTACGTCGGTCTGAACGCTCGTCTGGGCCGGACAGCCCAGCGCCACCAGCCAACCCAGCAACACGAGTTTACGCAACGTCCTCACACCCTTCAGCACAATGCCGATTATCTCACGCACAAAGCTCAACTTTCTGGATTGGCGAGCTGTAGGTGCCATGCGCCCCATAAACGCCTTCCGCCTTCGCTGGTGCAGTCGAAGGACAGAATCCTCGCATCTTCTATGGTTTGGCTCGCTCGCCAAACACGTCACCGCGGACCCCTCCCTAGAGCATTTCCTTGATGGTGTACCCCTAAGACGAACATCCTGCTTTGTTTTTCTAAATAAAAACCCTCATGCGTGGAACTCTTCCCGGAGTACAGATCGGGAGAAATGCCCTAAAACACCTGGTCGGCGCGGCGTATATTGCCCGCGCTGCCGATATTTGCCAGCGTAAAGTTGAACCGGTAGACGTTCTCGTTGCGCGCCGTCCCCAACTCGTACTTGCGGTACTCCACGCTTATTCCGCAACAGTTCCAGTTGTAGGAGGTCTGGATCGATCCATATTGCACCGTCTCCAGGTCCAGGTCGATCCCTGCATTCGTCGCCACGCTCAGGCCCGCCTTGCTCGGCCGCCCCAGTCCCAGCTTCACCTGCATCTGGCTGAAGTCCGCCACGCTCGATGCAACACCAGCCAAATACGAGCGGCCCGGAGCATTCAGTCGCGCGTAACTCACTCCGGCAACAACATCGCCCTGATGCACATCCACATAGACATTGTTCGCCGTAAACTTCTTCGCTCCGGTGTCGTAGTCGAAGTCCCACTCCACGTCCGTCTTCTCCGAGGTGCGCACCCGCAGCCGGGACAGCAACGGTGAGATGTTGCGCGGCTCGGTCAGAAACGCAATGCCGGAAAAATCCAGCGTCGTCCCCAGAATGTTCCGCCGCCCATCCACCACCGCACCTCCGAAGTTCGGATCGATGAAGTACTTCTGCCCCACCCGCCAATTGATCCATTCACGGTTCCCGCACACTGGCTGCACGTCGTCGTCCATCCTGCCCGTGGCCAGGCCGGGGTCCTCCACCGCGTCGCTATCTCCGCCCCCCAGAATCTCGGTGGCATCCGCCTCGGAACCCGGCACTCGGCACGGCCGTGCCCCCGCCCGGCGCAGAAACAACCGCTGCGTCACGCCATACTCAAACTCGTTGGTGTTGCTCGCCACATCCACGGAATCGAAGCGCAACACATTGGTGAAATTGTCGATCCCATCCACATAGCGGTAGGTCAGCTCCGGCTCAATGGTGTGCTTCACGTCGTGGCGCAGCAGCTTCTTCACAAATCCTGAATCGAACGTTCGCTCCAGCACCGGTGGCCGCAAGTCGAGCTGGATCTCCACGTCCGACCGGTTTAGCGTGGCCAGGTTCTCCATCTCGGGAACCCCCGGAACCGCCGGAAACCGGCTTCGACTGTAAAACGTCTCCCGTGTCGCCACCGATGGCCGCACCCGCCATCCGAGCACACCGAAAGGGTAGGCCAGCTCCGGATGAACGTCTAGCCGCTCGATCATGCCGCCGGATTCAAAGTTCGGCTGCACCCGTTTCAACATCGCCACCGAGCTGTCCACGTTCCACTCCAGGCCGGTCGTTCCCAGTTCATGGTCCACCGTTGTAAACTCCACGGCCGGCGCATGAAAGATGTGCACTTGCTCCTCCGGCAGACTCGCCGTCGCCACCCGCTTCTCCCCCTGGTAGCGGTCTCCCTCCAACGATAGCGCCATGCCGTCCCACTCATGCGTGCTGTACACCGTCGATACCACGTCACTCGAAACCGCCTGGTTGAAGTTGGTGGAAAATGCCTCGCGATACAGGAACGAGCTGAGATACTCCACGTCCGCCGCCGCTCGCGTCTGCGTGCTGGCAGACTCGGTGGACAAAATCGGCGTCCAATTCGAATCGGATAAAAAATCCCGCCGCGCCGAAATCATTACATCTTCGCCACTCTGATCGGTAAACGTTCCGCCCATCGGCGTATATCCGCGGTCCTGTAGGCCGCTATAGTGCATCCGTGCCTGATTGTCTCCCAGACCGCGGTAATGGAAGCTCGCGCTCTGTTGCCAGCCGCGATCCGAATAATAGATCGTCCCCACTGTCAGGTCGGTGCTGCGATTGATCGACCAATATATCTGTTCGCCTACCGTGATCCCCTTGCTGGAGGAGTCGCCCAGGACGGGAATTAGTATCCCGCTCTGCCGGTCGTTCGGGTCCACCGGATGGGTCACATACGGCAGCCACAGCAGAGGAAAATTTCTCACATGGAAGACGCTGTTGGTCGCGTGCGCCTTCTCTCCTTCCACCCTGAACTCGGAGGCCGACAGCAGCCAATCCGGGGTCGGCAACTGGCACGACGTCACTGTGCCACCGTAGATCTCGTACTCTTGGGGTCCCGTCTTCACCACCAGCTTGCCGCTGAACAAAAATGGGTTGCCGTTGGTATACACCTCGCGCTGGCCCACAACCGCCGCGCCCGTGGCTGGCTTCTGTCGCAATCCCACCGATCCCGTCACGTCGTAAAAGCGACCCGTCTGCGTCTGTAAGTTGATCTTGCCGTGGCTGGCGTGGATGACCTCATCGTTCTCCCCGCCGCTCACCAGCAGGTGCCCGGTCAATGTCACCTCGCCGGTGGCGTTGTCGTATTCAATGTGGTCTGCCCGCAATGTTCGGTCGCCATAGGTCATCACCACATCGTCGTCCGCAGTCCACAGGCTACCCCCCTTCGATTGAGGCCCACGCGAATCGACCGACACCGGTACACCCTCGTCCTTCGCAGGAATCGGCTCCGCATCCGGATAGTGCTGCTTGTCTGTTTCGGCAGGAGGTGCCGCACTCGTCACCTCCTGCGCCGCAAGATGGGTAAAACTTGCCATGCCCCCCGTGATACTTATGAAGAAGCAGGCACAGCTCAGCACCTTCGAAAGGCTGGACTGGCCGATAACATGTCTCGCACGCGCCACTCTTTGAGGGTATAGCAATCTCGGGTTGCTGTATCAGGGGCCGACATACCGAGGTGCTTTTCCCTTGAGGAATAGTCGCCGGAACACATTAACCAAGAGCAATCGAATGCGAAGACTGCTCCTGAGACGATTTTACGGAAGTGAGTTTGAGTTTTGAGCAAAATGGGCTCCGCTCTGCTTGACACCGCCCCGCTCGACCCGGCCTTCGCCGAAGCGTCCAGCGATTCTCCAGCTGCGTCCACTCACGCCGCAGCTTGCACCGTCGCGTCTCCCGCCTCCACCGAGGAACTCCGCCGCCAGGTCGCCGAACGCCTGGCCGCACATCGCAGCCGTCGTTCTCCTGCGCAGCCTGCACTCACTTTCACGCCCGCATCCTCCCCCCCCCAGCCGCGCGCCGCTCGCATCGCCGCCACCGTCGCCCAGCGCTACGCTCACTCCCCCAGCTATCGCGCGTATCTTGCCGCGGAGGCCGAGCTTGCCACCCAGCAGGCCCAGGCAGCGGCCCAGATCGCCGCCCTCAACGCCCAGGCCGTTGCCATGGCCCAGCAGCAACTCCTCGACTCCCTCCATCAAGACTCTCTCCATCGAGAAACCCCCGGCCACGAAACCCCCAGCAACACTCACGTCGATCAGCCGCAAAACGAATCTCCGGCCCAACTCCCGCGCGAGCTCACCCTCTGGCCGGAGTTCCAGCCCAGCTCTGTCGCAGCCCCGCGCGCCCGCTCTGCCGAATCGTCCAGGCCTGCCGCAGTCCACCCACGCGCGCACCACACCCACTCCGGCTCTCAACCCTTCACCCCCACACTTCCCGGCCTCACAGTTCGCCTCTTCGGGGAAGCCGCCGCATCGCCCTTGCTCCGCGCAACCCATCGTCACCTCGCCCCCCCGCTGCCCCCACCCAGCAATAGCCACCGGGCCGGGCAGGAGGAGGACCGCTATGACGCCGAAGCCCGCCTGCTCGATGAAGAAATCGCCTTTCGCCAGTCGCCCGTCCCCGTCTTTGAAGAGCCCGCCGGCCCACCTGTGCCTCTGCCCGCAAATCTAATCGAATTTCCCCGCCAGTTGGTCGCTCCCCGCAAGGCCCGCCCGCGCTACGCCGAAGGGCCGCTGCGCGC
>Ga0326727_10022474_pt1 | contig 12179 bp, 8 predicted proteins | sample MB2enrmetagenome_FD_207643 | JGI IMG/M metagenome (GOLD analysis project Ga0326727, IMG submission 207643) | Lab enriched peat soil microbial communities from McLean, Ithaca, NY, United States - MB29MY | ecosystem: Environmental > Terrestrial > Soil > Wetlands > Peat | place: USA: New York... | reverse complement strand
AATGCTCCCTGAATCCTGTCGGCTCAATCGCAGATCCACACCATGGGTCAAGAACGTGCTCCGAACCCCCGCGATGGTCGTGAAGTCTCCAATCACGACCCTATTCGTACAGTCTATATAGTGGCGTGTTGAGATGGCGGAATGCTGCCCAAGGATCAGTTCGGCGCTCCGATCAGGCTGGTGTTTAAAGTAAGGCGTGTTCTTCGCCGCTCCCTGAATGGTGTTTAAGTTTCCGATCACACTATCGGCTTCCATCTGCAAGAGGTCTAAGCTACGGATGACGGTACAATGGCCAATGCGCGTACGGGGTTTCAGAATCACCCGCTCGCAAAGAACGAGCGAATAGCCGATCCTCGCGGAAGAGTCAATCTCATATCGCAACATCTTTATGAGCGCGTGACGGCGCAGTGGCCAGGGAAGCACGAAACATAGCAAGGAGATCAAGGTTCGCACCATGCACTTACAACGCTCGTGGCAAAGGAATCGTGCAAGGGCCGATTCGGCCCCCAGCAGAAGGCGGGGCCCTCCTACGCCGGGTACCCGGGTGCCGCCCGACCCGGCCGAATCTCGCACCTGTTATTAGCACAGCATCGATATAGTAGGGCGTCAAGAAACGGCGTTCTTGGGCGAAAGGCGAGAAAGCGATATCCCACAAGAGCGAGAACGCCAAATAAAGTATGAGTGGAGCCACGCGCTCATCGTGCCACGGAACCGACATGATTCGGCAACCCACCAGCCAAATAACCGCGCACCAGAAGAGCGCACCAAGCGCGCCCGCCTCAACCCACGAGCCGAGGACATGAGAGTGAGACGATGCGTGGGTTTCCACCGGACCATCTTGCAGGGCATAACCGTGATCTCCCATCTTGGCGGACATCCCGAGTACGTAGTAACTGCTATCTGCCCAGGAGCCAAGACCAAAAATCGGATTTTCCGCAATCACGGCCAGCGCAGCAAATACCGGGCCTCGCCCGCCGATCAGAATCCCTAAATCGCCGGAAGTTTGCCACACTGTTTTCTCCCGAAGATCCTCCCCCAGCCATCCTCGTAAGGCGCTCACTTCATAAAGCCCAATGAACCCGGCACCCCCTATGGCGAGGACCAACAAAGCGATGACCGCTCTCATTGGGCCATTGCCGGACCTTCGTGGCTTTCGCGAGCCAAGGCAAAGGAGCACAAACGCCAGGAAGCTGGCTCCCGCCGCACCTCTGAAGCCGAGAGAAATGTTAATGATCGGCAGCGACACGAAAACCACACAAGACAGTTTGCGATGTCCACTCGACCAAATGGTTGACGCAAATAGCGCCATCGCGAGATTGAAAGGCACCGAGTAGCCGAACTTCCAGTGGTCGGCCCAGAAAAAAGGATCGGGATTGACGGGTATCGCGATGAGCGCACCGGCCGCAAATCCAAGCGCGAACAATTTGAGGCGCCGCCGGCTGCTTCCGAGGATCGCGGCGAGCGTGACTAAGTTCATGGTAGCCAGGCCGATTTTCGCCCAACCGCGGCTGAAGTCTGCGGGACCAGTGCCCCGCATCACGTCCGTGACAATCTGATTTGCAAGCCAGAGAACACCGAGAACAGCCAAAACGCGAATTGCGGGAAGTATGCGCTCCAGGACGGAACGGCGGAGAACCAGGGGAAAAGTTAAGAGAAGCAGAATGTCGGTAAGAAATATTCGTCCCACAATTGTGAACTCACACCATGAGAACACAGGGATCAGAAAGGCCGCGACATCCTGCAATGTGGTTCGGTGCTGATTCCTCAGGGCTATCATTGACCTGTTAGTTCCTGTCATGCACTCTCGAAAAACAGATGGAAGGGGGTACCGTAGTCCAGATCTTCAAGACGCAGAAAATGTTACAAAGGAGTAGCACCCCGACGCCGTTGTATTCCGAGGCGTTAATAAGCGCCGCCGCCGCCGCTGAGGTCGATCCCGTTAGTAAAGTGAGAGCCACGCCTTCCAGGTGGGCATGGCATGGACGGCGATGCAGATTTAGCAGGACCGCCTGCAAGCGGCGCATGGGTTCTACCGAGAGCAGAACTGCCGACTGAAGGCTCATACCCGTCGACCAGATCATCGCGGCTTGCGGAACAGCCATGTGCGGGTGGAAGGTGCAGACGAGCCACGAAAATGCCAACGTTCCGCAAGCGCCGGCAAATGTGAACTGAGTCAGGTTATCCATGGTGTTCAATCGCATCCAGATGAAACCCTGGACCAGCGCGGGGAGGCCGAACACAAGAGCCCTGAGCGTCAATCGTATCTGCTCGGTCTGCCAGTAGGAGAACTTCGCTTTGAAAAACACCACGTGAACCAGACCGTCTCCAGATAGGATCACAACGGCGACGATCACCAGGGAATATGCTAGACACAAGACGGCACTCCTGCCGGCGACTCTGGCCCGATCACTCGATCCAGGTCCGACTGTCGGAAGGACGGCAAGAAGGCGGTTGGCCAGTACTATGGCAGGCAGCGTAACGACAGACATAATCTTCAGGGCAAAACTAAAAATGCTGACTGTTCCGTCAGAATCCTGGGTCAGTATACGGTTGAGGACGATTGCCGAAAGATGATTGGCGACAAGAACGCCGGTAAGTTGAAGATCTTGCATGCCGAAGATTCGGAAACGAGGAGTGATTCCGTCTAAAGTTTGTTTTTGACGCCGGAGATATCGATTCAAAAGCGCCCCGAATGTTGCGGCGTAAAGCAGCAGCGCCCCGGCCAGCGTGAACATCGAGATGGAGAAGAGGCGGGATCCGCCGCCTAAAATCTCAAGGCAGCATAAAGCGCCCAAAGTGGGTCCGGTCGCTATGGTGTAAAGCCAGGCGTCATTCCCAGCCGCCATCAAGCACGACGCGTTCAGGCCGCCCGCGAGAGTCACGAGGATTCCAAGACCAAACGGGCGAATGGCCGCGACCAGCAAAGGCAAGGAAGCAACCGGACGCGCGCTCAGGGCTCGAGCGAACCACTCGGGCCACACGATCAAAATCAGAGCGGCAATTCCCAGCGCCAAGAGTACCTGCGCCTGGACGCGTTTTATGAAGTTCCAGTCGACGAGGCCGGTCAAACCCGCTTTTGCGGCTTTCGGCATAACCACCTGGGGAAAAAGAACTGTCGACGCCATCAGGGCCGCCACGAGAGGAACCTGCAAAGTTCGGAACTCGTCCAACCATTCCTGCGGGCCGACTAACTGGGCGAACCGCAGGTCCAGCAGATACGCCATCAAAGGGCTGACAAGAGCCAACCCAAATACACCAACGTGTCGTCGAGCCCCACTCAAAAGCGATAAGACCAATGTTAGTCTATCCGCCCCGCCGGCCGTGCGGCAAAAACGTGAACCTCGGGACTTCGCGGCTCCCGAAGAACGATCTCAAGTCCGGCGCGTTTCAACAGCTGAAGAATACCGTCCATGCTGTCGCCCGCAGGCAGTTCATTAGGATGGATCTCGCAAAGAACTAATCTGACATGCCGAAGCGTACGCTCAAGGCCTCGCAGAACGGCGCCCTCAAATCCTTCCACATCGATTTTGATTACAGTAGGTTGTGGGAGAAGCTGCCGATCGACAAGATCATCCCCGCGCACGACTTCAACTCTTTGAACTTCTCTCTTCTCATTCGGGTGAGCCACAGCGCCCAAACGCATTGTGCCGATACTATTCTCCACGTACAGATTCGCCTCGCTAGTGGTGTCGCCGAGAGCTTTGTTTATAAGACTGCAGTTGCATAGGCGGTTCAAGGCAATGTTTTCGAGGAATTCCTTGGCCGTCCGCTTCTCGGGCTCACACGCAACCACTTGGCGAACCTTCTTGGCGAGGAACATTGAGTAGACGCCTCGATTTGCTCCCACGTCGAGAGCTACGTCGTCCTTGGTGGCCATTCGCAGGAGCCGCCCCAAAGCAGGCTCAAGCACCCATTGCTCTAGTGAGCGGAGGTCCTCCACTTCCCGGCAAACGAAACGCACTTCTTCGCCATATTGGTCGAATCGAGCAGTGACGCCGCGATGCATGATGCGGTAATAGATTTGTTGAGCCGCATTCGAGACTCCCAGTTTTCGAACGATCGACCGCGCCACCGGATTGTGACTTAGCTTCTGCAGACCATTGAGACTCATAGCAAGACCTCGCCCGGAACAATTGCCGAGTTCATCTAAACAATCTCAGGTCCCGCAGGGTTTGATATCAGCGGCTCCGGCGATGATTCCCCCTTGGAGAAATGGACATAGAGAGCGCCTACGGCAGCCGAGAGGGCTGCCCCCATCACTATAATTGGTACGCGCGGCGGGAAACTGGTCTTTTCCGGCGGTACGGCAGCGTCGACCACCTGGATGGCGGGCGCCTCCTTGGCTTCGTCTATCTTGGCCGCCTCGAATTGCTTAGCAAGAACTTCAAGCAGAGAATTGTGGTACTTCACTTCGCGGAGTGCGCGCAGGTATTCGAGTCCCGCTTGGGGCACATCCGCTACCGGGACAAGCGGGTCTCCGGAGCGTTGCGACCTGGTCCCGACCTCGAGCTTTGACAACTCGTTCCGCAAAGTGGATATCCCTGACTGCTGCGCTGCAACCTGCGGATTTTCATCGGTTTCTCCCAACCTTAGGCGATCCAGCGAGACCTCTTGCACGGCAATTTCCGCCCGCAATCTCGCAATGGCGCCGATAACCACTTGAGCCTGTTCGCCGACCTCGACTACGCCAGTTCGCTGTTCCGTCTCCTTCAATGTCCTTTCCGCGTCCGAAAGAGTGTTCTTCTCAGTCTCGACTTCCCGCTCAAAAAAAACGCGGCGCTGCGCAGATTCTGTGATGGCAAGGCGGTCGTTCTGTTGGTTTAATTCAGCGATGAAGGCATTTGCCAAGTCGGCGGCACGCCTCGGATCGCGATCCTCCACGGAAATTCGAATCATGGAATCCTTCCCCGAAGAGAAGCTGGCGCGACGGAGCAGTTTGCGCCGTGCGTCTTCCCTCGTTCTAGAACCGTAGACTTTCTGCAAGGCGAACCGGCCGATCAGAACGTCGACGATTGTTCGGCTCCCTAAAATCCCAATGAATTGTTCCGCCGGGTCTTTAAACCCTAACGAAGGTGCAATGGCTCCGGCCACCCCTCCCAACTGGCCCATCAAGATCGACGACAGCGATTGTGCCTTGACCGGGGAGATAATAAGAGCGGTCGCTGTGTACATGCTTGGTAGGAGGAAGGCGACCAGAGCGCCGAAAACCGTGCCACCAGCCGTTATGGCCAGCAGGAACTTCCATCGGGAGGCCAGGCGGGCGCAAAACTCGCGCAGGTCGATCCCGTCGGTGTCCGGGACCTCGTCGAACCCGCTGGTGCGGCTGCCACCTTGTCGAACCCTCTCCGGAGTCTCCGTCATTTCAGCACGTTAATTGCAGCAGCACCTAGGCCGAGGTCAGCGAGCGCCTGCGTCCAGTTCCGTAGACTGCGAATGAACGGCACGCGAAGTATTTCCTCAGGAACGACGATCGTGTCGCCGGGATTGAGCCGCTGGGCCTCGAAGACCTGCGTGAAAGCCCCTGTTGCTCGTTTCGGAAGAACAGAACCATCTGCACGAATGATGAAAACATGGGCCTTGTCCGCGTTTCGTGTTAAACCACCGGCCCCGCTAAGGTAGTCAGCCACCCGGCGGGTAGGTTCGAATAAGAATGCGTTTTGGTTATAGACCTCACCGAGAACGTTTACCGTAGCCGGTCGAGTTGGAACCACGAACCGGTCCCCGTCGTCTAGGGTCAGGTTCATGAGCTTTGGGGAGTTGGGTCCGCTTGGGTCGAAATTCAGTACAATTCGCCCCGTGACTTCAACGGATCGCAACTGCTCCAGCGTGTTGCGTTCCGCTTGGAGCTGCGAAGCGAGGGCCTGCGTCTCTTCCGCCGTCGACGCGAGGGAGGTTCTCTTGCTTGCCGCCTGCTCCAACTGCTTCTCCATCGCCCTAACAAACTGGTCCAGCCGGCGCTGCTGATCTCGCCGCGTCGACTCGCGCGTGAACTCGGCCCCATAGAGGTACGCCTGACTGGTTAAGCCGCCCGCCCGCGTGATCAGTTGTCCCAAGGTTTCACCGGGTCGTGCCATATAGAGGCCCGATGCGTTGAATTCGCCTTCCAGCAGGACAAAGCGATTCTGCTGCGCCTTTGAGACCTGTATGTCCGACGTCGAGAAAACCGTCACCACGTCACCAGACCGAAGTTCAAGGTTCTGTGTGGCGTCGTCTTCAAGAATCAGCTTGCCTAGATCGAAGGGAATCAGTTGCGTTACCAGCCTTTCCGGGTCCTGACGCTCAATGACGGCGTAGGTCCAGTTGACGTCCGGTACCCAACCCGCCACGCCGGTGCCGACGGGCTGCCGCAGGGCTGCCGGTTCTTCCATCGACTTGGTTGTCAGCGTCGAACCTACAGGATCGGTGCGGTCCCGTTGCCGCAAACCTGTGGGTTGCTCGGTCTTAGTCGATGGCACCGAGCCCGACAGCCGTGTTTCGGCAGGTTCGCGCGGGGCGACCGTCTCCTCCATCGGCATAAATCCCAAGCTATTCTTCTTCGCCCAATACTTTCGAGTGATCAACGATTCTTTGTCGGGAATAATGTCATGGAGACGCATGCCCTCGCGCCAGGCGAAACGGCCGGGGTTCGCCACATTTCCCCGGAGTGTAACGGTTCTGTCGAAGCGCGGGCTAATGGAGCGGATGCTGACGATGTCTGCTTCTCGAATGGCCACGGCCCGGCCTAGGGCATCCAAAGTGAGTTCGAGAACCTCGCGCTGATGCTCAAGGTTGATGCGCTCAAGGACTGCGCCCTTCTCGTCTGCTGTCGGGGCGAGGCCACCTGCCAACTGAAGCACGTCGCCGACCGTACGCTCACCATTCAATTCATAGATAGCCGCGTTGCGAATACTGCCTGAAATCGCGACCTGAGGTCCGACTGTGGGAATGAAGACCACATCTCCCGGCAGCAGCCTTATGTCTTTCGACTTGTCGCCTTTCAGGAGCAAATCATAGAGGTCAACTTCTGAAACCACGGTATCGGCCCGCTTGAGTTGGATGTGGCGCATACTGCCTTGCGCGGTCGGGCCGCCGGAAGTGAAAAGAACATTAACCAGTGTGCTGAGAGAACTGACAGTGTAAGTGCCTGGCCGGCGAGCTTGGCCGATGACTAATACTTGGATGGAGCGCAACTGGCCCATACTTACATTTAGGTCGAAGTTGCGATAAACGCGACCCAACTCGGACTTTAAGAATCCTGGTAGTTGTTTAAACTGCAGTCCCGAGACGGTAACGTTCCCGGCTTGTGGTATGTAAACGGCCCCGGCACGATCCACAACCAGTTCGCTATTTAGGTTGATCTGGCCCCAAACACGCAAGACCAGTTCGTCACCGGGACCGATCACGTAGTCGGCAGTGACAGGGACCCGCTCGACCGGAGCGAAAGTAGTGGGTACTCTCTCGAAAAGGCTAGCTCCAAACACTGGCAAAATCGCGCCCACAGATGCAGCGGCGAACCGCTGGAACTCGCTGGGTGCATCCGCGCCCGGTACGAGTGAGGGCGCTAACTGAGCCTGGGGTTCCTTAATCGCGGATGAAGGCGCGGTCGAGGGATTCGTGCGTAAACCTGGATAGATTACCTGTGCCGGCGTACCGTTCCCCAAGGTTGTATCCACGGCTTGACACTCGGGGGTCGAGGCGCGTAGAGGGTCGTTACAATACCCCAGTGCTTTCTGGACTTCGTCTGAGGTCTGGCCCAAAGCCGCCAGTACGCCTGACGTGAAGGTGATGGCGAACGCCACCGCCAGATAACGAACAAACCTAGCCGAAGCATGAAATGGCGAACTCATCCGCTTGATCTAGATTTTTTCTATCGTTCAAGAAGCGCAACGCGGATGTTAACGGATCAACTTCAGTTTTGGTTCCCAACTGACTTGGAGCGTGGTGCTTAAATTTCTTGCCGGACCGCCAAGTGCCGGAATCCAATAGCGCTCATACTGAAGCATCGTTTGGGCGGTGAACTGGCACGGCAATTGGACAGTCCCCTTTAGAGTTACATCCGTTTGAGTTCCGCCACCGGGAAGGAAGTGATTGCCGGTTTTGAGCTGCCGATAGCCGGCCTGCACGCTGGTACGCGGCGAGATACGATACGTGGACCAACCCTCAATCGCTCGCCCGTCGCGTCCAACTGAATTCCCCAATAAATAACCGTAGTTGGTGTTGGAGTCGTGGTACTGATTGTTCCAATACACGAAAAATCCGTTATCATCTCCACGCATCAGCATAGTGGAAGGTGCCTCGACGCGCAGGTCCAGCTTCCATATCCAGGGGATGCGGACTAAGTAGATCCCCGGATTGATCGCGGCTCGGCGGGGGGCGGCGAGTGGAGACGGGTCGTCTTCGCTGTAGCTGTCGGTATACAGCGTAAGCCAGTTGCGCAATCCTGGAACGCGATACCGGAAGTCAAATCCCGCCTTGCGATCGCCTGGGTCGTTGCGCTGAAGACCGGCGGGACCCGAGGGACTGGTGAACGAGACGAGATTCTGTACGAAGCTCGCGACTGTGATGGGATGCCCTAATCCCCAGAAGACGGACCATCGGGTGAAGCCTAATTCCAGATTGTCCGTGAGCTTGAACGTCAGCTTCTGCGCGTTGAACCAAGGCCGCCAAGTGTACTGTTGTCCTCCCAACTTGCCCATAACGAACTCACCGCGAATCTCTCCCAACCGGCCGAGAATTCCGGGGAGCCGAACTGGATGAATCATCGAGATTTTCGCGTTTTTCGTAGGTTCTGCATTGTCGCTAAATGACAGCGGGGCATCGTAGGTGGGAGCCCAGTATAGTTGCTGTTTACCGATGGACATTTCTAGATCGCCGAACTGAACGCCGGCGTATGCTTCTATCGCTCTAAAGCGATTCGTAGCCGTCGCCACTGGCGGGACTTGGAGCGGACTGTCATCCAATGAGGAGGTTAGTTCGCGCGTCTGCAGGGAAGGTGTATTCTGTCTGGGTGCGTGCTGATACTCTCCGTCAATATAGGCGAAGAACCGTCCGTCCTCCGCATGCGCCTTAAGTCCCTCTATCGAATTCAGGCCGCGTCCATACGGCCGCCCGTAGTCGTTGATCCAGGTCTGCCCGAAGTGATAGCTATCGTTGAGCAGTGGGCCCGCGATGACACCGTCTCTCGCGTAAATCGAGTCCAGCACTATCTGCGCGCGATCGCTTTCCACTTGATCGAGCTCGGTATGAAGTGCGGATAGAAGAGAACTGCTTTGCTCAAGGGCTGAAACATGCCCATCGTTCTTCGCCGCGATCTGAGCGTCTGCCTCCAACATTTGGCGGCGGCACTCCGCCCGAGTCCAGGGCCGTAGCCCCGATGTTTGCGTTGTGATTACACCCAGGCCAGCTAGGCGATCGAGTGCGTCGTACACCCAACTATCCATCGGTAAGTAGGGAGAACCAGTCACGGAGCTATTCTGGTCATCTTCCCGCGTTGCAGAAGCTTTCTCGCTCGGAGGAACCGCGAGAAGCGCTTCGTGATGCCGCTGCTCAAACCAGTCTGTTCGCCCTTGGCCGCCGTTCCGTGCCGTGTAACGGCCAATCATCCACCCCGTTGCGCTCCCCACCAAAACGTCGGAAGGAAAGTGATCTCGGGCCGTCACACGGCTCAGGCTCACGGCGGTCGCGATGCTGTAGAGTCCTAGCTGCGACAACCAGCCCGGATACCGTCGCCCCAGCACGGATGCGAGGGACCATGCGGAAGCAGCGGTTAGCGAAGGGAACGACGAAGATGCTCCTGCTTTGAAAAACTGTCCGGATCCATCGTCATATGTTGGTCGTTCGCGACGCGCTATTAATTGAATGCCCTCGGCAGCTAACAGGCTGTCCGCCAATGCCCTGGCACTTAGCACGCCTGAATCCACGGCATAATCGTCGGCGTGCCGCCATCCCCACCAATACAAAGCCGTGGGGATCGACGCAAGCAAGCCGGCACCCACGTCGGAGACGTGTCGGCTCCGCTCTTGAGCAGCTCCGTCCGACCTAAAACGCTCTCTCATATTTCGTGCGTCCGACGCGAGAAGAAAGCCCGTACCTCCAATGATCGGAATCAGCCAAGAAAGATCCTTACCCCTTAGTGCTGCCGGGCTCGTAAAAAAGGACTTTTCATCGCGAAGCACGTCGAAGAAGAAACCGTGAATCGATGGGTGAATTGAGAACCCGTCCGCGACAGTATTTGGCGCAACACTCGGATCGCACCAGATGCCCGGGTTCACGACCTGGGGCCCGTTCCCAAGCGAACATGCGTCACGCGGAGCTTCCTGGGCTTGAGAGCATACAGCGCAAGTGAAGAATGTCAACGCTAAGGTAAACCGTGTTACCCGCATGTCGCTCGTTCGGTATATGGAATCTAATGAAGGCTGCGTTTTCAGCATCCCCGTCACCGTCCCGTGCGATCCCGCGATCTTTTCGCAATCGGACGCTGTAAGAGCTATGACGCTCTAATAAAGAGGGAATCGGAGGATCAGGAACGAATCAACAGGGCGTGTCAGGCAAAGTGGTCCTTAACTCCGGTTGGTCGAGGCCTCCAGTCTGCCCTTTATCTCATTCACCTCGCGCGTCAATAGTTCGAGTACCTGCGCAACCCGCGCGACCCGGTCGCCTAGACTTACTGGAACTCTATGTATCCAAATCCCAAATAGCGCTATCGATCCGTCCGAAGCGGCGCTTTCTGCCGCCGCCCTGACCAAGTCACTTATACTTCGCGACCCCGTCTCAGTGCAAGCAGCCGACAAAGCCTCATATTCGTCTTCTGAGAGCCGGAAGGCTATTTGCCTGCTTCGCTTGCCTTGAACTTTCACCTACGAGAGCATCTCGACAGTTTCCGGATCTATATCTGTTGCAACACTTCTGCTCAGCAATTCGATCCCAATTACTAGCCTGGACTGGCTCTTGATTCTCTCCAGATTCCCTTCAAGGCCTTTTAGTGGACCACTGATGATGCGAACTCGTACGCCTACCTTTATCCCGCGGCACCCACAGACATTCACGCCAGTGTCCATTATCCGTCGCAGTGATTCTATTTCGCCATTCGGAATAGGTTCCGGACCATTGGCAAACCCCACAACCCTCACTAGCCCCGGCGTGCCTAATGCCTCTTTAGGAAGCCTCTTTCGAAATCTGCTGAACACATAGCCCGGAAATAGCGGGCGGCGCGTGATACGCACACGATCGTTCCGCTGACCCCTACTGAGGTAGTCGGGGAGAAATACTTCGACGCCCATCGCCCCAAGATACCTCGCGACCTTTCCTTCACAATGCGACATCGTATGCAACGCATACCAACGCTCGTCGGAGTCTTTGGTGGATAGCTGGCTAACGGTTCCCGTATCTAAGTGCAATTTGTCACCTAGCTCTTGCGTTTCGTCGGCATCAGATAGATATACGGTTCCAAACGACACACACAACACCGGTTGGCCCTTCCTGTTAGTGCGAAGATTGCGCTTACCGCCGGTCGATAAGTTGTGAATGCGTCTTGCGGACTCGAGATAAGGCAGGCTACGCCCCCTTCTGTGCCATTTCTATGCGGCGAGCGGGGAGCTACGACAATGCACTCGATTCGTCGGGCCTCGGGCCTCACGTCAATTCTTCACTGAGTCAACAGAATTGAGATTATTACTAGTAGTTAGCGTGTGTCAACCAAAATGGTTCACTTTAGTTGAAGTATTCTTCTGGCATACCGGCCAAACACAAGCAATCGTACACTGAGCCTACGTGTGAGAATCTATTAATAAAACGTTTTGCAAACAGATTTCCTAAAGGACCTTCCCCGATTCGCGGTATGCCGCCGAATTAAAGCTGCGTGAAGTAACTACGATTCAGGCAATTCGGCGGTCATACAACTCGTCCCAACAACACAGAGATAGATAGAAAAAATCATGTTTGCTTAGTAATACGTAATTATTGGTCCGGAAACTATCTAGAACATGTGCGATCATACAGATAGAACGTTTCAATTCATGAGGGCCTCGAATTCGAGGCTCTCGATTTTTTTTGAGCGAGGAAGTTTTGGGCTGGCCTGCAGCCGGTTAACAAGGCGGCTTGCTTGAATCTGTGTAAACGCTTTTCCAGTCTTTTTCGCGTTCGATCCATCCTGCCAGAAGAGCGCGAAGCGCGTCAAGACCCGCTGACACGCACGTTGTAGC
>Ga0326727_10022473_pt1 | contig 12179 bp, 10 predicted proteins | sample MB2enrmetagenome_FD_207643 | JGI IMG/M metagenome (GOLD analysis project Ga0326727, IMG submission 207643) | Lab enriched peat soil microbial communities from McLean, Ithaca, NY, United States - MB29MY | ecosystem: Environmental > Terrestrial > Soil > Wetlands > Peat | place: USA: New York... | reverse complement strand
ATGAGGGGTTGCTCCCGGAACAGATATGGGACGCTGCGGACATGCCGGAGCGGGAGCTCTTTTTTGGCCAGCCATCCGGTTCGGCCATGCCGCTCGTCTGGGCACACGCCGAATACCTCAAACTGCTCCGCTCTCTATGCGACGGACGGGTCTTCGACATGCCGCCGCAAACAGTGCAGCGCTACCTGGTGGAGAAGACCGGGGCGCCCTTCGCGACGTGGCGTTTCAACCACAAGTGCCGGACCATGGCAGCCGGTAAAACCCTCAGGGTGGAGACCCTGGCCCCGGCCCAGGTTCGCTGGAGCGCCGACGGCTGGCTGACATCCAAAGACAGCGAAACCAGGGATACATGCCTCGGAGTGTGTGTGGCAGACCTCGAGACCTCCGGCCTGGCCCCCGGTGCGCAGCTTGATTTCACCTTCTACTGGCCAGAGGCATCGCATTGGGAGGGGGTTAATTTCACCGTCAAGGTCATCGATTGATCCCATGAACCGATACTAATCCGTATTTTCGTCCTGATTTACCACAGGCACCAGGAACGAGCAGACATAAAGTTCACTGTCATATCTCAAGGTATGCATAACTCCAGCAGGAACGTTAAACACTTTACCCACGGCGAGCTCAACTTTTCCATCTTCCAGAACTCCAAAACCCTCGCCATTTATGCAGTAAAAATCTCGTCTTGTTTTACGTGCTTGTGAAGCGGTACCTTTTTTTCAGACGGAATGTGGTATACATTTGTGACAATAGCTTCCTTGATTTTTACCAGTTCCACCGTTATACCACCGAATACCTTTTTGATGTTCCTCTTCTCAACAGATAAGGTTCATCATAAAAGGCCTTTCATGTGTTTCTTTCAATAGGAATTATTTCTTGTCAGACGGTTCTTCGATCCAGTATCCCTGGCGATTGTAATGTCGATGCAGGCCGGTCTCATAATCCCTGGTCAGCATAGACTCCTCCGTGTATTCCGGTGACTGCTTGATGGTCTCACGGGTAAGATTGACGAAAACTTTCGACTCGCTCCAACTAACGCGCTCGATCCATTGCGGTGAAACCAGGACCTTTTTTCCCGGCCACCAGTTCCGTGTATCGATGATTAGATAACGAATCGCCCACGTTGCGTCATCGATGATAAAGTCCTCGACGTGGCCAATCTCGCCGTCTGAGGCTTGGATGTGATAGTCATTCACTTCGTGAGTGCTGCGCAAATGGGGATCCCATGCTTTATCACCATGGGTGTATTCTTCCCATTTTTCAGGGTCACGCACAATGTAGGGGGAAAAACCCCAAATATACGGGCCAGTTGAATACATCGGCCATCCATAATACCCGTAGTAGTCTTCCTCAAATTGTCGCGAGACGGGCTTGTCACTTTCCAGGGATGGACTCTCCTCAATCTGTTTTTTGGTCAAATTGATTTCGATATTTTGCTTTTCATTATTCACCGTGACCAGCGCATACGGGGAGATCAACACCTGCCTGCCTGTAAGCCAGTCTCCCGTGTCGGCGACAAGATAGCGAATCGTCCAGTGCCGGTCATCGAAGTAGAATTCCTGAACCTTCCCTATTTCCCCGTCGAGGCTGTCCAATTTGTAACCCTTTACTGTTTTGGCTTTGAATAGCATAGTAGTACTCCTTTCGCTTTTTGAGTTTTATTGATCGTAAGGATGCGCGGGTCAGCTGGTTTCATGGATGATTCCTTCATCATTCTGCAATCCGAACGAAGCCAGTTTCGCGCACGTGGAGCTGTAATCCGTGTGAAGAATGCTCCGAATCCCCAACCCTTCCGCGATCTGTACGAACATCGGCGTGTTGTCGATATAGACTACCTGCCGGGCCGGTACCTGGGCGATATCCAGTGCAAGCCGAAAGATGTCCGCGTTGGGCTTGCGGATGTGGACGAAGCAGGAGGAAATATAAATATCAACAAACCTGTCGAGCTTGAACTTCCGGATCCGATATGCATTCAGTTCGCGCCCTTCGTTGCTGACCACGGCTATTTTCAACCCGTGCCGGACCTTGAGCTGAGCGACCAGCTCGATCATCTCGGGATAAGGTTTCGATTGCGCGAACATAAAGCGCCGAAACTGGGTCCGGGTGAACGGTTGCTGTTTGTAGAACACCACCCAACTCAAATATTCTTCCAGCTTGAGCTTTCCCTCCTCGTAGGTGTCGAAGGTCAGGTGATGCCGCTCCTCCATCTCGGTTAGTTCCAGCTTGAAGTTCGTCGCCGCCCGCTCACGGGCATGATGATCCCACCCGTTCGTGAGCAGGACACCGCCGATATCCAGAAACAAGCAGGTGATTTCAGCCGCTTTCATTTTTCCCTCTTGACCAGCTGCTGGGTAAAGTCCTGTCTCGCATCAGTCGAGCTGACTTGCCTTTGCCATCAACCAGCCAGCGCTGCGAAGAGACTCGGGACCGTCCAGCCGCCCGGTGTGAATTTCGATGAATACGAGGCTGAGCATTGAGTAAGTGGTGCGATGGTTGTTGTCATGCTCGGTTCACTTCCGATGCTGGTTTGTTCTTCAGCCGCCGCTTGGTGGCTTGGGGAACAGAAGCCCTCTTTTTGCCGGTCTCCCCCCACAAGCGAAACCCTCCGCGGAACGCATTCGCGTTTTCGCCCAACCGGCAATTCGGAGGCAACTCTTTTAGCTTGTGGACGTTGCCTCCTCCAAGTACCACATAATCCGGTTCAAGTGCGGCAAACAGACATGCCACAACGTCCTCGACGTAGTGCCGCCATTCCTTTTTCCCAAACCGTTTCCACCCCCGCATGCCCACGTAGTCCTCGAAGGTTCTTTTCCTGTACGGAAGATGGCCCAGTTCCATCGGCACGATGATGCCATCCACGACCATCGTGGATCCAAGACCGGTCCCCAGGCCCAGGAAGAGCATCTTTCCTCCCTCGTAGCTCCCCAGTGCCTGCATGGCCGCGTCGTTGATAAGCTTAACCGGACAGCCGAACGCAGCCTCGAAATCAAAGCCGACCCAGCCAGGTGCAAGGTTGTGTGGCTCCGCAATGGGCCTGTCGCGGAGAACCGGGCCTGGGTAGCCGATCGACACCACCTCGTATTTCCATCCCTCGGCAGCCTTCAGGACCCCGGCGACCATCTCCTCAGCCGTCATCGACGGCCCGGAGACAAACATGCGCGGCGCCTTTTGGCGTGTGACCAGAATATTGACGTGGTCCCCGCCCACATCGACGACCAGAACTTGCATAAAGACCTCTCGTATGAGAAACGTTACTGCGTTGGTGCGGCCAGCTGCGACAAGTGCAGGCAGAGACACGGCCGAGGCAGAACCATCATCCGGAGGCCTCATTGCTTCCGGGGTTGTACCAACAACCGTCTGCAGCGATGATCTCGTCAGCCTCTTTCGGACCCCAACTGCCCGGCTTATAGGGACGGGCCCTGTGGTGAGTCCTGATGACTGGTTCGACCACCGTCCAGGCGGCCTCAACCGCGTCCTCACGGGTAAAGAGCGCTCCGTTGCCGGCCATGGCGTCGCCCAAAAGCCGCTCATAGGGTGTTTCCTCTCCCGGTTGTTCTTCGACCAGGTAGAGCTCACGCTGGTCGCCTACGAACTCCTTCCCTGCCCGCTTGACGCGCGCGGCAAGGGCGACGGCGGAGATGGGGGAAAGACGGAAGCGTAGATAGTTGGCACGGCCGGTCGTCGGTGCAGAGTCGGCGAAAAGCCTCTGTGGCGGCGGCTTCAATTCCACCAGGACCTCGTGCGCCGTTTCGGCCAGGCATTTGCCGGAGCGCAGGTACCAAGGCACCCCCTCCCAGCGCCACGAGTCGATGAAAAGCCGCAGGGCGCAGAAAGTCTCGACGTCGGAGCTCTTCGCCACGTTTGACTCCTTCCGGTAGCCGGCGTACTGGCCGCGCACCAGGTCGTCGGGTTGCAGGGGGCGCATGGCCTGGAAGACCTTGGCTTTCTCGCTATGCACGGCGCCAAAGCCCCTATAGGCCGGCGGCTCCATGGCAAGCAGCGCAACGACCTGGAACAGATGGTTCTGAATCACGTCGCGCAGGCAGCCAGCGGTTTCGTAAAACGCGCCGCGCCCCTCGACGCCGATATTCTCGGCCAGGGTAAGCTGGACGCTGGCCACGTAGTTGCGGTTCCAGATCGGCTCCAGAAAGGAATTGGCGAAGCGGAAATAGAGGATATTCATGATCGCCTCTTTCCCGAGGAAGTGGTCGATGCGAAAGATTGAGTCTTCCGGGAACACCGACCTAGCGACGCGGTTAAGCTCACGCGCGGAGGCCAGGTCACGTCCGAACGGTTTTTCGACTATGACACGCGCATTATCTGCCAACTGCGCGGCGCCTAACCCTTTGATCACCGTCTCGAAGAGCGAGGGGGGGATGGCGAGGTAATGCACCGGGCGCCGGGCACTGCCCAGCTCCTCTTTTATCTTCGTGAATGTCTCCAGGTCATTATAATCCCCGCTCACGTACCTGAGCAGGGAGAGGAGATGGCGGAGGGCGCGCTGGTTATCTATGCCGCCCGATTGCTTTATGCTGTCCGTCACGCGATCACGCAGAGACGCCAGAGTCCATTTCGGGAAGGCCACGCCGATGACCGGGACTTTCAGGTCGCCTCGTTTCACCATAGCGTAGAGCGCCGGGAAGATCATCTTGTGGGCTAGATCGCCCGTCACACCGAAGAGCACCAGCGCGTCAGAACGGGAGGCGGTCATCAGGCGCCTCCCGTCGTGGCGGCGGTCTTCTCCAGATGGCCACCGAACCCGTAACGCATAGCTGACAGGACCCGGTCGGCAAAATCGGCCTCGCCTCGCGAATAAAAGCGTTCGTACAGCGCGGCACTGAGGACGGGGGCCGGAACCGACTCGTCGATGGCCGCCATGATCGTCCAACGTCCTTCGCCCGAATCGGTCACTCGTCCTTTTAAATTCTCCAAATCGGGATTTGCAAGCAGCGCAGTTGCAGCAAGGTCAAGCAACCATGAAGAGATTACGCTACCTCGCCGCCAGACCTCCGTAATATCGGAAAGGTTGAAGTCATAATGATAGTGCTCCGGATTACGCAACGGCGTCGTCTCGGCGTCCACTTCCCGCTCCTTTCTTCCGACATTGGCATGGCGGAGGATATTGAGCCCCTCGGCATACGCTGCCATCAACCCATATTCGATGCCATTGTGCACCATTTTGACGAAGTGTCCTGCGCCACTGGGCCCGCAATGGAGATAACCATGTTCGGCCGTCTCCCCGGTCTTTTCCCTGCCCGACGTGCGTGGGGCAGCATTAATGCCGGGGGCCAGCGCGGCAAAAATCGGGGCGAGCTTCTCCACGGCTGATTTTTCCCCGCCTATCATCAGGCAGTAGCCTCTCTCCGCTCCCCAGACCCCGCCGCTTGTTCCGACGTCGAGGTAGCGGATGCCGTGTGCCTGCAACTCTGAAGACCGGCGAATGTCATCCAGGTAGTAGGAGTTGCCACCGTCAATAATAATGTCGTCCTTATCCAGAAGCGGCGCGACCGTGTTGATCATCGAATCCGTTACAGCGGCCGGCACCATCAGCCAGACTACCCGCGGCTTGACGAGCCTGGCAGCAAAATCTTCAATTGATCGAGCTCCCAGAGCTCCTTCGCGTGTAAGTGCTGCCACGGCGTCCGCGTTCAAATCGAACACGACACATTCATGGCCGCTTTTTTTTAAGCGGCGTACCATGTCACCGCCCATGCGTCCCAGTCCAATCATGCCGATTTGCATCAGCCACCTCCTGGATCTTGCTGATCAGTATTCTTCTTCCGTTCCAGCGTTTGCACAAGTTTGTCAAAGGGCTTGACAAACTTCTCAATACCTTCCTTCTCAAGTTGCATGGTGACCGTATCGAGATCGATACCTGTCTCCGGAAGCAGCATCAGTACCCGCCTAGCTTCCTCCGGATCTTCTTCCAACCGGAGAGCGGGGTTGCCATGATCCCGGTATGCGGCTAGAGTTTCAAGGGGAATAGTGTTTATTGTATCCGGTCCGATAAGCGCTTCCACATATTTCACGTCGCTGTAATCCGGGTTTTTAGAGCTGGTGCTGGCCCACAGGACTCGCTGGGGCCGGGCGCTTCTGGCAGCAAGCTTGTGGAACCTGGCAGTGCCATGAATCTTCTTGTAAAGCTGGTACGCTGTCTTGGCACTGGCAATAGCCACCTTCCCACGAAGCATGGAAGCAGTAGCCGCCGATTGTCCCCCATCCTGTAGTTTCTTTTCCAGCAATGTGTCAATCAGCACGTCGATGCGGCTCAGAAAAAAACTGGCTACCGAGCTGATCTGACTAAGCGGAAGTCCGCTGGCCGTCCGCTCCTCGAGTCCCGTAATATAGGCTTCGACTACAGCCTGATAGCGGGATAGGCCGAACAGAAGCGTCACGTTGACATTTATCCCCTCGCTGATAAGTTGGCGTATCGCTGTAAGTCCTTCCAGGGTACCAGGGACCTTGATCAATACATTGGGACGATTCACCCTGGCCCAGAGGTGACGGGCCTCCAGGACTGTGCTGGCGGTATCATTAGCCAGGCGGGGTGGAACCTCGAGACTCACGAAACCGTCTCTTCCTTCCACCCGGTCGTAGAGCGGACGAAACAGATCGGCGGTAAGCCGGATGTCCTCCACTGCCAGTTCTTCATAGATCTCACCGGCGTTTTTCCCTGCACGTGCCAGGGAACGGATGGCATCATCGTAGTCGTCGCTTTCGGCGATAGCCTTCTCGAAAATGGAGGGATTGGAGGTCACCCCAGCCAGACCATCCTCCTCGATAAGCCGTCCGAGCTCTCCCGATACGAGCATGCGGCGGCGAATGTAATCGAGCCATATGCTTTGGCCGAAACTTCGTAGCTTCAAAAGGGGATTATCTTTCATAGTGTTTTAACCTCTCTTTCCAGAGTTGCTATCTTGGCCAGACGGCGACGATGACGCTCCGCACCGCTGAAGCACGGTGAGTCACTCCTCATTGGTGCCTCCTTTACTTTAATAAGTGGCTTTCCCATATCATTTTAAAAGAGTAACTCGGATTTTATTTCCTGCAATGGACCAATGTTGAATGCTCACAAAAATGCAGCCTGAGGCAATCAAAGTACTCCCTTGATGATCGAGCGGAATGGGATACGAGCTTCAGTCTCGCCACAACCTGGGGTAGTGCTGGATTCGGTTCGCCGCGAAATGTCAGTATAGGAGCTGAAGCGATGGGATGAGAATGATGATGCCGATCACAAGCAACGAGAAAAATGCACGAAGCGTTGCGGAAGGCGCCGCCGCTGCTGTTAGGGCAAGCTGGTCAATGAGGAGGTCCGGATACATTGCTGCCGCGAAGCCAGTAATTGTCAGGGTGAAGGTCCCAGCGGCTGCTATCTGCACCCACAGAAACCGGTAACTCATGAGCAGGGCCTCCGTAGTGATGCCAGAGATCACGGCCAGTACAAAGCGTAGTCCATGATGTGAGAAGACGGCTGGCAAAGTGGGGAACATCGACGATGGCAACAGGAATCGCCACCCTGGTCAGGATGCCAAGCACTAGGCCGGCGAGATTATTCTTTGTAGTCTGTAATCTCTCCGCAATTCTCCTCGGTGCGTAACGTCTTATAGGGCCATTCATGAAACGGGGAAAATCGCCGGTAAGGTTCAGGCGATCATTCAATCTAAACTTTTTCCTAAAAGTTTAGATTCGGCGGAGAGAGGAGGCCCACCCTAGGCCTCACCTATTTCCCACCTTTCATCGCTAAAAAACGGCTTCAAATTTCCCCTATAAACGGCTTTCCCGTTCATGCCTATAGTGAGACATGCCCAAATAAACCCACAAAAAAAATTGCTATGGGACTCTACCTTTTTACAATACATAACGTTGGCTATGTATAGTAAAAACGGTCTGCCAGGCGACCGTTTTCCGCAGTCTCCGGGGAAAACCCCTATTTAGTGTGGTGATTGAGTTGTTACAGTTTCGTCAAAACAGGGGGTTTAGCAGATTGCCTAAAAAATAGAGCCATACTCCCTTTCCCTTATTGCTCTTTACGGGCTAGTAGAGTTAATTAATTACTTGATGAAGAAAAAGAAGAACCTAACGTGGGGGTTACAAATGGGAGTATGCTGGAATTTATCAATCTGAATTAACGATAAATTCAAGGGAATCAGGCGAGCCTTGTCCCGTCATTTGTCCGGGGGTGTTGTATAATAATAATATGTGGACTGTATTTCATCATTTCTTGTGGCAGCTTCGTGATCGCCAGCGGACACTTATCAGCGCCCCCTTGGGAATAGGGGCGGGGATTATCGGTTGGAAGATGTTCGGCTGTACAGAGGAAGTGGCAATTCTAGTAGGCTGGATAGTCGGAGTGGGCAGTTATCTGATTCTCTTTGGATACGTCGTTTTCATGGCCGACGGCCCTATGACCCAACATCGTGCTTCCAAAGCTGATCCCAGCCCCACATACTTACTGATAGTAGTTATAGTGGTGGCCTTGCTGGTAAATGCCACGCTAGGCTTTATCCTCACTTCCGTTGGCAACCGTCCTGCGCCCTACGCCCGCTCCTTGCTTTTATTGAGTGTGTTGTCCGTCGTGTTGTCCTGGTTTCTCCTCCATACCGCCTTTGGCCAGCAATACGCCCGCCTTTATTATGACGACTTCGATGAACAGGGCCAGCCTTTTCCCGGAGGAATGCGTGGGGGTTTTACGTTCCCTGAGACCGACCAGCCCAATTACCAGGACTTTCTTTATGTTGCCTTTACCGTCGGGTTGACCTACGCCATGAGCGACGTCATTGTCACCTCCGGCCGATTACGCCGCTTGGTCCTCATCCACAGCGTGATATCCTTCTTCTTTTATTCGATGGTGCTGGGAGTGGTTTTGAACGCCGTAGTGACTTCTTGAGGACATCGATAGATATTAGCAAACAGGCGATGTAGGGGTTTGAGGCGCAGGAAACCATCCGCAAAAAGTTATCCGCAGATCGTTATTTAGAACTTGTACACGGGTTTGCAGCAGCAGGTGTGCGCCACGCTGGGTCCAACGCAGAGTGTTTCAATAGAGGAATTGTTAAAATAAGGACCAACTTGAAGGCAAATGCTATGAAAAATCCTAAAACAAAAGTATGGCTCTGGCTTGTTGTATGCTTCGCCCTCATCGCTCTCGCGCTTTTTCTTTCGGCAGGGACGTTGAACTTTTGGCAGGCGTGGGTCTATCTCTGCGTGGGTGTCACATCGAACATTCCTCTCACGCTTTACATAACAAAAGACCCGATACTGCTCGAAAACAGGACAAAGGCCGGGCCTTCGGCCGAGCAGCGGCCCATCCAAAAGATCATCGTACTGTGCGCGGGGCTCCCTGCCATCGCAACGTTCATCGTTCCCGGGCTCGATCACCGCTTCGGATGGTCGAGCGTTCCGCTCTGGCTCTCCATTATCGGCGACCTTCTGATTGTCGTTGCAATGTGGATGGTCTATCGGGTGTTCAAAGAAAACTCTTTCGGCTCCGCCACAGTCGAGATCAGCAAGAACCAAAAGGTGATCTCCACTGGCCCCTACGCGATCGTGCAGAACCCGATGTATTCGAGCGCGGCAGTGTACTTCATCGGAATGTCGTTGGCGCTCGGTGCCTATTGGGGACTCATACCATCTCTCCTCACTATTCTTGGCCTTGTCTGGCGGCTCTTTGATGAGGAAAAGTTCCTTGCCCAAAATCTACCCGGTTACACGGAGTACTGCGCAAAAGTTCGCTGGCATCTGATACCAGGAATTTTTTAACGGAGAGTGTAAAAAACCGGGGCTGATCTTCTATGCCGCGGCTTTTAGCGGCGCCTGCTCTACCGATTTCATGCCGGGAAACCATCCGCAAAAAGTTATCCGCAGATCGTTATGCAGAACTTGTACACGGGTTTGCAGCAGCAGGTGTGCGCCACGCTGGGTCCAACGCATTTTCTGTTTTTTCACAAAGCTGATCTTCTACAGTTGCATTTTAAATATTCTTTAGCATCAATTAGTTACAAGACGCAAATTTGGTCTTGGCACTAGGAATCAGTTCTTTGACAACCAGTTTCTACTTCTGTTCGAGCACTCTGATCGTCGGCGGCACGGCAACGCCAACAGCCTTGAACACCTTCCCGCAAACTCCCAGACATTCTGTCCTAATCGCCAAGGTGGAGCCGTTATCTTCCAGCACTACTTCCTGGAGTGCCTTCAGGTCCTGCTTTATGTCTGCCCATTCAAACTGGAGTCCTTGAGAGATCAGCCTGTAGTCCAATTCCTTTTTGAGGACCAGTGCAAGGAAACTGCAGAAGACATGTCCTCGGATAGTCTCATCCCGCTTGTGGTAGATGGGGCGGGTATCAATCACCGACTTCATCTCCCGGAAGGTCTGCTCCACCATCCAGAGTTCCTTGTACTTGAGCGCCACCTCGCGGGCCTTTAACTTCGTGTTGGTGGTAAGGATCCAGATACCGTCGAATTTGGCGTCAGCCTTGATCTTTTCTTCATCCAGGGAAACGCTCTCTTTTGTGACCTTCAGGAAGCCGCGATACCCCTTGATGCCGATCAGTTTTGCCGGAGCTTTTGCTATCTTCTCTTTAAGCGATTCGACAATGGCATTGCGATCCGCTTCGTCTTTTCGTGCCTGGCGATCATTGCGGCAGACGATGTATCGAGTACCGTTTACTGTTACCTCTTTCACCTTGAGCGGAGAAGGGTCTTTACTGTGTACCCCTTCCGGGTAGACTTCCTCGTACTCTCCCGTATCAAGAAGGACGTCGTTTTTCACCTCCTTCACCAAGCGCATCCGGACGCCGAGGATGTAGGAGAGTTGTTCCTTCTCAAGTTCTTTGATGGTGGCCTGGCTTATCATACCCCGGTCGGCCACGATACAGAATTTTCCAGCGCCGAAGCGCTTCTTGAGTCGAGTGACCACCGGGATGGTGCTGCTAACGTCCGCAGTATTGCCCGGCCACATCTCGCAGGCAAGCGGTCTGCCGCGGTCATCGAGCAAAGTGCCAACCACCATCTGATTCAGATCGGGACGATGATCCTTGCTATGCCCCAACTCACCGATGGTCTCTCCCCCTTCGCCCTCGAAGTAAATCGAGGTAGTGTCGAGAAACACCAGATCAAGATCGGTGAAGAGATTGCGGCGATAATCGAACATCTGCTCTTCGATGACATCTTTCGTGCAGCGGGGAGCAAAAGGCGTCCGGTCTTTCTGATCAGAAACTTCTTCACCCAAAAAGGCCATGGCGCGATAAAGCTGATGCAGTTCCAGTTCTTCCACACCGTAAATCTGGTAATCCCGGCGCCACTTCTCACAAAAGCGGTCGGAGCCGGAAACGAAGAGGCGGTGCAGTACGGTTAAAAACAGCGCTCGCTCCACGGAGAAGCTGAACTTGCGGGATGACACCAGCGACGAAACGATAGAACAGATTCCCAGTTCTTTCCAGATCCGCTCGAAGACTAGAGCAGGGCCGATCTTTTTCGCGTTGGCCGAAACCTTACTCCTGTCGGAGAGGATCAGCAAGGTCTTCTCGGAAAAGCGAGAAAGGGAACGGACCAGAGATTCCACGGCACCTTTTTCGGCCATTTGATCCAAACGGCCGAGAGTAGTAATGACCCTTTGGAGGACTTTCCCTTTCTCCCAGCGGTTCTCGACAATCTGGAGATATTGGTAGGGACCTGACTTCTTAACCCGTGCAAACATGGTGCACCTCCTTCAGGACACTATGATAATAGCAAAATATGCATAATACAAGTGGATAACCCTGTGGATATTGGCACCATGAAAACGGCCTTTTTGAGATTTTTTCAAAGAGCGTTATAACAATCACAAGCAGTTACAGCTGTCAAACCTGAGCGAACTATAGAAGAAAAGCAAAGCGCTTGCTCACCACATAGTTCACGGTCGATTCGACGAAGGCCGTGGAAATCGTCTCCCCATGCCGGTATCGGTCGCCGTAATTCGGGGTACGACAACGATTCCTTCTTTTTGGGGTCATATGGGTTTGAAGCCTAACTGCGACACGAGGTCGCCTGTAGAAGTTGTCCCCACATGACGGATCGGAGGGGACCACCCGTGTCACCGGGCGAATCTAGGGATCTGAATAAAGTGCGGTCCTGACAATGTAACGAAGCACCGTAAGGTGCGGGGTATAAATCGCGAGAAGCGTACCCTTCCGGTAGCCACACAC
>Ga0326727_10022472_pt1 | contig 12180 bp, 9 predicted proteins | sample MB2enrmetagenome_FD_207643 | JGI IMG/M metagenome (GOLD analysis project Ga0326727, IMG submission 207643) | Lab enriched peat soil microbial communities from McLean, Ithaca, NY, United States - MB29MY | ecosystem: Environmental > Terrestrial > Soil > Wetlands > Peat | place: USA: New York... | reverse complement strand
GTGGTACGGAGATCATTGCCTACATCGACGGCGACCGCGAAATTGCGTTGTCCGGCCCGGTGGTGCCTGCGGCCGCGCCGGCTGCCGCACCAGTCGCCAACGGGCAGGTCACCATCGGTTCGGTTCCACCGAACGCTGACATCGAGATCGATGGGACGTTCTCGGGAATGACGCCGTCGATCCTGCAACTGGCGCCCGGTGAGCATCGGCTCGTGGTCGGGAAGAACGGCTTCACTGCCTGGGAGCGAAACCTCAAAGTCGACGCCGGTGCGGCAATCACGATAAACGCGGAACTCACCCCCACTGCAGCGACCAATGCCACGCCCGAGACCGCCGGGAGTCCGTCTGCTCCGCCACCGCCGACCCCTGCTTCCGCTGCGCCGTTGGCGCCCTCGCCCGCCTCTGCGCCACCTCCTGTTTCTCCGGCGATGGACTATCGCACTCTCGGGCTGAAAACCGGCGCCGTAGCCGTCCTCGACAGCATCCGCGACCGATCTCGCCAGGTTACCGCTGTCGCGGGGAATCGCCTGGTGGCCGTTACCCTGCACGGCGACATTCCCGGGCCTATGCCGGTCAAGATCGCCAGCAAGGACTTTGAGGCAAGGTTCAACGGGGAGGAACGAAGCGTCAGCGGCATGGAGTATAGCGGCATGTGGATGACCTCAGGCCAGAGCGGGGGCCTGGCTATGGAAAACACCGTCTCGTTCGACGCCAAAAAGGCCGAGCCCTTCTCGATGAAAGTCGCTTTTGCTCTTCCGCTTGCAGTCAGCCACTTTGACGTGATCTGCGGCGATCTGACCCTGGGAGCGGTCACGGTTGAGCCGCAAGCACCAGCGGCCGGTACGCCTGACGCGCCGCCTGCAAGGGCCGCGCAGATTCCGGAACAAGCCCCAGCGCGGAACCCGTCGGTGACGTATGCAATCGCATACGTCCCTACCGATCGCAAAGTGCGTGGCGGCATTCCGTACAACGCGATGTCCGAGGTGATTCTCACTCAGCTCGTTCTGAAGTTCGGCGAAAAGGGCCTAGTGCGCAGCGATTCCGTTACCGGCGGATGCTGCAAGGTCGAATTTGAGCTGTTGGAAGTGAGCCGGCGCACGAACGAGATGAGCCTCGCTTCGGTGATGACGGCTGTAGTAACGGTCAAGGATGTAATCGGCCGCCAGGTCTATTCGAAGGGTTATAGCGCGGAGGGGAAGAAGTACGTGGCCGAATTCGACAACGAGTCGGTCAGGCTCGCTGCCGAGGACCTTGCCGCAGTCATTGCGAATGACGCGGATCTGATCCGGACGCTTTCGGGCGCGGACCCGGCAGCGTCACCTGCGGCGGCCGTCGTTGCGGAGGTGACCGTGACTTCGGTGCCGGATGGCGCAGAAGTGCAGGTGAATGGCGCGTCCTCCGGGAACACGCCGCTGAAGCTGACCCTGGCCCCCGGCGAGCACCGCATTGCTGTCATGAAACAGGGCTACAACACGTGGGAGCGCCATCTGAAGGTCGGCTCCGGCGGCGTCCTGCAAGTGAAGGCAGTGCTCACTGCCCTCCAGCCCGGCCCTCAGGCGCAGTAGTAGCAAAGGAGACTCAGGATGCGAATCGCCATTGGCGCGGTTGTTGCTTCATTGTGTGCGGCTCTTGCGGGAGCGCAGACCCCGTCCGGCGGCCGAACGTACGCCATTACGCACATCGAGACCGACCGAAAGCTGAAGATCGGCAGAGGCTTCTCCAGCACGTATCTTTATAGCCCGGTCGTTCTGGACGCCGAAGAGTTCCTGATTCAGAAGCTCAATGCCAAAGGGATGAGTCACGTCGAGAGGTTGAGCGGGCCCTGCTGCAAGATCACCCTCGACCTGCTGGAGATGGCGCAGTCGCAGACGGCCACGAAGGCGGGGTTCGATCTCAGCGCCACCGTCACTTTGGCCGATGCGGGAGGGCGCCAGCTTTATTTCAAGGGCTATCACGGTGAGGGGCGAACCTTCGCGAGCAGCGGTACCAAACTGCTCCGGAAAGCGGCGGAGAATCTCGCCGAGAATATCTCGAACGATCCCGAGCTGATTCGTTTGCTGACGGAGAGCTCCGTGGCCGCCGCTACGCCACAGCCGTCGGCGGCGACGGTGGATGTGAAGATCGGCTCCGTTCCCGCTGGTGGAGATATCGAAATCAACGGAGCTTTCTCCGGAAACACGCCTTCCACCCTCGATCTGGCGCCCGGCGAGTATCGGATCGCTGTCACTATGCAGGGGTACAACAAGTGGGAGCGAAGCCTGAAAGTGGATGCCGCGTCCGCGATCACCCTGAATGCCGAACTCGTCCCGGTCACCGCGCCCGCACCGGCGGCTCCGGCGCCGGACCAGACCGCGCCCGCTGTCGCTGGAACGGGCGTCCAGGTAATTCGAGCGGCTCAACCGGACTCGGTGGTCATGAAGATTGGCGTGGGCATGGAGCGGGACCAGCGGCCAGGCCCGAATTCGCGGTGGCTGTCCGTCACGTTGACGACCAAAGGCTACAGCCAGCAAACCCGGTCTGACACAGTTTTCAAGATCAGAGACGAAACCAATGCGGTCTATGAAGTCTACGCCGTCGCCGTTGAAACCGACAAGTTCACGCAGGGAGCGATGTACTTCCGCGGGGATGCCACCGGGATTGAACTCTTGTTCATGGTCCCGAAGACAGCGCGGCACTTCACACTGGAAGCGCCGGGTTCGGAGCCGATTGCGATTCCGTTGAAGGCAAGCGACATTGCGGCACCGTCTTCCAAAGCCGCAGAAAATCCCCGGGACGGCCGCTTCATCGCTTATGACAACGGAACGGTGCTGGATACACGAACGAAATTGATGTGGGCGTCCAGGGACAACGGGGCGGATATTAACTGGGCGAATGCGAAATCCTATTGCACGAATTATCGCGGCGGCGGCTTCCAGGACTGGCGTATGCCCACCATAGACGAACTGGATGGGTTGTACGATGCGACCAAACAACGTCCGGCAGCATGCAAGGGAGAGGTCATTCATGTTGCGACGGAGTTCATCGATATTACCTGCCTGGGGTTATGGTCATCCGAGACGGCCAGTTCCGACATCGCTTTGTTCATCCGTTTCAACGGTGACGGTGGCGAGAAGCGCTGGGAGCACCCGGTTCAAGCCGAATACTTTCGCGTCCTTCCAGTTCGTTCCGAAAAATAATGTTCCGTGGAACCAGCTTGACCATCGGCATGCAAACCGCCCTGCGAACGCGTGGCGAGCACGGGCTTCAGGAGAAAGATCATGTCCATTCGAGTGTTCGGTTTTTTCGTGATCGACGCCATCAGACGCACCGGGGCTATTCTTGCGTTTGCAGCGTCGGCGCACCTTGGCCTGCCGGCCCAAACGATTCCCGACAAGTGGTCGAGCGCGGTGCGATTCAACATGTCGGGAGAAGATATTCAGACCCGGTGGACGGCGGGAACACTGCAAATCAGAAACGGCCAGTTGGCCGTCGTTGGCGGCAGCGGCACCGTGGAGTTTTTCATGTGTGGCCCGGTGAGCGGGAAAGCGACGTCGTATGCGACGATCTCAATGTGTCTGAAGCTGGTACGGTGTCTTACGCACAAATCCTAAGCGGGCACCCTGTGCTTGCAGAAGCCGCCATCGAAGCCGCCCGTAGATGGGTATACAAACCGTACACTGCGGCGGGCAAACCCAGGGCTTTCGTTACGACCGTCGATATCTCATTCTCACTCAATTGAGTAATCGGACAATCGTATAACCAAGGAGCCGGCTGGGACACCCTCCACAAGCGCATCGTCGCCAGCCATTTTGAAGACGGCGCTCAAATCCCATCTCAAGTGGCCGACGACGCTGTTCGACAAGCCGGAACGTGCTTTCCCGTCAAGAAACTCTTGAAGCCGATCTCGGTTCAGGTCGCTGAGATCGTAGCTCTCGAAAGCCGGGAACAAGTGAGCGTCGAAACGTCCCGTTGTGGTCTTGTCCGTGGATTCCTTCCATTTCTTGCGGCGCTGCCGCAGGAAGACATTCTGCACATACGCCTTGAAGTTCGTGGGCAGGCCCTGTCGCCTGCCAGCATTCTCGTTTAGCGGGCGCAGGCATTCCTGAAGCCTGGCCCACGCTCGCCACAGCAGGGCATGACCAGTCGGTCGCGGCTGCCGCCGACGTGATGAGGCGGAAATTCGCCCATTGCGCCAGTAACAAATCCAGGTCATTCAGAGAGTTTGTGAAGGCATAATCCCTCTTTCCGTACACCGCTTCGCGATACGTTTTCACCATGCAAGATGCGGATACAATCGGGCGCCAATAAAGACCAGGATGGCCGTGGTCAGGAGGATGACAGCATAGTCGCGGCCGACTCCGAGGGCGCTCGTGCCGCCGGCGAGCATGAAAGCGCGCAGGGCGTCGACGACGTAGCTCAGAGGATTCAGGTGAGCAATCGTCTTCAGCCAATCGGGCATGATGGCGATGGGGTAAATCGCGTTGCTCGCAAAGAACAGCGGCATGGTGAGCACCTGGCCAACTCCCATGAAGCGTTCGCGTGTTTTCACAATGCACGCGACGATAAGCGAGAACGTCGAGAACAGCGTCGCGCCAAGGACAATGATGACCAGCACGTTGAGGAGCGCCAGCGGGCTCCAGTTCAGCTTGACCCCGAGAAGCAGCGAGATAACGTAGACGATGACCGCCTGCGACAGCGTGCGGATACCGGCGGAGAAGCCCTTGCCGAGAACGAGGGCTGCGCGCGGCGTTGGGCTGGCGAGGAATCTCTGCACAATGCCGAGATCGCGCTCCCAGATGACGTTGATGCCGTAGAATATCGCTACGAAAAGAACGCTTTGCGCCAGGATTCCGGGAGCAATGAAGTCCAGATAGGGAATGTTGCCCGTGTGCATCGCGCCGTTGCGTGAAAAAACCTGCCCGAAGATGACCAGCCAAAGCGCGGGCTGCAGGGCGCGGGTGATGAGTTCCGTGAAATCGTGGCGCAGCTTGCGCAACTCGAACTCGGTAATGACGAACGTCTTCTCGATGAAGCCGGTCAAGGGATGGATGAGGGTGGCGGTCATGGCGTTGGGTTATCCGAGGCGTTGGGCTGTGGCGCGTTCGTAGGACACGTTGCGGAAGCTGCCGCCGGAATCCAGGATGCCGCCCGCATAGTGCATGAAGACGTCATTCAGCGTGTGTTCGCCCTCGCCCAGCGAATCTTCGAGTTCTTTGGTCGTGCCGAGCGCCGCCACTTTGCCCAGGTGCATGACGGCGATGCGATCGCAGTAGCTCTCGGCCTCCTCCAGATAATGGGTAGTGAAGAAGAGTGTGGTGCCGTAGTTGGTCCGCAGATCGGCGAGATGTTTCCAAACGGCGTCGCGCGCAATCGGGTCCAGCCCGACCGTGGGCTCGTCGAGGAACAGCACCTGCGGCCGATGCAACGTGGACTGGGCGATCTCCAGCCGCCGGACCATGCCGCCGGAGTATTGGCTCACCATACGGCCGGCGTCGGCACTCAGCCCCATGAACTCCAGCGCCTCCCGGATGCGTGCCTGCTGCTCGCGGCGTGGCAGGTCGTAAAGCTTCGCGAATATGAGCAGATTTTCGTAACCGGTGAGTGAACCGTCCACGGAAACCGCCTGCGGCACGTAACCGATGGTGCGGCGAACGTCGACCGCCTGGGACGTTATGGAGAAACCGGCCACCGACGCCTCGCCCGAGGAGGGTGGCAACAGCGTGACCAGCATTTTGATGGTGGTGGTCTTGCCAGCCCCGTTGGAACCGAGCAGGCCGAAGACCTCACCAGCCTTGACCGAGAGGGTGAGAGCATCCACCGCCACAAACTTGCCGAAACGGCGGGTCAGGGCTTTGATTTCCAGTACGGGTTCGCTCATGGGCAGAATACCGGCTCAAGCCAACTGTACTATCATCCCGCCGATGTTCATCACTTGAACGCTTTGATGAACGCCTCAAACTGCGTCTGCAGCGATTTGTCGTGTGGCGTTACCGGTGGAACTCTGCGGTCAATCCCAAACAATTCGTAAACAGCCATCTGGGCGGCTCGCACCGAATACTCCACCGTAAAGACGACATCATCCGGAATCTCGACGAACTGGCTGACGAACGCGAGATTCGCTGTGCCGGGAGGAACTGGCAGCGGCCGGTCGCCGCGCACGCGCGGCATGAACATGCTGGTGATGTAAGGCATTCTGCAGGGAATGCAGTTGGCCGATGCAACGGTCTCCCGGTCGAAGCGCAGGTGCCCGCAGAGTTCATCCAGGATTTCCGCGCCGTTGCACTCCGCCATCGGTTTCGGGACGAAATTGCCGACCCGGTCCGGAAACAGCGAATATCCCCAGAACACCTGCACGCCGGCAGGCTGGTTCAGAAAGTGAGGCTGCCAGGCCAGCACAATGGACATCAGCCAGTTGGAGTCCTTGAATGTGACCAGCCCGCCGGTGCCCGGCTCATTCCCGCTGAATTGAATCATCTGGTCGAAGAAGGCGGGGTCCCTCAGCGTGACCGTAAAAGACTCCCACCATGACTGGGCGATGCAACTATTAAACACCGCAGGATTGCCAAACTCCGGTCGCCCAGCCGCCAGCTTTTCCCAGAGGGTCCAACCGCCGCTGTCTGCTTTGGTTAGTTTGCCGGGCGCGCTGGTCATTGAACCCAGGCTGGAGGCATCGGTCATGGAGGCGTTTTGGATGAAGACAAAGTCGCCATCGTTCACGGCAATCGCCTCGTCCCTGCCCTGCCGCAGACAATGGATGCCGGTCACGACGAACCTCCCACCCTGTGTTTTGTGGTCCAGATCGGTCACCTTGCAATCGGGGACAAGGCGGACACCCTGGGCTGCGAGCCAGGTCTGCAAGGGGAGAACCAGCGAGTCGTACTGGTTATATATTGTCCGCTTGACGCCCGCAAGAGTTTCAATCCGTGAAAACTCCAGCAGGAAGCGATGCAGATAACGCCTGAACTCAACGGCGCTGTGCCAGGGCTGGAAAGCAAATGTGGTGGACCACATATACCAGAATTCGGTCTCAAAGAACGCCGGCGAAAACCAGTCGGTGATGCGACTCGCTGCCAGCGTATCTTCGTCGGCCCGGCTGAGTTTCAGCAATTCGTTACGATCCCGTGTGGAGAAACCCATGGAAGCCACCGGAACTTTCGCACGGCGGCGATCGACAAGCCTGGCCATTGCATGGGACTTGTGCTTTTCATTGAACTCTACGGTTTCGTCGAATACCGTCTTGCTTTTGTCGTTCAGTGAGGGAATGGATTTGAAAAGATCCCAGGTGCATTCGTAGTTGTCGGTTGTGAACATGCGTCCACCGCGTATGGAGTATCCGGCGGCCGGGTCCCCGGCGCCATCCAGACTTCCGCCCATGACCGGCAATGCTTCCAGAATCGAGATATTTCCGCCAGGCAATCCGCCGTCACGGATCATGAAGGCGGCGGCCGCAAGAGATCCAATGCCGCCACCGACGAGATGGGCTCTTCGTTGTGTGTTCATCGCATCAAGACGCGGCAGGTTTAGGGCCGAAGCAGTTTGTGCTTGAAACGCGCGTTGGAAAGTCGATGCCCGGTGATCGCGGGCCGACACGGCCTTGACCACCGTGAACATCCGGCGGACGGTTTTCCAGAGCGCTGCTATTTGGTGGGTCGCGTGCCACAGGAGCCTCTATGAAGAGGCGACACGATGTTGGGACTGGTTCGGCCGGCCAGTCAGGAGACAATCAGGGCTTGCCGGACATCGCCGAGGCCAGCTCAGAGAGCGTCGAAGAACTGGTCGAGGAGGGTCAATTCTTCGAAGCTGAAGTCATTAGCGGGGTGGAAGACGCGCCCGATGCAGACGTAGCGGAGGTTTACACGCGGCAGGTTCCGGAGGATGACGTACCCTCGGAATACCTGGGTGGAGACCAGGCTTAGCGGGTGAGTGACGAAGTGTTGGACACCGGGTCCGGAAGTGGGCTCGGCATCCATTTTCACCTACCTGCCATACTGGTTCGTCTCAATCCAGCGATGGGAGAGACACTTTCGCGGTGGTAGAGCAAATGCTGGACGCCAATCCAGAAGGGAACAACATGCCTGTTTACTTTCGATTCCTAACCACATTGCCGGCGGTTTGCGGTCTCATCGCCATGACCTTATCGAGTGCGCCGGCTCAGACACCCGCCGATACCGACCCGGGCTGGCCTCAGGAAGTAGATGCGCGGGGCTTCCACCTCGTTATCTACCAGCCTCAGGTCGATCAATGGAAGAACGACCATCTCCAGGGCCGCGCGGCGGTGACTGTGACCCGGGAGGGCAGCGCAGCGCCCCAGTACGGCATCGTCTCCCTGACCGCCCGCACCGATGTCGACAAAGAGAGCCGCATGGTCAGGCTGGAAGACGTGAAGGTACCGTCGGTGAGTTTTCCTGCGGCGAAGTCCGAGGAGTCCGAACTGGAGCGAGCCATCCGCGATACCCTGCCGCAATGGCCGCACACCGTCGCTCTGGATCGTTTGCTCGCGGACCTGGCCATGACCCAGGCCGAGGGCGAGAACGAATCGGTCACCGTGAAGAACGATCCGCCGAAGATTTTATACAGCACGACCCCGGCCGTGCTGATTTTGGTTGACGGGCAGCCCGTTCTCCGAAGCGTTCAGGGCACGCCCTTCCAACACGTTATCAACACGCCTGCCACACTTTTCTACGACACTTCCGCATCGCGCTATTATCTCGACGGCAACGGTGTTTGGGTCACCGCATCCACCCTGGACGGGCCCTGGACAACCGCGACGAATCCGCCACCGAGCCTCGATCAGGCCAAAACAGAGGTCGAGCAAACCGAGGAAAAGGATCCTCACGATCACTCAAGAGACGCTGGGCCACCACCTTTGAGCGGATCGCTCCCCACGATCTTCGTGAGCACCACGCCGGCGGAATTACTGGTGACCCGTGGCGCGCCCCAGCTCTCACCCATTTCGAAAACAAAGTTGCTCTATGTCACCAACACCGACAACAACATCTTCCTGGATGTGCGCACACAGAATTACTACGTGTTGGTGTCCGGCCGGTGGTACCAGAGCCGGTCGTTAAGCGGACCATGGAAGTGGGTATCCGGGAGCCAGCTTCCGCACGATTTCGCGAAGATTCCCCCCGACAGTCCGAAGGGGAACGTGCTGGCATCCGTTCCCGGCACGGAACAGGCCAGGGAAGCGGTGATCGCCAATCAGATTCCGCAGACCGCGGCAGTGCGGCGAGCCGAAGCCAGCCTTGAGGTCCGCTATGACGGTGCGCCGCAGTTCCGGCCCATCGAAGGCACGTCTCTGGAGTACGCCGTCAACACCGCCAGCGACGTGATTCACTCAGGAGCGCGCTACTATGCCTGCCACGACGGCGTGTGGTTCGTGGCCGAGACGCCGGAGGGTCCCTGGGTGGTGGCCGACACGATTCCGGCGGAGATTTACCAGATTCCGCCAAGCTGTCCGCTGTTCCACGACCGCTACGTCTACGTATACGGCGCCACGCCCGATGTGGTTTATTTCGGTTACACGCCCGGGTATCTGGGCGCATACGTGTATGACGGTGTCGTCGTGTTCGGCACCGGCTGGTTTTATCCGCCGTGGATTGGCGCCTATTGGTTCGGCTGGCCGTGGACCTGGGGCTTCGGTTTCGACTTCGGCTACTGGGGCGGCGGATGGTTCTGGCGGCCGGTGGGTGGTTACTGGTGGTATCACAATCCCTGGTACATGCATCGCGTTTACAGCGAGCACTGGAATCCCCAATGGCGTCCCGGCGATGCGGAGCGATTTCACAACAACAGCAACATCTACAACCGCTGGCAGGGCAACGCCGTGGTAAGGCGAGAGGCCGGACCGGCGGCCGGCGCCCGCGTCACACCGCAGGGACAGTCGCGCGACTTGTATGCCGGCCACAACGAGGTCTGGGAGCATCGCCAGGACGGATGGTACAAACAGGGCAACGACGGCAGGTTTACGCGGTCCCAACCGGAGTCAGGGCTCGAGAATCAGCGCCAATCGCGCTCGCTGGGCCAATCCCGCTCGAACGAGTTTCACGGTTTCGGATCGCGCATCGGCGGTGGCATGCCGCGAACATATTCGCCTGGTTTCGGAGGCGGTGGCCGAGGCGGTGGCGGCCGACGTTGAGGCCATTTCCTCGACCGACACAAAGGGCCGATCATTTCTGACCGGCCCTGGTCACTGGCGAGGTTCAAACCGCCGCCACGCGGTATTCGCCGCGCGCCGGGTAATGCGCTACCTGCGGCCGCGCGTCGAGATGCCTATGGATCCTTGTCCGGCGAGCGGGCGCCTGACGCCGATAGAGCACTTCACGGTACAGCGCGTGGACGAACTCGAAACCCTGCGAGATATTTCCGTCCGCCAACTGGCGCGAACCGCACGCCCGCACCACGCGAGATCTTCGTGACAATCTCGCGAACAGTTCTTCCAGGAGTTCCACATCCATGTCCGTTGCAGCGGCAACATCGCTCGCGGAGAACTGAGGACCGGCAAGGCTGGCCGCTTCCAGCGCCCGCTGTTCCTCGATCGTCCGTCGATCGATCTGCGCCTCAATCATCTGCCGCAGAGTTTCCGGCACCTCGAGATCGATTTCCTCAAGGGGGACTCTGAGGCGCCACGTTCCGGCCTCGCGCGAGATCTGACCGCGTTCCGCCATGTGATCCAGCGCGGCGACCATGAACAACGGATTGCCCTCCGAGCGCCGATAGATCAGCTCAGCAAAACCATCCGGAAGGCTGCCTGCCGGGGCCTGCGCCGCCAGGTACTCCGCGATGTCCGCCTGCGTGAGCGGTGCAAGCGTTGTCTCCTGAGACAGGCGATGAACCAGCAGGTCCTGTTTGAGCCTCGTCAGGGGATGGTCGGGAGTTATTGTATCCACCGGCTGCTTCGTTACGACGAGCATTATTTTCGCCGTTGTCCGCTGCCGGGCAAGAGCGGAGATGAGGTCGACGGTGGAGGGATCTACCCATTGGAGGTCCTCGAAAACGATCAACAGCGGCGTCTCCGAGGCCAACATGTCCAGCGCTTCGCGGATCTCCCGCAGCATGCGATCGCGTGTCGCCCCCAGTATTTCCTGCTGCAGCGTCTGGCGGTGTTCGCGCTTCAGCAGTGCGGGAAACTGAACCAGCCAAGTGGGCGCCTGCGCCGCCAGAATCTCAACCACCCGATTTCCTTCGGGGCCACGGCACAACTGGCCCAGCGCCTCCAGCATGGGGTAATACGCTTCCGCGCCACCGTGACCTTCGACACATTGTCCGCGGGCGCTGCATAGGAATGGCGTCCCGGCGGCGGCCTGACGCTGGAATTCGTCCACCAGAGCAGTCTTGCCGATCCCCGGTTCGCCGGTGATGAAGACAATCTGGCGTTCGCCTTTCAATGTCCGTTGCAGGCAGGTCCGCAACGCGCTCAGCTCGCGGTCTCTTCCGACGAGTCTGCCCCGAGCCGGCTTCGCCAACTCCGCTGGTTCCGCCATCCTCCATTCCCGCACCGCGGCGATGAACTGATAGCCCCGGCGGGGCAGGGTCTCAATGAACACAGGATTCTTCGGGCGGTCTCCGAGTATGCTTCGAATGTCGGCTATCTGATATTTCAGGACCTCCGGCTGAACGAAGGTATCGGGCCACACAGCCTCGATCAGCTCATCCTGGGTCACCAGCCGTCCGCCGTGCTCCACCAGATAGCGCAGAACCGCGAACGCTTTCGGTGTCAGCAGGATGCGCTCGTCGTCTTGGCCGCCAGCGTGCCGCCACAGGCATTGATTCACCGTATCCAGCCGGAATTGGTTGAACTCCTTCATGTGGGAATTCGGAACGGAACGAGTGATTGCTACGCCCATTGTTGCCAGCTCCTCAGTTCTCACTGATTGTGCAGCCGGTTTTGTTTTCCGCCAACACTGGATAGGGGTCCGCTTATCCCTCTGGATGGGGATGGATGGCCGCACTACTTTGGAGGGGTAGGATTATGCCCCCGAGTCCAAGCCCCGATATCGAGACGCTTCCTTCCGAAGAGGCGAGCGTCAACTGACCAGGCACCGGGGCCAAGCATTGCCAGGCTTACACCGAGGGCCGCCAAGAGGATGTGCGTCCGCGGATTGGCCGGCTGCTGAAATACGATCCAGAGCTGATCGAACGCGATCACCGCTCCGGCGATGGGTGTCCACAAACCCGCGAGCAGCAGGATCCCCGCGACTG
>Ga0326727_10022471_pt1 | contig 12180 bp, 9 predicted proteins | sample MB2enrmetagenome_FD_207643 | JGI IMG/M metagenome (GOLD analysis project Ga0326727, IMG submission 207643) | Lab enriched peat soil microbial communities from McLean, Ithaca, NY, United States - MB29MY | ecosystem: Environmental > Terrestrial > Soil > Wetlands > Peat | place: USA: New York... | reverse complement strand
CGGCTCACCCCCAACTCCTGGCAAAGCCGCCCGATATGATTACAAGTCCGCATCCGCTCCAAGGCCATAGACCGGAACTGATCCGAACTCCATCCCAACCTCCGTTTCACCACTCGCAGTTCCCCTTTCCCTGCTAAGTGCGACTATTTTAGCTGTCTCAGTTTTGGGGGTCACTCCACCGGTTATATGCGTAGTTATGGGTGTAATGGGAGCATGGGGGTTAGCCCGAATGCTCAATACAGACAAAATACAGATTTCACACGAGATGCTGCTGCTGGTAGGGGAGCTTGACACGTTCAAGGGCGCGTGGAAGGGGATGCGTGGCATTGGCCAGACGCGACTGGGCGCGCTGAAGAGGGCGGCGGGGATGGAGAGCGTGGCGGCCTCGAAGCCACGCGGCTGGTCAGCGGCATCATTCCCCTGCTGGTGATCGCCGGCTTGCTGGAAGGCTTCTTTTCTCCATCGCAGGCTCCCGTCTGGCTCAAGTTCGCCGTGGGCGGGCTGCTGTTCGCGATGCTGAATTTGTGGCTCTTCCGGCCGGTGGAAAAACAGGGAATAGGGAATAGGGATTAGGGGTTAGGGAACAGGGACTAGGGAACAGGGACTAGGGAAATGTGCCCAGGCACCTGCGAGGGACCTGGGCACCCGATATGTAGGGCGGCATTGCCGGTTGCATCCCCCGGACTGTTACACTTCCTTGGCAGAGAATTCCGGCAATTTTGTTTGCAGAGTTTTGGAGGAGCACCGTGGCCGACGTTCAACCCCCCGTTTTTCAACCTTTTGTTTCGCCCAACGAAAACCGTCCGGAGTTTACCCTCCGCGCCGTAATTCTAGGCTCGATCTTCGGCGTCATCTTTGGCGCCGTTACCGTTTATGTCGGGCTGAGGGCCGGGCTCACGGTGGCCGCGTCGATTCCTATCGCGGTGCTGTCGATCAGCATTCTGCGCGCCTTTGGCCGCGCCTCGATTCTGGAGAACGTTATCGTCCAGACCACGGGGAACGCGGGGCAATCGATTGCCGCGGGGGTCATCTTCACGCTGCCGGCGCTGATCTTTCTGGGCTTCGACCTGGAATATTTCCGCATCTTCATGCTGGCTCTGATCGGCGGCTTTCTGGGCGTGCTGTTCATGGTGCCGCTGCGCAAGCCGTTGATTGTGGACGAGCACGAGAACCTGAAGTTTCCCGAGGGCACGGCCTGCGCCGATGTTTTAATTGCCGGCGAGAAGGGAGGTTCGTTTGCCAGCCGCGTCTTCTTTGGCCTGGGCCTGGGCGCGCTGTACGCCTTCTTCCAGAATGAAAACCTCTTCGGCGCATGGCCGGGGACGCCCGAGTTCCGGCCCGACTTTGGCCCGCAGCACGTGCTGAAAGGCTCGTCGATCAAGGCCGACGCAACCAGCGAGTACCTGGGCGTGGGCTACATCATCGGGCCGCGCACGGCAGGCGTAATGTTTGCCGGCGGCGTGCTGTCATGGCTGGTGCTGATGCCCTTGATCTACTTCTTCGGCAAGGCGCTGCCCGGTCCTGTTTATCCCGGCACCGTGCCCATCGCGCAGATGGGTCCCAGCGAGCTCTGGGCAACCTATATCCGGCCCATGGGCGCGGGCGCAGTGGCCGCGGCCGGCCTGATTACACTCATCAAGACCATGCCCACCATCATCAGCGCGCTCAGCTCGGGCATCAAGAATATCCGCGGGGGAAAGGCGGCCAAGGCTGAGACGATTCGCACGGAGGATGATTTTTCCATGGCCACGGCGCTGATTGGCTCGGCGCTGCTGGTGGTGCTGATGTTCTTCTTTCTCTACTTCAAGCCGGTGCCGGGAGCACAGCTGGGAGTGATTGAAAACCTGGCCGCCTCGCTGCTCATCGTCTTTTTCGGATTCCTCTTTGTTACCGTCAGCTCGCGCATCGTGGGGCTGATCGGCAGCTCGGCCAACCCCGTCAGCGGCATGACGATTGCAACCTTGATGGCCACTTCGGCGATCTTCCTGGTCGCGGGCTGGACCGTGCCGGCCTTCGGGGCACTGGCGATCACGATTGGCGGCGTGGTGTGCATCGCTTCGTGCGAGGCCGGCGACACGTCGCAGGATCTGAAGACCGGCTTTCTTATCGGGGCCACGCCGCGAAAACAGCGCTACGCCTTCCTCATCGGCATTCTGGTCTCAACCTTCGCCGTCGGCGGTACTCTCATCGCAATGAACAAGGTGCTGCAGGAGTTCCATGCGGCGCCGCAGGCCTGGGATCTCTCCGTTCCGCACTCCGGCGTCGTAGTGCAGTCGAACCCCGAAGGGCTGAATGAGCGGATTCCCGTTATCGGCGCGGACAAGACGATCACCATGCACGCCAAGAGCGAATACATCGTGCTGAACGCGCTCGGCTCCAGCGAACTGGCCGACGGCAAGTACCTCTACTCGCCCGCCACCAAGCAGATCGAGGTGCAGTGGATTCCCGGCATCGGCGGGGAAAAGGCGCCGGCGCCGCAGGCTCGCCTGATGGCTACCGTCATCAACGGAATCCTCAGTCAAAAGCTGCCTTGGGGACTGGTGCTGCTAGGCGTTTCCATTGTCTTCACCGTCGAGTTGCTGGGCATTCGCTCGCTGGCCTTCGCCGTAGGCGCGTATCTCTCTATCGGAACTACGCTGGCAATCTTTGTTGGCGGCATCATGCGCTGGATGGTCGATGCGGCAGTGAAGAAAGCGGGACGCGCCGCGGATGCGGAAGGCGACGTCTCGCCCGGCTCGCTGTTTGCTTCAGGGCTGATTGCCGCAGGTGGAATTGCGGGACTGATCGGCGTGGCGCTCAAGGGCTACGCGACGACGGTCCATCCGGACAATCCGGTGAGCCCGATCCACTTCCACATCACCGACAACCCCGCAGTCTCGGTTCTGGCCTTTGCGATGCTGGCGGGGGCGTTGTATTACTTTGCGCAGAAGCCGCTGAAGAAGTCATAGAATACTGAATTGGAGGTAGCGATTGAAGGTATTCATCGTAGGTTCAAGAACGCACCTCTTGGACAAAGCAGAGGCAGATCGCTTCGATAGCTTCTGCGTGAAGCTTGGCGAGGAGATGGCGAGACGGAAATGGGAGATTCTAGCAGGGTCTCTCCGTCGAGACACAGCGGATTATTCCTTGCTATCAGGGGCCGAAGCAATAGCGCAAACTGGGATTAAGGTTCGTGCCCATATTTTCCGTAATGTCGCTGAAGATTTGAGCGCTTTCCCGAACCTGCATTTGCTGCCCCATACAGCATTCATTAACATGACAATGGCCCACATTGCCGCGGTTTCTGCTGCAGATATGGTCGTTGTCGTTGGAGGTCAGGACAAGACACCTAGAGCAGCCTGGGCTGGTCTTGCGCTCCTCAAGCCCGTCTTGGCGCTGCCTCAGTTCGGAGGTGCCTCCGCCAACCTTTGGAGCGAACTCCATCATGATTACGAAACCAGACTGGACCAGGGAAACTACCATGAGCTTTCCCGAATTGATTGTGCACCTCCTGTTTTGTGCTGCAATACAATTAAAGCTTGTGAGAGACTTCTTTCATGTGCGAAAGAAAAAACGTTTAGCGCTAGAGAAATTGCGCTCTTCTCCCTATTGGCTGCTGCTTGTGGTGTCTATGGGCTCTGGCTCTGTTCTACCGGAAGTTCGCTTTTGTGGTGGCGCACACTCCTGATAGTTTTTCTCAGCGTATTTGCTGGCTGGATTCCGGGGCAGGTTATGACGGGTGAGAAAAGACATATGTTCAACACATTTCCACATGTCGTTCTTCTGGGCATCTTGCTATTTGCAACTGTTGAAATGGGCGGAGAACTTCTTGGTGGGATAATTGATTTAAAGAAGGCAAACGAAGAAGCATCCCGACTGTTGGTTTCACTTTTTGTCGTCGGTCTTGTCTCAGGGTTGAGTGCTAAGACATCGCTTCCAAGGTGGGTCAAACGAATGCGGAATATGTTCGGTTCTGCGCTTGCAGAGGACAGTGAATAAAGAAACTACAACCGGCTCCCAGATGAGCCAGAAGGTCCGAACTATGCATCGGCGGATTCAAATAGCAGTATTAGGTGACGGGGCTGTGAGAGGAAAAATCCTCGACGCAGCAGAACAGATCGGTGCTTGGGTTGCAGAACACGGAGCTGTACTGATCACAGGAGGCGGTGGTGCTGTGATGGAAGCAGCTTCCCGCGGAGCTTCGTCCAGAGGTGGTATCTCGGTCGGAATCTTGAAGTCAGGTGACCTTTCCAAGGCGAACGCATACTGCGACATTGTGATTGGTACTGAGGTAGGGCATGCGCGCAACGTTATCAACGTGCTTTCCAGCGATGCGGTGATTGCAATTGGCGGCGGTGCTGGAACCTTATCAGAAATATGTTTCGCATGGATACATACTAGACCGATTTTTATCTTGAGGGGATTCGGTGGGTGGAGTGATCGGTTAGGTGATAAACCCTTAGATGCACGTCGTGAGGCGCCAATTTTCCGATGTGATTCTGTCAGTGATCTATTTAAGGAATTAGAACACTGGATATCTAGTCCTAAAATCGCGCAATTGAAACAGAGAGGCACTTAGGGTTGCGATACGAGCTAGTCGGTCCACAAAGCTACTATGTCTCAGCTCAAAAAGGTGTCACCTCCTTCGCGCCTTTTGCAAAGGGTGGGAGAGCTATGAGTTTACGCCACCACTTGCAACCTCCCACCTTCCTACACTTGCAAGCACTAGCCTGCATTGACCAATTCCGCGATCAACCGCGCCCGTCCGCGCTCTCGAACCTCGACGGAAAGCTCGCGCATGGATTCCGGCATGATAGGGCGGCCTTCGCATTGCTAGCCGGGGCACTGTACTACTTTGAGCAGAAGCCGCTGAAGAAGTGAGCGGCGAAAGAACTTCAGTCCACTCTCAATCAACAAGATGGGCGCCCCAGGCTCAATGCTGGAGCGCCCATCTTTGCGATAGAGTATTCGGATGCAGGCATCCTAGCCAGGCTCCTTACCGCTGCAGGGTGAAGATCACACTCACCGTGGTCTCCACCTCGACCGGCTGGCCGTCGAGCAGATAGGGGCGGTAGCGCCAGGTCTGCACGGCGTCCTGCGCGGCCTGCCGCAACATCATCGGTCCGCTGATGATGCGCAGGTTCTCAATGGTTCCGGCTTTGGAGATGATGGCCGCAAGCATCACCGTGCCGCTGATTCCGGCAGCTCTGGCAATGGCGGGATAGACCGGCATGGTTTTCAGGATCAGCCGTCCTTCCTCGACAGGAGCGGAGATGCGCAGCGGACCAGTAACGCCCGAACGGACGACGGGGCGCGTGGACGGGCCGGAAAACGGCTGATCGGGAGCGTTGGGGAGGCCGGAGTTCGGCCCGAAGATGGAAACATCAATCGGAGGTTCCACTTCGCTGGGTACGAAGATAGTTCTCGGAATCGTAGGCGGAGCAGTCAGTGTTCCATCATATTCAAGATGCGTCACTGTGGTTCGCACAGGCTGAGCTTGCGGCGGCTGCGGCTTGGGCGGCGTAAACACTTCCGTCAGGAAGGATTTGACCAGGGGCTGCAGCATCGGGGGGAAAATCAGCGGAATCACGACAAACGCCAGCAGGATAGAGGAGTTTAAGGCGAAGGCCGCGACCATCCATTGGCGGCTGCGGGTGTGGATTCTGCATGCGGATTCGAAGGTTGAATCTTCAAACATGGCCTGCCTCCCTGGAACGAATTCAGCCGCACCGGCTGAGAGTTTGGAGGCCATGTTCAGACGCGAGCGGGCTCACCCGCCCGGCGCGCTAGTTGGGCGCGGGGAGCGGGGCTTTGAACACTCCGCCTATCCCAATCGGAACCACTGTACTTAGGTAGACACCGGAGATGGGGAAAGTGTTCCCGGATAATTTGTAAGCTCAGAATTTATATGCGCAGGCAATTAGTGCTAAGACCGCGTGATTTAGTAATTGTGCCTGGAGTATGTGCGGGCGAGGACGCCCGCACGACAGCCGGCCAGGAGGCCGGCGCTACAAGCATGGGGCGCATCCACGGTTATGGATGCGCCCCATGCTATTTGCGGATTGTATCGAGTTACTCCGGAAGCTCCAGTTTGCCATTTACTTTGAAGGTCTGAGAGAGCACCTGAACGCCGGTGTTCGGCTGGCCGCCGCCGACCGAGATGGTGTACTCGCCCTCGGCGACAATAGGAACGCCGTCTTCGGTGACCATGCTCAGGTCGCGCGGTTTCAGTTCAAAACGCAGCCGTTGCGAAGCTCCTGCTTCCAGATGAACGCGCTGAAAGCCGCGCAGTGCACGCAGCGGCGCGCCGGGAACGCGGGGAAATTCGAGATAGAGCTGAGTTACTTCGTCGCCCGCGCGGGAGCCCGTATTAGTGACGGTAACTTCAGTTACTACCGGGATGCCCGCATTTACCGGACTTACTGGAACTGTAAGCCGGCTATAAGTGAAGGTGGTATAACTCAAACCGTAACCGAAGGGATAAAGCGGCGTTCCCTCAAAGTATCGATAAGTGCGGCCCTTCATAGCGTAATCCTCAAAGGGCGGCAACTGAGTTACATCCTTATAGAAGGTGACGGGCAGGCGTCCGGCGGGGTTGTTCTTGCCGGAGAGGGTATCAGCGATGGCCGCGCCGCCCTCCTCGCCCGGATACCAGGCTTCGAGGATGGCGTTGGCGTGAGCCTGAGCCCAGTTGACGCCAAGGGCGCTTCCGTTGATGAGCACCACAACCAGCGGCTTGCCGACGGCGGCCACAGCCTCCAGCAGTTGCTGCTCAGGTTTGGGCAGATCGAGGCTGGTGCGGTCGCCGCCCTTGAAACCTTCTTCGGAACCTTGCATCTCCTCACCTTCCAGCTCGCTGGTGATGCCCACCACGGCCACCACCACGTCGGCATCCTTAGCGGCGGCAATGGCTTCCGGTTGCGGCATAAAATCGACCTTCTTCCATACGAGGCGCAAGGCAAGCTGATGATTTTCGGTAGCGCTATAGTTAGCCTCCAGCTTAACGGGCTTGCCCGCTTGCAGATGGACGGAGGTGAGTTTAGTCTCGATTCCGTTAGTGTCGTAGGAAGTTGACGCCACGTTGCCATCGATGGAGATGCGGAAGCCACCGTCGCCTTGCAATCCCACGTAATACAGGCCCGTCACACGCGGAGTCAGCTCCGCCTCCCAGTGGACGCCGAGGGGCCGGATGCCACGGACCTGGATTGGCAGCGTGCCGGGGGAGAGATCGATATTGGTTTCGACGCGGCTGGCCAGCACCTCTGGCTTCTTTGCGCCCGCGCCCCAGTCGAATTCCACGCGGGTATAGGTGGCCACCACGCCGGGCTTGCCGCCGGTGCTCAGCAATTCGGCGGGAACCGGATCGACATGCTTGCCGAGGAACTGCGTGCCCTCGACATAATTGATGCCGGCGCCTGGGAACTCGGCCTTCATGCCTTCCAGCACGGAGACGGTGTGTGTGGGCGTGCCATTGTAGTTGCCCAACAGAGCGTGCGTCTGCTCGGCCAGCGGACCCACCAGGACGATCTTGATGCCGGAGCTTTTCAGCGGCAGCACGCCGTCGTTCTTCAGCAGCACCATCGCCTCAGCGGCGATTTTGCGAGCCAGGGCGCGATGCTCCTGGCTGTCCAGCAGTTTTTCATCGATCCTGGCGTAAGGCACCATCTCCGGCGGATCGAACATTCCCAGCTTCATGCGTGCGGTGAACAGGCGCGTAACCGCCACGTCGATCTCGCTCTCCTTGAGGAAGCCCTGATTGACCGCGTCGAGATAGGGCTTGTAGTCGTGATCGTCCTTGACCGCGGTGACAAAGTCGATGCATTCATTGTCCATGCCGCGTTCGAGCGCGATGGCCGAGGCCTCGGGCTGGGTGGGCTTGAAGTGATGGCCGGCGAAGATGTCGATCACGGCGCCGCAGTCGGAAACCACATAGCCCTTGAATCCCCATTTGCCGCGCAACTGATCCTGCAAGAGGAACTGATTGGCGCAGGCCGGCTGTCCGTTGATGTTGTTGTATGCGCACATCACCGAACCGGCCTTGCCCTCGGTAACGGCGGCGCGGAAGGCGGGCAAATAGGTATCCAGCTCGTCGTGCTTGCTGATGGGCACATCGGCCGTGTGGCGCGTAGATTCGGGGCCGCTGTGCACGGCAAAGTGCTTGGGGGTTGAAATCGCGCGGTAGTAGCGGGGATCGTCACCCTGCATCCCGGTAACAAAGGCCACGCCCATGCGCCCGATCAGGAAGGGATCTTCGCCGTAGGTCTCCTGTCCGCGTCCCCAGCGGGGATCGCGGAAGAGGTTAAGGTTGGGCGCCCAGAAGTCGAGGCCCTCGAAGATGTTGGAGTGGCCGTTGCGGCGCACGGCCTGGGCATACTTGATGCGCGCCTCAGTGCTGATGGCCTCGGCCATGGTGTGGACCGCCGCTGTATCGAAGGTGGCGGCCAGGGCGATGGGCTCGGGAAACTCCGTCGTCCCGAAGGTCAACACGCCGTGCAACGACTCGTTCCACCAGTCGTAGGAGGGCACATTGAGCCGGGGAATGGCTCTCGACTGGTTCACCAGCTGCGAGGCCTTCTCGGGGAGCGTCATATGTTGCACCAGATCCGCCGCGCGCTGCTCGGCGGGCAGGCTGGGGTCCAGGTACGCGGGCTTTGCGTCCTGCGCCATGGCCAGACAGGCCGCCGCGATCAACGCCAACGCAGCCGCTATTTTTCGCAATCCTAAGGTGTTCATCAAGCCTCTTTTCAGTGATCAGTTATCAATGGTTATTATAGGCGTACGGTCACCGCTGTTATAAGTAGGATGACTTACCGGCGCATTGACTTCTTGGCGCGAAGTTATCAGCCCAAATACATGTAACCTATTTCGTGCCGGGGACGTAAGGTTAAGTAGAAGGGGGAAGGGCGGATGCAAAACGGAGCGAGCGACGTCCTGAACCTGTTTCGGCAAGGCGACGTGGACGCTTTCGAGGCGCTCTTTCGCCAGCATCAGCGCGCGGTCCACGGGTGGATTCTACGCATCACTCGCGATGCGGCGGCGGCTGAAGAGCTGATGGTGGAGAGCTTCTGGCGCATCCACCAAGCCCGCGCCCGCTTTAATCCGGCGCAGGGCTTTGAGGGCTGGGCGCGGCGCATCGCTACCCGCGTGGCGCTCGACTGGCTGCGGACGATAAGAACAAGCCGGAAATACGAACTCTCCCTGGAAGATTGCGCCGAAGCAGCAGCTCCGGCGCAGGGTGACCCGGCAGTGACAGCGGAGATTCGCACGAAAACCGCGCTGGCCTTTGGGCGGCTGCCGCCCAAGCTGCGGATTGCGGCGACGCTGGCGGTGATTGAGGAGTTGCCGCACAAAGAAGTGGCCGCGGCGCTGGGGATATCGGTTGCGGCCGTCAAGCTGCGCGTCTTCCGCGCGCTGCGCTTGCTGAGAAAAGACCTAGAAAAACAAGGAATCACGCCATGAATACACACGATGAGGAACGCATGAAGAAGCTCTTGCGGCAATCGCTGCCACCGGTGAAAAGCGATGCCGGACCGGAACGGGATTTGTGGCCGGCGCTGTTACGGAAACTGGACGCACCGGCAACCGCGCGCGCCATGCCCGGATGGGCCTGCTTCAACAGTGCCTGGTTCGATGGAGCATTGCTGGCCGGGCTTGTGGGTCTTGCCGCTTTCTTTCCGGCGACGATTCCCTTGTTTCTCTACTACCTCTAAAACCCGCGGACCACACGCCCGCCAACAAACTCGCAAACAAGGAGGAAGCTATGAACACTCATCCGTATCTTCGCGCCTATCTGGCGGGGATCTTTATACCCACACTGGTTCTGCCGATCTTTCTGACTGTGTTTATCGTGGTGCGGATCGTGCTGAAAGTGCCGGTTCCCATCGAACAAGCGATTATCTTTCCCATGGCCGTGGTGCCTATGCTGTTTGGACTGTGGAACATGCTGTGGCTCGGATCGCACGCATGCACACGTCTTCCCATCGGGCTGCATGGAGCGTTGTTGCCGCTGGTTTTGATGCCTTTGGGAGCAACCACGGCCAGTTGCCTCGGCGTGCTGGTGCTGGGCACCCACGGCGCGACCTGGTTCGGGGCCTGCGAGATTCCCTACGTACTGATCGTGCCGTGCTTCCTGGCCGCGCTCGCCGGTTACTACCTTGTGTGGAAGTACATTGTGGGCTTTTTGAACCGGGTGGTGGGGATTGCGTAGAAGCAGCTATCAGCTGGAAGCTATCAGCATTCAGCTGCCAGCTGATAGCTTCCAGCTTTTCTTCGGAGAACAATCATCTGCGGCGAGGGTGTAAATGTCACGAGAGGTTGCCATGAAAAATGCCGTTGAATTGTTTTTCAAAATTGCTCTTTTTGCGTTCGCCCTGTTTCTCATGCGGTGGGCAATCGATACGCCCCTCTCAGATGTGATGAATCTATCGATCATTCTGGGAGGGGTGTTGCTGGTATATCCCGTTGTCTGGCTGGGGAGGAAGATACTCGACCGGCATCCGACAAAAAGCGGCGTCGTCTGGATCACGACGTTTGTCCAATTTGCCGTAGCGAGTCTATTGGGCATGGGCGCCATCCGGGCGGCAACCACTCATTATGATTGGTCGGATTGGTCGCTCCCCGTGCCAACTGAAATAGGACATGTGTTAGTCATTGTTACCGGAGCGGCTACTTTGCTGACGGTAGTGAACCTTGCCTTGAAGGGCTTCGGCGCTCCCTTTTTCATCGTGCTCAGCCGTAAGCTGGCGGCAGATTGGATGTATGCCTGGACGCGCAATCCCATGGTGCTTGCGATATTTGCTTTTCTGCTGTCGTTGGGGATCTGGTATCAGTCAGTGCTGTTTGTGCTCTGGGCGCTGATTCTGTTTGCGCCGGCGTTGCTTTTCTTCGTGAAGGTGTATGAAGAGCGGGAACTGGAGTTGCGCTTTGGAGCATCGTATCTGGAGTACAAATCCAGAACACCGATGCTGTTTCCCAGAAAGCCGAGAGTTTGAACGACAGGCCATCCGGCGCCTATTAACTATTGCGCACTCGGCTTGAAGAAATTTTCCAGTCCGGCGCGCTGCGCGTGGGCAGCCATGGAGGCCTGAATCTCCAGGGCCAGGGCCAGCGCCTCGCGGCCTTGTCGCGCGGTCACCCGCGGCGGACGGCGGGTTCGTACTGATTCGAGAAAAGAGACAATCTCCAGGCGCAGCGGCTCACCGGGCGTGACCGGGGGCTTGGCAAAGGAAAGACCGGGCGCGGGACCGGCGGCTCCTGCGGCGGCCAGCTTAGCCAGCAGGGCCGGATCGATCTTGGCCATGGCAGCAAACTGGGCAATCAAGGCCGGGTCGATCTTTGCCAGGTCGATCTTGCCCGATGCGATTCCCTCCGCGATGCCCGGCGGCAGCAGGCTGGCAACCTGCGGCGGGAGCGACGCGATCAATTCGGCTGGGGAAGTCTTGCCCGCGTCCGCATCCACCTTGATGACCAGCACGTCCTGGCGGGCGTAGTCGATGGAAACGTACTGGCGCGGCTCGAAAAAGCGCAGCTTGCGGACGCGTTCTGTGGAGACGCGCGAGGCAGTGAAGTTGGCCACGCAGCCCGACTCGAACTCGACGCGAACGTTGGCGATGTCCACCTTGGGCGAGAGAATCGGCAGGCCTACCGCGCGCACTTCGCGCACCGGAGAGGCGGCAAAGGTGAGCACGATGTCCAGATCGTGAATCATCAGGTCCAGCACCACGTCCACATCCAGCGCGCGCGGCGTGTAGACGGAGAGCCGGTGCGCCTCAAAGAACATGGGTCGGCGCAGTTGCGGCTGTACGGCCAGCACTGCCGGGTTAAAGCGCTCCAGGTGGCCGGGCTGCAGGATGCGCTGGCCGCGCTCGGCGAGCGCGATCAGATCGCCGGCTTCGGTGAGCGAGGCGGCGAGGGGTTTTTCGACGAGCAGGTCCACTCCCGCATCGAGCAGGGTCGAGGCGACAGCATGGTGGTGCACGGTGGGAACGGCGACACTGGCCGCATCTAGCTTGAGATCGGCGGCCAGAAGCTTGTCAACGGATGGAAAAACGGGGATTGCGTATTTCGCGGCAGCTTCGGCGGCGCGGGCCGGGTCAGGCTCGACGGCCGCGACCAGCGCAACGGACAGGCCGGCCGTGGCGAATCCCGCCGTTTCGAGCTCGCGGTAGACGCGCAGGTGGTTCTTGCCGAAGGCGCCGGCCC
>Ga0326727_10022470_pt1 | contig 12181 bp, 9 predicted proteins | sample MB2enrmetagenome_FD_207643 | JGI IMG/M metagenome (GOLD analysis project Ga0326727, IMG submission 207643) | Lab enriched peat soil microbial communities from McLean, Ithaca, NY, United States - MB29MY | ecosystem: Environmental > Terrestrial > Soil > Wetlands > Peat | place: USA: New York... | reverse complement strand
GCCACGCCGGATTTCCGCACTCAGGTGCTGCGCGCCCATATCGATCGCCTGGACGCCATCGTATTCACCCACGCACACGCCGACCACATCCTGGGGCTCGACGATATCCGCCCCTTCAATTTCCGGCAGAAATCACCCATCCCTATATATGCTTCGCCGCCGACCTTTGCGGTGATCCGGCGCATCTTCGAATATGTCTTCGACGATCGCGAGCGCAACACATCCGTTCCCAAACTCGAAGTCAACCTGATCGGCGAGGAGCCTTTCGATGTGCAGGGTCTGCGCTTTGAACCGATCCCACTGCTGCATGGCCACGACACCATTTTCGGTTTCCGTTTCGGCAGCGCGGCCTATCTGACCGATCACAGCGAGGTGCCGGAATCTTCCCTCGAGAAGCTGCGCGGGCTGGACGTTCTCTTCCTCGACGCGCTGCGCCACAAGCCGCATCCCACGCACTCCACCGTGGCTGCTTCCACCGCCATCGCTCAAACGGTGCAGGCGAAGCGAACGTTTTTCACGCACATTTGTCACGACCTGCCGCACGCCGCGACGCAGGCAGCGCTGCCGCCGGGAATTTTCATGGCCTGGGATGGCCTCGAAATCGAAGTCGACGGGAACGCATGAAAGTCTTCCATTCTCCGGCAGCCGTCCCTGCGGACTTCGGGCCTTCCGTCATCACTATCGGCAACTTCGACGGGCTGCACATCGGCCATCGCGAAATCATGCGCCGCGTGGTTTCGATTGCCGGTGAGCGCGGCCTTACGCCCACCGTCCTCACTTTCGATCCGCACCCGGCCCGTGTGCTTGCGCCCGATCGCGCGCCAAAATTGATCACCACTATCGCGCAGAGATTGCGGCGCTTCGAAGCCGCGGGTATTGAGGCTGTTCTGTTGTTGCCGTTCTCGCTCGAGTTTGCCAAACTGACTCCTGAAGAATTCGCCGATCAGGTGCTGGCGAAGACCCTGAAGGCTCGTGTCGTGCTGGTCGGTGACGACTTCCGTTTTGGATACAAACAGTCTGGCAATATTGAAACCCTGCGAACTCTGGGAGCGCGCTTCGGCTTCGAGCTGAGCCCCGTCTCCGCTATTACCGGCCGCTCCGGGCGAATCAGCAGCACCACCATCCGCAATCTTGTTTTGCAGGGCCGCGTCTCCCAGGCCTGCCGCATGATGGGAACTCCTTTTGCCCTGGAAGGCGAAGTTGTCAGCGGACATGGAATCGGCTCGCGCCAGACTGTTCCCACGCTGAATCTCGCGCCCGAGAACGAGCTGTTGCCGAAGAACGGTGTCTATGCCACGCGTACCCGCGACGAGGCTTCGGGACAGCGTTGGCGCTCTGTTACGAACGTGGGTTATCGGCCTACGTTCAATGGCGATTCGCTCACCATCGAAACCTTCTTACTGGACCCGCCGCCCGCCGCGCCGCCCACCCGGATCGAGGTGAATTTTCTTACATTCGTCCGCGAAGAACGCAAGTTCGAAACGCCCGCGCTGCTGAAGGAGCAAATTTTACGGGATGTTAACGCGGTTAATGGATTTCATCGCCGCTTCGAGCGGCTGCGCATGGGATAATCTGAACTTCATCCGGAAGGAGCAAACAATGAGTCTTACCGCAGGCAAGTTGCAACACATGAAGGCGCTGTCGAACAGCGCGGGAGTCATCGCCGCCGCCGCCATGGATCAGCGGGGCAGCCTTAAGAAGTCCATCGCGGCTGCCAAAGGGGTGCCGCAGGAACAGGTTTCGGACCAGATGATGGAAGAGTTCAAGGTCGCGGTTTCGCGTATCCTCACTCCCCATGCCAGCGCGATCCTGCTCGATCCCGAATGGGGCTTGCCCGCCGCTAAGGCGCGCGCCAAGAATGCCGGTCTTTTGCTCGCGTACGAGGAGACTGGTTACGACAATACGCAACCGGGCCGGCTTCCCGATCTTCTTCCGCACCTTTCCGTGAAACGCATCAAGGATTGGGGCGCCGACGCGGTCAAGATTCTCCTCTATTACACCCCCTTCGATCCGTCGGACATCAACGATATCAAGCACGCGTTCATCGAGAGGATCGGCGCCGAGTGCGAATCGTACGATATTCCGTTCTTTCTGGAATTCGTGGGATACGACGAAAAGGGCGAGAACGAGAAGGCCATCGAGTACGCGAAGAAAAAACCGGCCGTTGTCAAAGGCGCCATGCTGGAGTTTTCCAAGCCGCAATACAAGGTGGATGTGCTGAAGGTTGAAGTGCCTATCAATCCGGCGTTTGTGCAGGGAAGCCGGGCGTTCAAGGGCGGCGATTACGCGTATACTCGCGCACAGGCGCTGGATCTTTTCCGCGAATGCGCTTCGGTGGCGAGCAAGCCGTTCATTTACTTGAGCGCCGGTGTGAGCAATCCGGTCTTCATTGAAAACCTGGAATTCGCCGCCGAGAGCGGGACGGATTATTCGGGCGTGCTTTGCGGACGGGCGACCTGGCTCGATGGCGTTGCGATTTATGGGAAGCAGGGGTTGAAGGCGCTCGAAGACTGGCTGTCGGACGAGGGCGTGCGTAATATTGAAGCCGTCAATGAGGCCATTAAGAGCGCGAAACCCTGGATGCTGAAAGCGGGCGTCGCGGCGGCATAAACCTTAGCGGGTTTGGCCGGTGATTCGGATGTTGCGAAAATCTCCGGTTTCGTCGAATGAGCCCAAACCGACGCGACCCCAGCGCAAGCTAAGATCCACCGCCTCCAGGCTGGGGTTGCGTTTCCCGTTCACCTCTACATAGCAGCGGCCCGATGCGCCGTCGAACACCAGCTTCACCGGAACCCAATCCGGCGTGGTGAACGAAGCGGGCCCGTCGAGCGCGGAAATGCGCACACGCTCGCCGCCGAACACGTGGAATATGCCGTTGTGTACGTTCTGTTTTTCGGCCGGGTCGGAGGATAAATGCGCGTAGTTGTAATGCGCATCATCCTGCCAGGCATAAACGAAAATCAGGCTGCGGCCATTGCGCTTCACTTCGCCCTTAATGGTCACCTTGCTGTACGGTTTGGAATCGAGCAGGGCGAATTTGGTGGGGCGGCGCGGCTGCCCGGGCGGAGGCTCAGCGGAAACTCGCAAACGCAGCACGCCATTCTCAACGGTCCAGTCGGAAGACTGCTGTACGGTCCATTGACGGTCGAAGACGGTAATCGAATCCGCCGCCGGCAAGCTCAACGCGACGCCGGAAACGACGCAGAGCGCGGCGGCGAACGGTTTCATCCGAGCTTACTCACCCCTGGCTACTTGCGTGAGCCGCGTTTCAGATTCTTCAGGCGGGTCTGGCGCATCTTCGCCTTCTTGCGTTTCGGCTTGCTGATGATGAACGTCCCGCTGCCAATGTATTCCGACTTATATAACTTATCTGCTTTAACTTCAGCCAAGTGTGAGACTCCGTTCGGTTGTTAGATCGAACTTCATTGTAGCGCGCCATGGCGTAACAACGCCTGTGGGACCATTTGAAAGTCTGGTGTCGCTGACGATGGCAAGATTTTTCAGGTCCTTGAGATGGCTGGTTGCAGTCGCTTCCGTCGTTACGGCGGTGGCGCAGGAATCCAATCTTCCCACTGCGGCGGAGATTAATTCGGTTCTAAAAGACCTCTCCGAAATCACTGGATTCAAAATACACAAGCAGCTTCCTTTTCAGATGATTACGCGTGATCAGGTAAACCATTTTCTGAAGGACCAGATCCGGGAATCCGTCAAGCCCGCCGAGATTCGCGCCGAAGAAGTGACTCTCAAGAAGTTCGGTTTCGTCCCGCAGGATTTCGATCTGAAGAAGACTACTATCGATTTGCTCACCGAACAGGCCGCGGCCTTTTACGACTTCCATCGCAAGAAGCTTTTCATCTCGGATTGGGCCGCGCAGAATATGCGCGAAGCCGCTCTGGTTCACGAATTGGCGCACGCGTTGGCCGACCAGAATTTCCCCATCCAGAAATTTCTGGCTAAGAACGCCGATGACAGCGAGGAGTCGCTCGCCCGCGAAACTGTGGTGGAGGGTCAGGCGTCATGGCTGATGATCGAATACGCGCTGCGCAGGGAAGGGAAGACGCTGGCCGATCCCGACACCGCGCGCGATTTCCTCAAAGACGATAACGACGGAGAGAACAGCGGAGGCGACGGGAAGGGCGGGGGCGACAGTGAATATCCCGTCTTCACCAATGCCCCGCTGTATCTAAAACGCACCCTGATGTTCCCTTATGAGGAAGGCCAGAAGTTCCAGCAGGCGGTGTTCATGAAGGATGGTAAGGACGCGTTTTCCGTGGTCTTCCGCAAGCCGCCGGTCACCACCAGCCAGGTGCTTCATACCGAACGCTATTTCAACGACGTGACGTACAAGGCGCCGAATCTGCCGAAGCCGCTGCCTCACTCCAAAACGTTTGTCGAGGGCACGATGGGCGAGCTGGATCACCGAATTCTGTTAACTCAGTTTGTGGACGAAGACGCGGCTGAGTCGCTGGGGCCGAAGCTGAAGGGATCGGCCTATCGCGTCGATGAAGCTAAATCCGATCACCGCATGATGCTTGTTTACGCGGCCGACTGGGATAGCGTGGATGCGGCCGAGCAGTATTTCGACGACTATCAGCAAGTGCTGCGCACCAAGTGGAAGCAGATCGAGGTTTCGACGCAGGACACCAAACGCTTCTCGGGAAAAAGCGAAGACGGCTATTTCTCGGTTGCGCTGATCGGCACGCGAGTGTTGAGCCAAGAGGGTTTCGCCCAGCCCTTGTAATGTGGGATGGGCGCTTCCGCCTGTCCATGTTTTTAAGCAGCATGTTGACTCTGCCCATCGATGCGCTGCTTCCGCAGATCGTGGCCAGTCTGCGGCGCGAGCCGAATCTGGTGATCGAAGCCGCCCCAGGCGCGGGGAAAACCACGCGCGTGCCACCTGCGCTCCTCGAATTTCCGCACGATGTGCTGGTGCTCGAGCCGCGCCGAATTGCAGCCCGCATGGCGGCCCGGCGGGTCGCCGATGAACTGGGCGAACGTCCCGGAGAAACCGTCGGATATCAGGTTCGCTTCGAAGAAGTGGCCAGCCCGCGAACGCGCCTGCGCTTTCTGACCGAGGGCGTACTTACGCGCCGTATGATCTCGGATCCGGATCTGCGCGGCGTGGGGACCGTGGTGCTCGATGAGTTCCACGAGCGCCATCTCGAAACCGATCTCGCATTGGCCCTGTTGCGCCGTCTGCAGAAGACGCGGCGGGCCGATTTACGCATTGTGGTGATGTCCGCCACACTCGATGCTGGTCCGGTCCGGCGCTTCCTCGGCGACTGCCCGGCTATTCGATCGGAAGGCCGGTTGTTCGATGTCGCCATCGGCTACACGCCCTATTCCGCGGCGCCGCTGGAGGATCAGGTGGCGGGCGCGGCGGAGCGGATTATCGCCGAAGAGAAGGCCGGCGATGTACTGGTATTTCTGCCAGGCGCGGCGGAGATTCGCCGAGCCGCACGGGCCTGCGAATCTCTGGCGCGGCGGGCAAATCTGCTTATCGCACCCCTCTATGGAGACCTCTCGCCCGCCGAGCAGGATCGCGCCGTTGAGCCCGCCGCGCAGCGCAAGATCATCCTCTCGACCAACATCGCGGAAAGCTCGATCACTATCGAAGGCGTCCGCGCGGTGATCGATTCGGGACTGGCGCGGATCGCCAGCGACTCCCCATGGACGGGGCTGCCCGCCCTGGAAATCCGGCGCATCAGTAAGGCTTCGGCGCACCAGCGTGCGGGGAGAGCAGGGCGCACCGGACCGGGCCGCGTGATCCGCCTCTATACAGCGGAGGATTTTCAGCGCCGCCCTGACCATGACGACCCGGAAATCCTGCGCCGCGAATTATCGCAGATGTGTCTACACCTCGAAGCCGCTGGCGTGGAGAATCCCATCGATCTTGAATGGCTGGACGTGCCGTCCGCCGATGCGTGGAACGCAGCCGAAACTCTGCTCCACCGGCTGCATGCGCGGGATGCCGCTGTGAAGATGGCGCGCTTGCCCGTGCATCCGAGATTGGCTCGTCTGCTGCTCGATGCCGAACAATACGGGGCGGGTGAACATGGGTGCCGGGTCGCCGCGCTGTTGAGCAGCGGACAGCGCATCCGCAGCTTCGACGACGAGCCGGATCAACGAACGCGCGCGGTATGGGATCAGCTGCGCCGCTTCGTAAAACGAGGACGCGCGCATGACGACGTGGCTATCGCTAAAGCTTTGCTGGCGGCGTTTTCGGATCGTGTAGGCAGGCGCGGTTCCGGTGAGACGGTGCTGCTCTCGAATGGGACCTCCGCTACTATGGCAAATCCGCCCGGCGAATTCCTGGTGGCAGTGGACGTGGAAGGCCGCATCCGCCTTGCCTCACCTATCGAGTCGGACTGGCTGCTTGATTTATTTCCAGAGCGGATAAAAGAGCGCAATATGGTGGAGTGGAACCGGCAGGCGCAGCGTGTTGAAGCGGTCAGCGCGCTTCTCTATGACGACCTGGTGATTGAAGAGACCCGCGGCGGAGCGATCGACGATGACGCGGCCGCTAAGCTTTTGGCGGCGAAAGTTCTGGACGCGGGCATTGATCGGTTCGTCAATCGCGAGGAACTCGACGCGTTTCTCTCGCGCGTGGAATTTGCCGCCGAACACTCGAACCTGCAGACGTTTTCCGATCTTGATGTGACGAACGCGTTGGTGGGCCTTTGCTATGGGCTGCGCAGTTTCGCCGATGTAGAGAAGAGCGCGGCCGGAGTGATTCCAGCGCTGGAACAAAAGCTCGATGGCAACCTGCTCAATCAGATTGCGCCGGAGCGGCTGAGGCTGCCCAGTGGTCGCCATACGAAGGTTCACTACGAACGCGGCAAGCCGCCATGGGTAGCTTCGCGGTTACAGGATTTCTTCGGGATAACCGAGAGCCCGCGAGTAGCGCGCGGCAAGGTCGCACTGGTTATCCACTTACTCGCGCCCAATCAGAGAGCGGTGCAGACTACTACCGATCTCGCGGGCTTCTGGCAACGGCTCTATCCGCAACTAAGGCGCGAGTTAGGCAGAAGGTACCCGAAACACGCCTGGCCGGAGAATCCCCTTATCGTCCGTGAACCTCGTACTTAGTAAGGATCTCGGCCCAGAAGCCGCGCGCCTCGAAGATTAACTCGACAGCATCCCGCACCGCCCCGTTGCCGCCGACATGATGAGTGACCCAATGCGCTTCGGCCTTAACATCCGGCCGTGCATTCGCTACGGCAATGGCTAATCCCACGCGATGAAATACCACCACATCGGTAAGATCGTCCCCCATGTAGGCTACTTCTTCTTTGGAAATCCCCGCATCCGCCATGATCTCTTCAATGATCGGGATCTTTTCGATGTGGCCTTGATAGACGTAGTTCATCTTGACCTGTTTGGCGCGCTCCACGGTAGCCGGCGAGTTACGCCCGCTGATCACGCCGGTGCGAATGCCTTTCCACTGGCACCATTGCAGAGCGATCCCATCCTGCGAGTCGAAGGCCTTGAATTCCACCATCTCACCCGGCGTGGCCGAGGGGATGAAGTACAACTTGCCGTCGGTCATGACGCCATCCACGTCCATCAGCAGTAACTTGATTTTCGCCGCGCGGGCGCGTACTTCGTCCTGATCCATTTACCATCGCTCCTCAAAGATTTTCTTGTAAAGCCGCCGCTGTCTGGTCAACGCCGCGGAATAAACTTCGTTCTTGGCACGGTCGGGTTCCACTGTCTCGCCCAGATCCGCCGCTGCGTCACTAATGCTGCCGATGGCGCCCATGCGCTCGAGCGCCAACAGAGCGGCGCCCCGCGAAGTAGCTTCGCGCTCCCGGCACATGACTACCGTATGGCCCAGAGTATCGGCCATCATCTGCGTCCACACTGCCGAATTCAGCAGCGCCGCGCCCGACCCGATTATTTCCCGCGGCACGCCGAAAGTATCTTCCATAATCTCGTAGACGTTGCGGAAGCGCAGCGCGACGGATTCGAGCGCCGCATGCAGAATCTCCATGGGAGTACTGCCGACGCCGAGCCCGGTGATCGCCCCGCGCACGTCCGTGCGCCATTCGGTAGAACGCTCACCCGCGAACAGAGGCAGGATGGTCAGCCCGTGCAGTCCCGGCGGCATGGCGCGCAACTGCTTCTCGATCTCTGCATCGTCGGGCAGATTGAGGGTTCGCTTCATCCACGCGTAAACCTGGCCCCCGTTCGAAAGCGCTCCGCCCGCCACAAAACGCTTGCGATCGATGCGATAGCAGAACAGCCCATCGGGAATTTCAATGCGCGCGCTTTCTATGCTGGCCCGCATCGCGCCGCTCGTCCCCACCATCAGCGCCCAGCGGTCGCGCGTAGTGCAGCCGCTGCCGACGTTATCGCAGGCGCCATCACCCAGCGCGGGATACCAGGGAATCCCATCGAGCTCCGGCCATTGCTGGCTGAACGGCGCGCGCAGACCCTTACAGGGCTGGTCCATCGCGCCCGGATCGGGAAATTGCGCGCGCTTCACGGGAAGGACCGACAGTATCTCGTCGTCGTAATCGTTGGCGCTCTGATTCCACAACCCGCTGGCGGAAATCATCGACGTGGAAGCGGCCGGCTGACCGAAGAATTCGAGGAATAGATACTCTCCGGCGCTCATCCAGCGTGCGGCGGCGCGGAAGGCATCGGGCTGCGTTTCGGAAAGCCATAGCAGCTTCGGCGGGGGATAGCTCGGATGCAGCATACAGCCGGTGCGGCTGTGCTGTTTCAGGTTGTCGATACGCCTCTCGAGTACATGGGCGGCATCGGCGCTGCGCGAATCGAAGGGATGCAGAATGGCGGTGGTGGCGTGCCCATCCGCACCCACTCCCACAACGCTGTGCCAGAAGGTATCCACGCCCACGGCCGCCGGTTTCACGCCCCGGGCGCGCATCTGTCCGCAGATTTCAGTCAGCGACCGCGCGGCGATTTCGGTCAGCTCTTTGGCATCGATTTCCCAGCCGCCGTCCTCCGTGGTGTGCGGCCGGTACTTCACCTGCGAGCCGAAGCACTCGATCTCTTTCCCATCGAATGAGAACAGCAGCGTGCGCGCCGAGGAACTGCCCACATCGAGCGTAAGGATCGCGTCCACCTGTTCTTTGTAGCACGCTCACGCCTCCGCCCAAGTACGATAAAAGCGGCGTCGCCAATGACCTGGAAGGAAATTATTACATCGACCATCGAACGCCACGCGATGTTGCGCCACGGCCGCCGCATCGGTGTCGCGGTCTCGGGCGGAGCTGATTCCGTCTTTCTGCTGCACGCGCTGCATGACATGAATCTGGCGGCCGCCGTTTTGCATGTCAACCATCGGCTGCGGGCTGCTGAGTCGGATGGCGACGAAGCCTTCGTGCGCGATCTTGCCGCACGGCTGGGGCTGCCGTTTTACGCCGCCGCGCTGCCTGTCGGCGAAGGGAATATGGAACAAGAAGCGCGGCACGCACGTTATCGATTTTTCGCCGACTGCATTGCCAACGGCCGCTGCGATGCCGCAGCCACCGGCCACACCATCGACGATCAGGCTGAAACTGTTCTCTCCCGTTTTCTGCGCGGGGCGGGGAGCGCCGGGTTGAGCGGCATCCTCCCCATCACGGAATCCCGCATCGTGCGCCCTTTGATCGACCTGCGCCGCGAAGATATCCGCTGCTGGCTGGCTGCCCACGACATCGCATGGCGGGAAGACCGATCGAATGGCAACACCGATTTTCTGCGTAACCGGATTCGCCTGGAGACTCTGCCACAGCTGGCCAGCCTGAATCCGGCGCTGCCTTCGGTGCTGGCATCGACCGCCGAGTGGGCGCGCGCCGAGGAGGAATACTGGACCGCGGAGTTGGATCGCCTGGAAGCGGATTACCTGCAGGTCGACCGCGAAGCTATCCTGATCCGCACCGGGCCGTTCCTGAGCCTGCCCCTCGCCGCCGCGCGCCGTCTGCTGCGCAGGGGGATCGAGCGGGTGAGCGGTGGACTGCGCGGCATCGATTTCCGGCACGTGGAAGCCATCAGGGCGCTGATGGAAACCCGCGAAGGCAGCGGCCGCATACAGCTTCCCGGCCTCGACATTTACCGCTCATTCGATTGGCTGCGCCTCGCCCCTATCGGCTACGATTCGCGGCTGCCGCGCGACTTTGAGGTTCCCCTTCGCGTGCCTGGGCTAACCGAAGTTCCTGAACGCAGGTTAACCATAGAGATGGAACTGGTTACAAACGTGCGCGTATATAATAGACAGATGGACGCGTTGGACTGGGAGAGGTGTGCGGGATCGCTCATGTTGCGCAATTGGCGGCCGGGCGATAATTATACACCTAAGAATTGCGCAAAACCCGGGCCGAAGATCAAGACTTTGTTTCAGGAAAATCGCATTCCCCTCTGGGACAGGCGCACCTGGCCCGTGGTGGTCAAAGGCGATTCCATCCTCTGGACGCGCCAATTCGGCGTCGCGGAAGAATTCGCCGCTACTCCGGAAAGCCGGCAGATTTTGTCGATTCGCGAGGTACGAGGCAACGGCGGGGAATCAAATAGTCGCACGCCGGCGTCTAAAGAAGCAGAACGCGCACGGATGAAAAATCCGGTGTCCCGCAGTGAGGGCCCGGATGAGCGGGGCGCGGAGGTATTGTGAACTCAAACGTAAAGACAATCATATTCTGGGTGGTCCTGATCTGCGTGGCCGTTTTGCTCTGGGCCGTGGTCAAACAGGGTCACACGAAGAACGACCGAGCGCTGAATTTCAGTGAATTTCTAACCGAAGTCGACGCCGGCAACATCTCAAAAGTGGAGATAAACGGCGGCGACGTGAAGGGCGATTTCAGGAACGGCCAAAGCTCGTTCCACACGGTTGCGCCCTCCAATTATCCCAAACTCATCGACCTGCTCAACGATAAAAAAGTCGCCATGACCTTCAGCGATAACAGCGGCAACAGCTGGGTATCCATCCTGGTGAACGCGTCGCCGTTCCTGCTGCTGATCGGCTTCTGGATCTTCATGATGCGGCAGATGCAGAGCGGCGGCAATAAGGCTTTGAGCTTTGGCAAGAGCCGGGCCCGCCTGCACTCCACGCAACAGCGCAAAGTGACATTCAAGGATGTCGCCGGCGTGGAAGAGGCCAAGGAAGAATTGCAGGAGATCATCGAATTCCTGCGCGAGCCGCAGAAATTCCAGAAGCTGGGCGGACGCATTCCGAAAGGCGTGCTGCTGATCGGCTCGCCCGGCACCGGCAAAACGCTGCTGGCGCGCGCCATCGCGGGCGAGGCCAACGTTCCGTTCTTCTCGATATCCGGCTCCGACTTCGTGGAAATGTTTGTCGGTGTGGGCGCCAGCCGCGTGCGCGATCTCTTCGAACAAGGTAAAAAGAACGCGCCCTGCATTATCTTCATCGACGAAATTGATGCTGTCGGCCGTCACCGCGGCGCGGGTCTCGGCGGTGGACATGACGAGCGCGAACAGACGCTCAATCAATTGCTGGTCGAGATGGACGGCTTCGAATCGAATGAAGGCGTGATCCTGGTGGCTGCCACCAACCGTCCGGACGTTCTCGATCCGGCGCTGCTGCGTCCCGGCCGTTTCGACCGCCGCGTGGTAGTGGGGCGCCCCGACGTCAACGGCCGCGAGGCGATCCTCAAGGTTCACACCAAGAAGGTGCCGCTGGGCGACGACGTGGATCTCTCGGTGTTGGCCCGTGGAACACCCGGTCTGGCGGGCGCCGATCTGGCGAACCTGGTCAACGAAGCCGCCCTGAACGCTGCGCGGCAGAATCGCAAAGTTGTCATGATGATCGATTTCGAGCTCGCCAAGGACAAGATCCTGATGGGCGCGGAACGGAAGTCGATGATCCTGAGCGAATCCGAAAAACGGACCACCGCGTATCACGAAGCCGGGCACGCCGTGGTTGCCGTGGAAGTGCCGAATGCCGATCCGCTGCATAAGGTTTCGATCATCCCGCGCGGCATGGCGCTGGGCGTGACCATGCAACTGCCGGTCGACGACAAGCACAACTACAGCAAGGTCTACTGCGAAGATCAGCTGGCGATTTTGATGGGCGGGCGCATTGCGGAAGAGATCTATCTCAACCAGATGACCACCGGCGCGGGCAACGACATCGAGCGTGCCACCGAAATGGCGCGCAAGATGGTCTGCGAGTGGGGCATGAGCGAACTCGGTCCGCTGAGCTTCGGTAAGAAGGAAGAGC
>Ga0326727_10022469_pt1 | contig 12181 bp, 12 predicted proteins | sample MB2enrmetagenome_FD_207643 | JGI IMG/M metagenome (GOLD analysis project Ga0326727, IMG submission 207643) | Lab enriched peat soil microbial communities from McLean, Ithaca, NY, United States - MB29MY | ecosystem: Environmental > Terrestrial > Soil > Wetlands > Peat | place: USA: New York... | reverse complement strand
TGCACTTGGCCGCCGTCGCGGAAGCTCTCGACGATTTGCAGGTAGGCATAAAAGCCGGTGCGTTTGACTCGAAAATACACGGGGCGCTTTCTTTTCCTCTACGGAAATACGCCGTTCATGGACATTAGGCTGTGGAAATAAATAACATTTACAACTTCGTAGAGTGATGCTATTCTTTATTCCATGGTATCGCTGCAAGCAGTGCGGCGGAAATTGCAGAGTCTCTGGCCGCACCTTAATGAACGATCGCGACGGATGCTGGCCGCCGCCGAAGCCGCGCAACTGGGCTACGGCGGGGTGTCTTTGGTCAGCCGTGCCTGCGGATTGTCGCGTGTCACCATCATGAAAGGCATTCAAGAATTGGATGCGCCCGCCTTGCCCCCGGAGTGCATCCGCCGCTTGGGCGGCGGACGGCATTCGCTGGTCCGACACGATCCCCAATTGCCCACGCTGCTGGAATCCTTGGTTGAACCGTTGACGCGGGGCGATCCGGAATCGCCGTTGCGTTGGACCTGTAAGAGCACACGGACATTGGCGGACGAACTGGCCGGGCGAGGACACCGCATTAGCCACGCCAAGGCGGGGCAATTGCTTCGGCAGATGGATTACAGTCTGCAGAGCGACCGGAAGACCGAGGAGGGGGATCAGCATCCGCACCGCGACGCTCAGTTTCGACACATCAACCGGCAGGTACAACTGGCCCTGCGGCACGGCCAGCCGGTCATTTCGGTGGACACCAAGAAGAAGGAGTTGGTCGGAAACTTTGAAAACAAAGGCCGGCAATGGCGTCGCCAAGGAGCTGCGGAAAAGGTTCAGGATCATGATTTTCCCGACCGCGCGGTGCCGCGTGCCTACCCTTACGGCATCTACGACCTGGCCCAGAACAGGGGGTTTGTCAATGTCGGAACCGATCACGATACGGCCAGCTTTGCCGTCGCCTCGATCCGTGGTTGGTGGTGCCACGAAGGTCGGCGATTGTATCCGCAAACCACTCGCCTGCTCATTACGGCCGATGCCGGAGGTAGCAATGGCTATCGCCTGCGGCTTTGGAAATGGGAATTGCAGCAATTGGCCAACCAGACAGGCTTGGAAATTGCGGTCTGTCATTTTCCGCCTGGCACCAGTAAATGGAATAAAGTCGAGCATCGCCTGTTCTCGTTTATTTCGTCCAACTGGCGCGGCGAACCCCTGCGCGACTACGAAACGGTGGTTGGCTTGATTGCCTGCACCACCACCGCCAAAGGGCTGAAGGTCAACTGCCGGCTGGACCGCCGCCGCTACCAGCCAGGAAAAAAAGTCACGCCCGAGCAAATGGCAAGCATCCATTTGAAGCCGGAGCGCTTTCATGGGGAATGGAATTATGTCATTTATCCCGCTCACAAGTTGTAAATGTTATTTATTTCCACAGCCTTACTCAAGCAGAAATCGAGGCTGATGCGCATAATTTGGCACTACATTTTCACTTCCGAGCGATGCCTTCCCTCGGAAGACCCCCCGATTTCAGGCTCTCACTGTAGAAGATGGGCCAAGGTTGCAAGCAAAAGCTCTATGCTGATCGCATTCGCAATGAAAGTTTTTTTTGGAGTGATATATCAATGCTGGATTGACGCCGGGCGACCATCTCATTACGATACCCGTTTGGCTATAACGGAGTCGTCGGGTGGCACCTATTTTGAGTTTACTAATACAATTGTCATTGGTGGGAAAACATATCATTGTCGCTTTGCATTTCGTCCGGGCAAGCCCGGACCTGCCACCTACCTGCCGCCGGGCACGTTAGCAATGACAGACGAGGACGTTATGCTTTGGATACGCGAGCGAGATGGGAGAGTTTTCGTCTCGCCTGATCGGACCGGTATAGAACCGTGATCTTTCAAGTGAACCTAAAGGGGTCCTAGAATTATGACTTTGATGCGGCGCCACGACCAGCAGTTTCGTTTACGATCTGGCCGGGCGGATGAACGGCATCGCTTCGCCCGCCGGAACGTTCGCGTACAGCTACAATCCCGGCATGGCGCATCTCTCGGGACACCAAGGGCTCCAATTACAACTGGCGTTTCTACACCACCTCGCCGCAATAAAAAGGCTAAAGGAAGAAGGAGGAAGGCGGCTCGCCGGGAGGCTCGCCCTACCTTGAGCCGGCGATAGAGCAATTGAGCGAGGTTGTAGCGGGTGTAGTGGGCGCGGGCGGCCAAGTGTTCGAAATCGGCGTTGGCAATCCAGAAATCTGGTTTAGGATTAGGATTAAGATTAGGATTAAGATTAGGATTAGGATTAGGAGCCAGCAAAGATAGCCATAACGCAGAGGTTGCTTTTTCCGGACCCCCGGCCGCTGGTGGAGCGGTTGGGGCGGGAGTTTTTCCGGCGCCTGCCGGAAAGGCCGGGCGTTTATCTGATGCGCGACGCCAAGGGCATCGTTCTTTATGCCGGCAAGGCGAGGAATCTGCGCCGGCGGCTGGGCAGCTACCGCGTGGCCAACCCGGACCGTTTGCCGCGGCGCCATCTGCGGCTGCTGCGGGCGGTGGAGCGGATTGACATCGAGCCGTGCGCGGACGAGGCGGCGGCGCTGGCGCGGGAAGCGGAGTTGTTGCGGACGTTGAAGCCCAGGTTTAACCGGGCGGGCACCTGGCCGGCGCCGGCGCGCTTTTTGGCCTGGCGCCTGGCCGACACACGCCTGGAATTGGAGGTCGTCACCGAGCCGCAAGACGGGGGGCGGGCATTCGGACCGCTGGGCGGCGGCGCTTTTGGCGCGCGGGCGGCGCTGGCGCGGTTGTGGTGGTGCGCGCTTCATCCCCGGCGCGGGATGACCGGCCTGCCGCACGGCTGGGCGGGCGGGTGTTTCGGCGGCAGCGCCGTCATTGAATGCGAGGGGACGATTCCCGCCGCGGCATTGATGGAAGAGTTGTTCGCCGCGCGGGCCGAAACGTTCTGCCAATGGGTGCGCCAGCGCGTCGGAGAGGGCCTCCATCCGGTGGAGAGCGCGATGATGGAATCGGACTTGGAGACCATCGCGGAAATCTTTTTGTCCGGGCGAGCTTTCAGCCAGGAGCAAGACAAGACTGTTAAAATCGGAGTTGGGAGTCCCGTTAATCCTTAGAAAAGCAGTTAAAGCCACAGATGAACACAGAAGGACACAGATCAGAAGGGACTGCGGAGAAAGCAGGAGGAAGCCAGCGGGTGAAAGACTCTCAGAAATCTGTGTTCAACTGTGCTTATCTGGGGCTGTTGTTTTTGCATGAAATCCAACTGCCGGACTCAGGTTTATTCAGGTTGACGGAGCGTCCGGGTCCCGTAACATGCCTATGAACAAGCAACCGGGCCGATGAAAGCAACCCATTCAGAGGCGGCATCCACGACTGAGCCGGACGGCGTGTCACGGCGCACGGTGTTGAAACTGGCGGCGGCGGGAACCCTCGGCGCTGCCGTGGGCGTCGGCGCGACCGCCGGCATAACCCTCTGGGGACGGACGGCGCCGGCCCCTTACCGGTTCTTCTCCGAAGCGGAAGCCGGGCTGCTGACAGCGATCTGCGAGCAGATCATCCCGCGCGACGACACGCCCGGGGCAACGGACGCGGGGGTGATTTACTATATTGACCGCCAGATTTCCGGTCCGCTGGCCCGTTGCCAACAGAGTTACCGTCTGGGGCTGGAGTCCTTTCGCAAGAGTTGTCTTCAAGTCTATAAAAGGGCCTTTGAAGAACTGCCGTTTGACCAACAAACCGAGGCTTTGCGTTTGATTGAGGCCGGCAAGGCGCCGAAGGAGCTTTGGGGAGAGCGGCCGCAGCAGGCCTTCTTCGACCTGGTGCTGGACCATACCCGGCAGGGTTTTTACGGCAGCCCGCGCCATGGAGGCAACCGCAATTACGTCAGTTATCGCATGCTCGGTTTGGCCTATCCGAACCTTATCGCCCAGAGCCGCTACGGCAACGGGCGTCCCGTCTGAGCCAACCAACCCAAAAACCCATGTCATTGCCCAAAGTGAATGCCGTCATCGTCGGCGCGGGCGCCGGAGGCGGAATCGTGGCCAAGGAATTGGCGGTGGCCGGGCTGAGGGTGGTGTTGCTGGAGAGGGGGGACTGGGCGCGTTACGATGAACACGACGACGACGAACTCCAATCCCAGCGCACGCCGGTTTTGGGCAATCCCTTTGGTCCCGACGACCGGCGCTATCGCCGCGTCGTTGTCTATCCCAACGGTTACACTCGCACAGTCCTTCCGAGCGAAGGGGATTACAGCAACAACGCCGGGTGCGTAGGCGGGGGCACAGTGAGCTACGGCGCGATGGCTTGGAGGTTTATGCCGCAGGATTTCCGCCTGCGGTCCACATACGGGGAGGTCAAGGATTCGACGCTGGAGGACTGGCCGATCAGCTACGAGGATTTGGAGCCTTTTTACGAGAAGGCGGAATATGAGATCGGCGTGGCCGGCGACTACACCAACAACCCCTTCTGCGGCCCGCGCAAGAGGCCATTTCCCATGCCCGCCTTTCCCTATAACAAGGAAGGGCGATTGATCGTGGAGACCACCACGCGGATGGGGCTTCACCCATTTCCGATCCCGATGCTCCGCAATTCCGTGCCCTACAATGGCCGCCCAGCCTGCATCCACATGCGCTCCTGCGTCGGCTTCGCCTGCCCCGTCAATGCGAAGGCCGGCACCCACAACACAGTCCTGCCCATCGCCCTGGCCAGCGGCAACTGCGAGGTCCGCACAGGCTGCGTCGCGTCGGAAATCATCGTTGACGAGCGGGGCCGGGCGCGCGGGATTCGCTACTTTGATCGCGACACCCGGGCGCAGGAGCAACCGGCCGATCTGGTGGTGGTTTCCGCTTCAGCCACCGAGACGGCGCGGTTGCTGTTGAACTCCAAGTCGAGGCTCTTCCCAAAGGGCGCTGGCAACAATAACGACTGGGTTGGCCGAAATCTCCAGGGCCACTGTTACGTGGGCGCCTGCGGTTTGCTGGAGAAGGAGACTTATGAGGAAGCCGGCCCCGGCGCCACCGTTGGCATCTGTGATTTTAATCACGGCAATCCGGGATTGGTCGGCGGCGGACTGCTGGCCAACGAGTTCATCGCCCTGCCGTACCTGTTTTGCAACGTGCGCCCGCCCGGGGAAGCGCGCTGGGGAAAGGCGCACAAGGACTTCCAGCGCCGCTATTACAAGCGGATGGTCCGCATCATGGGACCGGTGCAGGAGATACCCAATTTTACCGCGCGCGTGAGCATTGATCCGGCGGCAAGGGATGCGTGGGGCATTCCCGTCTGCCGCCTTTCGGGCACGCGGCATGCTTATGATCTCCAGACGGGTGATTTCCTGTCAAAGAAAGCCGAGGCCATTGTCAAGGAAACAGGTGCGAGCCGGGTCTGGCGCAACGGACCGGGCCTGTGGTTGAGCGGCGGCCAGCACCAAGCGGGGACCTGCCGCATGGGCAACGACCCCGATAGGTCTGTGACCAACCGCCACGGCCAGGTTCACCAAGTTGACAACCTGTTCATCGCCGACGCCAGTCTGCACGTGACCAATGGCGGGTTCAATCCCGTCCTGACCATCATGGCCCTGGCCTACTGGGTGTCCGATTACATTAAAACCGGCTGGAAAGGGAGTCAGTTTCGATGACTGTCGTGCGCCGCATCAAAGTCGTTTGCGCAGCCGCGCTATTCAGCTCCGTTTTTCTGCTTGCCTGTGTTGTTGGCAGCCTGGCTTGGTTTCATTTTGGCAATCCCACCCACACCTGCGCCTCGTGTCACGAGATGGCCGGCGTCCACTCCGCCTGGGCCGGTTCGTCGCATCGCACTCTCTCCTGCCGCAAGTGCCACGGGGGTTCGCTCACGCTGGACGTGCATGCCTTGCGGGCGCACGTCAACCGGGTGGTGCAACACTTCCGGCGTTCGGCCGAGCAACCGATCCGCCTGACGGAGCGGGACGTGCTGGCGCTGCAGGAGGCCTGCCGGGCCTGCCACCCGCAGAGCTACGCCGATTGGCAGAGCAGCCGGCATTCGGCGACTTACGCGAAACTGTTTCTTGACATCAACCACAACCGAACCGAGCAACTGGCGGCCGACTGTCTGCGTTGCCACGGGATGTTTTTTGAGGGCGACATCGAAGACCTCGTGACGCCCATCTCGACCAACGGCCCGTGGGCGCTGAAGGATGCCGCCAAGGCCAGCGAGCCGGCGATTCCGTGCCTGGCGTGCCATCAAGTTCACGCGGCTGCGGCGGGGTTCCAATCGGCTCATCTGTATGTCCGGCACGAGCGGGCCTCTTTCTCCGCCGACCTTCTGCCCATTACGGCCATGACGAGGGGGGATCAGGCGGTGAGAGTTTCACCGGACGCGCGCCAGCGGCTCTGCGCGCAGTGCCACGCGCCCAACGCCTTCCGGCAACCGGGTTCCAGGATGGATCGAACGCCGTGCGGGGTGCATGAGGGGTTGAGTTGCCTGGATTGCCACAGCTCCCACTCCAACTCGGCCAAGGCCTCGTGCGCCGCCTGCCATCCGGCAGACTCCCATTGCGGGCTGGATGTGGAGAAGATGGATACGACGTTCCGTTCTATTGACAGCAAGCACAACATCCACTTTGTGGCCTGCGGGGATTGCCACAACGGGCAGCGGCCGGCAAAGAGGCAATGAGCCAAGAGGATTAGGATTAGGATTAAGATTAAGATTAGGAATAGGATTAGGAGGGGTGAGGCGTGTCAGGGGAGGGCAAGATATTGGCGGGCGTTGTGGTAACATATATTAGCGATCATGGCGCCGAGCAGGGGCTGGTCATCGGGCAATTCGCCGCGCTCGACCTCGCGGCCGATGAGATTGCAGAGGACGCGGCGAAAGTACTCGTGGCGCGGATAGGACATGAAGGAACGGGAGTCCGTGACCATGCCGATGAAGCGGGAGAGCAAACCGATGTTTGACAAGGCGTTGAGCTGCGCCTCGATGCCGTCCTTCTGATCCAGGAACCACCAGGCCGAGCCGAATTGCATCTTGCCGGCCATGGAACCGTCCTGGAAGCTGCCGATGGCGGTGGCGAAGGCGTAGTTGTCCGCGGGATTGCTGTTATAGACGATGATCTTGGGAAGGCGGTTCTCGCGCTCCAACAAATCCAGATAGCGCACCAGGGCCTGGGCTTGCGGGAAATCGCCCATGCAGTCGAAGCCGGTGTCGGGTCCCAGTTGAGCCAGCAGGCGGGTGTTGTTGTTGCGCAAGGCGCCCAGGTGCAATTGCTTGACCCACCCTTTCTCGGCGTCCCACCGCCCGAAGTGCAGCATCAGGCACGCGCCGAATTGGGCCTGTTCCTCCGGGGAGGCCGCCCGGCCGCGGCGCGCGCGGGCAAAAATCGCCGCGGCCTTCTTGTCGGGACACGGGCTGGCGAGGCAGTGATTGAGGCCGTGATCGGAGAGACGGCAGCCGTGGGCGTGAAAATAGCCGTGACGGCGGCGCAAGGCGGCCACCAAATCCGCCAGAGTGCCGATGTCCATGTCCGCCGCCTGCTCCAGGCGTCCGAGCCAGGCGTTGAAGTGGGCCGGTTGATGGACGGCCAGCGCGTTGTCGGGCCGGAAGGCGGGATAGACGCGGGTGGCCAGGCCGTCGGCGGCGATTTTTTCGTGGTGGGCCAGATCGTCGGCCGGATCGTCGGTGGTGCAGAGAGCGGCGACATTGAATTTTTTCAGGATGCCGCGGGCGGACAATTCGGGGCGGGCCAATTGATCGTTGGCTTTTTTCCAGATGCGCGCCGCGCTGGACTCGTTGAGGAGTTCGCCGATGCCGAAGTAGCGATTCAATTCCAGGTGGGTCCAGTGATAAAGCGGATTGCGCAAAGTGTGCGGCACCGTCGCGGCCCAGGCGCGGAACTTGTCGAAAGGCCCGGCCGGGCCGGTGCAGAATGGCTCGGCGACGCCGTTGGCACGCATGGCGCGCCATTTGTAATGATCCCCTTGGAGCCAAAGCTCGAAGAGGTTGCGGAAGCGGCGGTTTTCGGCGATGTCCCTGGGGGAAAGATGGCAGTGGTAATCGAAGATGGGCTGGGGCCGGGCAAACTGGCGGTAGAGGCGCCGGGCCGTGCGGTTGTGCAGGAGGAAATTCTCGTTGATGAATGTCATGTCAGTCTCCGGTTAAAAACAGCGGGTGGATGTGCCGCTGATAAAGGTTCTCCGTGACGTTGGGCGCCACGGACGATTCGTATTGATCCAGCGCCTTTAGATAGCGCGCGCCCATCCCGGCGGCAATCTTATATCCGACATGGATCAGTTGCCGCAGGTGCGGGTTGTAAGCCGGGTTGCCCGGGTCGTGGCGCAGGGCGGAGACAAATTGCCCGCTGTCCCAGCCGCGGACCTGTGCCGCCGGGGGCAGCCGGGCGCGGTCAATGTCGAGCACCGCCGCGTAAGGTGCGCATAACTCGTCAATGTGTTCGAGCGCGCCGGAGTAAATTTCCGCGGCCAGGGCCAGACCGCCGCCGCCCGCCGCCGCCAGGCCGATGACTTCCTCCAGCCAGGTGGTGCCGGCCGTTTTGAGGTGAACGCCGGCGCCGTGGCGGCGCAGGGCGCGGCGAATCGGGCCGTAAATGGAGAACTTGTCGCTGCCGGAATGGACGCTCAACTTGAGGCCGGAGGGCAGGCCGAATTGGCGCACGGCAAAGGCAAGCACCGCCAAGTCCTGGTTGAATTCTTTCTCGAATTGCGCCAGGTCCCCTTCGTAATCCACGCCTTTGTTGAAGCGGCCGGAGAATTTGGGCGCGATGGCCTGCAAGGGGATCGCCTGGTCGCTCAACGCCGCCAGGATGACCAGCAGGTCCATCGGCGTTTGGGGCGTGTCGGTTTCGTCCATTGAGATTTCGGTCACGAAGTTGGCTGCGCCCCTGGCCTTGGCGATATGGCGGTAAATCTTCCCGGCTTCCAGAGTCGCCAGCAAATACTTGCCGGCGGTCTTTTCCAGCGCCGCCGGGTCTGTTTCCGACAGCGCCAGGCCCGCCGCGTCCGCCGCGCGCGCCAAGTTTGCATGCCGGTCCAGGAAATGACGCGTGATTCCCGGCGGGGCGGGGCGGGCGATCCAATCCGCGACGTCAATGGTGTAAAAATCCGCGTGCGGCAAAAAGCGGTCCACGGTCTCGAAGCGGATATGGTCGGCATCCAGAAAGTAAGGCCCGGCCCAGCGCAGGGCCTTGACGGCGGCATCGGCGGCGGCGCGGCTCCGGGCGGGGTGGGAGCCGATGGCGACGTGCTCGCGGTTGGATTTGTTCCAGACGGGGACGATGTCGGCGCCGGCGCTGGCGGCGCGCAGGCAGGCTTGCAATTGGGCCTGGGCCTGGCGGTCGAATCGGTCGCCCATCCCGAAGGAGAATTTGCCCAGAGGCAGGAAATCGTTCGCCATGGGAACCGGGTATCACCGCCGGCGAAGAGAGTCAACGCAAAGGAGGGCATCCGCACCTGCGAATGGACGGCCTCAGGGCGCGCCTTTCGGGCGGCCGTTGTTCCAAAAATGCAAGAGGCTGTTGTCAATTGTAAATTGATAGGCCATGTAGCATTGAAATCCCACCGGGCCGTCAATGGACCGGCCAACCGAGAAGAGCAAATGGTGATGGTCACTGAAATCAATCACGGTGCCGACGTTAAAGGCGGTGCCTTTATTGGGAAAGTCGGTTTGGTACACGGTTTGATGATAGACCTCGACGCCAACGAGGACATTGGTCAAAACCTGCTTTTGCAGCACCGCTCCGGCAAATCCCCAATTGTCGTGGCCGGAAAAGGAATTGAGGCCGTAGCCGCCGCCGCCGTAGGCCGTCCAGGAACCCCAACTCTTCTGCACCCACAAGGGGAGAAAGGCCTGGCAATGGCCATTGCCCAGATTGTCCCGCGCGCTGCCGGTCGGCACTTCCAGCAGCGGGAAAATTCCCACTTGGGGCCAGCCGTTGGTCTCGTGAATAAACCGGTATTTTGCGCCCAGTTCAAGGTCGCCCAGGCCGTAATGGCCGGCGCCTTGCGGGGGCGAATCGTAGGCCAGGGGGGCAATCAGGTGAAGCTGCAGGTCCGGAACCGCTCCATAATTGACTTCAAAATGGGGCGCGGTGCCGGACCAATCGCCCCCGAGTTCTGAGTGCATCGAAGCGAGATAAAACTCCCAATGCTGGTAATCCACCGGCTCCGGATCGTCGGTGACGAAGGGCGGGCCGCCAAAGGCAGGCCGCGCGAGCCACAAGCTGAGGAGGACCGACAGAGCAATTGCTGGCAATCGTTTTTTCGTATGCATGACAGTCATCTTAATCGGCGAACACATAGAAACCCAAAACGATGAGAACGCCCGCAACCACTCCCGAAAAAACGATGCCGGTCAAACGATGGACGGGCATTTTCGGTCCCTGACCGCTGTTCATTCGGGCGAAACACCAGCCTAGTATGGCAAAGAGGATGAGAACAACGGCAACATGGGTGATCCAATGATGACCCGTTATTCGTTGCATCCAATCGGCGACGGCCTTGCTCCTCTCCTTCGCAATCACCAGCAGGGCGTTCAACAGGGCGCATAGCGCCAGAGACAACCCGAACGCCATCGTGTGTTTTGAGACGGCGGTGTTTTCCACGTGTTCCTCCAGATCAATGCGGTTTGGCCAGCAACGCCACTTTCACACCCATCGAAATGATCGCGCCGTGCCCCTCGGCCATCAAGGCAAGCACGGCGACCAGGGCGGCCACGCACAGCACCAACCGACGCGCCTCCTTGTTGAGGGCCAGGTTGTTCGAGGCCGCGATCGGGAGATAGGTGGCCAGCAGCAGAAGCGTGATGACGAAATGCTCCTTTGTCTCCATGAAGTAGTTGTGGGCGAAGGGCCACGGCCCTTTGAGGATGACCTCCTTGTCGGCCTTGTAATCCACAACATACCAATAGCCGCCGGCCAAAAAGCCGAGCCAAAAGAAGACCGCTGCCGCCCGGCTCAACCATCGGACGCGAGCCAGGTTCCCCTCGTGTGCGTTCAACACATCCACAAAGAGCCATACTGTCGCGAGGAGACAACTCACCCCGAACAGCACGTGGCCCAGCAAAACTATTTCTTTCATGGCTTTGCGCCCTGGGGGGGCGATGTCATTCGTTCTCTAGATTATCGCGTCCATCCAGTGGCCGGACGCGGGCTACTGCTGCGCCGGAAGCGGAATAACGATCTTTTGGCCCACGCGCAGGTGGTTCCAGTCCTCCACTTTGGGATTGGCGTCCCTCGCCTGCTTCATTGTGATCGGTTTCCATCCCTTGCTCTTGAAGTCGGCGTTGTACGCTTTGACGATGGTGGAGAGGTTGTCGCCTTCCTTGACGGTGTAGGAGACGCCGTTTTCAACCGGGGGCGTCTCGGTTTCCAGTTGCAATTTGGGCGGTGGCGGATGAGCGGTGGTGTTGGAGCCGGCCAGGGTTTTCTCCAAGTCGGCGATGGATTTGCGGATTTGCTCCGAGATGGCTTGCTTGTCTTGCTCGCGCTTGAGGTCCACTTCGACGATTTTATCCGCCAGGTGCTTGAGGTCGTCCTGGACGTTGCTGCGGCTGGCGGCGTCGGCTTGTTGACGGAGCAAATCCTCGATCTTTTGTTCCAGGGAGGCGATTTTCGCTTTCAAGGACTGGTTGTCGGATTGGAGTGCCTGGATGTCGGCGGCCATGCGTTCGTAACGCTCATCGGCGGCTTGTTTGGCGGCCACGGCGGCGGCGGCGGCGGTGTTGGAATCCTGCGCTCCGGCCGGGAGGCCGGCCGCCAGGAGTGAAAGAGCCAGCAGCGTGAAAACACGTTTCATGGCGAAGAACTTAGGAGCGGCGGGCGGGAAATCAAGGCGCAAAAGGGGGTGTCCCCACCGTAAATTACCGTAAATCACCGTAAACTGCCGTAACTTGGCGCCTCAGCAGCGCCAAAGGGGCCGCTCCGCTCAATTGGCGCCCTGCAATGCCGCACGGATTGAGGAAACGACCCATTTGGGGTGTGTCCCCACCGTTATCCACCGTTAGCGACCGTTATTCCGGGCGCGTTCCGGCCCGCGGAACAGCGGCGGGACGCCGCTGCCACTTTCTTTCAGGCCGTTGCCTTCATTCTCAGGGCGGTTGCCAAGGACAGGACTGGAGCATTAGGGGATAACGAGTTAGGATAAAATGGCTGGCGTTTCCGTCGCGGATGTGCTGAACTGCCGTCATGTCTATCCATCTGGCCGACAGTTTTGCGG
>Ga0326727_10022468_pt1 | contig 12183 bp, 8 predicted proteins | sample MB2enrmetagenome_FD_207643 | JGI IMG/M metagenome (GOLD analysis project Ga0326727, IMG submission 207643) | Lab enriched peat soil microbial communities from McLean, Ithaca, NY, United States - MB29MY | ecosystem: Environmental > Terrestrial > Soil > Wetlands > Peat | place: USA: New York... | reverse complement strand
CGCGGGATCCCAACTGGCGTTTTGCAGCACGCCGTTCACCATCAGGCCGTGGTTCTCCACCAGAATGCCATCGACGTACATGCGCCCGCGCCCGATGGTGACCGTGCCGCCGGAGGCGGTGCTCGGCGTGATTTGAAAGCCGAAGGGCGTGGTGGCGGGATAGACGGCCTGGCCCAGGGTGTCGAGCGTGCCGGCCTGGATGCGTCGCGACAATTCGGAAAGCAACTCATTCCAGTCCGCGTCGCTCTGCACGCGTCCCTGCTCCATTACAACCCCGGAATAGTCGTTCATCGGATTGAAGGTGATACGGCTGTTGTCGAAGCTCACGGCAGACTCCTCTTCGTGCGGTTATTCTTCTTTGCTGCTTGCCCGTTCTCTGTGCTGCTCCGCGGCGAAATCAACTGTTGTAGATGAAGCCCGCGCTCAAGCCCACGGGCAGATACTCCTGCAATCGAATCTTCAGGTCGCTCTCGCGCAGCGGCGCGAGCACAAAGTGAAAGCCGCCCATCTCGCCGCCGTCGTCGGCGCCGCGGCGAATGCTGTCGTCGGTGCAGGCCCACAGCTTGGCGTAGGGCGGCTGGCCGTATTGCGTCGTGGCGAAGACCGGCTGCACCGAGGCCAGCGCCTGCTCCACGCACTTGAAGCGCCGCGGCGTGACGGCGTTGTACGGCAGGAAGCTGAAGCGCACGCAGCCTGTCTGCAGGCGGTCGGCAACCAGAGCCGAGGCCCATGTGTCGCCTGCCGCCAGCGCGCCCCAGAGAATGCTGTTCGAGACCAGCGTGAGCACCTCCGCGTGCACCTTGCCGATCACCGTGCAGCCAGTCAGCGTGAGCGGGGCTCCGCCGCTCGCGCCGTCGAGCTGGGCGTAGGCCGCCAGCGTTTGTCCGGTTGCGTCAACGATGCTGTCGGCAAGATTGACGGTCACCGTCGGCGCGGCCCATACCGGACCGAGGATGGAAAGTGAACTGAGGACCTGCGCGCCCGCCGGCTCGGCGATCAGCACCGGCTGGCTTCCCTCCACTGCCGTGTATGCGCCATCGCCCGCCGGTTGCAGCGCCCAGCCCGGCGTCAGCGTGCAGTGCGTCAGTTGCAGCGTGCCGATCAGGTTATTGCCGGCGAGGCCGGGCCTGGCTGACGGAAGGTGCAGCAGGCCCATTGGCGCCGGGCCGCCGGGCTTCATGCCCGCGCCCGCGGCCAGGACGATGCCATTGACGATCATGGTGCTCGACGCATCGCCGCTGATGAGCAGTTCGCCGTTGAGCAGCACAGTTGGCCGCGCGCCATCCTGCGCGCGAAATTCGAGCGTGCTTCCCTTCGGCAGATCGATCTGCTGGGGTCCGCTGGCTGTCACTTGAATGGTCTCGCTGCCGGTGATCTCCAATGCCGCCGCGCCCAGCATGGGAAGTTGCAGCGCGACAAACTGGAGCGCGGCGGGAATATCGCTGTAGCGCGCCGTTGAAGCTGTATCCGGGTAGTAGAAGATCGCCGCCGGATCGGTCACAACGAAGCCTTCCGCGCGCTCATACTCGCCGCCGCCCATCTCCGCGTTGGAGCCGTAGCAGTAGGAGACGGAGAGCGCTGGCTGCGTGGAGCCGGCGGGCAGCGGCGGCAGGGCGATGCGCCCCAGTTGCGGATCGATCAACGCCGCGTAGGGACTGCCCAGCGCGGGTACGTTGATCCACGCGCCGTCGCTGCCGGAGAGATTCGCCACCTGGATCTGATAGGGATTCAGCAACTGCGGCGTGGTGCTGCCGGAGGGCGTGACGTAGAGCGCCAGGCTGGCGCCCTCGCCGTAGTAGCTGGAGCCCGCGCCCTGGCGCATATCAGCGCACAGCGCGAGCCTCGACAGCGCGTCCGGCACGTTGACCGGCGTGGCGGCGGCTTCAATCTGCTCTCCCTGCGAGATCGCCAGATGATAAAGCTGCATATCCACGCCGAGCGAGTTGAAGCGATAGCAGGGAGCGCCGCCGGTCGAGGGAGCGGGCGTGGGCGTCCCCAGCGTGATGGTCCGCGCGCCCAGCGACCACAGATAGATGCCGATGTTGAGAAGGTTGGGCCGCGGCAGCCCCGGCTCGGCCGGCGCGCGCACATCCACGCGGCGCGGCAGCGTGCTGAAGCCCGAGTCCTCGCAGGAGCGGGGCTTCCATCCGCGCACATCCGGCGCGTAGTTGCTGTGCAGCCGCGGATGCTTCGCATACTGCGTCACGCCGAGCACCTTGAAGTACTCGACGGCGTGCGCTCCCCAGCCGGTGACATCGCGGGCCAGCTCTTCGAGCACCAGCACGGTTCCCTTGCGCCGCCGCATCGAGATCGTCTCGGCGACCTCGGAGCGCGGATTGTCCACCGAGGGGGTGATGCCGTTGATCGACTGATAGCCGATCAGGTCGCCGATATACGGAATCACCCACGGCGCGCAGGTCTCGATGAACTGATTGTCGTAAAGCTGGTCGAGATCCTCGGCCATTACGGCGAGCTGCTCGTCGATGACCATCAGCAGCGACTCGAGCGGGCCGCGCTGCGACTTGGCCACAAGCGCTTCAAGCTGCGCCTGCTGGCCGGCCGTGGGCGAGGCAACCGCCTGAAGCACCGCGAGCTGCGCGAGTTCGGCCGCCGTCAGCAGCGGCCGGCTCTGGGCAATCTGCGCGTCGCGCAGGCGATAGACCGCGGGCACGAGATTGAAGAGGCTGAAGCTCATGGCATCACCTCCAGCACGACGGCCGACGGAGCCGGGTCGAGCACCAGGATCTCTGCCGGCGGCGGCAGCGCGCCTACGCTGGGCGACGGCACATACGGGCAGATGCGCGCCGGGCCTGCCCAGCGCCGCGGCACGGTCTTCTTCTGCACCAACCAGTTGTTCAACGCGGAGACGGAGGAGGCCGCGCCGCCGATGTCGCCGGCCGCGCTGGTGGCCACCGGCTTCAAGTGCGTCACGGTGACGGCCACGACGCCCGCCACGCCCTGAATCAGGGTCGCCACCTCATCGGCCGAGACGCCCTGGCCGAAGTCGCGCGCAGCGAAGCTGTACGTGCTCAGCAGCAAGGCCGTCACGGCGTTGTTGACCGCTGCGATCTGATAGGCGGGATCGTAAGCGATGGCCGCACGCAGGCTGAAGATGGTCTCGTAGAAGCTTTGCACATAGACCGCGATCCGTGGATTGCCGTAGGCAAGCAGCGCATTTGTAAGGTTGATCTGCGTTTGTGTGTTGGCGATTGAAGCGCCGTTCACGCCCGCCGCCGTGAGGAAGACGCCGCGATAGGCGCCATTCGGAATCCACAACGCAGAGGCCTTGGAGATACCCGCGAAGGCCGCCGCAAAGTTCTGATAGTCGGTGATGGAGACGGCGCGGCCCAGCGTCTGCACGCTCAACGGCGCGCAGGTTTGGATGCCCGCGACCGTCTGCGGATCCTGTCCGCCGGTCGCGGGCATGGGATTGGTGACGCCGCTGACGCCCACCGGCCGGTCCACCAGCGTGGTGATCGCGCCCGCCGCCACGTTGCCCGCCGAGCCGATGCCGACGCGATAGTTGGCCAGGATGTTGTTCTGCCCGGTCGGCGCCGTCGCTCCCTCGACCCCATCGCCGAATTGCACCACGGCGCTGCCGTTCGAGGCGTTGATGGCGGTGAAGACCTGCGCGTTGGAGGCCTGCCGATAGAGCGTTGGAACCAGCTCCCACGCGGCGCCATTCACGGTCACCTCGAGCGTGCTGGCGCTGCCGCTGGGCGTGGCGGCCTGCGTGTAGGTCAACGGCGACTGCTTCAGCGTGAAGGCCTGATTGGGCGTGGCCGCCGCGCCGTTGCCCAGCAGTTCGGTCACCGAGCCGCCGCCCGTTGCCGGGCCGACATTTGCATTCACGGTGGTCACGGTGCGGTCGTAGCAGTTCACCAGCGGCTGCGTGAGCACGATGCGCGTGTGCGCAAAAGGCGCCGGAATCAGTTGCAGATTGGCCACCAGCGCGAACTCCTGCACGACCGGATCGCTGCTGGCCGCGGTGGTCAGCGAAAACTGCTCGAGCTGCGCCGAGACCGTGCCCGAGCGTCCGCTGGAATCGGCGACGTAGAGTGTCAGCACCGCGGTGTGATGCGACCACGATGGGATCGTTCCATCCCTGGCCAGAGCATTCGGCGGCTGCAACAGCGTCAGCGTGTCGCCCTGGGTGAGGGGAATATGCGCCGTGTTGTCGTCTGGAATGAAGACCAGCCCCTTCACTCCCGTGTTGACCACGATCTTCTGACTCTTGCCGGAGATGGCGACGGCCGTAACGCCGGCCAGATCCTGACGCACCACTTCGAGATCGAGGAAGGTACCGTAGAGCGGATGATCGAGAGGCTGCTCGGCGGCGGACAGGGCCTCGCTCTGCGCCAGCGCCGAGGTCTTGCGCGTGAGCGCGTAGTAGCTTCCCAGGCGGGCACTCACCGCCGCCTGGCTGGCACTGGTGTTCACGGCCTGGGCGCGCGTGATCTTCCCGCTCATGCCGTAATCCGACCGCGAGATCGAGGTGACCGACTGGATCTGGAAGAGCGCCAGCTCGCCGGCTGGGGTGCGCGATACGTCGCCGTCCTGAGAGATCAGCACGATCCAGCCGCCCGTCACCACCTTGGTGTAAACCGCGTCGAGATCGATCAGGCAATCGGCGATCTGCGGCTGGCTGATCTGCCGGAACTGCCACTCGTAAGGCAGCGCTGTCGAACTCGTCAGTTGCGAGGTCAGGGCGCTGATCGCGCTGGGGCTCAGCATCGAAGGGTTCATCGCGTTGTAGCCGAAGAGCGCGGCCTTCTGGCGCAGAGCATAGAAGACCGGATTCTTCCTGGCCGGTTTGCTCCAGCTTGAGCCGAGCGGCTCCTGCCAGGTAATCAGCGTGCGCTGGTTCACCGTGTCCGGCGCCACCGTGGTCACGATGCGCACATCCCATTGCTGACTGGCGGGATGGTCCAGCCGCTCATCGCCCACGATGAGAAAGGCGTCGCCGGGATTCAACTGCGTCGATGTTCCAGCCAGATAGACGCTCGTGCGCTCCTCGTCCGGCGCCCACGGCACACCGGTCTGCACCGGCAGCGCGTTCCAGTCCGGCTTGGCCAGGATCGCCGCGGAGGTCTCGAAGTACTGCGCCGTCTGTCCCTGCGCGGGAACGCTCTGCACCGTCGTGCCCGGCGGGATGGTGATCGCGGCGGTGTTCGGATTCTCCGGCAGTCCCGGCGCGGTCGAGAGCGTGAAGGCAAGATAAGTCGACGCGGAGACGCCGGGCAAGGGCTGATAACCGATCAGGCGGCTCAGTTGCGTGAGCGAGTAGAGCTGCGTCGCGGTGCGCAGATAGCTCTCGTTGGCCAGCCGCTCCTGATAGAAGGTGAGAATATCGAGCACCACGGCGCTGGCGTCCAGCAGGGCGATGCTGTAGTCGTCGTCGTCGCGCGTCTTGAGGCCGGCCAGCGCGGGATAATCCGAGCTCGACAGCCGCGCCAGCATCGACTCCTTGAAGGTTGCCCACGTGCCGGTACGATACGCGATCGCCGGTAGCCCGGCGGCGTTGCTCTCGCCCTGGGGCGTTTGCACGCTGGTGCCGGCGCAGCAGCCGCATAGTGTGTTGGCGTCGCATCCGCAGCTCATACGCTCACCTCCCTCCGTGCATAAGCAGTGTCAACTGGCCGTGATCGGGCATGCTTGGATCGTTATCCATGCGCGCCACCTGGAATGCGCCCATGGGAATGTAGCCCTGGCGCAGATACAGCTTGGTATTCTGCCCCTGCGGCTCAAAGACCTTGGCCTGCACCGTCTGCACGCCGGCCACGGCGCGCGCCGCCGCGTAGATGGGACTCAGATACACCGTCACTCCCAGCTCGAAGTTCTGCGGCGCAAAGAAGGCGGGCGCGCCGCCGGGCAGCGTGCCGCTTCCCAGCGCCTGCAGCAGCGCCTTCTCGACGTCGCTCTGGAAGTATTCGGGATCGACGCACACCATCAACTGAATATCCAGAGAGACGTACTGCGGCGGCTCGATATAAACATCCTGGCCCGCGAGCCGGTAGGCGTTCGCGCGCTTGTAGAGGCTGCGCAGCACCGGTTTGGTCAGTGGGCCGTTGTTCAGCGGCTCCGCGGTGATGAAGACCGTGTACCAGCTTCCAGTCCAGCGCGCGATGGCCGCCGCATCCTCGATCTGCGGATTCATCTCGGCCATATTCACGTAGTCCTGCATGGTGATGGCGCGCTCCTGCGTCATGAAGGCCTGCGGCGCGCGCCGTTGAATCTGCGCGCTGGTCTCCGGATCGATGCCGCCCGTGCCCGGAAGCGGGTTGGTGCAGTTGGCGATCATCGAGCCGGCCAGCGGGCCGGCCGAGATGTTCAGCAAGCTGTTGGCGCCAACGTTGCCTGCCGTTCCATTCCCAACGCGATATTTGGCCGTGAAGACCGTGCCCTCCACCGGCATCTTGCCGTTGGTGCCGTCGCCGAAGCGAAGGTACGCGGTGCCGTCGGTATCGATCTCCACCACGAACTGCCGGTCATCGGGCCCGTCGGCGAGCAGGTCCGGCGCGGAGCTCCATGCCAGCGACTCGCCGTCGATTTTTCCAGAGAGCGAGATCGCCGGCACGGCCTCGCTCGCGTCGAAGTTCATCAAGTCATACGCTGAAAGACTCGGGCTGGGCTCGTCGTCGAAGCTCTCGACCGTGATGAGAGTGGACGCCGCCGAGGTCTGCGCGGTCACATTGGCCAGCGTGACGCTGTTGAACTGCTCCACGATCACCGGCAGCGCAACGCCCATGCCGGGCGGTTGGGGCGAGTACAACAGCAGCAGATTGAAGAGACCGGGCGTGAGGATCTGCGCCTGCGCGAGCACCGCGAACAACGGCGGCCAACTGAGGGGATTGACGCTCCCGAGTTCCAGGAAGGGATGACTGCCGGCATCTTCGAGCGTCACCGTTCCGGTGAGCGGCAGCTTGACCGGGCTGCCCGTGTAGTCCGGCGGAGGCGTGGCGGGCGGCGTATACGACGCCGGCACGGCCAGGAAATTCGAGGTCTTCAGCACGGTCGCAATGTAATTTGCATCCGTCGTTTTGTAGGAGAGGCCGGTGAACTGCTCAAGAACGGGCGGAGCGCCCACTCCCGGCGCTCCGCCCGGCGGTGCAAAGAGGACTTGCAGATCGACTTGGGCTGGGTTGGAAGTGTTCTTCGTCGCGATGACGCTGAAGTATTGCGGCCAGCCGGGGGGATCGTTGGCCGAGACCATCATCGCCGTCGAGCCGCCGTTGTCGCGCAGGCTCACCGCGCCGTTGGTGGTCAGCGAAACAGGCTCCACGGTCGCGGGAGCGCCGGCCAGTTGCAGCGGCACGGCCTGCGTCAAAGGGCTGTCGGGAATCGACGGGCGGAAGCGCACCGGCAGTCCCTGGCGCGCCGTGGGCTTGCAGCGATCGTTGGTCGCATTGGGCGGAACAAAGAGCGACGGCCCCGGCATCGTGCCGAGGGAAATCTCCGGCATCGACAGGCCCTGGTCTGCGAGCACCACGTTGCCCAGTACCACGCTCACGTTGCTCAGCGAGACAATCTTGTTGGTCGAGGTATCCATGTACTGCGAGGAGATGCACACCGGAAACGGCAGCGCGTCGTCGCTCGACCATTGAATCTCGGTCACCTTCTGCGGCTGCTGCGCGGCCGTGGTGATCGGCTTGCCGTGGCCGTCGAAGAGAGGATCGACGAGCGGCTTGCCCAGCGCGTCGTGCGTGGTCACCGCGGTCAGCCGCACGGCGCAGCGATGACGTATATCGGCATCGGCGGGGAAGCCCGTCCGCGGCCCAATAGCCTCCTGGAAGATGAGCACATCGCCCACCTCCAGGTTGGGCAGCGAGTGGCGCAGCGTGGCCTCGGTGGCTCCCTGCGGCAGGCAGCAGTTGCTGTCGCCCCAGGTATAGAAGTGCATGGTGTTGTGCTCGCTGAAGAGATTGGCATCCTGCATCGGCTGGAAGGCAACGACGCCGGCGATCAGCGCCGCGCTCTCGTTCTGCGCTGTGACCTCGAGATTGGCCGGCATACCCTGCGCCGTCGTATAGAAGCGCGTGAGCGTCCGATCGAGAAAGACCGGCTGCCCCTTGGGCGTGTTGACGCTGAGCTGCATCCACACGCGCGCGTTGCAGCCCTCGCCGATGCGATAGTCCACCAGCAGCGCATGCCTGCGCAGCGAGATGCGGCTGCGCGCCGTCATCAGGTAGGCCTCCGTGGTCACCGCATCCTGCCGGTAGCTCATCTGATCGCAGGCATACGAGACCACCTCGGCCAGCAGGATGCCGATATCGGCCTCGGTGCTGGCGCCCCAGGCGGGCAGCAACTGATTCATGCGATCCAGCATCACCTGGCGGAAGGTGCTGTAATCCTTGGCCAGATAGTTGATCGGCGGCGGCTCTGGCGGAGCCGGATTGCAGTTGGGCGCGGGCGGCGCGCAGTCGAAATCGGGCCCGCATTCGACTTTGAAGGAGAAGCAGACCTCCGCGAGGATGGGATCGAAGCCGGACAGCGCCTCGGGAAGAACGAAGGTGTCCAGCGGCGCCGTGGCCGCGTCGTTGACCAGCCGAAAAGTATACGGGGAAAAGTCGCCGTACTCGTTGAGGCGCACGACCAGAATCTTCGCCGCATCGGACTGGCTCGCCAGCGGGGTGAAGAACGGCAGCTCCGCGGCGGTGATCCCGGCGGGAACGGGCGTGGCCGGCGCAATCCACTGCGCGGTGATGCCGGTGATGCTCTCGCCCCCGGTAATCAGCACATTGTCCGTTGTCAGATTGGCCGGCGCATCCTTGAGGCAATGCACCAGCAGCGTAAGCTGGCGCAGGCTGGCCACCGGCGATTCGCGATCGACCACCTCGAGGTAATGGATTCCGTTCACACCGGTGGCTGTCGTATTGGCCAGCACCGCGGCCTTGCGATTCTCTTGGCAGCAGGAGTAGATCATCCGTTGCCTCCGTAGACAAAGGTCTGCACCTGCGTGACGCCCGTGTTCAGCGGGGCGTAGGTCACGCTCACCGTCAGCGTCGACTCCTCCGCTGTGGCCACCACCGACTGCACCTTGATATAGGCGCTCAGCCACTTCTGCAGTGCGCCCTGCACGGTGAACTGCGTTGCGGCGGCCATCTCCATGCTGTTCGGCGCGAAGGTCAGTTGCAGCAGGCCGCTGCCGAAGTCGGGCAGGTTGACGCGCTCGCCCGGCGAGGTGAACAGCACCTGCTCCACCAGTTGACGCACCGAGTCGGCAAGCGGGTCCAGAGTGCGGCCGCGGCCATCGAACTGATACGGAAAGTTGACGTTCATCGTCCTGCCCTCTCTGCTAGGTCGCAATCACAAACGTCTGCGCGTAGATGGGAATCATCGGCGTGCCCGTCGGCACGCAGGTGGAGACGCCGCTCAACAGCGCCACCGGCTGGCCGTTCGAGGTGACCTGCACCGCGCCCACCACAAACATTCCCGTGACGCACGGCCCGTTGCCCGCCGGCGGCACAAACGCACAGCCGGCGATCGCCCACGGCCCGGCGATGGTCGCAATCGGCATGCCGGAGACCATCACCGTCGGACTCGGCACGGTGAGCGTCGCCATGCCGCCGTGCGCGCACGTCAGTACAGCGCCCATATGCAGGATCGGTCCCGGCATTCGCGTCCTCCCGCCTTCAACTTCCTTGCCCGCTGCACGCGCAACCGCGTTGCATGTCAGGGCCCCACCACCACCAGCGCGGTCTCGTTGATGGCAACGATCGGCGCGTTGATGTAGATCCCGGTCGCGTTGATCACCATGATCGACGCGCCGGACTTGAGGACAATGCCGCCGGTCAGCGGCGTCGGCACCGAGTCGCTCAGCACGATGGTGCTTTGCAGCGGCGTCTGCAGCACGATGTTGGTCCCCGGCGGAATCGCCGGAGGCACCGTCGCCAGCACCGGCACGGAGGCCACCGTGCCCCAGAAACCGCCCGTCCAGATCGGATAATCCGGGTTGCCCTGCTCGAACTCCATCCACACCTGGCCGCCGATCGGCGGCACCGCAAAGATGCCCGATTGAATGCCCGCAAAAGGGATGCAAGGCATTGCCCAACTGGAGGGAATCAACCCCAGCACATCCGGCACCTGCGCCAGGATCCGTCCCATCTGCATCGGGTCGATGTTCTCGATCACCAGCCCGCGATACTTGCCGTAGAATTTCTTCGGTCCAGCGCTTCCTGCCTCGCTCATAGATTCACCGTATTCACTGTCGATACCAGCCCGTTGCGGGTGAGCGTGAAGTCCTGTTTGTACTCGCCCCGCTTGATCTTGTGCGATACCTTCTTCACGTAATAGAGGCCGTCGAATGCCGGCCCGGAGCCGCGCAGGCCAACCAGTTGCCGCGCCTTTAGCACGTTGCCGTAGCGCTCCACATTCAGCGAGCCATCGCAGGTCACCACCTCGGAGCTCTCCGCGCCCGCCGCCAGCCCCATCATGATTGCCTGCGGAATGGTCACCTTGGAGAGATCGTCGCGGAAGGAGACCAAATCCGGCGGCAGCAGGTTGGTGGGAATCGGCGGGATCGCGCCCAGCGGCGGCACCAGCGGATCGATGGGCGGAATCGGAATCGGAATGCTCAGCCCGATCTGCTGCACATAGGTGTAAACCAGCGGGATCTTGCACTTGTCCTGTTCGTAGGTGAAGTGCAAACTTTCGACGTTGGTGTACGCGTCCATGTCGCCGCTCAGCGCCGGCTGCACCGGGCCGATCTTGATCTGCGGCCCCCAGTACGCGGTGTTGGTTCCGGGCGCCGGACCGGGCGCGATGTAGAAGACGTAGCCCACCTCATCGGCCAGTTGCCGGATGTAATCCAGATCCGTGCCCTGCTGCGCGGGAATCGAAAGAATGGGCAGCGAAATATCGAAGACGATGCTGGGAATGATGATCGGAATAATGCCGAACATGGCGTACTTGGCCAGCATCAGCGCCACGCGCGCCTCGCGCGGACAGGCCGGAAAGGGAAAGCCGCTCCACAGCGACTGCCCCATCAACACGGTAAGGTCGCGGCCGGTCAGCTTCAGCGTCCAGTTCGAGCCCTTGTCGCCCGGCGTGATCTGGTTGTTGGTGACCACTCCGTCGATCAGCACGTTGGCCGAGCCGTTGACCGTGGCCACCAGAATGCAGCGCATGAACAGCAGCGGCAGGCCGCCGGTGAGCAGAAAGAGAATTTGCAGCGGCGATTGCTTGTCGATCGAGAAGGTCAGCTCGAAGCCGCTCTCGCCGCCATCGACGACATGCGCCTCGACCGACTCCAGCGACTCCAACACAGACGACGGCACCGGCGTGGCAATCACCGGTCCCATCATCAGGGTGAGTTGGACGCTACTGAGCAATCGAGCCTCCCTGCACGCCCTGCGGCGTGGTAATGTTCAGCGTCGCGCCCGGCGTCGCCACCAGCTTGTGCGGCGCGATGGCGCCGTTGGCGTCGCAGATCAGCCACGCCATCAGCGGGTCGCCCAGATACCTGGCGGCGATCTGGTCCAGCCGGTCGCCCTGTTGCACCGTGTACTGGTTGATGGTGGCGTAGTTCGGCGCTCCGGGCTGCGGCACAATGCGCCGCGCGAGATAAGGAATCACCTCGCCGCCGGGCGCCGTGTACTGCTGCACCGAGTAGCCGTAGTAGCGGCTGTCGGCCGGATACGTCACCGCCGGCACCACGCCCAGATTCAACATCGCATTCAACGGATAGCGCAGCATCTCAGCTCCCCAGTCCCAGCGTGGTGAGCGCCGCCGACGTTGCCTTGCCGGCCAGCGTCTCCTTGTTGGTGAGATAGGTCAGGAACATCCGTCCGCCGGGATGATCGAAGCCCAGATCGTCCACGCTGAGCACGCGCATGCCCAGGCTGATCTTGGCGCGGATCGGATTCAAGTTAGGATCGAAGGCCTCTTCGGTGATGCTGAACTCGGTCAGCCGCACGGGAATCACGCGGCTCGCGCTCCAGACGAAGAGCGTCAGCGGCTGTTCGAGCGGAATGATCTCCAGCGTGCCCGCGCTGGCCATCTGGTCGTCGGCCAGCAGCGATTCGACGGACGGGTTCACCAGCATCTCCAGTTGCGCAAGTTGCGGATGCAGCCCGTATTGCACGGCCAGCGGATACTGGCTGGGAAACTCCAGTTGATCGGTGGCATCCATCTCCGCCTCCACCTTGATCGTCTCGATGGCCGGCCCGCGCAGCCGCAGCGCAT
>Ga0326727_10022467_pt1 | contig 12184 bp, 7 predicted proteins | sample MB2enrmetagenome_FD_207643 | JGI IMG/M metagenome (GOLD analysis project Ga0326727, IMG submission 207643) | Lab enriched peat soil microbial communities from McLean, Ithaca, NY, United States - MB29MY | ecosystem: Environmental > Terrestrial > Soil > Wetlands > Peat | place: USA: New York... | reverse complement strand
CTCGAAACAACAGCAAGTCGAATTGAAGCGCACCGGCTTGTTCGACGAGTACTTTCCGCAGTGGACGGTGGAACTCACGCATCATTGGCAACAGACCTTTCCCGCGCACAAGATTCTTCACGTGCGCCATGAGTACACACCGGTGATCGGCGAAATGGTTACCGTTCTGACCGACCTGACCGGCACGCCGCCGGAGACACGTCACGGCGCGAACTTCGCCCAGTGGTGCATCGACGCGCCGCTGCGCAAGAACCTGGCTGCTTCTATGCAGAGGAACGGAGGGTCGAGCGTCGCCAAATGGGTGGACTACATCCTGACCACAGCCAACACTTGGAAGAAGCCGATCAAACAATTTGAACTCGTCGTGGAACGGCCCAAGCCCGACGCGTCAGCCAAGTACTACTACGTCAGCTTCTGCTGGGACGGCGAGGTCCTGCAGCCGGACCCCGACCATTTCGTCGCCCGGAAGACGAATTTCGTTCCCACGCGCGAACTATCGGTGGGGTTCTTCGCCCGCGAAGTAACGCCGCCGTAACCCACCCCCGATAGAATGTAAAGACGGAGTCCACCATGTCCACATTCGCACCGCCCGACGCCGCCCTCAGCGCTTACGGGATCGCACGGTCCACCATTCAGGGGGCGCCGCTCGGCGCCGACGAACTGCGCAAGACCGACGCCTACTGGCGCGCTTGCCGCTACCTCGCTCTGGGGATGATCTACCTCCAGGAGAATCCCCTGCTCAGGGAGCCGCTCCAGCCGGCCCACATCAAGAACCGCCTGCTGGGACATTGGGGATCCAGCCCGGGCCTCGCTTTCATTTACGTGCACTTGAACCGCGCCATCAGGAAGTTCGACCGGAGCATGATCTTCCTGGCCGGTCCGGGGCACGGCGCGCCGGGCGTTTTGGGGCCGGTGTACCTGGAGGGCACTTACTCCGAAATCTACCCGGAGAAGAGCGAGGACGAGGAGGGGCTGCGCGAGTTCTTCAAGCAGTTCTCCTTTCCCGGCGGCATCGGCAGTCATTGCACGCCCGAAACGCCGGGCTCCATCCACGAAGGCGGTGAACTGGGCTACGTGCTCTCGCACGCCTGCGGCGCGGCGTTCGATAACCCGGAGTTGATCGTGGCGGCGGTGGTGGGCGACGGCGAATCCGAAACCGGACCGCTGGCCACCTCCTGGCATATTAGTAAGTTCCTCAGCCCGCTTCGCGATGGCGCGGTGCTGCCCATCCTGCACTTGAACGGCTACAAGATCAACAACCCCACGCTGCTGGCGCGCATCACCCACGACGAGATCGAAAACCTGATGCGCGGCTACGGATGGTCGCCGCATTTCGTGGAAGGCTCCGACCCGGAAAGCATGCACCAGGCCATGGCCGCCACCGTGGATCACTGCGTTTCCGAAATCCAGCGCGTGCAGCGCGAAGCCCGCGAGAGCGGTGTGGCCGTGCGTCCGCGCTGGCCCATGATCGTGCTGCGCTCGCCCAAGGGCTGGGGCGCGCCGGAGTACGTGGGCGGCCACCGCCTGGAGGGCTTCTGGCGCGCCCACCAGGTGCCGCTGCCCGACGTGAAGAAGAACCCCGAACAACTGCGCGTATTGGAAGACTGGATGCGCGCGCAGAAGCCGGAAGAGCTATTCGATGCGAGCGGCAAGCTGATCGCCGAGCTGAAGGAACTGGCTCCCACCGGCACGCGCCGCATGAGCGCCAACCCGCACTCCAACGGCGGGGTTGTGAAGCGGTCCCTGCGCCTGCCGGACTTTCGCGCCTATGCCCAGACGGTCACCGAGCCGGGCGCCGTGGAGGCGGAAAACACGCCCCCGCTGGGGAATTATCTGCGCGACGTCATGAAGGCCAACATGACTAACTTCCGCGTGTTCGGACCGGACGAAAACACCTCCAACAAGTTACAGGCCATTTACGCGGTCAGTAAGAAGTTCTGGCTGGCCGAATACTTCCCCGAAGACACTGACGGCACCGAACTGGCGCCCGACGGCCGCGTCATGGAAATGCTCAGCGAACACACCGTCGAGGGCATGCTGGAAGGCTATCTGCTCACGGGACGCCACGGCTTCATTTCGTCCTACGAAGCCTTCGTACACGTCATCGATTCCATGTTCAATCAGCACGCCAAGTGGCTGTCGATCTGCAATAACCTGCCCTGGCGCCAGGACGTGGCCTCCCTGAACCTGCTCATCACCTCTACGGTCTGGCGGCAGGACCACAACGGCTTCACCCACCAGGACCCCGGCTTTCTCGACGTGGTCGTAAACAAGAGCGCCAAGGTAACTCGCATCTATCTCCCGCCCGACGTCAATTCGCTGCTCTCGGTGGCCGCCCACTGTCTGAAGAGCGAGAACTACGTCAACGTGATCGTCAGCGACAAGCAGAATCACCTGCAGTATTTGAGCATGGACGCCGCCATCGAGCACTGCACGAAGGGCATCGGCATCTGGCCGTGGGCCAGCAACGACCAGGGCAGCGAACCGCATCTGGTGATGGCCTCGGCGGGCGATATTCCCACCCAGGAAGCCCTGGCCGCCACCGTGCTGCTGCGGCGCGAATTCCCCGACATCAAAATCCGCTTCATCAACGTGGTGGACCTCTTCAAGCTGCAACCCAGCACGGAGCATCCCCACGGGTTGACCGACCGCGATTTCGATTCGCTCTTCACCGTGGACAAGCCGGTGATCTTCAACTTCCACGGCTACCCCTGGCTGATCCACCGCCTGGCGTACCGCCGCACGAACCACCACAATTTCCACGTGCGCGGCTATAAGGAGAAGGGCAATATCAACACGCCCATGGAGTTGGCCATCAACAACGAGATCGACCGCTACAGCCTGGCGATCGACTCGATCGACCGCGTTCCGGAGTTGCAGCGCGTGGGCGCGCACGCCAAGGAAAAGTTCCGCAACATGCAGATCGCATGCCGCAACTACGCCTACGAGCACGGCATCGACAGCCCCGCCATCACCGGCTGGAAGTGGCCGGAGTAGGCCTCCGGCGGCCGATTTTTGGCAGCGTTCCTGTCACTTTTCATTTTTGAAAAAAACTAAACCATTGAAACTAAATGGTTTAGAAGAATATTTTTGGCAGGGGACCCTGCCATGGCCGGACCCGCGCCGGCTAGCTCGGGTGCGGCACGCCCAGCACGCAGCGCACCGTGTCGCGGGCGATCAGCAGCTCTTCGTCGGTCGGAATGGCCCACGCGGCCAGGCGGCAGCCGTCCTTGCTGATCTGCCTCTCCCGCGGCTCTGCCTGCCGGTTCCGCGCGTCGTCCACTTCCAGGCCGGCCCACTCCAGCCCCTGGCAGATGCGCGCGCGGATGTCCGGCGAATTCTCGCCGATGCCGCCGGTGAAGACCACCGCGTCGGCGCCGCCCATGGACGCCAGAAACGCGCCAATGTATTTTCGCGCGCGGTGGCAGAAAACCTCGATGGCCAGCCGCACGCGCCGGTCGTCGTGTTCCCGCAGTTCCTGCTCGAGCGTCCGCATGTCGTTGGTCAACCCGGAGATGCCCAGCAGCCCGGACTGCGTATTGAGCAGCGTCTCCGCATCGTGGGTCGATAACCCTTCCTTGGCGGCGATCACGCCCACGATGGCCGGGTCCAGATCGCCGGAGCGCGTTCCCATCACCAGGCCTTCCAGCGGCGTCATGCCCATCGACGTATCCACCGGGTGGCCGGCGCGAATGGCGGCCGCGGAACACCCATTGCCCAGGTGCAGCGTTACTACGTGGGTTTGCTCGCGCGTCAGATTGTGCAGCGTGCGGTAGCGGTAGGTGACATAGCGGTGCGAGGTGCCATGGAAGCCGTAGCGGCGAATGCGGTGCCGGCGGTAGAGGTGATAGGGCACGGCGTAGAGGTAGGCAAATTCCGGAATGGAGGCGTGAAACGCCGTATCGAAGACGGCCACCTGCGGCACGGCCGCGCCGAATATCTCGCGCGCCGCCAGGATGCCCTTAATGTTATTGGGATTGTGAAGCGGCGCCAGGTCGATGCAGTCTTCGATGCCCTTCAGCACCGCGTCGTCGACGATGGCCGATTCGGTGAACCGCTCGCCGCCATGCACCACGCGATGGCCGACCGCGTGGATGTCGCCCAGGCTGTTGATCTCGTCGATGCCCGAATGGTCCGACGCCAGCCACCGCAGCACATAATCCAGCGCGGCCGAGATGTCGCGGATGGGCGCCGTGAGAATCTGCCGCGGCCGGTCGCGGTGCTGGAGGGTGATGACGGCTTCTCCGCCGATGCGGTCCACCAGGCCGCGGCAGAGCCGGTCGTCGCGCCCCGCGGCGATGCGGTCGGGATCGGTCGCGATGACCTGGAATTTCAGACTGGAGCTGCCCGCATTGAGAACCAGGACGTTCATAGCAGTTCCGAGTGTAGCGTGGGGCGCGGCGGAGGGCGAGTGGGTGCCGGGGCGATTCGCACATTGGCGCCTGACCATGGCCCCGGCCATGCCCGGCGGCCCTCCCACGAAGTCTTCGATCGCTTGGTCCCTATCGGACTGGTACAGTATGGAGGGTAGGAGAACGCCGGTATGGCAGCTTTGATCGTGCTATCTGTGTCGTGGTTGGCGTTACGTGGGATAGGAGCGCTGGAGATTGCCGCGTTGGCAAGCTGGCACGGCTCGGCAAGGTTCGCTCTGGCGCTGATGTTCGCATTCACCGGCGCCGCGCACTTCACGAGAATGAAACACGAGATGGCGCGAATGGTGCCCAGCGTCTTTCCGCAGCCGATGGGGATGGTGTATTTCACAGGAATTTGCGAGTGGTTGGGGGCGATCGGGTTGCTGGTGCCGAAGACCCAAGAGACGGCGGCCGTGGCGCTGATCGTCATGCTGGTGGGGATGTTTCCGGCGAACATTCGAGCGGCGCGGGAAGGGTTGACCCTCGGCGGCCGCCCGGCGACGCCATTATGGCTGCGGGCTCCGATGCAGGTTTTGTTTATTGGGCTATTGTGGTGGTCGGGGGTCAGGTAACGGCCTGACGATCGCATGCGGCGATTAGAGATTGGCTGGGTTCGGATGCTCTTCGGGGCCTACCGTCGATCACGGCGTGCGTGGCCGAGCTGCAGCGGTTGAGACTCCCCAGACGGCGTTCAAGGGCCTGCGGACGCCGAGTGGCTGCCGGCCGCGCGTTTCCCCCAACCCGAGGGCGCTTCGCCAAGCCAGACCAGCGAGTCGGGCCATTCTTGACCGGGAAGCCACGGATCCACCGCCGTTCCAGTTTGGCAGGCCCTAACCCTGTGGCTTGATCCATTGCCAGCTAATAACGTAGCTCCATGGTGTCCAACTCACCGACTCCAAGGACGTCCTTAAGGAGCACGCTCCGAGGATCATTGCCGAGCGGCAAACGGTAATATAGTATTCCTACCTGCCTCAGAAGGATCTTTCGCAATCGGGACAGGCGCACTTCCTCCGTTGGAATCGGCTGCGCCTCCGTTGGCAGGGATAGCCGTGCGGTGGAGATCACCCCAAACAGGCCGATGCCAGGAGATCGCCACGCGAAGACGAATCGCCAATCGGTGTCTGGGGGGTACATGTCCGACTTTGTCACGCCGACTACAACTGCATTCGGACGCCCACCGATTCTTGCCTGATTTGCCTGGACCTGACGCACAAGCCCCTCCGCGTTCCACTGGAGCGGCGCTTCGTTCCAATGACGCCGATCGAGATCTACCGCCGGAAGCGCTTCAGCCATCAGCCCGAGTGCATCGTGCAGGTAGCTAGCCAATCCGATCGTGTCCTCCTCCGCCTCCGACCCGAGCGGCAGCAGATACAGTGCCGCTCTTGGGTTAGGCCGGAAGTCCTTTTGCGACGAGGCCTTCACCCGCGAAGTACCAGCGGCCGTATTGGGTCCCTTCTGGGAGCCGGCAGTCTCGATTGCAGCGTTCGCGGCTGCGGTCTTTGCGGCGTCCACCGCTTCGGCTGGGACAGATTGATCTTTACCGTCGGTGTCGCGGAATTTGTAGACCCCGTTGACAACGAGATAAGGGGCGGAGCACTGGACCCGCGTGCCATTCTTTAGAACCACGACCCAGGTGGTCGCGGGAGTGGACTGTGCAAAGCATGCCACACTCCACAGCAGTGGTAGCACCACTCCCCAGAAAATACGCCGGTCCGCTCCGAGTCCAGCGGGCGAATTGCAAACACGAGATACACTTCCACGGATCCGCATGGGCACACAATCTCCCGATCAGGGCTCCGGAACAGCCAAGCTCTCAGATGACCACATGATACCCCGCCTTGAGCATCTATCGTCGAGCCGCGCCCGGTGGCCGGCCTCCGGTTCCTCGGCCTTAGCGTGGTGCTCGCCACGCTGGCGAACACGTCAGCCGGCGCGCCGCCGCCACGAATCGGTTTATCATTGCAGGGACGGGAGTGTCACCCACGCAATTCACCTGTAATGTTTGCGGCCGGCGCGGCCGGTCTCCGGAAAAGGGGCAAAACCCCGAGGATCCCACCTGCGCGCACTGCGGCTCGAATGTGCGCACGCGCGATCTTCTGCGGGCGCTCTCGCAGGAGCTTTTCGGCGCCAGCCTGACGCTGGCGGCTTTTCCCCGCCTCAAGAGCCTACGCGGCATCGGCATCGGCGATTCGGGAGTCTACGCCGGGCGCCTGGAGGAGAAACTCGGATACCACAACACGTTCTTCCATCGCGAGCCGCGCCTGGACATCGCCCATCCGCCGGAATCCGAATTCGGCCAGTACGACTTTGCCATCTCGAGCGAGGTGTTCGAGCACGTGGCGCCGCCCGCCGAAGCGGCGTTTCAAAACGTCTGCCGGCTGCTGCGGCCCAACGGCGCGTTCGTCTTCACCGTGCCGTATTCGCTGGAGGAGAGCACCGTCGAACACTTCCCGGAACTGCACGAATACGCCGTCGTCCGCCTGGGCGAACGGCACGTGCTGGTCAACCGGACGCGGGAAGGCAAGGTCGAGGTCCACGAGAACCTGGTGTTTCATGGCGGCCCGGGCGCCACTTTGGAGATGCGGGTCTTCTCCGAAAGCGATCTCAGGCGGATGCTCGCGGGCGCCGGCTTCGGCGAGGTGCGGATCTACGGCCAGGACTGCCCGGAGTTCGGCATCGTTCGCGACGGGCTATGCTCGCTGCCGCTGGCCGCGCGCAAAGGCGAGTTTGCGTTCGGCGTGGATGCCGCCCGCGAGCTGATGGAGCAGTGGGACGGCCTGATGCGGTCGCGATGGCTGCGGCTGGGCGCGAAACTGCGGCTGCTGCGGGGACGTTGAGCGCGCGCCGCGCCGCCGGGCGCCTTGCAGCCGGCATACCGCGGGAGTATGCTCCGAGGTAGAGGGACTGTCATGAAAATCCATCTGGCAATTGGACTCTTGTGCGTGTTTCCAGCCGCGGCAATGGCTCAGCGCGGCGGTGGTCACGCCAGCGCGGGCGGGTTTCGCGGAGGCTCGTCCGGCATCTCGTCCTTCCGCGGCGGATTCGCGGGCGGCGGGTATCGCACCGGCGGATTCGGCTACGGCGGCTACCGCGGTTCTTACGGCTACCGCGGGTTCTCGTTCGGCCTCGGTTACTACCCTTGGTACGGCTACGGCTTGTGGCCGGGATATTGGGGCGGCTACTACAGCTACCCTTACGACTACTACGACTCCTACGGACCCTACGCTTACTCCGGCGCTCCGGTCTCCGGATACGGTGCGCAGCCGCAAGTGACCGTGGTCTACCCGCCCGCGTCGCAGCCGGCTTACAACCTGTACGTACCGCCCAGCCAGGGCGGCTACGACCAGTACGGGCAGCCCATCGCGGCGGCGCCCGCTCCCGCGCCCGAGCCAGCGCCTGCGGCGGCGCCCATGCCGGTGCCGGGGCGGTCGCCAATTTACCTGATCGCCTTCCGGGACCACACCATTTGCGCGGCCGAGTCCTACTCCGTGAGCGGCGACACGCTGCACTACGTCACCCTGGAGCACCAGGAGAAGCTGGCGCCGCTGGCCAGCGTGGACCGCGCCCTTTCGGCTCAGTTGAACCGCGAGCGCCACGTCTCTTTCGCGCTGCCCAACCAGTAACCGCGGAGGCGCGCCGGCGCGGGGCGATTTCGAACGGGCCGCTGGGTTAGGCCGATCGGAGCCTTTCTTCCGGTTCCAACCCCCAGTTGCTTTCCAGGTTTTGTTTGATCTAGAATCACTCCACAAAGACCGAATGCAACCGCGCGATGCGCCGGACCGGGGAGGTCGTCATGAAGCCGTTGGCACTGGCTGTCGGATTACTCGTAGCGCTCCATTCTGCGGCCCTGCGGGGCCAATCCAGCGAGGCTTCAGGGGACCGCGCCGCCCTGGAGCGCGCGGCCGAGGGCAATAGCCCGGCGGCCCTGGCAGCCGTTGCCGAGTACCTGGATCGCCGCGGCGACCGGGCTGCGCGCGAAATTTACACGCGTCTCGCGGATGCCCGCAAACGGGCGGGCGATACCGCCGGGGCCGCCGCCGCCGCGCGCCGGCTCGCCATTCTGGATCTCGAGGCCGGCGACCGCGAGGCAGCCGCGCGCGACGCCGCCGCCGCCGGCGCCACGCTGCCGGGCGCGGCCGCGGCCATGCAGCCCGGGCCCACCGCAAACATTCCCGGACCGCTGCGGCCGTTCGCGCGCATGGCGGCGATTTCGCCCGATACGCCGCCCGGAGGCATTCTAGCGGCCCTGGCGCGCAACGTGGTTACCGGCGGGTACACGGCGGCCCAGGGCAGCGAGGGGCTGGAACAGACGGAATACCTGAAGCTGGTCCACCGCTATCTCTCGCAGGCGCGGGAGCTGGAAAACCTGGCGGGCGATAAGAAGGAGGTCGGCGTGCCTGCTTGCGATGCGCCGGCGGCCGCCGAGTTGCTTCGCATTCTGGGCTTCCGCATGCGCGGCGGCTGCGGATCGGACGTGGTGTTGGAAACCGTGAATGCGTCGCGCGCCTTTCTGACTACCGACTCCGGCTTCCCCCTGAATCGACTGGAGGAAGCGCTGCGCACCAACCGGCCCTTCACCTACGACTTTCATCCCACGCCGGTGCCGGTGCTCTTCGGCCCGGATTACTGGATGGCCGGGGCCAAGGAACCCGGGAATTTCATCGAGAGCTTCATCTCCGACCCGTCCCTTTGCCGCCTGTACCTGGGGTTTTCCAAGCTCGACCCGGATACCGCCGAGGCCTTGCGCGCGGCCGGCTCGTACACCCACTGGAAAGCCTTCGCGCACGTGCTGGACTTTTTCGGCGGCATGTTCGAAATCCGCGACGGCGCGGTGGCGGCTCCCGGCGGCGCGCGCGCAGCCGCGGCGTGGACGGAACTGGTGGGCGCGCCGCCCTCCCGCGGCGCGGAGTTTCTGGACAAGCTGATCACCAAGGACGACGGATGGCTGTGCAGCCTCTACGACTCGCTGGCGCGCATCCGCGGCCCGGTGCGCGACTACCTGACCGACCCGGCGCGCCTGAAGCGGTTCTACGCGGCGGTGCGCGGCCGCGTGACCAGTCCCGGTCCGGCGCGGCCGGTGTTCCAGGCGAACACCGACATGATGCTGCTCACCACCCGGCTGCAAATGGACGCCGGCGGCAAGCCGCATATTCCCGGCGGCCTGGACGTGTGGAAGGGCCTGTTCGCCAGGGACACGCAGGGCAAGTTCGACAGCAAGCTGGCCAAGCAGGCGGCCGGCTGGAAAGAGTCCGACGACCTGATTGAGGCGCTGTTCGCCCTGTGCCGCAAGCAGGTGGAGAACGAGCCGCTGAAGGTCTTCCTGGCCGCCAGCGACGTGGACCGCAACCGCGCCGAGCCGCTGGCCGCCGCCACAGTGGACCGGTTGGTGCGCGGCTACCATGCCTACGGAACCCAGTACGCGGTATTCACCGAAACGCGGCGCATCGGCGACAAGTCCATCGTGCAATTCCTGGATACCGCCGAGGCCATCACGCGCCTGCGCGACGTGGGCGACCGCAGCGAGACCGCCGGCTCCTTCCAGTCGCTGGTGAGCTTGTGGCAGATTCTGGTGCGCGAGGGCGCCATGCCTGGGGACCGGGCGGACGCGGTTTTCCTTGGAATAGCGGCCGCGTTCGCGCCAGTCAAGAACGGCCGCGATTGCTTGGCCGCGGCGCGAACCGGCCTGAACCTGCTGCTGGGCGCCCATACGCCGGAGGCGTCCGCGCAGGAACGCCTGGTGGATCTGCTCACGGGATCGTCGGCGGCCAGCGGCACGGACGCCCGCGAGGAGATGCGGCTCGACCTGGAGCGCATCCTGGAGGCGCAGCGGATCATTCCCCTCGACACGTTGCTGCAATTGGCCAGCCACCTGGAGGGCACCGGGAAACTGGCGCCCGCGCAGTTGAACAAGCTGATCGCCCGCGCCAGCGAGTTCCGGATTCCGCGGCCGCCGCTCACCGCCGTCGAAAAGAACGCCATGGGCTTCGGCTACTGGTCCGACAGGCACCTGGACACGGAGCGCAAGTTGAACCTCAAGGCCGCCATCGAGAAAGCCGCGGCCGACCCCGCCAAGCTCAAGGAGACGGCCGGGCTGCTGGCGCCGCTCCTGCGCGACACGCTGCTGGCCTTCAGCTATGCCTACTATGCGCCGCCGGGCGCGCAGATTCTGTACACCAATCCGCTGTTCGTGCGCAGCCACGATTTCATAGGCGGGGAAGGACAGCCGCGCACCTGGCTTATCACCACGCCGTCCAGCTCCGGCTGGCCGTCGAACGGCGGCGGGCGGATGGTCGGGTCGCTCTCCACTCTGCCGTACGCGCTGGCGGAAGCCGAGCAGAACTTCCTGGTTCCCAGCCACACCCAGGCGCTGATCTGGAGCGACCTGGTTCCGCAAATGGTGATTGCCGCCAAAGTGCCGCGCTGGTGGAACGTCACGCCAGCGCAGGTGCATTGGGTGGCGCTGCACCTGCGCTACGGGCACGAACTGCTGGCGGAATCGGCCCTCGACGCGCAGGTGCGTTCCGGCGTCCTGAGCGCGCTGGGGGCGGTGGCGCCGCCGGCGCGCGTGAGCGAAGTGCGGCGCCTGCTGGAAGCCGGAGACGTGGCCGCGGCCGCGGAGCTGGTAACGCCGTCGGAGTCGTTCTCGCTGGCGCGCGAGATGGCGCCGGGCGGCGCTCCCGGCCGGTCGCCGGTGCTGGCGGAGTTGCGGCAGATCGCCCAGGAGCAGCCAGGGGCGGCCAATTACGCGGCCATCTCGCGAGCCTTCGGGACGCCCAAGCCGACGCTGGCCACTTCCTACGAGCCCGAGTTGCTCAACCTGCGCACGTTTCCCGCCCTGATGGGCTACTCCAGCCGCATCCTGGCGGAGAGTTGGGAATCCAATAGCCTATATTGGGCGGCCCTGGCGGACGAGCTGGATCTGCCGCCCGCCGAGCTGAACGTGAAGATCCCCGAGTGGACCGGGATGCTGGCGGAGCGGATATTTGCGACGCACCTGGAGGACTGGCCGGCCGTGCTGCAAGCGCTGCGCGCGGTGGGCGCGGGGGTGCGCGAGCGGCAGCGCGCGGCGGCCAGGGAGCCGAATAGCGGACTCGAATAAGTTTCCGGCGGGTGAAGAAGATGACACTCTCACGACGAGGATTCATAGCGGCGGCGGCCGGGGGGTTATGGCTGCGCGCCCAGGACCAACGCCCGGTTTACCGGGTCAAGGTGGACATGGTGGTGTTGAGCTTCCAGGTGACGGACAGCCGGAACCACTACATCAACGGTCTCAAACCCACCGATTTCCGCATCTACGAGGACGGCATCCAGCAGCGCATTTCGACCTTCGCGGAGGGCGCCGGCACGCCGCTGGCGATCTCCACGGACGGCTCCGCGCGGCCGCTGAACGGCGCCCCGGCGGACACCCTGCCGGGCATGGACCGGCCGGACGCGTTCGTGGGCACCAACGTCTTCGTGCTGTTCGATACCAGCAATTTCATGTACCGGAGCTTCGTGTACGCCGAAGACGCCATCGACGATTTCCTGCGGGGGTTGGACCACGCCGATTCGGTGGCCGTATATACTTTCAGCCGCAACCTGTCGCGCGCCGCCCTGCTTACCCACGAGCACCGCGAAGCCATCTCCGGCCTGCGAAACGCCGTGGCCGGCGACGATACGGCCTTGTACAACTGCCTGCTGCTGACCCTGCGGGACGCCGCCAAGGTGCCCGGCCGGAAGGTGGTCATCGTCTTCTCCAACGGTCCCGACAACGCCAGCATGGTGGCGCCGGA
>Ga0326727_10022466_pt1 | contig 12184 bp, 23 predicted proteins | sample MB2enrmetagenome_FD_207643 | JGI IMG/M metagenome (GOLD analysis project Ga0326727, IMG submission 207643) | Lab enriched peat soil microbial communities from McLean, Ithaca, NY, United States - MB29MY | ecosystem: Environmental > Terrestrial > Soil > Wetlands > Peat | place: USA: New York... | reverse complement strand
GTCGCACAACTCGTCCACCTTCGGCGGATGAAAGGCCAGGTTATACAGGGTTCCGCAGTGGGGACATTCCCGGCGTCCCGTCAAACGGCTGATAATTATATTGTAATCGACCGCGAGATGAATCACTACCTCGCGCGTCCCGCGTCCGTCCAGCCAGTGGCTCAGGTGTTCCGCCTGCGCCAGGGTCCGCGGGTAGCCATCCAAAACAAATCCCTTTGCGGCATCCGCCTGCGCCAGTCGCTCCTCCACCAGGAGGTTCACCACGCCATCGGAAACCAAGCCGCCCGAATGCATCCTGGCAGCCACGCACGAACCCAGTTCCGCGCCATGGCGAAGGCGGTCCCTCAGCATGTCCCCGGTCGAGACATGGGGAACGCTCAGACACTGCGTCAGCATTCTCGCCTGGGTGCCTTTGCCCGAGCCAGGCGAGCCGAACAGTACGATTGCTTTCATCGGTAGCACAGGCATTCCTGCCTGTGTTTTTTCTTCCTAAAATGAGCTCCGGCGGCCGCGAATCCGGCCCGAGCGCGGAGTAAATCCCTCGTAATGGCGCATGATCAACTGCGCCTCGATCTGGTTGACCGTGTCCATCGCCACGCCTACGACAATCAGCAGCGACGTTCCCCCGAAATAGAAATTCACGTTCAACCCTTCCAGCAGGAACCGCATGTGCAGGTTGGTGAGAGCCGTGTCCACCCAGTTGCCGATCAGCCACAGATGATTCAAGTGGATGCCCGAAATCATGATGTCCGGAATCAGGCACAGAATGGAAAGATAAATCCCGCCCACCACCGTGATCTTGGTGAGGATGTTGTTCATGTAATCGGCGGTGTTGCGGCCCGGACGAATCCCCGGAATGAAGCCGCCGTACTTGCGCATGTTGTCGGCCGCCTCGTTGGGATTGAAAATGATCGATACGTAAAAGAAGCAGAAGAAGATGATGCCGGCCACAAACAGCACGTAGTACATCGGCTCGCCGTGCGAGATATTCTTCAAAAGGTTGGTCAGCCAGTTGATGTTCTTCACCCATCCCATCATCGCTAGTTGCTGGGGGAATGCCAGGATCGAGGAGGCGAAGATCACCGGGATCACGCCGCCGGCGTTAACCTTGAGCGGCATGTGGGTGGACTGTCCGCCCATCACCCGCCGCCCCACCACGCGCTTGGCGTATTGCACCGGAATGCGCCTCTCGCCGCGCTCCACCAACACGATGAAAGCCACCACCGCGACCATCATCGCCAGCAGCAGGATCAGCGTGATGGCGTTCCACTCGTGCGTCACGAAGACGTTCTGGTAGATGTTTTCGATGGCTCGCGGCAGCCCCACCACGATGCCCGTAAAGATGATCAGCGACATGCCGTTGCCGATGCCGCGCTCGCTGATCTGCTCGCCCAGCCACATGATGAAGGCCGACCCGGTGGTCAGCGACAGAATCGTCAGCATGACGAAGCCGAACCCCGGGTTGATCACGATCCCCTGCTGCATGGACATCAGCCCCTGGGAAATGCCGAAGGATTGCAGCACCGAAAGAATGATCGTCAGGTAGCGCGTCCACTGGGTGATCTTGCGGCGCCCCAGTTCCCCTTCCTTCTGCAATTTCTCCAGCGTGGGAACCACTACCGTCAGCAACTGGAGGATGATCGACGCCGTGATGTACGGCATGATGCCCAGGGCGAAGATGGTCAGCCGCCGGATGTTGCCGCCCGCAAACAGGTCGAAGAAGCCGAAGATGGACCCTTGCTGCGAGCTGAAGAACTCCTCCCACCGCTGAATGTTGATTCCCGGCGTGGGAATGTGGCCGCCCAGCCGGTACACCGCCAGCAGCGCCAATGCAAACAGAACCCTCTTGCGAAGGTCCGGGACGCGAAACATGTTCGCGAATGCTTCAAAAAACTTCATGGCTACCCTCGGATTCCCGGCGCTTACTCGCTCCCCGCGCCGATCACCTGCGCCGTCCCTCCGGCCTTCTGTATCTTATCCAGCGCCGATTTCGAAAACTGGTGGGCTTCCACCGTGATCTTGCGCGTCAACTGACCGGAGCCCAAAACCTTCAGTCCTTCGCCCAGCTTCTTGATAACGCCCAATTCGAGCAGGCGATCCACGTTGAAGGAATCGCCCTCGAGTTTCTCCAGACGCCCCAGGTTGACGATAGCGTACTGCCTCTTGAAGATATTGGTGAATCCGCGCTTGGGAAGGCGGCGGTGCAGCGGCATCTGGCCGCCTTCGAAACCGCGCTTCTGGCTGAAGCCGGTTCCCGCATGCTGTCCCTTGCTGCCGCGCGTGGCGGTCTTGCCGTGTCCCGAGCCCATGCCCCGCCCGATGCGCTTGCGTTCCTTCGTCTGACCCACCGGCGGTTTCAACTTACTGAGATTCATGTGTTCTCCTGGGAGGTGGCACAGGCTTTCCAGCCTGTGTTGTCTTTTGCACAGGCACGAATGCCTGTGCTACTCCACCACTTCCAACAAGTGCGGAACCTTCTTCACCATACCGCGGAATTCCGGGGAATCGGGCCGCTCCACCACCTGGTTGACCTTGCGCAGTCCCAGTCCCTTCACCACCCGCTTGTGCTTTTCCGGAGTGCAGATTGGGCTGCGAACCAGTTTGATCTTGATTGTGCCCGCCATTAGAGTTTCTCCACCGCCAGCCCGCGCATCTCCGCCACGGCGCCTCGTTCGCGAAGCGCCTCCAGGGCCACGATGGTGGCCTTCACCACGTTGTGCGGATTGCGCCGGCCGATCGATTTCGTCAGCACGTTCGGAATGCCGCACGCCGTAATCACCGCCCGCACCGCCCCGCCGGCGATCACTCCGGTTCCATCCGCCGCCGGCTTCAGCAGCACCTGGGAACTGGCGAATTCGCCCAGAACGCGGTGGGCTATGGTGTTCTGAAATACATTGATCCGCCGCAGGTTCTTCTTCGCCGCCTCGATTCCCTTGCGGATAGCCGACGGCACTTCCTTGGCCTTGCCCACGCCGAACCCCACCACCTTGGCCGAAGGATCGCCGATCACCACCAGCGCCGAGAAGCTCAGGTTCTTGCCGCCCTTGACCACCTTCGTCACGCGGTTGATCGCCACCACCTGCTCTTTCAGGTTGAGACTTGCCGGATCGATCCGTTTCACTAAGCTTGTCGCCATTAGAACTCCAGTCCTGCCGCGCGGGCCGCGTCCGCCAGCGCCTTCACCCGCCCGTGGTACTGATATCCGCCGCGGTCGAACACCACCTGCTTGATACCCTTATCCTTGGCGCGCTCGCCCACCAGCTTTCCAATCGTCTTGGCCGCCGCCAGGTTGCCGCCCTTCTTGAGTTTCTCGGCCTTATCCACCGAGGACGCCGAAACCAGGGTCCTTCCCTGATTGTCGTCGATGACCTGCGCGTAAATGTGCGCCACGCTGCGAAATACCGCGAGGCGCGGTCTCTCCGCGGTGCCCCGCAGCTTGCGCCGGATGCGGTCATGGATGCGGCTGCGGATCTGCTTCTTTTCCGTTCTACGAATCATTTTGCACCAGCCCCGGTCTTGCCGACCTTCTTGCGCAGCGCTTCGCCGGTGTAGCGGACACCCTTGTTCTTGTACGGATCCGGCTTGCGCAGCGCGCGGATGTTGGCCGCCACCTGCCCCAACAGTTGCCGGTCGTGGCCGCTCAGCACGAGGTGCGTCTGCTTGTCGATGCGCAGATCCACCCCGTCCGGCAGCAGCACCTCGATGGGATGCGAATAGCCCAGAGTAAACGTCGCCACCTTGCCCTTGATATCGGCGCGGTAGCCGATGCCCACAATGTCCAACTCCCGCACGAACCCGCTCGACACGCCATGTACTGCGTTAGCCGCCAGCGCCCGCGTCAACCCGTGCAGCGCGGCGTGCTCGTCGGAAGCCCGCTTGATTTCGAGCCGTCCTTTGCCCTGCTCCACGGTGATGCCCTCGGGGATCGGCACCGTCAACGTTCCCTTCGGCCCCGTCACTTCCAGTTGCTCGCCGATCTGGACCTTCACGCCGCTCGGCAGCGGTATCGGCTTTTTACCAATTCTCGACATATCGGAACCTCTTACTTGACATCCAAGCGCCTCTTGGCGTGCCCGTTGCCACCGCGCGTCATCGAATCGATCAGCGCCTCCAGTTTGGACTCCGTCCGTTTCTGCATCTCATCGGTCTTCTTCTGCATCGCCGCTATGACACGCAGGTCTTTCCGCGTTTCGACGACAAGGCGCATGCCTTCCTGAATCAGGGAGCGGATCGCAGCGATCTGGCGATCGTGTCGATCCAGGCGTTCCTTGGTCTTCATCGCCATATCCCTACCACACCCGGCACAAGATCTCGCCGCCCAAATGCTCCTTGTGCGCGTCCCGTCCGGTCATGACCCCGCGCGGCGTCGTCAGAATGTTGATTCCCATGCCGCCCAGCACGCGCGGAATCTCCGTCTGCCCGACGTATACCCGGCAGCCCGGACGCGAAACGCGCTCGATCGCGGAGATTACCGGCGAATTATTCGTGCCGTACTTCAGGTAGATCTTGATGGTCTTCTTCGCGCCCTCTTCCGCCACCTTGAAGTTGATGATGTAACCCTCTTCCTTCAAAATGCGGGCGATTTCCGTCTTCAGCTTTGAGGCCGGCACGTCCACCTTGGGGTGGCGGGCGTGGATCGCGTTCCGTACGCGAGTCAGCATGTCGGCAATGGGATCGCTCGTCATAAAACTCCTTAGCTCTCAGCTCTCAGCTTTCAGCTCTCAGCTATCGCCGCCTCGGTCGGGCTGAATGCTGATCGCTGATCGCTGAATGCTACTCACCAGCTCGCCTTCGTCACGCCCGGAATCTCTCCGTTCAGCGCGAGTTGACGAAAACACAAACGGCAAACGCCGAATTTGCGCAAAAAGGCGCGCGGGCGCCCGCACCGCCAGCAACGGTTGCGGTGGCGGCATTGCAGTTTCGGCGTCTTTGCCCGCCGTTCTTTCTCCAGCTTCAGATCCTTGGCAATCTTCGCGATCGTGGCCATCTTTATCCTGTTTCTCCGTGTCTACTGCCGGAACGGCATCCCCATCTGGCGCAGCAGCGCGATTCCTTCCGCGTCGGTGCGGGCCGTGGTGGTGATCGATATGTTCATTCCCTTGGTCTTATCCACCTTGGCGTAGTCGATCTCCGGGAAGATCAACTGGTCCTTGACCCCCAGCGTGTAATTGCCCCGCCCGTCGAACGACTTCGTCGAGACCCCGCGGAAATCGCGGACGCGCGGCAATGCCACGTTCACCAGCCGGTCGAAGAACTCGTACATGCGGTCGCCGCGCAGCGTCACCATGCACCCGATCGACTGGCCTTCGCGCAGTTTGAACTGCGCGATGGATTTGGCCGCCTTGGTGATCACCGGTTTTTGTCCCGTGATCTGTCCCAGTTCGTTCACCGCGCCGTCCATCAGCTTGGCATTCTGCGTGGCTTCGCCAATCCCGATGTTCACCGAAATCTTGTCGATCTTGGGCACCGCCAGCCGGTTCTTGTACCCGAATTCCTTGCTCAGCGCCGGGATTACGTTCTTCTGATAATGCTCTCTCAATCGTGCTGCCATCGAATCCTCACTTTTTGTCCAGTACCTGGCTGCACTTGCGGCACACCCGCACCCGCCGCGTCTTGCCGCCGGGCAGGTGATCCACGTGGTGCGCCACCCGCACCGCCTTGCCGCATCCCGGACACACGATCTGCACGTTGGAAGCCTGAATCGGACTTTCCCGTTCGGCGATTCCGCCCTTGATCTGCTTGGCCGGATTGGGCCGCGTGTGACGCTTGATCATCATCACGTGTTCCACCAGCACCTTGCCCGTATGGTGGTCCACTCGCAGCACGCGGCCGGTCTTGCCCTTGTCGCGCCCGGAGATCACCTTGACCGTGTCTTCCTTCTTGAGATCGATTCGAGTTGTTTTCTCTGCCAGTGCCATCAGATCACCTCGGGAGCCAGCGAAACGATCTTCATGAATTTCTTGTCGCGCAGTTCCCTGGCTACCGGCCCGAACACGCGCGTGCCCACCGGCTCGCCAACGTCGTTGATCAACACCGCGGCGTTGGAATCGAACCGGATGTACGTGCCATCCCGCCGCCGCGTCTCCTTGCGCATGCGGACAATCACGCAGCGCACCACCTTCCCCTTCTTGATCGCCGAATCCGGCGCGGCCTCTTTCACGCTGGCGGTGACCACATCACCCAGCCCCGCGCGCAGGCCCAGGTCGCCTCCCCGCGGCAGGATGCAGGAAAGCCTCCGCGCGCCGGAATTATCGGCCACCTCGAGAATCGTTCGCATTCCAATCATAAATAGCTCTCAGCTCTCAGCTTTCAGCCATCAGCTTTCAGCGCCTCAGCCCCTGGCTGATCGCTGATAGCTGACCGCTGACCGCTATACTTTCACATCCAGTTCCGACGGCTGCGCGCCCACCTCGGCCGCGCGGCGGACGATGTCCGCCAGGCGCCACCGCTTCAACTTGCTCAACGGGCGGCATTCGATGATCCGCACCACGTCGCCCACCTTGGCCCGGCGTTCTTCGTCGTGCGCGTAGAATTTCTTCCGCTTTCCGATGATGCGCTTATAAAGCGGGTGCGGCACGCGCCGGCTCACTTCGACCGTGATGGTCTTTTGCATCGCCGTCGAAACCACCATGCCGATTTTTTCGTTCTTGATTCCCTGTTTGGCTGCCGTCTCGGCCATCTTATTTCTTCGCCTCCTGCAGTTCCCTCTCGCGCAGGATGGTCTGGATGCGCGCGCGCGTCTTCCGCATGGCGCGGGCCTTCTTCAGCCCTTCCATCTGCCCCATGGACATCTGAAACTGTAGACGGAACATCTGCTCGTCCATTTCACTCAGTTGGCGCTTCAACTCGGCGTCGTCCAGATCGCGAACCTTTTGCGACTTCATAAATAGCTCTCGGCTTTCAGCTCTCGGCTTTCAGCTATCAACCGGCAGCCGCGAGAGCTGACCGCCGACTGCTGACCGCTGACCGCTCTTATCACTCCGCGTCCTCCCGCCCGATGAACCTGGTCTTCAGCGCCAGCTTGTGCGCCGCCAGGCGCATGGCCGCATCGGCCGTCGCCCGGTCCACGCCTTCCATCTCGAACAGGATCTTTCCCGGCCGGATCACGGCTACCCACTGCTCGGGCGCGCCCTTGCCCTTTCCCATACGGGTTTCGGCGGGCTTCTTGGTGATCGGCTTGTCCGGGAACAGCCGGATCCACACCTTCCCGCCGCGCTTGATGGAGCGGGTCATGGCCACGCGAGCGGCCTCGATCTGCCGGTCGGTAATCCACCCGCACTCCAACGCTTTCAACCCGAATTCGCCGAAAGCGATGCTCGATCCGCGCCAGGCCTTGCCGCACATGCGCCCCCGCTGCTGCTTTCTGTACTTCACCTTCTTTGGCATCATCATGGCGATTTGCCCTCAAATCCCTATTGCTTCTCCGGCCCTTTGTCCGGCCCTTTGTCCGGCTTTTCCTCGGATCCCGCCGCGGGCTCCGGTTTGCTCTCCTGCTTGGCCTCCTGTTTCCAGGACGGCTGCTGCGGCGACATCAACGGCGGCAGAATCGGCGTCGCCGGACGTGCCGCCGGACGCGGCAGGTCGGCAGGCGGAGTCTGTGTGGCAGGACCGGTGACTTCTGGCGCAACAGGCGGCGGACCCGACGGGCCGGCATACTGCCGGTCGCGGTCGCGGCCACCGCGGTCGCGGCGGTCGCCGCGGTCGCGGCGCTCGCCACGGTCACGACGCGGTTCCGGCTCGGGCAGCAATCCGCGTCGTTTGGTCAGGTCCAGAATCTCGCCCTTATACAGCCACGCCTTGACGCCGATCACTCCATAGGTGGTGTGCGCTTCCGCAAAGCCGTAATCGATATCCGCGCGCAAAGTGTGCAGCGGAAGCTGGCCCTGCAGATACCACTCGCTGCGCGCGATTTCGGCCCCGTTCAACCGGCCCGAAACCCGCACCTTGATGCCCTTGCAGCCGAACCGCAGCGCCGAATCCACGGCCTTGCGCATGGCCCTGCGGAATGCTACGCGCTTTTCAAGCTGCAGCGCGATCGATTCCGACACCAGTTGCGCATCCAGCTCCGGCTTGTGAACTTCCTGAATGTCGATGAAGACCTCGCGCTTGGTCTTCTTGGCCATGTCCTGCTTGAGCTTCTCGATTTCCGCGCCCTTGCGGCCGATAATGATCCCCGGCCGCGACGTGCGAATCGTCACCCGCAGCTTGTTGCCCGGCCGGTCCACCTCGATCGAACTGACGCCCGCCGATTTCAGCCGCTCGCGCAGGTTCTCCTTCAATTCCAGATCTTCCTGCAACAGCTTGGCGTAGCCTTGCTTGGCGAACCACCGGGAACGCCACGGCTTATTGAAGCCCAGCCGGAATCCGTACGGATGAACTTTCTGTCCCATCTATGCTTCTTTCTCCGTCACCTTGATGACGATATGTGCCATCCGCCGCTGATAGCGGTAGGCCCGCCCCATGGGCGCCGGCCGCACCCGCTTCATCCGCGGGCCGTCGTTGACGTAAGCTTCCGAAACCACCAGCCGGTCCACGTCCACGTCTTCGTACCGGTTCTGCGCGTTGGCGATGGCCGATTGCAGCACCTTCTCCACGGTCGGCGCGATGCGCTTGTTGGTGGTGCGCAGCGTGGTCAACGCCGCCCCCGCCTTCTGGCCGCGGATCAGGTCCACCACCAGCCGCGCCTTCTGCGGCGACACGCGGATGTATCGCGCCTCCGCCTTGATTCTTTTGTTTGGTTCGATTGGCATTTGCTTGCCTCGTTATGCCGGCTTCGCGGTCTTCTCGGTCGCCGCTTTCACCGAATGGCCCTTGAAGGTCCGGGTGGGCGAAAATTCGCCCAGCTTGTGCCCCACCATGTTTTCGGTAATGTACACCGGGATGAACTTCTTACCGTTGTGCACCGCGATGGTTTGTCCCACGAACTCCGGAAGGATCGTGGAACGCCGCGACCACGTGCGCACCACTTTCTTCTCGTTGGCGGCCACGAGCGCCGTGATCTTGATTTCCAGGTGAGAATCGGTAAACGGTCCCTTCTTGACTGATCGGCCCATGTCCTTACCTCTTCTTGCTCTTATGCGTCACGATCCATTTATCGGTCCGCTTGTTGTTGCGCGTCTTGAATCCCCGAGTCGGCTGTCCCCACGGCGTCACCGGGTGCCGGCCGCCTGAGGTCTTACCCTCACCGCCGCCGTGCGGGTGATCCACCGGGTTCATGGTCACGCCGCGATTGTGCGGCGTCTTGCCCAGCCAGCGCGTACGCCCCGCTTTGCCCAGCGAAACATTCTCGTGATCCAGGTTGCCCACCTGCCCGATCGTCGCCATGCAGTCCAGCGCCACCCGGCGCACTTCGCCCGACGGCAGCTTCAACAGCGCCGTGCCGCCTTCCTTCGAAACCAACTGCGCCTGCGACCCCGCCGACCGCGCCATCTGCGCGCCCTTGCCCGGACGCAACTCGATGTTGTGCACGATGGTGCCCGCCGGCATGTTCTTCAGCGGCAGCGCGTTCCCTAAGAGAATATCGGCGGTGGGACCGGACATTACCTTTTGCCCGACCTTCAAACCTTCCGGCTGGATGATGTATCGCTTTTCGCCATCGGCATAATTCAGCAGGGCGATGCGCGCCGACCGGTTGGGATCGTATTCGATGGCCGCCACGACCGCCGGAATGCCCGCTTTGTCGCGCTTGAAATCGATCACCCGGTAAGCCTGTTTGGCGCCTCCGCCGATGAACCGCGAGGTGACGCGGCCCGTGCTGTTGCGGCCGCCGGTGCGCTGTTTCTTTTCCACCAGCGACTTCTCCGGCCGCTGCTTGGTGATGTCCTCCCGCGACGTCACCGTCTGGAAGCGCCGCGTCGCCGTCACCGGTCTGTATGTCTTAATCGGCATTTTTAGCTCTCAGCTCTCAGCTCTCAGCTCTCAGCCGTCAACCGTCAGCGACCGCGCATTTAGCTGATCGCTGACCGCTGACAGCTCTTAGATCTCCGCGAAGTCCGGCACCTTCTGCCCGTCCTTCAGCCTTACGTAAGCCTTCTTCCACTCCGAGCGATAGCCCGTAAAGCGGCCGCGGCGCCGCAGCTTACCGTCAAAGGTAGCCGTCCGCACTTCCGCGACCTTCACCTTGAACAGCTTCTCCACCGCGGCCTTCACCTGTGTCTTGTTGGCGTCCAGCGCCACTTCGAAGCACAGCGTGCGCTGGTTGTCCTTCATGTCGTGGCCTTTTTCGGTCACCAGCGGCCGGCGAATCACTTGGTAGGTAGTCATTCTGCGCCTCCGCCCACACCGCCGCCATTCTGACTCCTGACTCCTGACTCCTGACTCCTCATTTCGCGAGTGCCTCCGAGAATTTGCGCGCCGCCGCTTCCGAGAGCAGCACGTTCTGGTGGCCCAGCAGGTGGTACGGATTGACTGCCTTGGTAGGCATCAGGGTGACGCCCTTCAGATTGCGCAGCCCCAGCTCCAGGTTGCGATTCTCGCCGTTGTCCACCACCAGCACCGTTCGCCCGGTGGCCACATTCGCCAGGGCGTTCATCGCGGTCTTGGTCTTGTGGTCGCCCAGCGTAAATGCCTGCACCACCTTTAACTCGCCGTCCCGAACCTTCGCCGAAAGCGCTGACCGCAGCGCCCCCAGCACCATCTTGCGCGGCAGCTTGTAACTGTAATCCCGCGGCACCGGTCCGTGCACCGTACCGCCGTGCCGCCAGATCGGCGAACGGACCGAGCCCATGCGCGCGCGTCCCGTGCCTTTCTGCTTCCAAAGCTTCTTCCCCGAACCGGCCACTTCCGAGCGCGTCTTGGTCTTGTGCGTGCCCGCCCGCAGGCCGGCCTGATACTGGCGCACCGCCTCGTACAACAGCGCGTCGTTGACCTCGGCGCCAAACACCGCCTCGGCAAGCTCCAGCTCGCCGACTTTCTGATTATTCAAATCCACCACGTCGACTGTCGGCATAGCAGCTACCTCTTGGACCTCCGGACCACCACGTACCCGCCATTGGGTCCGGGGACGGCGCCCTTCACCACCAGCACGTTGTCTTCGGTATCTACCTCGATGACTTCGAGATTGCGCACGGTCACCTGCGCGTGTCCCATGTGGCCCGCCATGCGCATGCCCGGAAGCACCCGCGAGGGGAAGCTGGATGCGCCGATCGAGCCCGGAGCCCGGTGGAACATCGAGCCGTGCGAGTCCGCGCCGCCGCGGAAATGGTGGCGCTTCACCAGGCCGGCGAACCCCCGGCCCTTGCTGATGCCGATCACATCCACCTTGTCCTTGGGCTTGAACTGGTCCACCAGCACCTTGTCGCCGGGTTTCAGATCGTCGCCCTCCGGCAGCGGAAACTCGCGCAGGAACTTCGAGCCCTCCACGCCGGCCTTTTTCAGATGCCCGGTGGAGGGCTTGTTGATGCGCTGCGGCTTGATGAACTCCACCAGCCCGAGCTGCACCGCGTCGTACCCGTCGGTGGTGGGCGTCTTGCGTTGCACCACCATGCACGGGCCCGCCTTCAGCAGCGTGACCGGCACGGCCTGGCCGTCTGGCCGGAACATCTGCGTCATTCCGATTTTCTTGCCAAGAATTCCTGGACTCATGTCAACTCCAGGGGCCAGGGGCCGGGGGCCAGGGGCCGGGAAAACCCCACCGCCTGCCGCCAGCCTGTACGCCCCAAAAACTCTTCAACGCTCCATCACCCTTCAGGACGAGGCGCGTCAGCGCCGAGTACCATTCCCTGGCCCCCGGCCCCTGGCCCCTGGCCCCGGCGTTAGGCGATTTTCCGAACGCCTTAATTTCCACATCCACGCCCGCGGGCAGATCGAGCTTCATCAGCGCGTCCACCGTCTGCTGGGTCGGTTCCAGGATGTCCAACAAACGCTTGTGCGTCCGGATTTCAAACTGCTCCCGTGATTTCTTGTCCACGTGCGGCGAACGGAGTACCGTCGTAATGCTGCGCGAAGTGGGCAGCGGAATCGGACCGGCCACGGTAGCGCCGGTCCTCTTCGCGGTGTCCACAATCTCCGTCGTCGACTGATCGAGCACCCGGTGATCGTATGCTTTCAACCGGATGCGAATGCGTTCTCGAAGCGCCATGTTGTTCTACTTGTAAATCTCGGTCACCGTGCCGGCGCCCACCGTGCGGCCGCCTTCGCGAATCGCAAAGCGCAGCCCCTTGTCCATGGCGATCGGCGTGATCAG
>Ga0326727_10022465_pt1 | contig 12184 bp, 13 predicted proteins | sample MB2enrmetagenome_FD_207643 | JGI IMG/M metagenome (GOLD analysis project Ga0326727, IMG submission 207643) | Lab enriched peat soil microbial communities from McLean, Ithaca, NY, United States - MB29MY | ecosystem: Environmental > Terrestrial > Soil > Wetlands > Peat | place: USA: New York... | reverse complement strand
TTTTAGAGACACCCAGCTCCAGATTAGGTAACGAAAAACGCCGATCCGACCGGCGATATGCACCCGAAGGTCCGATTCTGGAAAGCTTGCTGCGATGGTTGCATTGGCAGACCCGAGTTCCCGCAATGCTAATCGGAGCCGCCGCGTCATACCGTCCGGCCGTGCAGAGATGGCCGACGCCTATTACCTCTCTGTTGCCCGGTACAGAGTGGCAAGCCCGACCCCCAACTCTCGCGAAACCGCCCTCCACGAAGAGCAGCCAGCGCGCAGATTGGAAACTCTGGAAGAGTCCACAACCCGACGCGGACGGCCAAGACGCTTTCCCTTCGCCCTCGCATTGCGCAGTCCGGCCTTGACCCTTTCCTGAATCAGCGCACGCTCAAATTCCGCCATGGCCCCGATGATCTGAAACATCAGCCGGCCCGAGGGCGTGCTGAGGTCGAGATTATCGCGGAGGCTTATGAAGGCGACGCCATACGCGCCGAGATCGGCGAGTGCGTTCACGAGATGCTTCAGGGAGCGGCCGAAACGGTCAATCTTCCAGACCAGCACTGCGTCAAAGCGACGCTGGTGGGCGTCAGTCATGAGGCGATTGAGTTCCGGGCGAGATTCCTTAGAGCCGGACACGCCCTGATCGGTGTACTCGCCGACGATCTTCCAGCCGCGGCGGTCTGCATACTCTCGTAGTTCCGCAAGTTGTATTTCTGGATCCTGGTGGCCGTTGGAGGTGCTCACCCGCGCGTACAGCGCCACACGGGAGAGGTTTAGCGGTAGCTCTTGAGGGGATCGATGTGCAGTGATACGTTCTTGCTTAGCCATGCTGCCCTCCTTGGGGCGACATCGGTTAGCGTCGTGTTGGTGTTAGTAGCACCGGCACGGCGCGTTTTGCTGTTTCGCAGCACACTACGACTGGGGTGAAAATTGCGGGGACCCTAGACAGAAATCCAGTGAAATCACCAATAATCACAGGTGCGCGTAACTCCTTATTGGCACTGATATTAGTGACAATTAGAGACCTCGGTCGCAACCCGTAGTTATCGCGTATATCCGCCTTGGGCGCAGGGGGTCGCTGGTTCGAATCCAGTCGCCCCGACCATTCCTCAAAATCCGCTGACAACTGCCTGCCCGCTTGTATGCGCTGCAATCGGCTGCGCTGGCATCGCACGGGGGAATCCATACGCGAAATCCTCTTGCTCGGAATAATCGCCAGGAAAGAGATGAAGAACAATTCGCCATCAGGGCGTCAGCTTGCGCGGTTGCGCGTCGAAAGACTAGCGCAGAACAAGATCAGAAGACGCGCGGCGGGAGCCGCAGATTAATGGAAACGTGTTGTTGCACCTGAATGTTCGGAAAATAGTGGGTTTCGGGCGCGACCGCCAAGAGCCTTATCTGGACCCTGCCCCAGAAGATCATCGACGACCATGCCCGGAAACACGATGAAAACTGGTCGCCACCCTGTCTCGTATCGAAATCTCTGGATTGTGGAATGACGCCCCGAGACCGATTCACTGGTCCTCTACCCGCTTGTCGTCACCACAACCGCCTTACACGGCTCCGGTCCGGAGCTTGCATAGCTGTGTTTCTGGATCGACTCAAAGTAGATGGCGTCGCCGGCTTCGAGCTGATAGCTCTCCGTTCCGACCTTCATCAGCAGCGTGCCTTCGAGCAGGTAAAGCAGTTCGACGCCGGGATGAGCATGGGGCACGATTCTGTTCTCCCCCAGCGGGTGAAACTCGGCTAGGAAGCCGTGCAGTTTGCTTTCGATGGCGCGGAAGTTGAGGCTTTCGAAGTGATAGGCCGCCTGCCGTGTCGCCGCGCTCTCCGGAAAACTGATCCGCTCCGACCTGCGGGAGAGTGCCACGACGTGCCGCTTGCGCTCGTCGGCGAAGAAGTAGTCCAGCCCTACGTTGAAGACGATGGCGATCCGTGCAAGCGTCGGGAGCGTGGGCACCAGGCGGGCATTCTCGAGCTTTGAGATCATTGCCTCCGAGAGGCCGGTGTGCGCCGCCAGTTGCGCCAGTCCCATGCTCTTGCGCAGGCGCAGATCGCGCAGTTTCTCGGCGATCCCGTATGGTCGGATTGCCTCTCCGATGGCATCGGTTTTGGGCGATTTCTTCGCTACTTTCTTCTCCCTCAAGCGTTCCTTCCCCCGGCTTTCATCTGGCGAAAGCCAATTGCGGTCGTCGCCACAAACTTTACCAATAGTGAAGTCGTCTTGAGGTACAGTCAAGCAAGAAGTTGAGGCCATAGGCGCCTCGCAAAGGAGAAAAAGCATGAAACTCTTTGGAAAACTGAGCCTGATGGCGCTGTTGGCGGTCTTTGCTCCTGTCGCCGTGCATGCTCAGCAAGGAGACATCGTCGATACTGCAGTCGCCGCTGGCAAGTTCAACACCCTGGTCGCCGCTGTAAAGGCCGCCGGGCTGGTCGATACGCTCAAGGGGCCGGGACCGTTCACGGTATTTGCTCCAACCGATGAGGCCTTCGCCAAGCTGCCTGCTGGCACCGTAGAAGACCTGCTCAAACCGGAGAACGCGAACAAGCTCCGCGCCATTCTCACCTACCACGTTGTCCCTGGCGAACTCGACGCCTCCCAGGTCACCGGCATCAAGTCGGCCACGACCGTTGAAGGCGACAAGGTCAAGTTCAGTGCCATGGATGGCAACGTGATGATCAACGACGCTCATGTTGTGCAGCCCGATATACGCACCTCCAACGGCATTGTTCACGTGATCGACACCGTGATACTGCCAAAACCAATTAACACGCCGTAACCGGCAAATCAAATTGAGGAGAAGGACTATGAAGAAGGTGGACGTGATCGCAGCAGTGTTGGTGGTAGTGGGTGGATTGAACTGGGGCCTGGTTGGCGGCTTCAATTTCGATCTGGTGGCTTCGTTATTCGGAAACGCCTCGGTGCTCAGCCGCATTGTCTATGGGCTGGTGGGAGTGTCGGCGGCTTATCAGGCGCTGGGCTGGAAGCAGATTCAGCGCCGCTGGCAGAGTGAGCTTGGTCTGGCCGTTCGCGGAAGCCGCATGGCCGCCTAATTCGATAGCCGCTCCGGCCCGCGCCGGCTGGAGCGGCGCTATTCTGGCCGACAATTTCGCCTGTACACAGATTTCGGGAGCAATTATGCGCATTCTGGTCGCCGGTGCCAGTGGATACATTGGCCAACAACTGATTCCTAAGCTAATGACGCAGGGCCACCAAGTTTACTGCATGATGCGCCGTCCGGAGGATGCCACCAAGCTACCCGCCGGCTCGATACCCCGATTCAGTGACGTGCTCCGGCCCGAGAGCCTTCCTGAGGCGATGTGCGGCGCCGAATGCGCCTACTATCTGATTCACTCGATGGCTGGCGGGGAAAAGGGCTTCGAAGAGCGCGATCGCACAGGCGCTCGCAACTTCGCCATAGCCGCGCGCGAGGCGGGTATGCGTCGCATTATCTATCTGGGTGGGCTCGGCTCGGGAGAGGTCTCTCCCCATTTGGCCAGCCGTCAGGAGACTGGCCGCATCCTGCGCAAGTTCGGTCCGCCCGTGATCGAGTTGCGCGCAGGCATCATCGTCGGTTCCGGCAGCGCATCGTTCGAAATTATCCGCGCGCTCGGCGAGCGGCTGCCTTTCATGATCTGTCCGCGATGGGTCGCGACCCGAGTGCAGCCCATCTTCATCGGCGATGTTCTGCGATATCTAACCGCCTGCGCGTTGGCGGATGCCTCGCTCGATGGCGAAATCGTAGAGATCGGCGGTGCTTCCATCGAAACTTACGAGCGCATGATTCGCGAGTACGCGCAAGTGCGCGGTTTGCGCCGCTGCCTGCTGCGCGTACCTGTGCTCACCCCTCGTCTGTCGTCGTACTGGATGGATCTAGTCACTCCGGTTCCCAGCTCGATCACACGCCCTCTGGTGGAAGGCCTGCGCACAGAGGTCGTCTGCCGTGATAGCCGTGCCCTCGAGCTCTTTCCGGAAATCGTGCCGCTCAGCTATCGAGATGCGCTTGAGTGCGTCGTCACCAGCTCCGCTCCCGCCGGCTGCGATGACCCGGATATGGCCGCAGGATGCTGCACACGCAGCGGCATGACCAGCTACTGCGCACAGGTTGAAATCGACGCATCGCCGTCGATCGTTCGCGATTACCTCCATACCCTCGGCGGCGGGCGCGGCTGGCTCCACGCCAACTTTCTCTGGCAGCTACGTGGTGGGATCGACAAGTTGCTAGGCGGAACCGGAATGCGTCGCAGCCGGGTGCGCTTCATTCCTCTTCGCGCCGGAGATTCCCTCGACTTCTGGCGCGTCTATGAAGCGAACGATTCGCGCCTGCTACTGCAGGCGGAGATGAAACTGCCGGGCAAGGCCTGGTTACAATTTCGGGTCTTCCCGATGGACAAATCCACGACCTGCCTGCGCATGATCGCCAGCTTCGAACCGCTTGGTCTCGTTGGCAGAGCCTATTGGTGGGCGCTCTATCCGGTTCACGTCGTGCTTTTCCGAGGGCTCCTGCGGAGAATCAAGGATGAAGTCGAAAAGGTCGCGCCAGCCGACCGACCCGGCTCTTACGGAAAGCGTCAACTCGCTTGAATCATTCTTCCAGGACCTCACCGAACGCTCTTCTAACGATGCTGACGATAACTGTACCCAGAGACTGCGGTGAAAATTGCGGGGCCCCTAGACAGACATTGGACTGCCCATCCGGTGAAATCGACAGTAATCAAAGATGCGGTTAAGTCCTCATAAATGCTGGCAGTAGTGATAATTAGAGAACTCAGCACCAAACCGTAATTATCGTGCGAATCCGCCTTGGGTGCAGGGGGCGCTGGTTCGAATCCAGTCGCCCCGACCAATAGCTTCACATACAAGTTTCCTCGCGCCTCCATGGGGCGGCCCCATCAACGCGTTTTTCATTGAGTGGAGCCGGAATCGCACGCTATCCTGCTGACCGATGCTGCGAGAACAACGAACAACCCCAGAGTTGGAAACTCTGGGCCATCCGTCCGAATCTGCCGAATAGTGTGAGCACCTGCTTTTGGCGATTGTGAATAGACGTGAGGCTTCCTCATCGTCAGGATCCAGAGGTGAGTTTCGCGGTCACTCTGGTAAGCTATCCGGTTGGTAGTTCCGGCAATAGAAAGGTGAGGTCTTGTGCATAAATTTATAACGATCGATCAGGCGGTCGCCAAAGTCCAGGACGGCGATTCCGTTATGCTGGGAGGGTTTCTTGGAGTCGGTGCGCCCCTGCGCTGCATTCAGAAGCTGGTTGAACGGGGCGTAAAGAACCTTACCATCATCTCAGCCGTGAACGGCTATCCTGGCGGCGGATTCGATATGGCGCCGCTGTTCAGCAATAAACAGGTAAAGAAGTTCATCGGCGCTCACATAGGAACCTGTCCAGAGGCGGTTGAGGCCTATAAGAGCGGACTGACCGAAGTCGAGCTCTATCCCATGGGCACATGGATCGAGAAGATCCGGGCCGCTGGATCGGGGCTGGGTGGCGTGCTGACGCCGATTGGCCTGGGAACCCTGGTTGAGCAGGGCAAGCAGAAGCTGACCATCGAGGGGAAGGACTATCTGCTGGAGCTGCCACTGAGGGCCAAGTTCGCATTCATCAAAGGACACAAAGCCGACAAGATGGGCAACGTCGAGTACCGCGGCGTCTCTGTTGGAAGCAATCCGACGATCGCCATGGCCGCCGATTATACGGTCGCCGAGGTCGATGAGATCGTGGAGATCGGCGAGATTGAGCCGATTCGCGTCGGCACTCCGGGCGTCTTCGTCAATGCCGTCGTACAGGGTTCCACATTCGCCGAACACCAGAAGGAAGTGGAAGAGCTCTGGGTTCGCACGGGCCGCCTCCAGGCGCAATAGAGAGCATTGGGAGAGGAGAAAAAGATTATGGATGCCAGAGAATTAATCGCTCGCAGGGCTGCGCTGGAACTCGCTGACGGTGAGGTGGTGAATCTTGGATTCGGGATGCCGACCGCGGTCGCAAACTTCGTTCCGCAGGGCGTGCATGTGATTCTACAGTCGGAGAACGGATGCTTCGGTTTTGGGCCAACTCCAAAACTGGGGGAGCAGGACGCGGACGTGGCAAATGCGGGTGGGCAGCCGATTTCGCTGCTGCCTGGAGCTTCGATCTTCGACATGGCAACATCGTTCGCCATCATTCGTGGCGGGCACGTGAATACGGCGATTCTGGGTGCGCTGGAAGTCGACGGAGAGGGCAGCATTGCAAACTGGGCGGTGCCGATCGCTCCAGGAAAGTACTCGCCCGGAATGGGCGGAGCGATGGACCTGACGGGTGCGGCCCAGAAGGTTGTTGCAATCTTGCAGCACACCGACAAGAAGGGGAGCTCCAAGATACTGAAGCGCTGCACGCTCCCGGTGACAGGCAAGGGCGTGGTGAACGTCATCATTACCGACAAGGCAGTCTTCCATGTCAAGAATGGAAAGCTGGTGCTGGAAGAGGTGGTCGCCGGAATGAGCGTAGAGCAAGTAAAAGCGATCACCGACGCGGAGTTCGAGGTTGCTCCGGATCTGTGCGAGTACAGGCTGGCAGCAGCACCCGCGGCGAAATCGGCGAGCTCATAGACCTAAAGCGTGGAGTGATCGACCGCGACCATTCTCGCCTCGCAGTCATCGCCATGTTCATCCAATTGACCTGACGGCGCCCACATCTGCCTGCTTCTGGCAGATGTGGGATTACCCGGGCCGAGGCAGATCCGCTTCGACGGCCCGCAGAAAAGTTCTAAAACCGTCTACTAAGGCCGACCATTGATTACAACAGCTTGCGGTCCGCAGTTGGCAGATGTGGGTGCCTCGGAAATCGCGTGCGCTTTTAGTTGACATTCCCGGCCTCGTCGCTCAAAATCCAGGGCGTGAAGCTGGCCGGTGCAAACCCGCTACCTCGACCGCAGGCCCATGGCCCGCGTGCAGGGGAGCGGTTTCGGCAGAGCTAGCTGAAAGCGCATTCATCCCCGGCCCGCAGGCAAAATCCTGCGGGCTTTTTGTTATTTGAGATAATGTTTCCCAATCCCTGCATCACCCGGCCGTATGCCGTTTCGCCGGCAACTTGCGAATGGTGAGAAGAGCCATGAACTCATTCAGTGAAGAAGTCACCCTCGAAGGCCACATAATCGATTCGTGGGCCTTGCCTCGCGCCTTTGACACCATCATGGACATGGGCGGCTGGTTCGATGTTCTGGAGATTCAGGTTGGCCGCGCCAAGGACGAGGTCTCCTTCGCCCGCCTCAAGGTTCAGGCCGACTCCGAAGAGAAGCTGGAGACCATTCTGCTGGCTCTGCAGGAGTTCGGCGCGGTGCTGGCCAGCCGCGACGATGTCGCCTACCAGCCTGCTCCGGCCGATGGTGTGCTGCCGCCGAACTTTTACTCCACCACGCATCTGCCGACGCAGGTGCGTCTGAACGGCCACTGGGTCGATGTGAAGAACACGGAGATGGACTTGGCGATCGTCGTCAGTCCCGCCTACTCCGAGGCTCGCATGGTGCCCAGCAATGAAGTTGTGAAGGGCGATCTGGTGGTGGTGGGACACGAGGGCATTCGCATTCTGCCGCTGCAGCGCTCGCGCGAGCGCGAGATCTTCAGCTTCATGAACAGCAACGTCAGCTCGGAGCATCCGAAGCGGCTGGTGATCGAGGAGATTGCGCGCGAGATGCGTGAGATTCGCGCTCGCGGCGGCAAGATCCTGATCGTCGCCGGCCCGGCCATCGTGCATAGCGGCGCCGGCCCGCATCTGGCCAAGCTGATTCGCGATGGCTACGTTCAAGTGCTCTTCGGCGGCAACGCCATCTGCACCCATGACGTGGAGAGCGTCATCTTCGGCACCTCGCTGGGTGTGGCGCTGCACAGTGGACATCCGGTGCCGGGGGGGCATCGCAATCACATGGCTGCCATCAACGCCATGCGCACCGCCGGCTCTCTGAGGCAGGCCGTCGAGAAGGGAATCCTCACCCAGGGCATCATGTACGAGTGCGTCAAGAACAATGTCGATCTCGTGCTGGCCGGCTCCGTGCGCGATGACGGTCCCATGCCGGACGTGATCACCGATACCGCCAAGGCGCAGGTCAAGATGCGTTCGGCGCTGCAGGGCGTCGAGATGGCGCTGATGATAGCGACCATGCTGCACTCCATCGCCACCGGAAACATGCTGAAGGCCTCGGTGAAAGTGGTGGCCGTGGATATCAATCCCGCGGTGGTCACCAAGCTGGCCGACCGCGGCACCTTCCAGGCGCTCGGACTGGTGACCGACGCCGAGCTCTTCGTGCGCGAGCTCGCCTCGGCGCTTGCGGCTCTGGATTCGTGCTCCGAGCCGGCGAAGGCGGGCAAGGCATAGCGCTGCGGCGCGGGAAGTTCATATTTGTAATTCTGAGGAGGGTGAGCGAATGCCCGTCAAAGCTACGGAAAAAATCTGGCACAACGGAAGGTTCATCGCATGGGATGACGCCAAAATTCATGTGATGTCGCACGTTGTGAACTATGGCTCTTCGGTCTTCGAAGGGGTGCGTTGCTACGAGCTGCCTTCGGGGCCGGCGATCTTTCGTGCCGCCGAGCACATCCAGCGATTGCTGGATTCGGCGAAGATCTACCGCATTCCGGTGAGCTATACCTGCCAGCAGCTTGTCGATGCCATGGTGGAGACGGTGGGCGTCAACGGTGTCTGGCCCTGCTACATCCGTCCGCTGATCTTCCGCGGCTACGGCGAGCTGGGAGTTAATCCGACCGGCGTTCCCACCGAGTGCTACATGGCCTGCTATCCGTGGGGAAAGTACCTGGGCGGCTCGGAGGACGTGGGCGTGGACGTCTGCGTCTCCAGTTGGACGCGTCTTGCGCCGAACACTATGCCCTCGCTCGCCAAGGCCGGCGCCAACTACATGAACTCGCAGCTCATCAAGATGGAGGCCGTAGCGAATGGCTTCGTCGAAGGCATCGCGCTGGATGTCAACGGCTACGTCAGCGAAGGTTCGGGCGAGAACATCTTCGTGATCCGTCAGGGCAAGCTGCTGACGCCGCCGCTGGGCAACTCCGTGCTTGCAGGAATCACTCGCGACTCGGTGCTGACGGTGGCCAGCGAGCTCGGAATTCCGGTGATCGAGCAGCAGATTCCGCGCGAGATGCTCTACATCGCCGACGAGGTCTTCTTCACCGGCACCGCGGCGGAGATCACGCCGATTGCTACCATCGACCGCATCACGGTCGGCGATGGCGGCGTCGGTCCGGTGACCCGCAAGATTCGCAGCGAGCTCTTCGGAATCTTCAACGGAACGCGTCCCGATCGCTACAACTGGCTGACACCGGTTCCGGTGCGCAAGAAGGCCAGCGTGTAAGACAGGTAGGACCACACGGCGCGGGCGAACTGCCCGCGCCTTATTTCCTGGCAAAGCACTGGATGTGTCAATTTTTCTGTTTTTTGATCCGGCTCGCTTGCCTCCTGCCCACGCCTGCGGATAATCTTCTGCGCATCCTGAAATGGAGGAACAGAAGATGAGCACCGAAGCCAGCAAGCATCCTCAGCCAACTCCCGAATTTGCCGTGCGCTTCCGCGACTTCATGGTGGAGCGTCTGCGCCAGGAGCATGCCACGACCGCTCGCGTCTTTGCCGCTCTGCGCGAGGGCGACTGGCGTCCCGATCCCAAGTCGCGTTCGGCGCGCGAGCTGGCATGGCACATCGCGCACAGTGAGCGCTGGTTCCTCACCTCGCTGGCCAATCGCAGCTTTGTGCCCGACGACGAGGGCAAGCCGCCGGCGACGGCCGCTGCCATCGCCGAGGCCTATGACAAAGGCTTCGCCCCCTCCCTCGACGCTCTCAGCAAGCTCACCGGCGAGCAACTGGTGGAGATCGCCGACTTCTTCGGAATGAAGATGCCGCTCTTTGCGCTCATCGACTTCTGCTACATCCACATGATCCATCATCGCGGACAACTGGCGACCTATCTGCGGCCGCTCGGAGGCAAAGTGCCGGATATCTACGGCGGCAGCGCCGATGAACCATTCCAGATGTAGACGCTGCAGGGTGGTAACTCAGACACGGGTACCCATGGGGTATATCGCATGGCTATGCTCGATTGCGCTCTCTGTCGCAACGTGCTAGTTTCAGGATATTTCCGTGCAAAGAGTTGAAGGCGTATGACGATTGACGATCTGCTGCGTACAGCGGTTGAACGCAAAGCGAGCGACCTGCACCTGAAGGTCGGCAACTATCCGCATATCCGCGTCGATGGCGAGCTGTTTCCGCTCACCGAGCAGCCTCGCGTCACTGCCGAAGACATGCTGAACATGGCCTTCAGCATGATGTCCAACCGTCAGAAGCAGAAGTTCAAGGAGAATGCCGAGCTCGATCTCGCCTATGGCGCCGCCGGTCTCGGGCGCTTCCGCGTCAACGTCTTTCAGCAGCGCGGTAACGTCGGCATTGTGCTGCGCGTCATTCCCACCAAGATCCGCGCGCTGGAAGAGCTCTATCTTCCGGCCGTCACCGAGCGCATCTGCGAAGAGGCGCGCGGACTGGTTCTGGTCACCGGCGTAACCGGTTCGGGCAAGTCCACCACGCTGGCCGCCATGATCGATCGCATCAACTCCTCGCGCCCCGAGCACATCATCACCATCGAAGACCCGATCGAATTCCTCCATCGCGACAAGAAGGGCTTCGTCAATCAGCGCGAGGTCGAGGTCGATACTCCGAGCTTCGGCAGCGCTCTGCGCGCCAGCCTCCGCCAGGACCCCGACGTCATCCTCGTCGGCGAGATGCGCGACCTGGAGACGATCTCCACCGCGCTGCACGCCGCCGAGACCGGCCACATGGTCTTCAGCACCCTGCACACTCTCGATGCCGTCGAGACCATCAACCGCATCATCAGCGTCTTCCCGCCGCCGGAGCAGAAGCAGATTCGCCTGCAGCTTGCGGCCACGCTGAAGGCCGTCATCAGCCAGCGGCTGGTCAAGCGCTGCGACGGCGCCGGTCGCGTTCCGGCCGTCGAGGTGCTGATCTCCACCGCATACATTCGCGAGTGCATTACCACCCCGGAGAAGACGCGCAACATCAAGGACGCGCTCATGCAGGGCACCTCGCAGTACGGCATGCAGACCTTCGACCAGTCGCTCTATGACCTGCTGCAGAAGGGCCTCGTCAGCTACGAGACCGCGGTCGAAAACGCCAGCAACCCCGACGACTTCAAGCTCCGCGTGCAGGGAATCTCCGGCACCGCGGAATCGACTCGCGATCACCTCTCGCAGCGCCTCGGCCGCTTCTAACGGCGTTCAAGCGATGGTGGCACGTTCAAGCCCGCTTTTGGCTTGAGCGGGGTAGTTGACCTTGCTGTTGTTCTTGACGTTGCTCCTAAATATAGGAGTGAAGCCCTTGCGTCCCACTGCCCCTTGATCGGAAACTGTTCTGCAATGGCTTTCCGGAAAAGTGCGTCCAAGAAGATTTACACCGAGAATACTCTCTACGACTATGCGGTCGCCACGCTCGGCCGCCGAATGCGCACCGTCGCCGAGATCAAGCGCCTGATGCGCACTCGCGTAGCCGAGCAACCCGAGGGCGAACAACTGGTCGAGGCCGTCACCGCCCGGCTGAAGGCGCAGCGCTACCTAAGCGACAGCAGCTTCGCCGCCTCGTACTCATCCAATCGCCGCGATAATGAGAAATTCGGCGCGCGCCGCGTCGAGCAGGATCTGCGCGCCAAGGGCGTGCATCCTGAAGTGATCGGCCGCGCTCTCGGAGAGGCCTACGAAGGCGTCGATGAGGAGAAGCTCGCCCGCCAGTTCATCGAGCGCAAGCGGATCAAGCAGCCGCAGCAGCAGAAGGATGCGGCGCGAGTCTTCCGCATGATGGTGCGCGCCGGATTCTCCAGCCGCGTCATCTTCCGCATCCTGCGCGAGTGGAAGATCGAGGACGAGACGCTCTCCGCGCTCGAACAGGAGCGCGAGATGGCCGAAAGCGGCCCGCAAGAGCAAGAGGACGAGTCGTGAAGGCGCATCCGCCCTCGGATTGGAGCGCGGCGATCGCGCATCTCTCCCGGGCCGACGCAAAGCTCGCGGCGCTGATCGCTCAGGTCGGCCCCTGCACCATGGAGATTCCGCATCACTTCAGCATCTTCTACTCGCTGGCGCGCTCCATCACCTATCAGCAGCTCGCAGGCAGCGCGGCAGCGGCGATCTTCGGCCGCGTCGAGGCGC
>Ga0326727_10022463_pt1 | contig 12186 bp, 13 predicted proteins | sample MB2enrmetagenome_FD_207643 | JGI IMG/M metagenome (GOLD analysis project Ga0326727, IMG submission 207643) | Lab enriched peat soil microbial communities from McLean, Ithaca, NY, United States - MB29MY | ecosystem: Environmental > Terrestrial > Soil > Wetlands > Peat | place: USA: New York... | reverse complement strand
AATGTTTTATAACAGCAATCGTTTTCATTCGTATTTGGAATACAAAAATCCGAATGATTTTGAAAAGAATTTTATATTGGCTAAAGCAGCTTAACCGAGTGTCCGTTTTTACTTGACCAGATCATGCTGTATGACATCAAATATTATTTCAATCCTATTTCAGATTTTTAATACAGACATCTATACTTCCTGGTGCCAAAAATAATTATCTCAATTTTAAGTTAATGTCAAAATAAAAACATTCATTTCTTCAATTCCCTTACATTGGGGGATATACCTTAATTGAGAAATAAAAAGTGGTTTGTACTCTAACTTAACATGCGTAAAAAATATTTTAATTGTTATTATTTGTGAAATAGAAGGATAAAATGACATAAACGAGAAACAAGACTTTTAGGAAGAAATCTTTCCATCAATATTTTAAAGGAAATATTTGTATTAAATTCTATGTTTTTTTAATTATGAGAGTCAATGGAACATTGCTTCCGAAATATTCCATTTTCTTAGCGCACCTGAAGGTACGCACTACGATTTTCATTTGAAAACAAACGCACCTGAAGGAACTCACTACGATTTTTATTTTCGTTATTGACACATGAAATTGCTTGTCGTATACTGAATCATAATTAAAAATATTACCGGACAAAGCGTTCAATAAATGTTCCACCATGCTGATGTGAGCCAGAACTTCATAATGTACGGGTAAAAACCGTAGGTGTAAATGATCAAGCGGGCTTTTCATGAAAGGAGGATTTTATGAAAAGAAAAACGGTTGAAAAGATTAACGCCACCGGAAGTGTCAAGACCTCAAAGGGTCAGGTCAAGATCTCAAAGGGAAGCGTTAAGACATCAAAAACAAGCCTCAAAGCCTCAAAAGGTCGCATCAAAGCCTCAAAAACAAACGTTAAAGCATCAAAAGTAAGCACCAAAACATCAAAAAAAAGCATCAAGACCTCAAAAGGAAAACGCAATATCCCGGATAAATCCATGGAACCGGCCCAAATGCTTCACAGCATTTTTCAGGGCTTTTCCATCCCGGCCTTTGTCATCGGAGCAAATCATAAGGTTCTTTACTGGAACCGAGCCCTTGAGAAGCTTACGAATATCCCCATGAGTGCGGTGCTCGATACCAACCAGCACTGGCGTGCTTTCTATGCCGATGAGAGGCCATGCATGGCAGACCTCCTTGTCGATGGCGCCGAGAACCGGATTCCACAATGGTATGCGGGTAAATACAAAAAATCAGATCTTCTGGAAGAGGCTTACGAGGCAACGGATTTTTTCCCGGATCTTAGCAAAAAGGGGCGCTGGCAGCGCTTCACAGCCGCTGTGATCCGGCAGTCTGACGGCAATATTATCGGCGCGATTACAACCCTGGAAGATATTACCGAAAAGATGACCGCGGAACTCCTGCTGCGCGAAGGCGAGCAGCAACTTTACAACATCATTCATGGATCACCGATACCGGCCTATGTCATCGGTCTCGATCACAATGTCATTTACTGGAACCGGGCTCTGGAAAAACTCAGCAAGATACCCGCAAAGGATATCGTCGGGACGAACCAGCACTGGCGTGCTTTCTACGCCACGGAAAGACCCTGCATGGCCGATCTGGTTGTCGATCAAACCATGGAAACCATCCCGGAATGGTACGGGGGCGTTACGAAGTCGAAACTTTTGGAAGACACATACGAGGCGGAAGGATTTTTCCCCGATCTGGGCGACAAAGGGCGATGGTTGCGGTTTACTGTGTCGCCGCTGCGCAGTTCCCGCGGCGCCATTGTCGGTTGTATAGAAACGCTGGAAGATATTACCGAGCGGGAAATGACGGAACGAATCGTCTTTGAAAGCGAACGGATTCTGCACAGCGTTCTTGAGGGATTTTCCATTCCAGCATTCGTCATCGATAAAAACCATAAAATCCTATACTGGAACCGTGCATTGGAAAAATTGACGGGCGTGAAGGCCGACGATGTTAGAGGGACCAATCAACAATGGAGGGTTTTCTACAAGAAAGAAAGACCCTGCATGGCCGACCTGCTCGTTGACAGCGCTTTGGAAAATGTTCCCAAATGGTATTCAGGAAAATATCAGAAATCCGATCTCATCGAAGACGCTTACGAGGCAACGGATTTCTTTCCGGAGTTGGGCGACAGCGGCCGCTGGCTCAGGTTTACAGCCGCCCTCATCCGCGATTTTCAGGGAGAGCTCATTGGGGCTGTTGAAACGTTGGAAAACATCACCGAACAAAAATTGGCACAGGATGCTCTGAAACAAAAGGACAAGAAGGAGTAATAGCAGGCGTCGGGGCTAACTGGTAAATCCGTTAACGCGTTTCCCATTAAGGCAGAAAGGAAGGAGTCAGGTTATGACAGCAACGCATACAACAAAGATGATTGAGACGATCGGGAATAAAGCTCAAGACATTGCCGAACAATGGTATAAGAATGTGAAGATCAACCCTAAAACGCCCATCTTTCATGACATGCCCCATGACGAGGCCATAGCTCTGGCCGTGAACTTCTATAACAGTTACCGGAAACTCTTTGATACGGATAAACCGTATGAAGAGGCCCAAGACCTTTTCACCAAGTTTGCCAGGAAATGCGTAAGCAAGCACATCCCGCTTCCACAGGCGATTTACTCTATGATTCTGATGAGACGGCACATGTGGCTGTATGTCGAGTATCAGGCTGTATTCGAAACAGCCGTCGAGCAGCGTCACGCCCTGGAAAGTCAGAGCCGAATGATTCTTATGTTCGATTACGCCGAATACGTGGTCATTCTGGCTTATGAGGACCTGATCAAAAACAAAAGCTAAAATAATTTTCAGGCGATAATTGTACAGCAAGCGGCAAGGCAGAGGCGCATCATGTCTCTGCCTTTTTTATTGCGTATTTAAAATAATAATTATCAAATATTGTAGAATTTTAACTTAACTTGTGCTAATAATCTAAACTGTTAGTTTTTTTGCAGGAGGAAAATGCCAAACAAAAAAAATAATATGACTGCGGCGATGTTCATTGGCGTCGCGGGCGAGGGAATCATATCGTTCGGCTCAGGCCAGCCTGATCTGCCGCCGCCAAAAGAAGTTTACGATATGCTGCCGGATTATAACGGCTTTAAATACGGGCTCATCCAGGGCCAGGTAAACCTGCGGGATGCCCTTGCCAGGCAGTATCCCCGCTCCACGGCGGATAGCTTTGTGATTACCAACGGCGCGTCGGAGGCCCTTGATCTATCGCTGAGAGCCATGGTTTTGCTTCAGAAGAAAAAGAACGGCAAAAAACCGAAATGCCTGATTTGCCGTCCCTATTATTATTCCTATCTTCCCCTGGTGGAGTATGCCGGATTCGAACCTGTTTTCACAGACATGAAGGAAGGCCGGATTGTGTATGAGGATTTCGCCAAAAAGATCAAAGACTGCAAAGCCGTGATCATTAACTCGCCTTCAAACCCCACCGGCAGGGTTGAGGCGATAGAAACCCTGAAGGCCATCGAAAAAATTACTGAGCATTATGGTGTGTATGTCCTCTCCGATGAGGTTTACAAGGATCTGATTTATGTCCGGCAAAACTATCTGATCAAAGGGCCTCATGTTGTCACCATCAATTCATTTTCAAAAACTTTTGCCATGACCGGCCTGCGGGTCGGGTACCTCTGGTCGCTGGATAAGGAACTGGTAAAGACGGTGATTGAAATGAAGTCGCATACTTCAATGAACACCAGCATCATCGCTCAGGAAATGGCTTATACGGCCACAACGGTGCCCAAGCGCTATATTGACGAGCAGCTCATCATATGGGAATCGCGCAGAGATATGATTTATAAAGGCATGATCGAACTCGGGCTTGATCTCTGGAAGCCGGAAGGGGCATTTTATGTTCTTCCGAAGATCGATAATCCGAGAGACTTTGTCCGGGATATGTTTTATGACCATCAGGTGATCACCTATCTGGGTGAATGGTTTGGCGCGCCGGATCGTGTGCGCTTCTCCTATGCCCTTGATGTGGATAAGATCGAGGAAGGCTTAAGCCGGGTGGAGAAATACTTAAAAACCCGCTAAACACGCAAGCAATCAAAAAAAAGAAGGGACAGTTAACCTGCCCCTTCTTTTTAACCGTATAAAGTTTTTACAAGCTTACTTTGTTGAAGGCGTGTTTTCGTGCATTTCGTTCATTTCTTTCTTTTCCATTTCTTTCTTTTCTTTCTTCATTTTCTTAGCTTTCTTCATTTTCTTGGCTTTCTTTATGTCTGATTTTTTCACTGTGTCCTTAGTTTCCATTTTCTTCTCGGGTGCGGCCGCGGGGGGAGGCATCGTGTCTGCCGCCATGGCGGTGGTGCAAAATGCAAAAACTAATGCGATAACAAATAATACTAAACGTTTCATCTTAAAGCCCTCCTTTAAAATAATTTTATTTTGATACACCCCTTCAATTCAAGGGACCCAAAAACAATACTTCAACTATTATTTATCTGTGGCCGGCTTAGCTTCAGGCGCTTTAGCGTCTTTTTTCTTCAAAACAACTTTAACCACTCTCGTTGCTATTAATTTGCCGTCCTTTTCTTTGTAGGCAATTTTCACGTAATCATTTACCATGATACCCGCAAACGGTTTATCTAAAGTAAACTCCATATTTTCCATATCGCCTTTTACCGTGCGTTGAATCTTGATAGACTCATCGGAAATTTCGACAACTTTCCCTGTGGCATGCATTCTGGTGGGCTTTACAACATTTATCTTAACAGGTTCGGTCCCAACATTGGATGTGGTTTTTTCAGCGGCAAAAGTTAAAGTTGACAAAATAAAAATCGCGCCAACCATATACCATATAGCCTTCTTCATAACAAAAAACCTCTGCGTTGTTTAGATATAAATTACAGCAAGTTATATGCCCGTGTGCAAACACCAATCAATAATTTATATATGCTTAATATTATTAATTAATATTTATTGGACAGTATCTATTCCATTTTATTACCATAAACAAATGGGGAATATTTACCCTGCAATGGGGAATAAGTCATCAAAACCATTGTAATTGACACTGTTTGGAATCAATTATTATCTAACAATTGCTGTTTGTTGATAGCATAACCTGTCTGAGGCCATATTTTTGTATAATAATTATATTGTAACCAATACTATTTTGTAAATGTTATTTCATTGACAGATACAACTTAAATTCCTATAGTTTAGAAATGATGAAGCCTCGTGTTTCCCGAAAAAGCGGCCTGAAGCCGCCTGCCGCATCTGCCGAACCTACCGGGCCTGCCGTAACAAAGCAACTGCCTGAGCCTCTGGTTGACTTCCACGTTCACCTTTTTCCGGACAGACTCTTCGACGCGATCCGGCGGAAGTTCGTTACGGACTATGGGTGGAGTATCCTGCATCCGCTCTATTGGCGTGAGAGTGTCGCCTACCTTCGCGACAGAGGCGTCGGTCCAATCGTTTACTCCAATTACGCCCACCGCAAAGACATCGCCAGGGGTCTCAACGACTGGAATCTTAAAATTCTGGGCCAGCTGCCGGATATTTACTGCTTTGCCGCCTTTCATCCCGACGACAAAGACGGCCTTGCGATGGCCACCGATCTCCTCGACCATCCACGGGTCCTCGGATTCAAACTCCAGCTTCTCGTACAACGTTTTTCTCCCGATGATGAAAGACTCTTTCCTCTCTATGAGCTGGTCATAGCAAAGAAAAAGCGTCTGCTCCTTCACGCGGGCACCGGACCGGTGGGAAACGAGTTTGTGGGGGTTGCGCCTTTTAAGAGGCTGCTCGCTTACTTCCCCGATCTTCCGGCGATAATCGCTCATATGGGAGCGCTTGAATACGACGCGTTCGGCGCTCTGCTTAGCGCCCATCCCCTGCTCTATATGGATACGGCTTTTTCCTTCATTCCGGGCTTGGGTTTCATGTTTAATCTCGGAGGCGACTTTCTGGAGGCGCATCGGGAACGGATCCTCTATGGTTCGGACTTTCCTAACGTCCTGTTCCCCCGCGAGGATGAGATAAACACTCTGCTGGGACTCGATCTGTCACAGGCCTTCTATGACGCGGTCTTCCGGGATAACGGACTGCGTCTCATTCATGAAATATCCCGGTAAAATATCTCTGCATGCTTCTTTTAAAAATAGTCGAAATACAAACACGACATCCCGTATCTTTACTGGAAAAGAATGTCTCATCAAATATCAAAAAAACCTTGTTTTTTGAATAATCTATTGCGATAATGTAAAATAGAATATGTCCATGGTTTAAAAAACACTGAAACGAAGGGTGAAAGTGATCATTATGGACGAAAAAAGAAAAGCAAAACGGCTGCAGGAGGAAAGCGAGATCACCGTAACGATCCTCTCCTGTGGAGGAAAACCTTCCAAAGAAAAAGTTATCTATAATTACAGCAAGGATATCTCCTCTTCCGGCGCCAGAATTCATGCTAATATTTTTTTACCCGTCGACACCGTTCTCAAGATGGACATCAAATTAAAATATCTGAAACAAATGATAACCGCCATGGGAAAAGTAAAATGGATTAAAATCGTCTGTGATGATGAGTCTTACGATGCGGGTGTGGAATTCGTTCATACACCCGCTGAAGCGATCCGGAAACTGACGGATTACATCTCATGGAGACAAGATAATAAACGTCTTAAATAAGCATACTTATCTAAAAAATATTATTAACCCGCTTTCATGCACACAGGGAACAGTTTTTTATTTCAGGGAAATGAAATTGTAAATCTTTGGATAAATTAGAAATGAAAGGAAAGGATTAAAATCATGTCCCCAGCTTCTACCCAAACACTTCCGAGAACATGGTCACCTGAAATGTTAAATGAATTTCATAAATTTATAAACTCTCTTTTACCAATTAGTTTTATGATTCTGGAAAGAGATAAATCAATGACGTTTTTCGGAAAAAATATCTCAACATCATTATGGTTGCGTAAAACAAGCCATGTTTTTTATAAAGGAGTTATCCCTGTTCCCGGATTTGAAAACATTAATGTTATTTTTAATCCGGTAAAGAGTTTAGAAGAAGAATTTAGCAACTACATTGGTTATATTGAAATAGCGAACAATTATAAAGAAGATACGATTCCCTGTCCGGAGATAAGAGGGTTTATTCAGGAAGATTTGGGGATCGATAATATTTTTAATGAAATGTTGATTGAATCAAGAATATTTAATTCAAAAATGTCCCCTGTCTATATTTATTTGGAACAATCCTATTGTTTGAAAGACAAGCCTCCTGAAGAATTGTTAAAGAAAAAAATACCCATAAAAGAGATATCAACATATCACAAAATTTCCTGTATCGAATAATCCGATGCGGAACGGTAATAAAATGTGTCTTTCAGACGGAAATAATCAAAAGACGGCGAATTTACAACAGATTCGGGTGGCGGGTCAAATGCAACAAGAAATTTATTTTAATGCAATATCCTACGAATTATATGTTATAATAAGGCATAAATAGATTAAGGAGACTAAACAATGTTTAGGGGAATTTTTCAACCCACGCATCTGATCATCATTTTGGTTATTGCCCTGATCATCTTTGGACCGGGAAAGCTTCCGGAAATAGGAGCAGGCCTTGGAAAGGCCATCAGAGGTTTCAAAAAAGCTATGGAAGAACCTCAAAAGAAATCCGATGAAGGAGCTGAGGTCAAAAAAACAGAAGATAAAAAAGATTCATGACGAGAAATCCTTATTAAAAGGAATTGATTTTAAAAAAGAGAATCGACATGTATCATAAATTCTCCATAAGTCCCCTGGGCTGGGCAACAGTCATCTGTCCGCATTGCGGCCTTGAGAGCCACAATAAGCCCGGAAAGGAATTGCAAAATAGGGTCCTGGAGAGATCTTGCATATGCGGCACGAAGTATCAAATACTCTTTGACACCAGAACAGCGCCCCGGAAAAAATGTGCCTTGTCAGGTATTCTTTCAGCAGAGAACACCATAACCGTTGAAATAAATGACATCTCCGCAAGCGGAGCTTCTTTTGAAGTTGATGAATTAGACCTTGATGTCGGCGATGTTTACTCCCTGAAAATAAATATCGGCGATGACTGGATAGATGTTTTAATCCGAATCATCCGGATAAATGACAAAACAGTTGGATTTGAATTCGTGAACCTTGGTTATAATCAAAAAAAGATGATAGAATCCTATCTTCTTACTGACTGATCCCGCGACTTTTTATCCTTTTAAAACACGAAAGAGAGATTGCTACAGCGGCTAAAAAGCCGCTGTAGCATTGACAATTAACGAGAAATTTAAAGATCCCTTGTTCGGGCGAGTCTTTTCGACGACATGCCACGAAAATAATTGCATACCTCTTTCTATAATTTAGATTTTTTATTTTAGTTTATTATGCTAGGTTCCACATGTGAGACAAATACGCCTGAAGGAGCAATCAAATTCATGAGATATTCAGGACGCCTGTTCATAGTTCTGTTAATGTCATTATTCATTCCCCTGTATGCCAACGCGGAATCAATCCCCCAAAAAACTGGTACAGACACAGTTCCCCAAAAAGCTGATACTGCATCAATTCCTCTGAAATCTGATGCGGATAATTGGAATAAGTATTTACAACTCGCGAATAGATTTTACCGTCTGGACGAGCAAAATTTTAATAGTATTTCCTGCAAAATTGAAGTTTCTCAAATAGAAAATCAAATCAAACCGGCGATTGAATTAGTGTCTAAATCAGCGCAAGGTAAGATTGAAATTAAAGAAAATTTAGCAGATTTCAGTTTAACCTATAGCAAAAATGGAGGAGTTAGCATTTTCTATCCATCGTTGGATGTTAAAATCATTTCTGAAGAAGAGATGGCTGATCCTGTTAAAGTTAAAAAAGGATTGGAAATGATGAAGGATGGCTTTAAACAAGAAATAGATGGTACTGCTACGACACTGAAAGAACTTTTCGAAGAATATGAAAGCCCTAAAAAAAGTAAATATAAAATAAAAGAAGTAAAAGAGTATGAGAAAACTTACATGGCAAAATATGAATATGAAAATAGTAATTACATAGAAACATGTTCAAACAATCAATGCAAAGTAAAACAAACAAACTCTTTCGGCATCGAAGGATCTTCCGTTAATAATTATAAAAATATTGCCGATAACAAATTACTTTTAACAGATGCACATGTCACAATGACTAGTAATACCATGGGGAATATGGAAATGAATGTCAAAGTCGATTATGAAAAAGTTAAAGATGTTGTATTTCCAACTCAGTATGAAGTTCATGTCAAACAATCCTCACAAGCTTCGAATCTAGAGGGTACAGTGGTTATCTATCTCAAAAACTGCACATTACAATAGCGGCTTGGAATTCAGATTCATCAATTTACGACAAAGGGGACGTGAAATCCGTACCTTTCAGGTATAGGGTTATTCCTATTTAATAACTATAAATATTCAACCAAATTATTATCTAATCGTTGTATCTATTCATTTGTAAAGGAGAAATACAATCGTTATTTAAATTAAAATAACATGTAAACAGTATTCATTCCAATACCGATTTTTTGTGCGATTTGCCGCATGTTGATGAGAGGGATTAAGAGGGTGGAACCCAAACGAAGGCCGGGTCTTTAGACCCGTATATCAAAACAATGTCTCTTTCTGTCGAAGGCCTTGTCTTCAGACCCGTCAACCCGTGGCCCATGCGACACCCCCTCTAAAGAGGGACAAAAGGGGAGTTAAAAATTTCACCGCTGTTTTCTATTTTTTATTTTTGAAGACACGGTCAAAAATAAAATCCAGATTCTTCAGGAAATTTTTCACATTGAAAATTGCCGCCAGTTCTTTCTTCTGGATGTATCTGGTTACAATGGGATCTTTTTCGAGCAAATCCCTGAATTCCAAACCTTCCAACCACGATTTCATCGCGTTTCTTTGCACAATAGCATAGGCAACTTCGCGCGTCGTGCCCTTATCAATGAGCGTCAAAAGCACCATCTGAGAAAAAATAACGCCGTGCGTCATATTCAGGTTGGCAAGCATCCTTTCGGGATAGACAACCAGTTTATCCATCAGGCCGGTAAACCTGCCCAGCATAAAATCAAGAGCGATTGTGGCATCCGGTCCGATGACGCGTTCCGCTGAAGAATGGCTGATGTCGCGCTCGTGCCACAGGGCGACATCTTCCAGCGCCGCGACGGCATAAGAACGCACAAGCCTCGCAAGCCCCGATATGTTTTCCGAAAGCACGGGATTGCGTTTATGCGGCATGGCCGAAGACCCTTTCTGGCCGGGCGAAAAATATTCCTCGGCTTCTCTGACCTCCGTCCTTTGCAGAAGCCTTATTTCCTGAGCGAACTTATCAAGCGAAGACGCGATGATCGCCAGAGTGGTAAAGAATTCCGCGTGGCGGTCGCGTTGAACGATCTGGGACGAAACAGGCGCAGGTTTTAAACCGAGTTTGCCGCAGACGTATTCTTCCACAAACGGATCGATAAAAGAAAATGTGCCGACAGCGCCGGATATTTTGCCGACGCTTACGGATTTTTTAGCCTGCACAAGACGCGCGCGATTGCGCTGCATTTCCTGATACCATAACGCCATCTTCATACCGAAGGTAATCGGTTCCGCGTGGATTCCATGCGACCTGCCGATCATTAAAGTATTCTTATGTTCGAAAGCTCTCCTTTTTAAGACCGCCAGCAGCTTATCAATATCCTCTAATAAAATTTCAGCCGATTCCTTTAACTGAACATCAAACGCTGTATCCAGCACATCGGAGGATGTCATGCCCATGTGAATAAAGCGTCCGTCTTCACCGACTTTTTCCGTCAAAGAAGTTAAAAAAGCAATGACATCATGTTTTGTGGTTTTTTCGATTTCATCAATACGCCCGACATCAATAGAAACTTTCTCTTTAATATTTTTAAGCGCTTTTTGGGGTATTTTGCGAAGCTTAGCCATTGCCTCGCAGGCCGATATTTCAACATCCAGCCATTTTTGATATTTGTTCTCCTGACTCCAAATCCTGGTCATTTGCTCACGGGAATATCTTGGTATCACGGTTACTCTCCTTAATTATTTCATTTATTATCAGCGGACTGTCCATAACAAGTTCTAAAACAAAGATGATATTGAGGCGACCAGAAGGAGGCGATGAGGCATATTATTCAAATGCTCCGGGAAGCCGTAAGTGACGCCAACAAAAATAGCGCTTTATTTTAGAATTTGTATTCCTTCAATCTAACTGTCAATAACAAGTTCTAAAACAAAGATGATATTGAGGCGGCAAGGAGGAGGCTCCGGAGACGTATATGAACATACGTTGAGGAAGCTGACGACGATGCCAACAAAAATAGCGCTTTGTTTTAGAATTTGTATTCCTTTAATCAGGAAATTTAATATTGACATTATATACACAAAAACATATAAAATTAAAAGAAATTTGAAAGATGCATAACCCCTTTATGGAAAAAATAGCTCAATACAGTTTTATAGAAGAAATATTTAACAGCATCACTCACGGCGTCGGGATTCTAATCAGCATTGCAGCCCTGATTGTTATGGTAATTTTTTCCAGCCTCTACGGCAGTGCCATTCACATTGTCAGCTCTATAATTTTCGGCGCAGCTCTGGTTGGGCTCTATACCGCATCAACCCTTTATCACAGCTTTCGAAAACCCGGAATAAAACACACCTTTAAAATTATAGATCATTCCTGTATCTATGTCTTGATTGCCGGAACTTACACTCCGTTTTTGCTTGTAACCCTGCGGGGCATTCTGGGCTGGAGCATGTTTGCTTTAGTCTGGTCTTTAACCGTAATAGGCGTGTTATTTAAAATCTTTTTCGTCCACCGCTTTGCGATTATCTCGACTATTGCTTATATTGTAATGGGCTGGCTGATTATATTTGCCATTAAACCGCTCATGCACGTATTGCCCGGAGGCGGTCTTACCCTTCTTATCTGCGGCGGCCTTGCCTATACGCTGGGGACTATCTTTTATTCATGGGAAAAACTCCCCTTTAATCACGCGATCTGGCATTCATTTGTTCTTGCCGGCAGTATCTGCCATTTTTTCGCAATCATGTTTTACGTAGTGCCGCTTAGAGCCGCCTGAATTAATATATCCATTAAAATCATACCGTTGCCTGAAAGACATAAACAAATAAGGAATAAATAAGGAACCCGATATT
>Ga0326727_10022462_pt1 | contig 12186 bp, 10 predicted proteins | sample MB2enrmetagenome_FD_207643 | JGI IMG/M metagenome (GOLD analysis project Ga0326727, IMG submission 207643) | Lab enriched peat soil microbial communities from McLean, Ithaca, NY, United States - MB29MY | ecosystem: Environmental > Terrestrial > Soil > Wetlands > Peat | place: USA: New York... | reverse complement strand
GGGCAACGATCCGCTGGTCACCACGAAACAACGACAGCTTAAACGGATGCTCAGACGACAGAACAATCGCATTCCAGCCCGACGCTTTGACCGCTGCGATGATTCGTTGAAGGAGGTCGGATTTGCTGACGCGCGCGGCCATAGGTTGAATTATTTGGCTTTCATTTTTCGCCGTTTCTGAGCAGGAGCGTAGCTTTCCATCAATGCCATCTGCGCTGGTTTTAGCTCGTGAGGAATCACCTTTGCCCCGGTTGGCATTGATTGTTTCTCTCGAACGGCTCGTTTCGCGCCGCCGTCCTCCGCAAGGGGTTCGTCCTCATCTACGCCATTCCACAAAAGTCCCGGCTTGACGGCCCGGTAGGAATCCTCGCCATTCTGCTTTTCTGATTTTGAAGCCGAATACTTTTCGAACCTGCCCCGCTGAAAACGACCGAGAGCGCCTTTCAGATAATCTTCGACCAGATCGCAGCAAATCCACTCGCGTCGCGTTCGCTCGGCAGCTTCACCCGTCGCACAACTGCCGCAGAACGGGTCAACCACGAGATCGCCGACTTCGGTCAACATGCGGATGAAGAATTCCGGGATTTCAGTTGGAAATCGCGCCGGATGCGGACTGATGCCGTTATCGCGGCAGTAACGGATGTAGGCCGAGTTGCTTTCCGTGTGCGCGAGCGAAATCAAGTTCGGTGGAATGGCCGCGCCGTTGTCCGTGCCGAATCGGTCAGAAATGTCATGCCCCGATGGACGGAGCATCGGCTTGTAGCCCTTTTCCAAAAGCACCTTCATGCTGTCAGAGTAAGGCTGGAGAACACGACGGTTGCTCGCTTTCGGCCAAGGCGTTGGTGAAAGCCACCAAATGCAGTTCACGGCGTCTTTGACCCGGATACGCCGGACCGTCACCCACTCGGCTGGCGTCGGCAAACGCGCCGGATTCCACCAGAAAAACTCCTGTGCCAAATGGAATCCGAATTCCTTGCACAGCATGATGAGAAGTTCGTAGTGGTAGAGGCTGCGCGTCGGCTGTCCTGAAATCCACGCCCCGCCGATGTCAATAACCAGCGACCCTTGCGGCTTCAGGGCTTTGTGGAACGCATCTGCGAATGGCCGAAACCATTCCAGATAATCATGCGCGTCCGCGTTTCCGTAATCCTTCTTGCGAACCAAACCAAACGGCGGGCTGGTCATTATCAGGTCAACCGCTGCCGGCTCGATTTCGTCTCGGAACAGGCCGAGAGAGTCCCCCAAGAGAATCCGCCCGCGTGCAGTTTCGTGGAAAAGCTTCACGGTCGTCTCACCGGATTTATATGCGGGCGTCGGCATCTGCTATTTTTTACCACTGCCAAGACGCGGAGTAAACACATCGCTGACGAACTCCGGCGTGAACTGCACGCGCTAGCCAGAGATAATGTAGCGCAGCGAAACCCTCATGGCCCCCGGCCGGCCGGCCACGGAAATGATGATGTAGGATGAACATTGCGCTTGACCTCATTGATATTAGATGCTAATTTTTGATAGTGACGATGGGGATAGGCCAAATAACTCGGTTGGCTGTCGCAAGGCCGTCGCGGGCGGGCGTCCCCCCCCCGGGGGGGGGCACGCCCAATCCAGCAGCTTAGGATAATGTAATAACTCCATCAAATAAGTATGATTTTCCTGAAATCCCTGCCACAAAGCCTTTTTCTGCGCTGCTTGCCTTTCCACGCGGGGTGCCTGATAATGGCGCCGTGAACCAAACGGTTACAGAGTTGACCGATCAGTTGATCGCCTCTTATGCCCGGGTGGGCGGGATCAATCATGTGGATGGCAAGAACCTGCCGTCCAAGACGGCCGTTGCCGCCATCACGCTGGATTTGTTGTGTCTGTTGTTCCCCGGCTATTACGATGAGAAATCCATCCATTCCTCGGAGTTGAAAGCCCGGACCGCCACGCTGATGGCGTCGGTTTCGGAGCGGCTGGAGGAGGAGATTGAGAAGAGTCTGGAATATGCCTGCGCCGATTCCGACAGCCCGAAGGACTTGCGGCAGACCGTCCACGCCCTGGTGCTGCGCTTCTTGAGCCGCCTGGCGGAAGTGCGCGATTTGCTCGCGACGGACACGGAGGCGGCCTACCAGGGAGACCCGGCGGCGTTGAGCAAGGAGGAGGTCATTGTGGCTTACCCGTTCATCGAGGCCATCGCGGTGCAGCGGCTGGCCCATCTGCTCTACGAGGAGGAGGTGCCGTTGATTCCGCGCATCATGACCGAATGGGCGCATGGCCGGACGGGGATGGATTTGCATCCGGGGGCGCGCATTGGCTCCCACTTTTTTATTGATCACGGCACGGGAACGGTCATTGGCGAAACGGCGGAGATCGGGCGGCACGTCAAGATGTACCAGGGCGTGGGACTGGTGGCCCGCTCGCTTTCCGGCGGCCAGTTGCTCCGCGGCCGGAAACGCCATCCGACCGTGCAGGATCATGTCACCATCTACGCCAACGCCACCATCGTGGGAGGAGAAACCGTGGTCGGCGAAGGCAGCACCATCGGGGCCAGCGTCTTCCTGACGCACAGCGTCCCGGCTCTTTCACTCGTCACTTCTGATGCCATTGATGTCAATGTCACCCCAAAAATCAAACCCGGCAGCGTCTTGGATTTTGAGATTTGACGCGCCGGCGGCGGCATTCCGGCCGAAGCCGGGGAACGTCGCGGGCGATTGCCGTAACCTTTCGGCGGCGCGCGACTCTGTACGTGTGAAGTGTTGACATGAATACCTTGCGACTATGCGCGCAGTGCCGTGCGCCGCTGGCGGCGGACGCCGTCGGGGCGCTTTGCCCCAATTGCCAGCGCACGCCGACCGGCATCGCTTCCCTGCCGTCGCCGCCCGCCGGCGCGCCCTATTCCCCCCCCACCGCCGCCCAAATCGCCGAGTTCTTTCCGCAACTGGAGGTCTATGAACTGCTCGGCTGCGGCGGGATGGGGGTGGTCTACAAGGCGCGGCAATTGAACCTGGACCGGCTGGTGGCGCTGAAAATCCTCTCGCCGGAACTGAGTTCGCAGCCGGCCTTCGCCGAACGGTTCGCCCGCGAAGCCAAGGCCATGGCCCGCCTGCACCATTCCAACATCGTCTCCGTTTACGATTTCGGCCGGGCCGGCCCCTATTATTATTTTCTGATGGAATTCGTGGACGGCGTGGACCTGCATACGCTCATCCAGGGCAAGGAATTGAAACCGCCGGAGGTGCTGCGCATCGTGGTGGAAATCTGCCAGGCGCTGCAATTCGCGCACGAGGAGGGGATCATCCATCGCGACATCAAGCCGGCCAACATTTTGATTGACAAAAAGGGGCGCGTCAAAATGGCCGACTTCGGCCTGGCCAAGCTGGCCGGCCCCGACGACCGGCGCCTGCCCTCCATCACCCTCGCCACCGGCACGCTGGGCACCCCGCAATACATGGCCCCGGAACAAATCGAGAGACCTTCCGAGGTGGACCAGCGCGCCGATATTTATTCCCTGGGCGTGATCTTTTATGAAATGCTCACAGGCGAACTGCCTCTCGGCCACTTCCCCCTGCCGTCCCAAATAGCCCATACCGAGGCGCGTCTGGACAAGGTGGTGATGCGCGCCCTGGAAAAGGAGCCGGACCGGCGCTTCCAGAACGCCGGCGAAATGCTGGCCCAGGTGGAAACCCTTTCCGCCTCGGCCACCGCCGCCGCCGTCCGCAGCCGGAAAATGGCGGTGATCTACGGGATTGGCATGGCCTGCGCGCTGGCCCTGGTGGCGGTCATGGGCTACGCGCTGTTCCACCGCGCCCCCAACAATGCCCCGCCCGGCGGCCCGCCTCCGCGCGGTGGCCCGGGCGGTTTCGGTGGTCCCGGTGGCCCGGACGGCCCGGGCGGCCCGGGCGGTTTCGCTGGTCGCGGTGGTCCCGGTGGTTTCGGTGGTCGCGGCAGCTTCATGGGCGCCCGGGGCGGCTACTTCACCAACACGGCGGAAGGGCCAAGCCTGCGACCCACCACGGTAACAAATCTGCAACTCACTCCGGAACAGGTGGAGGTGGCCAACACCATCCTTCACACCGTCAGCCAGGATTTATCCCAGATTCAGAGCAATTATACCAACCGCTACAAGGATGCGGCCGGCCATTTCCATCTCGCCATCAAACCCCTGTCGGAGGCCGATGTCGCGCGGGTCAACACCGTGCGCGAGCGGATGTGGAAGGAACTCGGCGGGGTTTTCTCCGAGGCGCAGTTGAAGCGCGCGAGCAATCTGCCGATGAACCCCTTTGAAACAAGTTTGTTCCGGGTCAACACGAACGTGACGGAAACCAGCGAATTTTGGAAGGGCAAAGGCGGCGGGTATCATGTCCTGGACGTGACGATCATCGGCGACGAAGGGAATACCAACTGGCTTTCCACCACCAACATCAATTTCGTCCCCGTGCGCTTCCGGAGCCTGCTGGAAACCAACTAATCCTTCTTAATCCTAATCTTAATCTTAATCTCAGTTTCTCCCCAGTCACGATGTTGCTCTCCATCAAGCCCGATCTGCTGACATTGAGAATCGCCGCCGCCTTGCTGGCCGCCGTTCCCTGGCTGGCTGCGCAAAACGAAACCAACCCGCCCCTCCCTTTCCCCGTCAACATCCAGGTGGACGCCGCCAAAAGCACGGGCGAAATCCATCCCATCTGGCGCTTCTTCGGCGCGGACGAACCGAATTACGCCTACATGAAGGACGGAAGAAAACTCATCGGCGAACTGGGCCAACTGCGGCCGAAGGGCGGGGTTTTTTTCCGCGCGCACAATCTCCTCAACTCCGGCGACGGCGCCCCGGCCCTGAAATGGGGTTCCACCGGCGCCTACCACGAAGACGCCGCCGGCCGCGCGGCCTATGACTGGACCATCCTTGACCGTATTTTTGACACTTACCTGGAGAACGGCGTGCGCCCCTACGTGGAGATCGGTTTCATGCCGAAGGAATTTTCCATTCATCCCGATCCTTACCAGCACCATTACACGACGGAATCCAATTACGGCACCATTTTCACCGGCTGGAGCTATCCGCCGAAGGATTACGACAAATGGGGCGAACTGGTGTATCAATGGGTCAAACATTCTATTGACAAGTACGGGGCGGCCGAGGTGGAAAAGTGGTATTGGGAAGTTTGGAACGAATTCAACATCACTTACTGGCACGGCCGCCCGGAGGATTTTTACAAGCTCCACGATTACGCGGTCGCGGCCGTGCGGCGCGCCCTGCCCTCGGCCAAGGTGGGCGGGCCGGACAGCGCCGGCGCGGGCCAGGCGCTGCGCAATTTTCTGGAACATTGCGTTCACGGAACCAACTGCGTCACGAGCCAGATCGGCACGCCCATTGATTTTATTTCCTTTCACGCCAAGGGCGCGCCGGCTCTGACCAACGGCCACGTCCGCATGGGCATCGCCAACCAGCTCAATGTCATGAACGGCGCGTTTCGCATCATCGCCGGCTTTCCTGAATTGAAGGGCAAGCCGGTCATCATCGGCGAATCGGATCCGGACGGATGCGCGGCCTGCCTGGGCGGGGCTTACGGCTATCGCAACGGCCTGCAATTCGCCGGCTACACCGCCGCCAGCTTCGCCCGCGAATCCGATCTGGCCGGCCGCTACGGCGTCAACCTCGAAGGCGCGCTGACCTGGGCGTTTGAATTTGAGGACCAACCGCTGTTCAAGGGCTTCCGCGTCCTGGCCACGGGCGGCATTGATCTGCCCGTGCTCAACGTCTTCCGCATGTTCAACCGCCTGGGCGGCCGGCGGCTCGCGGTGCAAAGCGACGCGGCGGTGGCGTTGGATGACATCCTGCGGAGCGGTGTCCGCGCCAGTCCTGACGTGGCCGCGCTGGCCAGTCTCGACGGAAACAAGCTGTGCGTCATGGTCTGGCATTACCACGACGATGACGTGCCCGGCCCGGACGCCGATGTGGCGCTCACAGTCAATAATATTTCAGCGGGCGCCGGCCCGGTGCGGCTGCGGCATTTCAGAATTGATCAGGAGCACAGCGACGCTTACGCCGTCTGGCGGCTGATGGGCAGTCCGGAGAAGCCCACGCCGGAACAATACGCCAAACTTGAGCAGGCCGGAAAACTCGGCGCCCTGGGCGCGCCGGAAACCGTTGCTGTGCGGGAGGGAAAGGCGGCAGTTCGATTTGCCCTGCCGCGCCAGGCTGTCTCGCTTTTGGAATTCGATTGGTGAGATTCAGGGAGGCTTGAGCAAATTGTTGGCCTGACGCCTGTGATGCGTCAGAAGCTGTAAAAAAATTGAAAACGGCCAAAATTCGCTTGCGTAAAGTTATTTTAATTGACGCCGAGGGCTGTTTTCACGGCGGGTTCCAGAGCCTCGCCGCGCACGTTTTTGGCGATGATCTTGCCGGAGCCGTCGAGGAGGAAGGTCGCGGGGATGCTGCGGACGCCGTATTTGACGGCGAGTTCATTCGACCAGTATTTGCCATCGTAAAACTGCTGCCAGGGCATGTTGTGTTCCTTGGTGAAGCTGGTCACTTTGGACTTGTCGCCTTCGCGATCGAGGCTGACACCGATGATTGCAAAACCCTTGTCGTGGTACTTCTGGTAAACGGCGGCGACATTGGGAACTTCTTGCACGCAGGGGCCACACCAGGTGGCCCAGAAATCAACCATGACGACCTTGCCCTTGAAGTTGGCAACGGCGAGGGGTTTGCCGTCGAGGTCCTTGACATCAAAATCGGGAAAAACGGATCCGACGGCGAGCGCATCCTGAATTTTTCTGGCCTCCTCGCCTTCCTTGATGCTGGCGATGGCCTGTTCAGCCTTCTTGGCCGTCGCGGTGTTCGGGAAGTCGTTCTCGACCTGTTTGAGCATTTCGGCGGCCTTGGCGGGCTGCTGGAAAACCGACGCGTAAAGGGTGGCTTTCATGTAGGCGATGTTGGCGACGGCGTCGCTGGTTTCGCCCTTGTGCTTGGCCAGAAGGGCATCGAACGCCTTGAGGTTGTCGGCCTGGTCGGCTTCGGTGCGCTTGCCTTCTTGCAGGCTGGTGTTGATCTTGGCGACCAAATCCTTCAATTCGGCGACAGCGGCGTTGGTATCGGCGGCGCGGGCGCAAAAACCGGGGAGGAAAATGGCGGCGACGGCGAGCATGGCGAGCAGTTTATATTTCATAAGAGTCTTGTGCTTATTGATGCTTCCAGACAATTGACGATTAAGAAGAGCATGGGAAAGGAGGAAAAGCAAGGGCCGAGTCCTCGCCGTTATCGCAATGCGGCAGGCGCGATTCATCGGGACCGCTGGATCAGAGCCGGGACGGCCCTGCCGCCATTGGAGAATTGCCGGCTGGCGCTCAAATGTGACGATTGTGTTACAAATAAGTTGCAATCCTGTGACGGTGGGGTAAATTGCCTACATGAACTTAGACAACGTGGACATTCCGTTGGTCCTGTTTTGGATCTCCATGACCGCCACCGTTGTGGTCTATGGCGCCTTGGCTTGGTCCTCGATTAAACGGACCACGCGGACGAAATAGCGGCGGGTGGCCGGCCGTGGGCGGTGAAGTCCTGGCGGCGCGACCCGCTTTGCCGCGACGGTCTGGAAGGGGTTCCTCGATAATCGCTGTTGCGAGCAGTTTCCAAACTTCCGTTTTACAGGGGGCGTGACGGATGGTAGTTGTACCATTGTGCGCGGATGAGTCGCGGTGCAACATGCCATTACATGGAAATACGCAAAATCAATATCCTGCTCATCGAGGATAATCCCGATGATGTTAGCCTGTTGCAGAGCGCCTTGCAGAAGGTCGGCGGGGGAAGGTTCGATCTGGAGACGGCCGTCAAAATGGCCGACGCGCTGGACTGGCTGGCCCGGGGGCAGACGGATTTGGTGCTCCTGGACCTGAATCTGCCGGACAGCGGCGGGTTGGACACGTTCAAGACCGTTCACGCGGCGGCGCGCGGCGTGCCGGTGATTATTTTAAGCGGCCTGGATGATGAAACAACGGCGGTCAACGCCGTCCATGCCGGGGCGGAGGATTATCTGGTGAAGGACCGGCTGACGCCGCCGCTGGTGTTGCGGGCGATCATTTACGCGATGGAGCGGGCGCAGGCCAAAAAGGAGGCGCAGACGGCGCAGGAAAAGTACCGGAGCATTTTTGAGAACTCGGTGTCCGGCATATTCCAGACCTCGCCGGAAGGGCGCTATTTGAACGTCAACCCGGCGCTGGCGCGCATCTACGGCTACGGCTCGACGGAGGAATTGATGTCGCGGATCAGCGACATTGCGCGGCTGCTTTACGTGGACCCGAACCGGCGGGCGGAATTCATCAAGCTGATGCAGGAACAAGGGGTGGTGAAGGAATTCGAATCGCAGATTTACCGCAAGGACGGGTCGGTGATCTGGATAGCGGAGAACGCGCGGGCGGTGCGCAACGCGGAGGGCAAGATCGAGTATTACGAGGGGATGGTGGAGGACATCACGTTGCGCAAACAGGCCGAGGAACGGGAGCGCCGCGCGAACGCCGAACTGGCCCGCAGCCAGGCCGAACTGCAGAAGAAGAACGACATCCTGGAGGCGGACTTGAAGACAGCCCGCGACATTCAACTGGCCATGCTGCCGCAGCAATACCCCGCTTTCCCGCTGGGCGTCCAGCCGGAGCAGAGTCTGCTCCAGTTCGGACACCGCTACCTGCCCACCGGGCAGGTGGGAGGGGATTTTTTCAACGTGCTGCCGCTGGCGGCCAACAAGGCGGGGTTGTTTATCTGCGACGTGATGGGGCACGGGGTCCGGTCGGCCCTGGTCACGGCGATGTTGCGCGCGCTGGTGGAGGAATTGCGCCTCATCGCGGAGGAGCCGGGGCAATTATTGACACGAATCAACCGCGATCTGCGCTCCATTTTGCAGCAGACCGGCACGCCGCTGTTCACCACCGCGTTTTATCTGGTGGCGGACTTGGAAACGCGGCAAATCACTTATGCCAATGCCGGCCATCCCCGGCCGTTTCTGCTCCACCGCGGCCGCGGGGAAGTGGAGATTCTAAAATACAACGACGGGAAGGCCCGCCCCGCGCTGGGCCTGTTCGAGAACACCGCCTATCCCACGGCCTCCCGTCCGCTGGCCGGCGGGGACCTGGTGCTGCTTTTCACCGACGGTCTTTATGAGGTGGAAGGACCGGGCAACGCGGCCTTCAGCCAGGACCAACTTATGGAGGCGGTGCGCGGCCACGCCCGTCTCCATTGTGAGGAATTATTGAACGCGCTGTTGAAGGAAATCAGAGATTTTGCCCAAGGGCAGGAATTCAACGACGACGTTTGCCTGGTGGGCATGGAGGCGTCCGAGAAGCTGTGAGGATGTTGCACGGGCGAGGTTGACAAATCGGCGGTGGCGGATAATGGTAAAGCATGAAAACCATAATCTCCATAAAGGCACTGCGCCCCGCGGCGTGGGTCTTGGCTGCAATTCTTTCACTCACTTTGGCCGGCGAAGCCAGGGCGCAAAACGGCGTCTCCAAGGCGTCAGCCGCCAAGGAGACGATCGCCAATGACAGCGCCGAGGCCGGGTTGTTGCGGCAGGCCTACGCGCTGCTCTCGGTGGCGGACCATGATTACAAGGGCCACCGCGTCCGGGCCATGAAACAAATCGAAGCGGCGGGCAAGGTCCTGGGTATCAGTCTTCGCGGTGACGGCAAGGTCCATGAGCCGCAAGGAACCTCCGACGCGCAGCTTCGTAGCGCAGAGGCGCTGCTGCAGCAGGCCAGCGCCGGATTGCGCGGACGCGGGCTGAAACACATCCAGCAAGCTTGCGAACAATTGAACGTCGCGCTGGCGATTCGTTAGTCGGCTTCCTTCTTGCTGGGCGGCGCGGAAGGGGCCGGGGCGGCGGAATTTCCGGCGCCGCCTGAGCTGGCAGTTGTGCCGGCGGCTGGCGTGGCGGGTTTGCTTTCAGCGGCGGCGGGTGTTTGGGCCGCCTTGTCCTTTTTTGCGCCGGCCTTGTAATTCTCGCTGCGGTAATCGGTCTCGTAAAAGCCGCTTCCCTTGAAAATCAGCCCCGCGCCCCCGCCGATGTGCCGCAGGACCTTGCCTTTGCCCCACGGCTTGCGGGGGCAGACGTCCCGCGGGCAGACGGTCAAGGCGTTGGCCTTGATGGACTGAACTTTCTCGAAGGAATGTCCGCACTTTTGGCAGATGTATTCGTATGTCGGCATAAATGGAAAGGAGCTTACCCCAAATGCGCGCTTTTCAAAGAAGGAAAAAAAGCGCGCCTGATGTCAAATAATGCTTCACTTTTGGCCGAAGGTGGTGTATAGAAGAGGTGTGAGGAGGAAAGCATGGAGCATTGGCCGCATTGCCGGGTTTGGCGTCGGCGCGGGCCGGGCGGTTCCGCAGTCTGGCGCTCAAGGCGGAGGAGTTGAGCGCGCCTTTTTGCCCTTTGCCCAAGTCCTCGCATAATGTAACCTACGATTATGAAGAACCAATTTACAGACCGGCATCAAACGGACGATGCGTTCACCCTGACTGAATTGTTGGTGGTCATCGCCATTATCGGCATTTTGGCGGGCATGTTGCTGCCCGCCTTGTCGAAGGCCAAGCTCGCGGCCAAGGAAAAAATGGCGCAGACTGAAATGGCCAATTTGCACACCTCCATTGACCAGTATTACAACGAATACAGCATCCTGCCCACGTCCACCAACGCCGTGGTCGCCGCGTCCGGTCTTGCCAATCAGCTTTCCCCCGGCACCAAAGGCGCCGATTTTACTTTTGGCTTGGTTGTGGCGACTCCATTGCAGAACCAGATCATGAGCAGTGGGACCAGCATCGGCCAGAACCCGGAGACTCTGGGAAGCACTTATCAGAACGTCAATTCGGAGGTCATCTCGATTCTGACCGACGCGGCGTATTATCCAGAGAACAGCGTGACGCGGCATACTTACAATTCACGCTCGCTCCCTCTTTTCACCGCGCGCGCCGCGCTGGACGCGAATTCGCCTGGCATTGACACGAACTGCGTTTTGCGCGACCCGTGGGGAACGCCCTACATCATAACGCTGGATTTGAATTATGACGGGCAATGCACCGATACCGGGACATGGAAAACCTTGAACAACAACAAAGTTTTCTCGGTGCCTGGCACGTCCATGATCTGGTCTTTCGGCTATTTGAAAACGGTTGACCTTACAACTAACGGCAACAGTGGTGTCAATAAGTATATCCTCGCCAGTTGGAGGTGATTGGAGGCGCTTTGGCCTTGCGCCGCAACCTGCGGCGGCCTGGGCGGCAGGCCGTATTTGAATTGCCTTGATTCATTATGAAAACGCCCGGCAAATATCTAGACCGCCTTTGCAATGAGAACGCGTTCACGTTGACTGAATTGCTGGTGGTCATCGCCATTATCGGCATTCTGGCGGCGTTGTTGCTGCCTCTCCCAGGCCCAGTCAAAATCGTGGCCAAGGATAAAATTGCGCAAGTTGAAATGGCGAATATGGGCGCCGCCATTGACCAATTTGACAACGAATACGGCCGCCTGCCCGTGTCCACCGCCGCCGTGAACGCTGCGGCCAATCTTCCCAATCCACTTTCCCCGGGGACCAGGGGCGGCGATTTTACTTTCGGTGTGGTTGTGAAAGGCACTTCTCCGACGTCGCCATTGGAGGGCCAAACCATTATTAGCAGCACCGCCATTAGCCAGAATCCACTGACCTTTGGAAGCCCTTATCAAAACGTCAATTCCGAGGTCATCTCGATCCTGACCGACGCGGCGTATTATCCTGAGAACAGCGTGACGCGGCATACGTACAATTCACGCTCGCTCCCCCTTTTCACCGCGCGTGCCGCGCTGGACACCAATTCACCCGGCATTGACAGCAACAACATTTTGCGCGATCCGTGGGGAATGCCCTACATCATGACGCTGGATTTGAACGGTGACGGGAAATGCACCGACACCGGGACATGGGCAACCTTAATGCATACCAACGCCTTCTCAGTGTCTGGCACGTCCATGATTTGGTCCTTCGGCTATTTGAGATCGGTTGACCTCAACAACCCGTCCAATCCCAACAATAAATTCATTCTCACCAGTTGGAAGTGATTGCGCCCGCGTCAGTTACGGTAGGGCGAGACTCGTCGAGCCGTGACTTTTTCCGGGCAAATCGAGTCAAGGCTCGACGAGTCTCGCCCTACCGTGCGTGGCTTTCCCATGAACGAGACGGTTCTGGCCA